>JGI12109J20283_10191214_pt1 | contig 39341 bp, 32 predicted proteins | sample ElkSlonscriptome_12_FD_20283 | JGI IMG/M metagenome (IMG submission 20283)
CTTCCGGTTTGGAGGCGACAGCCATTCGCGAGCAGGTTGATCACGCGCTCAACGTTATTTGCCCAGGTATTCGACCCGTCGATAATGTTGATGAGCAAAAACGAACCTTATCGGCTGCCGAGGCATTCTCAGCCGGCGCCGATTACATCGTTGTCGGGCGTCCGATCCGAGATGCCGACGACCCACGCCGGGCAGCAGAGCAAATTCAGTTTGAAATTAACAGTTATTTCAATGCTTTATAGCGACTTCAAAGAAAGCTTGATAAGTTTGCAGCAAGTTGTTATTCTTTTTCCCAAGGAATACAAGCGGAATGTATCCTTCGAGCTCTACAACAACCAAGCACGACACCCAATAAAGAAACAATAAGGGTGGAACTCTTCAACCGGACCGCATGCCTTGAGCATCGGTCCGGTTTTTTATTGGCCAAAGTCACTCACGCTGCTGAGGGCCCCATGAGTGACCCTCGGTTGCATGCAGTCGCGGTGCTAAACTGACCACTCGATTTCAATCCAACGCCTTCCTCTGACCCACTCAACACCTATCGTGTCTTCTGCCTCCTCGACGCCCGTGCTCAAGCGCGCTCAGCTTGCATGGCTGGGCTTACTGCGGCGTATCCTGCACTGGTGGGTGCGAAGTAATATCCTGCCTGAAAACCTTGACGATCTCGGCGTCGACCTGGAACGTCCGGTTTTCTACGTGCTCGACACCTATGCACTGACTTCGCTATTGATCGTTGATCAGGTGTGCAAAGACCTGAACTGGCCGCGTCCGGCCAGCGGACTGCAAGGTCAGGGTGTTGATCTGTCGAGAAGCTACGGCGCAAACCGACGCTACAAGGGCCTGTTTATACGCCGCCCGAAAAAACGCCGGCATTCATCAACGCTGCGCCGCTTGATTCAACAAAGCGCGGCCAGCGGCCAGGCCGACTGCCAGATTGTCCCAGTTACCGTATTGATTGGACGTGCGCCACACAACGAAGACAGTCTGTTCAAAATTCTGTTCTCCGAAAACTGGGATATTGGCGGTCGCATTCGCCGCCTGTTCAGCACCATCGTTAACGGGCGCGCAACCATGGTGCAGTTTGGCAAGCCTGTTGAATTGGAAGGCTTGCTTGATGAATGTGAGCACGGCGGCCAGGCCCTGGGTCGCGTCAGCCGAATGCTCCGTGTTCAATTCAAAGGCGTGCGTACCGCCGCTATCGGCCCCGATCGCTCGCACCGGCGCACGTTGGTTGAAGCAGTAGTCTCGACCGACAGCGTCAAGCACGCCATAGAAGCCAAGGCCAAGCGCGACGATATTTCCGTGTACAAAGCCGAAGAAGACGCCAGGAACTACGCGCGCGAGATCGCGGCAGATTATTCATATACATTTATTCGCGTCGCCGACCTGCTGCTGAACTGGTTCTGGAACCGCATCTATCGCGGCGTTCAGGTCAACCATTTCAGCCGTTTTCGGGACGCAGCCGACGGCCATGAGATTGTCTATGTGCCTTGTCACCGCAGCCACATTGACTATCTTCTGTTGTCCTGGCTGCTCTATCACCGAGGCTTCGTGCCACCGCATATCGCGGCTGGATTGAACTTGAATTTACCAGTTGTCGGCCAATTTTTGCGTCGTGGCGGCGCATTTTTTCTACGCCGCTCATTCCGCTCGCAGCCGCTCTACGCGGCCGTGTTCAATCAATACGTTTCGATGATTCTGTCGCGCGGTGTGGCCCTGGAGTATTTCATTGAAGGCACCCGCTCCCGCACCGGTCGGCTCCTGCCTCCTCGGGCCGGCATGCTGTCAATCACCGTTCGGGCCTTTCTTCGCTACCGCAACAAACCGGTGTTGTTTCAACCGGTCTACATTGGCTACGAACGACTGGCCGAAGGCAGCTCGTATATTCACGAATTGTCTGGCCATCAGAAAAAGCCGGAATCACTGTCAGATTTTAAAAACGTCATCAATATTCTGCGCAAGAACTATGGTGAAGTAACGGTCAGTTTTGGCGAGCCGGTGGAGCTCAATACGCTGCTCGATCAGCACGATCCTGACTGGCGCGATCAGGCACCCGATGCCGATAGCAAACCGCGCTGGCTATCGGGCATGGTCTCCGAACTGGCTGACCAAATCATGGTCAATATCAATCAGGCCGCGCACGTCAATCCAATCAATCTGCTCGCAACCGCACTCCTGGCCAGCCGTAAACACGCGCTGGATGAAGATGACCTCGAGAAAATGATTGAGCTCTTGATCCAGATTGTTCGCAAAACCGAGTACAGCGATCGCATTGAGATCACCGAGCTTACGCCTGGCCAGATCATAGAGTACGGACTTGAACTCGGTGTGGTCGAGCGCCACGAGCACCGTCTCGGCACCATCATTCGAACCGATGCCAGAAATGCGGTGCTATTGACCTACTTCCGCAACAATATTGCTCACCTTCTGGCCATGACCGCCTGGATCGCCTGCTGTTTTTTAAACTTCAGGAGCGTCCGGCGTAGCCGAATCAATGATTTGACCCAAACCGTTTATCCTTATCTAAAGCGTGAATTGTTTCTGCCATGGGATTCTGAAGACCTCGGAGACGTGACTAGAATCTGCGTTGACGCATTGAGTAGCCTTGGCCTGCTTAAAACCAGCAGTGAAACCCTACAGCGGGCATCGGGCGGCAGTGATGAAGCGTACTACCTGCGTTTGATCGGCAACTCGCTGATGCAGACCTTTGAGCGTTATTTCATTACCGTTTCCGTGTTGGCCAAGAACGGGGCAGGAAAGCTGACGCGGCCGCAGCTTGAAAAGCTGTGTATTCTCTGTGCTCAGCGAATCTCTTTATTGCACGAATTTGAAGCACCGGAGTTCTCCGACCGGACCCTGTTCAAACAATTTATTGACTCGCTGTCAGCGGCAGAACTGCTTGGTAAGGACGATGAAGGCCGGCTGACGTTTTCGAACGAATTGGAACAGCTGGCGCGTGATGCCAAGCTGATTCTGAGCAAAGAAATACGTCACACGATCATTCAAGCCGCCCCCGAGGCGTTGGACCTGGAACCCTAGGTCAGAGGTTCCTTGAACGCTGCCAAGCCTTACTTATAGGCAAGGTAATTTAAGCGTCAAGATCAGGAATCAGCTGCGACTCCCACCAAGTCATCTGATCTTTCAGCTTTAGTTTTCGCTTTTTCAGACGTCGGAGCTTGAGTTGGTCTGTGGCTGGATTGGACGCCATCTGATCGATTGCATCGTCGAGATCACGGTGCTCCTCGCATAAAGACCTGATGCGTTTACGGATATCTGTCTCGTCCATCCTCAATCCCAACTCTGCCGCACTTGGAATATACCCTAACCAAGCTGCTGAATCATGCGCCATGGTAGGCCCCGATCAATCCATGACTAGCGACACTGGTCTGGACAGAAAAATTGAGCGACACTTGGAACCATGACCAAAATTTGAGGAATAAACACATGAACGGTTTCAAAACACTGCTTGGACTTTCTCTAATTTCAATTCTAGTGGCATGCAACGTCAATTCATCCGTTGAAGTCGCTGATAGTGCCACATTCGACGGCGATGCCTCGACCATCAACGGAGCCGTCCGTGTAGGCAATGACGCAACCGTCAATGGCGATGTCGGCAACGTGAATGGCGCAATTCGTATAGGCAGCAATGCGAAGGCCAACGAAGTCGGCAACGTGAATGGATCGATCAGTATTGGCGACGGTACTTCTGTTAGCTCTGTATCATCTGTAAACGGGCGGATGACTTTGGGGGCGAACGTGCAAGTTGACGGCGAAGTGAGTGCCGTGAATGGATCATTCAGCGGTGCTGAATCCGTTCAAATTGGCGGCGAAATCAGCACGGTCAATGGCGCAATCAGCCTGGAACAGGGCAGTCGGGTCAATGGCGAAATTACGACAACCAACGGCAACATTCGTCTGACCGGTGCAACAGCTGCCAGCCTGAGCACCAAGAATGGATCCATGGATCTGCGTGACGGTACTCGTATCGAAGGCGAATTAAGAGTGCGCGAAGCAAACAACTCCAATAGCTCCAACCCAAAAATCATGATCGGCGAAAATGTTGTGGTTGTTGGACCGCTGGTGTTCGAGCGCGAGGTCGATCTGTTCGTCCATGAAACCGCGCAGCTTGGCGACGTCCAAGGCGCGGATATCAAGCCCTATCCTGCCGACGAAGGCTAGTGAGCCTCTGGATAACCATGCTCCTGACAGCATTGACTGTTAACCAAACTCGTCGGTTCGAATGCCGATCAAGACCTCGTCTGAGATGATTTACTGGTAACGAGTACCATTGAATTCGATCCAACCGCCGCCGCCAGGATTATCGGCATCGGCGTGGGTCAGAATAACTTCGCCTCCACCGCCATGAAACTCATAGCGGCCCTGAAACGCGATAACGTCATCTCGATCAGCAGGAACGGCATTCAGATCGCCCACTTGATGACGGATCACCAGCGACAACTCGTCATTGATTCTGACCAGAAAGCGTTGAGTGCCCGACGGCGAACCCAAAGGGCGTACGACCGTACCGTGGCCACTGACCCAGAGGCCGGTCGTTCCATTGGCAAAAGCGGCCAGCAAGCGCTCATTATCAGGCAAGGCCTGTTCATCGCCACAGCCCACAACTGCTAGCGATGTGATCAGCGCAAAGAGTGCTACCCCTAATTTCTTCATTATAGTGTTCCTCCTTGTCAGCGTGAGCATAACAGATCAATATTGGTGGATATTGATCTGACTATTCTCAAACACAAGCAATGCCTATGCCAACCTGGCTCGGAATAAGCCTCGGCTTTCGTCCAGGCAGCTGGCCGCTTGCCGACGAAACCAGCGGTCAGGGCGATATCCAAGGGCCTTACGAGTATCTTTTCTCGATTACCTTCTACGCTCCGTCAGACTCCAGTCCGAGCCGGTGAGTTCACGCCAAACAACGGCCACAAAATCGGCACTTTCAAGATCACGCCGTGCACCAGCAGCACGCACCCCAACACCGTTCCCAACAGCACGCCAAGCGCTTCGACCGGCCCTGGCAAATTCCAGCCAATCAGCACATAAGCCAGCGGCACAATCAGGCTCTGGTGCAGGATATACCAGGGATAGACAGCGCGGTTGGCCAACGGCAGCCAGGACCTTGGCTTATTCAGCCACACCGCTCCGAAGGCCAGAATACTGAGCAATGCAGACCAGGCATAGAGCGCATGGCCGGTGTCGGAGATCGCTCGCCAGTTCCAGTCGGGCAGATCTGCGGCAGTTTCCGGCGTCATCGTTTCGCCGATAATTCGCAGGCCGAAATACAGGACAAAACCCACCAGCGCGATCGAAAGCACTCGATAACGAGCCGCAATCAATGCCGACCAAAATCGTTCACGCCTGGCGATTACGAAACCAAACAGAAAGATCGGGAAGAACTTGGCGTGGTTGGCCCAGTCGCCAAACAGCGCTTTAGTGTCACCAAAGACGGGCTCCAGCCAGTAAATCACTGCAAACCAGCCGAAGGTAGGAACAACGATCAGCGACAAGGGCCAAATTGCCGCATCAGCCGCCGGACGTTTCAACACCACGCCGCTAAACTTGCATAAATTCGCCAGCACCAACAGGGGCACCAATATCAGGCTGTAGGCCCATAGATAAGCCAGGTACCAGAGGTGGTTCCAGGTGATGCCGAACTCGGCCCCGGCAAAGCCGCCATCGACCCAGGGCTGCATCTGCCAATAGCGAACCAGAAAAGCTCCGAAACCTGCCTCGAACGCGCCGTTAACCCGCGCCTCCACCCAGGCCTGGATCGGTACGACCGCCAGCATGCCGAAAATCAGCGGGACAAGCAGCAATCGCGAACGCCGCCAGCCCATGCGCCAGGGTTGGTCAAGCGCGCGGCTCAAACCCAGAGCTATGCCGGAGATCAGAAAGATCAGATCCATGCGCCAGCGATTGACCGCCACCATCGGCCACTGCAACCACTCCCACTGATGCGAAGACTTGATATGAAAGCCCCAGTCGTACACGTAGACCATGCCCACGTGATAAAGAATAAGCAGCCCGAAAGCGGCCACTCGGAGGGTATCGATATCGTGGCGACGGACAGTCATCATGCAGTCCCTGGATGTGAATGAACATCCATTTTGGGTACCTGCAAGCTGCGGAAACAATGCTCAAGGGACCAGCAGCCTTGAATCTGGGACGAATAGCCGGTCGTTGGGGGGCAATCATCGCTACCATTGTCGATCATGGTGACAGCAAATCAATTTCTGAATCGCTACGAACCGTACCGCAAACCGTGGGAGATCGGTTTCTGGATTGTATATTTCCTGATCAACGCGATGGCCAACAGCCTGACCGTGATTCAGGATGTTCAACGTGCCGGGCTGGCTGTCGCGTCATGGGAGGCAATAGTCTGGGAATCAAGCAGCGCGCTGGGCGCGCTGATCCTGATCTGGCCGATCGTGTATCTGACCCGACGCTTTCCTTTGCAGTGGCACGGGTTCGAACGGCTAGTGCTTATTCATCTGCTGGGCAGCGTGGGTTACGCCATCGCCCACGTGGTGCTGATGGTTGCCTTTCGCGAGGCCGCCTATGCCTGGATGGGCGGCAACTACAGCTTTGGCCACTGGCCCAGCGAGCTGGTCTATGAATACCTGAAAGACGCGCGCAGCTACGCAGGACTGGTACTGATGATTGAAGGCTATCGCTTCGTGCTGCGGCGACTGCGCGGAGAAGCCCGCTGGCCTGATCCAGCGGGCCCGGAATTCGAACCCGTGAACGAATTGCCCGAACGTTTCCTGGTCAAGATGCTTGGCCGCGAATTTCTGGTCGCTGCCGACAGAATCGAATTCGTTTCAGCGGCCGGCAATTACGTCAACCTCCACGTGGCCGGCCGTGACTACCCGCTGCGCTCGACAATGAAGAGCGTGCTGACAAAACTGGACCAGGACCTATTCCAACGCGTCCACCGCAGTTACGCCATCCAGCTCGAGCAGTTGGTTGAAATTCGTCCGGGCGAGCATGGCGATGCAAGTCTGGTGTTGCGCAATGGCAACGTTTTGCCATGTTCGAAGGGTTATCGAAGCGTGCTCAAGGAGCGATTGCAAAACTCAACGACTTGAGTTCTTTTCGCTTGAAAATCTTGCCAGGCACTCTTCAGTTATACAACCAGGCGCAAGCCCTACTTCCGAAACCGCTCCAACAAGCCATCCAACTCATCCAGAGAGGTGTAGCGAATGGTCACCTGACCCTTGCCGGAGGCAGCATGCTTGATGCTGACCGGGGCGCACAATGTCTCCGTCAGGGATTGTTCGAGACGGATGAGGTCTGGGCTTTTTTCTGCGTCGGGTTTCTTGCTCGATTTGCCGTCTTTCAGGCGCTTGACCAGCGCTTCGGTCTGACGAACTGACAGCTCCAGGTTGATGACCTGGTTGGCAGCGCGGACCTGTTCGAGGCGTTCCAGTGACAGCAAGGCGCGTGCATGGCCCATGTCGAGCAGGCGCTCATCGACCATGTCGCGGACTTCGGGAGCCAACTCAAGAAGGCGCAGCAGGTTGGACACGGCCGCACGCGAGCGACCCACACTTTCGGCGGCCTGGCCGTGAGTCATTTCGAATTCATCAATCAGGCGTTTGAGCGCGGTGGCTTCTTCCAGTGGATTGAGATTTTCGCGCTGAATATTCTCGATCAGCGCCAGGGCCAGTGTGGCTTCGTCTTCGATCTCGCGTACGATCGCCGGAATCGTATCCATGCCGGCCATGCGCGTGGCGCGCCAGCGGCGTTCGCCGGCAATAAGCTCATAACTACCGGCTCTGGCTAATGGACGAACGACGATCGGTTGCACCAGGCCTTGTACTCGAATCGACTCTGAGAGCTCTTCCAGCTTTTTCGGGTCCATGGCCGAGCGCGGCTGATACCGGCCGGGTTGAATCGCGTCCAGCGAGAGCTCCTTGAGCGCCGAGGCCTCGCCGACTGGGTCGACCTTTTCTGCCACCGCCCGCGTTTTTCCCAACAGCGCGTTGAGGTTTCGCCCCAGCGCTTTTTTCTTCGTGGGTTTTTTCGTTGCCATCAGGCTTGCTCTCCCCGGCGCAGAAATTCACCGGCCAGGCCCATATAGGCAACCGCTCCTCTGGAGTCTCGATCGTAGTGAATGACCGATTGTCCAAAGCTGGGCGCTTCTGCTACTCGTACGTTTCTGGGCACCACCGTTCCGTAGACCTTGTCACCGAAGTGTTCTTGCAGCTGCCGCGAAACGGCGCCGGAGAGGTTGTTGCGGATGTCATACATGGTTCGCACAAGGCCTTCAATTTCGAGGTCTGGATTGACCGACGACTGAATTTGCTCAATCGTGTTGATCAGCGCACTCAAGCCTTCCAGCGCGTAGTACTCGCACTGCATCGGAATCAGCACGGCATCGGCTGCGGTTAGTGCATTGAGAGTAAGCACGTTGAGGGCCGGCGGGCAGTCAATAATGATGGTGTGGTAGCGGCCTGCGATCGGTGCCAGTGCAGTTTTGAGCACGGTCGCGCGGTCATCAATATCCATCAGCGCAACCTCAGCCGCAGTCAGATCGCCATTGGCAGGCAGGATGTCCATTTCCATGTCGTCCAAGCGAACAATGACGTCAGCGACTTCGACCTCACCCAGCAACAACTCACACACCGTTGGCTGGTCATCGTCGAGCTCCAGGCCTGATCCGGTCGACGCATTGCCCTGCGGGTCCATATCGATGAGCAGTACGCGCCGTTTTAACTCAGCCAAACCGGCGGCCAGGTTCAGTGCGGTAGTAGTTTTACCCACCCCACCCTTTTGATTGGCAACGGCCACAATGCGAGTGTTGCGTTTAGTCATGGTGATCTCATTTCCGGGTCACGATGGCCAAGCAGCGACGCGCCACCTCTCCATGGACTTTCAATTCAATAATTTCGACATTGTAAGCGGGCGGCAGGTCGAAAAGTTCTTTTTCGACGCCTCGAGATTTCATTGCAAGCAAGCTCGCGCCCTGATCCACCCAGTCTCGATGCCATTCAAGCAGCTGCGACAGCGGAGCCAACGCGCGGGCGGTGATTAGATCCGGCACCGGCAACTGCGGTACGTCTTCCAACCGAACTGGCAGTCTGGCTTGGATTGGCTCAATATTGCCGAGCTCAAGGCTGCGGCGTACCTGGCGCAGAAATCGAATTTTTTTGCCGTTGCCGTCGATCAGAATAAACCGCTTTTCGGGCGCAATAATGGCCAGCGGCACGCCTGGCAAACCCGCACCCGTGCCCGAATCGACAATCGTTTCGCCGCGCAGCCAGGGCGTGAGGCTGAGGCTGTCCAACAGATGGCGTGCTACCATCTCGCGCGGCTCGACCACTGCGGTCAGGTTGTAGGCGCGATTCCAGCGCTTCAGCAACGCCAGGTAGGCCAGCATCTGGTGGCGCTGATCAGGATCTACATCCAGGGCCATGGTTGTCAGCCCGTCGCTTAGGCTGGCACCCAACGCCGCAAACTCGGGCGGCAGCGCGCTCGACTCCGTTTCCAAATCCATCAGAATCTGTTCCCAGCATGAAAAAGACGCTCATTATATTGATCTTGGTGCTCGGCCTGATCTGGCTGCTGTTGATGCCAGCGGTCGTGGGCTGGTATGTCGCACGCGCGGTGCCGGATTGGCTGGCTGAAATTGCTGCGGGCGAACAGGCGCAGTTCGAGCCCGGTTGGTTCAGTTCGACGTTGGACTACAGCAGACAGGACGCCGATCACTATGATCTGAATCTGCACACGCAACATTTCCCACCGCTAGGTCTGGACTGGGTTCAGATCGACGGCCAGCTACAAACCCCATGGTCAGCTGCGGCGTTTGATATTAAGGGCGAACTAAGCCTGCGTGGGGCAACCTCGTTGATTATCAACGCGCCCAGTCTGGAGATCGCGGGCAACGTCGCGGCGACCAGTGGCCCGGTCGCTCTGAGGCTGAATCAGGCCCAAAATCAAGACAGCACGATCGATTTGGAGCTTGCAACACTCACTTTGACTGATGCCCTTGGGAATATTTTGTTGGCCAGTCAGGCTGCCTTGAGTACAGGCTGGCGCGGCCTGGAGGATGAAAACCTTGCCTTAGTACTTGATCTTGCGGTTGACGCAACCGCCGACTTTGGGCTGAGCCTGAATGCCCAGCCGGTCCAGCGCGATGCGTTGTCAGATTTGATTCAGGGCCTGCAACAGCTAGCCAGTTCTGAGGACAATTCGACCGCCCAGCAGTTCGCGATGCTGACCGTTGCCGGTGCCTGGCAGCAGCTCTCTCAAAATGGGCTGCAGATCACTCTGGAAGGCTTGCAGATTGGCACAAACAGTCAGTTTTCAGGTGGCTGGAACACGGCTCAAGGGCAGCCCGTGATCACAGGCCAAGGCTCACTGGCATCATTGCAAACCAGCCTGCAGCCACTTGTTGGATTGAGCACGCGGCAATCGCCAGACGATGCCATGACACTCATTCAAGCCTGGCTGGAACAGCTCAGCACAAGAGGTTGGCTGATCATCGAGGGGGATCGTTTTGAGTTTCACTACCCTGGGCTGGGCGACGTTTCGTAATCTGCTATTCGAGAACGGTGTCAGAAAAGGCGAATAACTCGCACCGCTAAATCCTTTTTTACTATTTTTACTAAAGATCAAAAACAAAGCCCAAATCCAAAAGCAAAACTCACAACACGCCACGCTTCAAAACCACACGCGTGGAGAAAACGAGCAAAACTATCAGGCAAATTCTGGATCTGGGGCTTCCAGCCCGTCGGCGAGTTCGCGGTGGCGTATGCAAGCGACCAGGCGGCCGCTGTCTAAAGTTTCGAGCCCGGGTCGTTGGTCAGCGCAGGCGTCAATCGCATAGGGACAACGAGTTCGGAAGACGCAGCCGGACGGTGGGTTCATGGGAGAAGGCATATCGCCTTTGAGTGAGCGGCGCGCTCGTTCGCGTTCTTTGACCGGGTCGGGGATCGGCACGGACTCGATCAGTGCGCGGGTGTAGGGATGGCGGGGGTTGAGGTAGATGCTGTCGCGATCGGCGACTTCCACCACCTGCCCCAGGTACATCACCAGAACCCGGTCGGAGACGTGTCGGACGACAGATAAGTCATGGGCAATGAAAATCAACGAAAGCTGGAGCTTTTTCTGCAGATCTTTAAGCAAGTTGACAATCTGGGCCTGAATCGAAACATCCAGCGCCGAGACCGGCTCATCACAAACGACCAGGCGCGGATTGACTACCAATGCGCGCGCAATGCCAATTCGTTGGCACTGACCGCCGGAAAATTCATGCGGGTAGCGATTGATCTGCTCTGGCAGCAGACCTACCAGTTTGAGCATGCCCTGAACCCGTTCGCGAATCTGCAGCCGGGACATTGATGGAAAAAAGGTCTTCAAAGGCTCGGCGACAATGTCACCCACGGTCATGCGGGGATCAAGCGAGCCTGAAGGGTCCTGAAAAATCATCTGAATCTCGCGCCGCTTGCCACGCATCCGTTCCTCATCGAGATCAAGCAGGTTTTCACCCAGCCAGGCGACGCGGCCGTCCTGCGGTCTGACCAGACCGAGAATCGCCCGGGCCAGGGTCGATTTACCGCAGCCGGATTCCCCGACGATTCCCAGTGTCTCGGCCGCATTGACGTCGAAGCTGACCCGATCAACGGCCTTGATGGTGTGATAATTGTGCCGAAACACGCCGCCAGTATCGACGCGGAAATGTACCGACAGGTCGCGTACTTCCAGGACCGGCCGACGGGCGCTCATCCAGCTTCCTCCTCGGTCACGGGTAACGCATCGAGGTGGCAGCGCTTCAAGCGCCCCCCGTCAAGTTGCTCGAATTCAGGCAATTCACGGCACTTTTCGAAAGCGTAGCGGCAGCGGTTTGAGAACGGACAACCGGACGGAATATCAAGCAGATTGGGTGGATTGCCGGGAATCGCATTGAGAATCCCCGACCGAGCCTTATCCAGACGCGGCACGGAATTGAGCAGACCCTCGGTGTAGGGATGACGCGGATCGGCAAACAATTCTTTGACTTCCGCCATCTCCATCTCCTGACCCGCATACATCACCAGGACGCGATGGCACAGACCTGCGACGACGCCAAGATCATGGGTGATCAGAAGGATGGCGGTGGAGCTCTGTTCGGACAACTCCGCCATCAGGGTATTGATCTGCGACTGCACGGTGACATCAAGCGCTGTGGTTGGCTCATCGGCGATCAAGAGATCGGGCTGGCAGAGCAATCCCATAGCGATCATCACGCGCTGACACATGCCGCCGGAGAGCTCGTGCGGGTACTGGCGCATGCGCTGTTTCGGGTCGCTGAGATGCACCTGATTGAGCATTTCGATGGCGCGCTCCCGGGCTGCTCGCCGGCGGAGATTGCGATGATAGGTCAGTACCTCGACCAGCTGGTCGCCGATTGTCATGTAAGGATTGAGCGAGGAGATCGGATCCTGGAAGATCATCGAGATCTTCGATCCGCGCACGCGGCTCAGTTCGGAAATCGACATGCCCAGAAGCTCCTGACCGCGGAACTTGACCGAGCCACTGGCCCGACCGTTTTCAGCCAGCAGACCGATCAGGGCCAGCGCAGTCTGGGTCTTGCCCGACCCCGATTCGCCTACCAGCCCCAGGGTCTCGCCTGGATCGAGATCGAAATTGATTCCGTTTACGGCGTGGACCACACCATCGGGTGTATCGAAGGACACGGTTAGATCACGAACTTCAAGCAGTGCCATGGTTCCGGCTCGGCATCAGGTGTGGGCTCATGCTACACCAGCGATTGTCAGGTCGGGCTGCGACCATCAACATAGCGACTCAGCGAACCACAAATACCGACACATCAGCATGTCGCACCAGCCAAGCGGCGTGTGAGCCGATCAGGTGCAGGGCATCGCTGACACCGGGTGAGTGCGAACCCATAACAACCAGATCCGCTGAGGTGGAATCGATGGCCTCGAGTAGACACTTATCCAGATCTGCGCCCGGATCATTGCTTGCCACGGCCAGCCCGGCGGTGCTGATGCCGGCTTCGCCGCCCTGTTCGCGCGCAAACATATCGAGCTCGGCGGCGAATTTCTCCGGGGTTTGGGCCACGGCGGTGGGCACCTTTCCCGACACTGCAACATAGGTGACTTGGGCGTCATACTGCCGCGCCAGATCAGCAGCGGCCTTCAGCGTCCGTGCCATTCGATCGGTGTGGTTCAAAACCACTGGCACCACGATTCGATTGAACATCGTCCTCTCCTTAATCGACCACGTCAGGCCTGGATGGCCTGGTTAAGCTCGTGTTCGTGCTTCAGACCCAAAGCCAGACTAACGGCCATGGCCAGCAGCACGAAGGTGAACGGAAGCCCGGTGCTGACGGCGCCAGCCTGCAGGGCTTCCAGCGCGGCGCTCCCTCCGACCGCGATCAAGACCGCGGCAATCAGGCCCTGCATGATTGCCCAGAACACCCGCTGCGTCACGGGTGCATCGGTCTTGCCGCCAGAAGTAATGGAGTCGATCACCAGCGAGCCCGAGTCCGATGAGGTCACGAAGAAGACCAGGACGAGGATGATTCCCAACATGGAGGTGATCGAAGCCAACGGCAGATTCTCAAGCATCTGGAACAGAACCAGCGCGTCGTCGCCGATGCCATCTGCCAGTTGCCCGACGTTCTGCTCGATCTGATCCAGGCCACTGCCACCGAAGGCTGCCATCCAGATCGTGGTGACCAGCGTCGGTACCAGCAGCACCGCCGTCAGAAATTGACGAACCGTGCGACCCCGAGAAACTCTGGCTATGAACATGCCGACGAACGGCGACCAGGAAATCCACCAAGCCCAGTAAAAGATCGTCCAGCCATGGTAGAAGGTGTCATCAGCGCGTCCCACCGGATTGCTCAATGGCAGGATGTAGGAAATGTAGCCGCTTAGCGTCTGGCCAAAGCTCGCCATGAAAGCAGACACCGAACCTGCAAAGATCACGAACAGCAGCAGCAGCAAAGCCAGGCTCATGTTGATGTTGGACAGCAGCTTGACGCCGCCATCGATTCCGCGCACCACAGAAATCAACGCCACAGTAGTAACAAAGGCAATGATGACGAGCTGCGTTTGCAAGCCAGCGCTGACGTCGAACAGGAAATGAAGCCCGCCAGCCGCCTGCTGGGCGCCGATTCCCAGCGAGGTGGCCAGCCCGAATACCGTCGCCAGCACGGCAAGAATGTCGATCAGGTTGCCTATCGGACCCCAGACCCGGTCACCGAGCAACGGGTAGAAGGTCGATCGGATGGTCAGCGGCAGTCCTTTGTTGTAGGCAAAAAAGGCCAGCGCGAGCGAGACCACTGCATAGATCGCCCAGGGGTGCAGACCCCAGTGATAGATCGTCGCTCCCAGAGCCGCAGTGCGCGCCTGATCCGTGAAGGGCTCGATGTCCAGTGGTGTCCCGTACCAATCAGTGTAGTAGGCCGCAGGTTCGGCGACACCATAGAACATCAGACCAATACCAATCCCGGCAGCAAACAGCATCGCAAACCAGGACACCAGCGAGAAATCGGGCATGGCGCCCTCACCGCCGATGCGAATACGACCGACCGGAAGAAGGATCAAGGCCAGGCAGAACAGAAGTAGCGCGTTGCCCGCCGACAGGAACAACCAGTCAAACGCCACCTGGATCCAGTTCTTGGTCGCCTCGAGCCCTGATTTCGCAGCATCGGGAAACAGCAAGGAAATCAGCACAAAAAGCACTATCAGACCGGCGCTGACAAAGAAAACCGGATTGTGCATATCGAGCCCGTAACGCTCGACATTGTCTTGCCCCACCTCGTAGTCGGTCTCGAAGACCTCCTCGAGTTGAGCGATCAGTTCGTCAGTTTGACTACTCGATTCATCCACGACGGTCTCCGGTAAATGGGCGGGCGCATCGCTCTTCGAAACAGTCGAGACCTCGACAGAATCGTTCGCTTCTGCGCCACATGAATATCATTGATGTAGATCCAGACCCGTCGAGGGATGGGGCTTTTCACGGCTCGCTCGCGTCGGATCGCTTGATTAACAGCCCGTTATCATAACGTGTCCGCATGGGCATCGAGAGGACCAGTCTACCCAAGCGCATGATACGTGGGCATCGTGTTAAGCTTATAGCTCAGACTCAAGCATGGGGAGCCAATCTGATAGATTCGGCGGTTAAGCGACGTTAACCACTAACCGCCGCTTGTAAACAGAAGGGAACGTGATGAACTCGGTTCTTCACGGCTGTACGTTGGGCAATAATTAACCACCTCTTGCTCGGCACCTGCGGTTTAGGCCGCGCTGGACCGAAATCGCCGCATTGATAAATCTGCGGCCAACTTAGCCGTGTCTATGGTTCCAAGACATGCGCAGCCGCATCTGCTCCTGAAACCGACGCGCCCCGCTCATGAGAAGTTCGGGTCTGTTCGAGGTGTCTAACCGCATCTTCGCTTGATCGAACTAAACCAAAATCTAAGAGATATAAATCATGCCAAAACGTAACCGATTAACCCAAGCCGTGTTGCTTGGGCTGGTCGCCACCACTTCCGGTGCGGCCATCGCACAGAATGACGAGACATCTGCCGGTGACGAGGCCGGTCCGCGGGAGATTGACCGCATCGTTGTCACGGCAACCAAGACCGAAGAGATCGATCTGCAGACCGCGCCGATCACGGTGCAGGCTGTCGATCAGAAAGCGCTGATCGATATGAACATCGGCAATTTTGATGATCTACGCAGCAACGTTCCAAGCCTGAACGCAGCAAGCCGCGGCCCGGGTCAGCAGACCATCTATATTCGCGGACTCGCGGTGCAGCCAATCACCGTGCTGTTGTCCGGAGCGCAAGGCACCTCGCCCAACGTCGCGCTCTATCTCGATGAACAACCAGTCACCGCGCCGGGCCGAAACCTCGACGTCTACGCCACAGACCTCGAACGTGTCGAGGTGCTGCCTGGGCCGCAGGGTACGTTGTTCGGGGCCAGCTCGCAGGCCGGAACAATTCGCTATATCACCAACAAGCCGGAACTCAGCACCTTCGATGCGGGCTTCACCGGCGAAGCGTCTTTCACCAAGGACGGCGAGTTCAACAGTTCAAGTGAAGGCTATTTCAATCTTCCCCTGGGTGACTGGACTGCGGCCAGAGTTGCTTTCTACAACGTCAATCTGGGTGGTTACATCGACAATGTGCTCGGTGAATTCACCCTCGACCCGACCATCAATCAGGATTCGGCCGTCGACCTGGGCCCGGATGGCACCTACGAGACCGTCAACAATGCCCAGCTGACTGAAGACAACTTCAACGACAGCTACTACAAGGGTATTCGTGCAAGCCTTTATCACGAATTCAACGCCGACTGGAATCTGTTGATCCAGAACACCTATCAGGAACTGGGCGCGGACGGCGTGTTCGATTACGATCCTGAAGTCGGCGATCTCGAAGTCACGCGCTTCTTCCCGGATGAGCTGGAAGACACGTTCAATCAGGCCACCTGGACGCTCGAAGGACGCCTCGGCGCGCTCAACATGGTCTATACCGGCGGCTACCTCGACCGCGAGGTAAATCAGTCGGTCGACTACACCGGTTACAACAACGCAGGCGCGTTCATCGCCTACTACACCTGCACCTACGACAACCCGGACTACATCACCAACTACGACATCGATCCGCGTTTCATCACCGAAAATCGGGCCTGCCTGGATCCGACCAAGGGCGTCGATATCCTGCAGGAACACGAACGATTCACGCATGAGTTCCGGATCTCGACTCCGGCCGAGAATCGCTGGCGCTTCGTCGGTGGTGTCTACTTCGATGATTTCCAGATCGAAACGCAGGACGACTACTACTATGTAGCAACCCCGGATCTGGGCTTCGCACCGAACGCGCCGATCTCGGGCGCTGTCCAGGTCAACCCGGAAACTCGCCCGGCCGGCGTCGCGTTTTTCAACGACATCCGACGTTCCGAAAAGCAGCTGGCCTTCTTTGGCGAGTTCAGCTACGACATCGTTCCGGACAAGCTGCAAGCGACACTGGGTCTTCGAGCCTACGATATCGAATCTGATTTCGAAGGTACGTCGAACTTCGCCAACGGCATCTTCGCCGGCTCCATCGACGGGGACAGCGGTCGTGACTATGACGTCGACGGCGGTCACACGCCGGATCCGCTCGAGCAGGATGACGTGATCTCGAAGATCAACGTGGCCTATACGCCAAGCGACAACACGATGTTCTACTTCACCCGGTCCGAAGGCTTCCGCCCCGGCGGCTGGAACCGAGGCGGCGGCATTCCTTCTGCCAACCCGGCCTTCCCGACCGTCGGTGCCACCTACGACACCGATGACGTCACCAACTGGGAACTGGGCTGGAAAACGCTGCTCTTCGGTAATTCTCTGCGCCTTAACGGTGCGGCTTACTTTATCGAGTGGGAGAACATGCAGGTCTCGCGCTTCGATCCGCAGAACGTATCAATCCTGACCTTTATCGAGAACTCGGCAGACTCGGAAATCTTCGGTATCGAGACAGATTTCGTATGGCGTGCGACGAACAACTTCACGCTGTTCGGAGCCGTGTCCTACAACGACACGGAATTGACCAACGTCGATGCGCAGGTCATCGAACTGGCACCGATCGGGAGCCAGCTGCCGCTGGTACCAAAGATTCAGGGCAGCCTGCGTGGTCGCTACGAGCAGTCTCTGGACTGGTCCTGGGCCGACTTCGGATTCGTTCAGGTCTCGGGTAAGTACGCTGGCAAGTCCTACAGCTCGCTGGTGGCTGAAGAGCGTCGTGAGCAGGATGCTTACACCATCTTCAACGCCTCGGCCGGCGTGTCCAGAGGAAGTTGGACTGCGGAATTGTTCGTCGAGAACCTGTTCGATGAACGTGCCGAACTCTTCATCAACACGCAGGATGACATTCCGCGCATCACGACCAACCGCCCGTTGACGGGTGGCGTGCGACTGACTTACCGCTTCCTTCCGCTGTAAGCAGACCAAACCCTCCGAGCGGGGCGGGTACAATGAGCGAATGGCTGAATCCAGACCTTCGCACATCTCGTCCCGCTCGGAATCCTCTCTGAAACAAGCCGAAGCGCTGCTCAAGCAGCAGCGTTTCGGCGATTCTCTGGTCCGCGTCCAGGCCGTCCTGGACGCTGCGCCCAACGATCAGCAAGCCCTGTTCCTGGCCGCCGTCAACCAGCGCTACCTGAAGCGCTACGATGACGCGCTTCAGACGCTTTCCAGACTGACTCGCGTTGCTCCCGACTACGGCCGGGCCTGGCAGGAACTGGGTCATAACCACCGCGATGCCAAGCGACTTGCGCCGGCCTGTGAGGCCTACGCGCGAGCCACCGAACTGAACCCTGGCCTGATGTCAGCGTGGCGCTTTCTAGCCGAGTTGCGTCGTGAAATTGGTGATGCCGAAGGCGCGCGCGTTGCGGCATCGAATCTCAAGCGCCTGGCGGATCTGCCGCGCGAGTTGGTCACGGTGACCAGTCAGCTCCACGAGGGCAAGATCTACAAAGCCGAAAAACTCTGCAGATATTTTCTTCAGAACCACCCGCATCATCCCGAAGCGATGCGCCTGCTGGCAGCCATCGGTGTCCAGCTGCACATCTACGACGATGCTGAATTTCTGCTCGAAAGCGTGCTGGAGCTGGAACCGGGCTTCGACCTGGCGCGGATGGATTACGTCAAGACGCTGCACAAACGTCAGAAATTTGCCAAGGCCTGGGAGGCTGCCGCAGAACTTCGCCGGCGCATGCCCGGCAACCTGGCTGCAGAACTGGTCTACGCAAATCAATGCTCGGCCATCGGCCGTTATGACGAGTCACTCGAGGTACTGCAGCCGCTGATCAAGAGTTCACCCCAGCCCTGGAACGTGCAGATGCTGCGCGGCCATGCGCTGAAAACCGTTGGCCGCCATGACGATGCCATTGCGGCCTACCGCGCCGCCTATCAGGGCAGGCCGGCCTTCGGCGATGCCTGGTGGTCGCTGGCGAACATGAAGACCTTTCGCTTCGACGATGACGAAATCGAGCAGATGCGCTCAATGGTCGATGACGGCGGGCTCACGCCAATCGATGAGATCCACCTGCGCTTCGCACTGGGGAAGGCGCTGGAAGATCGATCGAACTGGTCGGACTCCTTTGCGCACTACGCCGAGGGCAACGTCATCAAGCGTTCGCTGACCGACTACAGCGCTGATCGCATGCAATCGGATTTCGAACGACAGAAGGCCTTCTTCACCAGTGATCGTGCCGGAGAGCTCCTCGAAGGCGGTCACCCGGCCCCGGATCCGATATTCATCGTCGGCCTGCCCAGAGCGGGCTCGACATTGATCGAGCAGATTCTTGCCTCGCACTCGTCAATCGACGGCACCTTGGAACTTCCCAATATTCTCGCCATGGCGCATCGCCTCAACGGTCGGATGCGCCGCGATGAATCACCGCGCTATCCGGGAATTCTGGCCGATATGCAAGCCGATGAGCGCGCCGCCCTGGGTAAGCAGTTCATCGAGGAAACTCGAATCCATCGCCAGAACGCACCGTTGTTCCTCGACAAGATGCCGAACAACTTCAGGCACCTCGGTTTCATCTTTTCGATTCTGCCCAATGCCCGGGTGATTGATGCGCGACGCTCGCCGATGGGATGCTGCTTTTCGGGGTTCAAGCAGCTGTTCGCCGAAGGCCAGGAGTTCAGCTACAGCCAGTCGGATATCGGCCGCTACTATCGGGACTACGTCGACCTGATGGCGCACTGGAATCAGGTCTATCCGGGACGAATACTTCAGGTTGATTATGAAGACGTCGTCGATGATCTGGAAACGCAGGTCCGCCGCATGCTGGACTACCTCGAATTGACCTTCGAGCCCGCATGTGTCGAATTTCATCGCACGGAGCGCTCGGTTCGAACGGCAAGCTCCGAACAGGTTCGCCAACCGATCTATCAATCAGGGGTAGAGCAATGGCGCCACTTCGAGCCCTGGCTGGACGAACTGCGTGACGCGTTGGGACCAACCCTCGCGCCCAATAGGCACTAGTCGCTGGACAGGCGACAGGTGATCGGCCGATTGCAACACGCAGACAGTGTGAGGAAAAAGCCCAGACCGGGCGTGTTTCAGGAACGGTCCTTCGGATCCAGCGCATCGCGCAAACCGTCGCCGAGGAAGTTGAATGCAAACAGCGTCAAGGCCAGAAAGCTGGCCGGAATCAACAGCGACCAGGGCGCGGTCTCGAGTTCCTGCGCGCCTTCATTGACCAACGCGCCCCACGAAGTCAGCGGTTCCTGGACACCCAGACCCAGGAAACTGAGGAAGCTCTCGACCAGAATGACCTGCGGGATGGTCAGGGTTACGTAAACGATCACGACGCCTAGCAGATTCGGGATGATGTGGCGCCGAATGATCTGCCATTCCGTGGCGCCGCATGCGCGAGCGGCTTCGACAAACCCCTTGGTTTTGAGGCTGAGCGTCTGACCACGGACGATCCGGGCCATATCGAGCCAGTTGATTGCACCGATCGCGACGAAGATCAGAAGGATGTTGCGCCCGAAGATCACCATCAACACGATGACGAAAAACATGAAGGGCATGGCGTAGATGCCGTCGACAAAACGCATCATGATATTGTCGACGCGTCCTCCGAAATAGCCTGCCACCGCGCCATAGCTGATCCCGATGACCAGCGAGACAAAGGTTGCAACGATGCCGACCAGCAGCGAAATGCGCCCACCGATAAGCGTTCGTACGTAGAGATCCCGACCCAGCGCATCAGTTCCGAAAATGTGGCCGGTCTCGAGCGAAGGCGGCGTCGAGTAGTTGTCCCAATCAGGAATCTCATGGTCCCAGCTGCTCAGCATTGGTCCGAAGATCACCAGCAACGCCATAAGAATCAGCAGCACCAGACCGGCGACGGCGGCCTTGTTCTTGAGCAGGCGATGCCAAGCATCAACATAGAGCGAGCGACCCTGAATGTCACGCCGGTCCAGCGCCTGGTCGAAGGCATCGCGAGCCAAATCGCTCATGTTTCTCCCTCGTCGTAGCGAATACGGGGATCGAGCCAGGCGTAGAGCAGGTCGACCATGAAGTTGAACAGAATAATCAGCACCCCGTAGAGAATCACCACACCCATGACCAGCGTGTAGTCACGATTGAGCGCACCCTGGACGAAGTAGGACCCGATACCCGGAATGGTGAAGATGCGCTCGACCACGACCGAGCCGGTCAGAATCGCGGCAGCGGCCGGCCCCAGGTACGAGATGACCGGCAACAGGGCGGGCTTCAGGGCGTGGTGCAACAGCACCTCGCGTTCCGGCATGCCCTTGGCTCGGGCGGTACGGATGAAGCTGGAATGGAGCACCTCGATCATCGAGCCCCGAGTGATCCGGGCGATGTAGGCGATCATCGGCAGCGCGAGCGTGACCACGGGCAGCACCATGCGCGAGGGCTCGAAGGCCCAGCCGCCTGCCGGGAGCCAGCCCAGGGTTATGGCGAACAACAGGATCAACAGCGGGGCCATGACAAAATTCGGAACGGAAATTCCGATCATTGCGGTCGACATCACCGCATAGTCCGACGGCCGATTCTGGCGCAGCGCGGCCCAGGCACCGACCGGCACACCAATCAGCAGCGCCACGATCAGGGCCAACAGGCCCAGCGTGAAGGACACCGGCGCTCCCTGAGAGATCAGGTCATTGATGCTCCAGTCCAGGTAGTGAAACGAGGGTCCCAGATCGAACCTTGCGATCTGCCACAGGTAGCGCGCGTACTGCACCACCAGCGGCTCGTCGAGATGGTACTTGGCGGCCAGATTGGCCTCGATTTCAGGCGGCAGCGCCCGCTCCGTGTCAAACGGCCCACCGGGCGCGATCCGGATAAGAAAGAACGCAACTGTGATCAGCAGAAAAAGAGTTGGAATGGCTGAAGCCAGGCGCTTTAAGGAATAGCCGATCATCGGGTCAGTGTAGCCCTTGCCACGGTGAAATTCGCAGGGGTGTCAACGATGCGAAGTGCAGATTCCATCTGTTCGTGCGAAATCACGATCCACCCCGCTCGGCACTATCAGCCTCTGGACTCTCCGGCTCCCCCGGCGTGCGCGACTTCAACAGGTACATATGCCGGGTCAGATGCTGGTCCATGACGTTCTCTGCCCAGCCCTGAAGGCGTGGATCGACCAGACGCTTCGACACATAGATGTAGGTGGGAAGAACGACCTGATCGGCCAGTAGCATGCGTTCGGCTTCGCGCAACAGGTTTCGGCGAAGCGCCGGAATTCGCTCGGCCGAGATCTGTTCGAGCAGCCGGTCATAGCTCGGATTGGCATACCCGGCGTCGTTGCGGCCGTGCTCGGAGTGGAAAAGCTCCAGGAAGGTGAACGCGTCCTGATAATCGCCGATCCAGCCTGCGCGAAAAACTTCGGTCACCCGCCCCTGCGTCCGGTTCTGCAGGAAGACCCGAAACTCTTCGTTGATCAGGCGCGTGCGCACGCCGAGCACTTGCTTCCACATGGCCGACATGGCGATTGCGATCCGGCGGTGGTTTTCCGAGCTGTTGTAGCGCAGCTCGACCGTCAGCGGGTTATCTTCAGAGTACCCGGCCTGGGCATAGAGTCGCCGGGCCTCGGCTTCGCGCTCGGCTTGAGTCCATTCGGCGTACTCTGGAACAAACGGGTTGTAGTCAGGCAGGCCGGGCGGGATCAGGTTGTAGGTCGGAATCTCACCGAAACGGGTGACGCTGTTGGTGAGGATGTCGCGATTGACGGCCAGATTCAGGGCTTGTCTTAGTGCCAAATTATCTTGAAACGGCGGTCGCTGTAGATTAAAGCTGAAAAAATACGTACCGAACCAGGGTGCCACCATCAGCGACTCGGCCATATTGTTCTTGAGCCAGCCAAACTGATTGCTGGGCACCCGGTAGGTCCACTGCAGGTCGCCTGCGCGAAAGCGATTGAATTCGGTGTTTTCATCTTCAAACGGGTAATAAAACACTCGCTCGATAATGACCTGATCGGCCGCTCGATAGTGCGGATTCCGGGCCAGCTCGATGTGCGAGCGCACTTGCCAATCGGCAAGCACATAGGCCCCATTCGAGACCAACTGCCCAGGGCGAACGTGTGATGCACCGAACTGTTCAATCGCCGGGCGGTAAACCGGGAAGGTGGTGGGATGGGTCAGCAAGCCGAGGAAATACGGCGTCGGCGACTCAAGCGTGACCTGAAAACTGGAGTCACTCAAAGCCTCCACACCGAGCATTTCCACGCCCAGTTCGCCGGCAAAAATCGCTTCGGCATTTTTCACCGGCGCCAGCATGCGACCATAGCTGGCCCCGGTTTGTGGATCAACCACGCGCTGCCACGACCAGACAAAATCAGCCGCCGTCAGCGGCTCGCCGTTGCTCCAGCGCGAGTCGGGCCGTAAATAAAAGGTATAGACCAGACCATCGCGGCTGATATCCCAGTGCGCTGCCGCACCCGGCACAATCCGACCATCCGGCTGCGAGGTGGCCAAGCCTTCGAACAGATCACGGAGCAGGATTGAGGACGGCACGCCTTCGGCCAAGTGCGGGTCCAGGGTTTGCGGTTCTTCAGCGTTGCCGCGATGCAAAATCTGTGACTCGGCCAGGCTTTCGGCGACGGGTCGTCCGTCCTCATCCAGGGCGACTTCAACCGGCGGCGCGAGCAGCCCCAGTGGTGATGCTGACGGCGATGCTGGATTGCTTTGATCATCCTGTGACCCGCAGCCGACCAGCAAGATGACGGGCAGCGCGAGGGCAAGTACGGACGAAGCTGGTTTCATTACCGGCCGAGTCCTTCCTGCTTCTGGTTGTCGAATCCACTGTTTCGATCCAAAGACAGCCAGCGCGACAGGTGTACGTCCATCAAATTGTCCTCAAAGCCTCGCACGTCAGGTTTAACAAGATGCCTGGAGACATAGTAGTACAGGGGGACGATAACCTGATGATCAAGCATACGCTGTTCGGCCTGGAGCAAGAGATTCTGGCGCGCGCTGCCTTCACTTCGATCGGCATGGCGCATTAAACGATCGAATTCCGGATCAGACCAGAAGCTATAGTTCAAAGGGCTGTCGGTCTGAAACAACTGAAGGAAATTGGCAGCGTCGCGCCAATCAGCAATCCAGCCGCCGCGAACAATCTGGGTCAGACGACCGTGGCGTCGATTGGCGACAAACACTTTCCACTCTTCGCTGACCTGGCGCGTGCGCACGCCCAGGTGCTCGCGCCACATTGCCGCCACCGCTGCCGACATTCGTCGGTGCGCCAGCGAGGTGTTAACTCTAAGCTCAACGGTCAGCGGGTTACGATCAGAATAGCCCGCCGCGCGGTAAAGCTGTTGAGCCATGACGCGTCGAGCGTCAAGACTCAGCTCCTCAGCCGGTGCCGCATCCGGCCAGCCCGGCATGCCGGGCGGGATCAGTCGCTGGGCCGGCACCTCACCAGCACCCAAGACCCGCTCGGTCAACAGCTCGCGATCAATCACCAGGCTCAGGGCGCGACGCAGCTTGGGCTGGTCTTCAAACGGCGCGCGGGCCACATTGAAGACCAAGAAAAAGCTGCCCAGGTAGGGAGAAATGCGCAGCTCATCGCCAAACTGCTCGCGCATCCACCTCAAACGACCCGGCGGGATGGTTTCAGTGATATGGAGCTCGTTGGCGCGATAACGATTCATTTCGGTATTTGGCTCTTCGATCACGTGCCAGCGAACGGCGTCCAGTTTCAGCTGATCGGCCGCATGCCAATGAGGGTTAGCGAGCAGGTGCATATGCGCACCCGGAACGCGACTATCGAGCACGAACGGCCCGCTGAATAGGTTTGCGTCCTGACCGGGCCAGGGGTAGGTTGCGGGATGGGTCAGCAGATCTGCAAACCAGGCGGTGGGGCGTTCGAGAGTCACTCGCAAAATAGAGTCAGACACTACCTCGACACCGAGCTGCTCAGGTGCGTGGACCCCGGTTCGAACCTGAACCGCCGAGCGCACCCGATCCAACCAGGCCGCCTGCGGCGAGGCGGTGGCCGGGTCCAAAAGTCGCTGCCAGCCGGCTACAACATCATGCGCCGTAAGCGCACTGCCGTCTGACCAGCGCGCGTTCGGTCGCAACCAAAAGGTCCACTGCAAACCATCATCGCTGACCGCCCAGCGCTCGGCCAGGCCAGGGATCAATCTGGCGCTGGCATCCAGACTGATCAAACCCTCGTGCAAATCACGCAGCACGTTCAGCGATGAAAGGGATTGGGCGCGATGCAGGTCCAGTGAATCAGGTTCGGGCCCGACTCCGCGATGGATGTTTTGAGCAAAGACCGGGAGCGCGATGGTAGCCAACATCAATATTGAGAAAATCACGCCCCGCCGGCCAGCAGCGAGTGATCGAACCTCAATTAACGATTCAACACCAAAAACAGACCCACACGACTGAGCCCGACGTCCGAGCGTATAGTCAGCATCCTTTATTATTGACATCACAGGCAACGACCTAGAGTTGATAATAAAAACCAAGAAGTGACAATTAAAATGATGAACAATACATCAACAAACGACCACTCGACCATTCTAGCCAGGACCCAAACAAATTGACTGCCGATCAAACATTGACTGACCCCCGTGACCTGGCCGCATGGCTTGAATCTGGCTGCAAGCCGAAAAGCGAATGGCGGATTGGCACCGAGCATGAAAAATTTGGTTTCCTGACCGACACCCTGCAACCGCTGCCCTACCACGGCTCGCGCGGGATTCGTGCAGTGCTTGAAGGACTAGCGGCTCAGTTCGACTGGCAGGTCAGTGAAGAAAACGGCCTGCCGATTGCGCTGACCCAAGACGATGGTAGCTCAATAACGCTCGAGCCCGGCGGCCAGCTTGAGCTCTCCGGTGGCTTGCTCGACAATCTTCACCAGACCTGCAACGAGGTCAACACCCATCTGGCCCAGGTGCGAGAAATTTGCGAACCTTTGGACATCGGCTTTCTCGGGCTGGGTTTTCACCCGACAGCAAAGCGCGAGGACATAGAATGGATGCCCAAAGCGCGCTACGTCATCATGCGCAATTACATGCCCAAAGTCGGCACACTGGGCCATGACATGATGAAGCGAACCTGCACGGTGCAGGTCAACCTGGATTTTTCCAGCGAGGCCGACATGGTGGCCAAGTTTCGCGCATCACTTGCGTTGCAGCCGATTGCCACTGCGCTGTTCGCCAACTCACCCTTTGTCGAAGGCAAACCTTCGGGCTTTGAGAGCTACCGCAGCCAGGTCTGGACCGATACCGACTCGGACCGCACCGGCATGCTGCCCTGGGTGTTCGATCAATCGATGGGGTTTGAGCGCTACGTCGACTGGATGCTCGACGTACCGATGTATTTTGTTTACCGCGACGGTCGCTACATTGACGTCGCCGGTCAATCCTTCCGCGATTTTATGGCGGGCAAGCTGCCCGGCCTGGAGGGCGTCTACCCAACCCTGCGCGATTGGGAAGACCACATGACCACCGCCTTCCCGGAAGTGCGCCTGAAGCGTTTTCTCGAAATGCGCGGTGCCGACGGCGGCCCGTGGCGACGCTTGTGTGCCCTGCCCGCTTTCTGGGTCGGCCTGCTCTACGACGCTGAAAATTTGCAGGCCTGTCTTGATCTAAGCAACGACTGGACTCTGGACGAGCGCCAGGCCTTGCGAGAAGACGTCGCCAAGCACGGCTTAAGCGCAAAAATCCGAGGCCGCAGCGTGCTGGACATTTCCCGCGAACTGGTCGACCTGGCCAGAAATGGTCTGGCCCGCCGCCAGCGCTTCAACGGTGCCGGCGACCACGAAGCCGGGTTTTTGAACTCACTGCAAGAAATCGTCGACCGAGGCAGCAGCCCAGCCGCCGTCAAGCTGGCCGCTTATGACGGTCGCTGGAACGGTGATTTATCAGCGTTGTTCAAGGAGTTTGCGTACTAGTGGGCCACGCGGCAAAGCGATTTAACGCAATGAACATTGATCAGTCCGATGTCCAGCACGCCAAACGAGACCCCGCAGCCCACGTCAGATCATTCTATACCGGGTTTTGCATCGCTACACCAACGGCTGCTAGGGAACGCTCGACCTCCAAAAGGCCATCTGCGAGCTGACGCCCCCAGTCCAGCAACTCCTCACCCTGCTCGCGCAGATCCGACGGCAGTTTCACAGGCATGGGATAAGTGATGCCCTTTGCGTATCTGTCGCACTGATCCAAATCAATAAGCTCGACCATAGGAGCCAGGTTCAAGGAATGAAGAAACATATACGGCAAAATTGATTTGCTTAAACGGCTTAGGAATGTAATTTTCTTAATAACTTTGTTCCTTATCCTGGCTTAAATTAATCCGCACGCGGCGATCACATTCAACTCGACTAGTGGGCCATTAGGGAACCTTTTGTTGATTGGCAAGACGTAGTAGGCTAGAAGCGAGCGTATTCAGATCAGTCTATGGACATTCAACGATCAGACGTCAAGTCACGGCATTTGACCCAGCGAGTCATCATCGCGGGTGTTGCTGTGGTGATCGTTTCACTAAGTCTGATTGCTTGGCGGATGATCGAGCGAGCGCCAGCGGTTGCTGCTGAGCGGCTCTGGTATGGCGAGGTCAAACGCGGCGAACTATTGCATCGAATCGCCGCTTCCGGCAGCCTGGTTGCGCCACGGGTGCGGGCGGTGACCAACCGCAGTGCTGGCATTGTTGAATCACTAGAGGTGCTGCCCGGCGACCAGGTCGAAGTGGATAGCGTTTTAATTCGCATGAGCAGCCCGGACCTGCAAGAAGAGCTGACCCAGGCGCGTTGGGACTTAGCGGCTGCAGAAGCGGAAGAAGCGGTTAAACAGGTTGAAATTGACGACCGCCAGGTCGATTTGACCGCGCGACTGGCCCAGGCCGAAGCTGACCATACCTCCGCGCTGCTAGAACTTCAGGCCCAGGAAGAGCTGAGCGACGCGCAGGTCTTTTCCGAGCTTGAGGTTGAGCGATCACGGCTAAAAGTTGAACAGCTTCGACAGCGTTTGTTGGCCGAGCGCGCCCGCGCTGATCGGGCACCGCAGTACCGTCAGGCCCAGGAACGTGCCATTCAGGCCCGCTTGTCGCGCCAGCTTGAGCAAGTTGAACATCTGGAGAACCTGATCGATCAACTGGCCGTGCGCGCCGGCAGTAGCGGGCTGGTGCAGGAAATCAACGTGCAAGAAGGCGAGCGGCTGAGCGCCGGCGAAGCGGTGGCGCGGATTGTCGATGCCAGTGAATTGATTGCTCGCTTAAACGTACCCGAGCGCGAGGCAGCGCGGATGGTCATTGGATTGGCGGTTGAACTTGAGGCTGGCAACGAAACCTTTACCGGCCAAGTCAGCCGAATTGACCCGACCGCGCGTGATCGACAAGTCTCTGTTGACGTCGAACTAACAAACGAGCGACCGGCCTCGCTGCGGCCTGACTTGACGGTGACCGGTCAGATTGAAATCGAACGACTGGCAAATGTCGTTCATCTGCCGCGACCTGCAGCTGCCCGCACCGACGGTCAAGCCTTAGCGCTATTTGTGCTCGATTCCAGCGGCAACTCGGCTGAGCGTCGTACCGTTCAGCTTGGACGTTTGTCGGTCGATTCCAGCGAGATTCGATCAGGCCTGGCCCCCGGTGATCGGGTGATTTTGACCGATTTAAGCGACTATGCCGAGGCTGAGCAGATTCGCATTCGATGAAAAGAATCCAACTCTTATGAGCGAAGACAGCGAGACGTTGATCCAGCTGCGAAAGTTGGGCCGCGTGTTCTTGACCGACCGTCTGGAAACACACGCGCTTGGCGGCATCGATTTGGACATCCAGCGCGGCGAGTACGTCGCCGTCGAAGGCCCGTCGGGCTGCGGGAAATCGACCCTGATGGCCGTCCTTGGCCTGCTCGATCAGGCCAGCTCCGGCGAGTATGTATTAGCCGGCGTGCCAACCACTGAAATTGATGCAGAAGAGCAGGCCCGGCTGCGCAATCAGGAAATCGGCTTTGTTTTCCAAGGCTTTAATCTGATTGTTGAGATGAGCGTGCGCGAGAACGTCGAACTACCGCTGATTTATCGCAACGGCCTTTCGGCCACGGCTCGAAAAAACGCGGTGGATTCGGCGCTGGAACAGGTTGGACTATCCAGTCGCGCTGACCATCAGCCGCATCAGCTCTCAGGCGGCCAACAGCAGCGCGTCGCCATCGCGCGCGCTTTAGTGGGCGAGCCCTCGCTGCTGTTGGCCGATGAACCCACGGGCAATCTCGACAGTAAGTCAGCGCAGCAGGTGATGGCCTTACTCGGCGAGCTCAATGCGGCCGGGTCGACGTTGATTATGGTGACCCACAACCCGGACTTCGCCCAGCAGGCCCAGCGCCAGCTTTCGATGAAAGATGGGATCATTGTTGACCACGAACGGTTTTCGTCAGCAACCTGATGATCTACAAGCTGCATGATCTGTTGCTGAAAAATTCATTAAATAGTGGCAAGCATGTTCTCTAATCTGCAGCATGATCTGCGTTACGCCTTGCGCATGTTGAGCAAGACCCCTGCCGCGAGTCTACTGATACTACTTGGACTCGCCACGACGATCGCGCTGTCCATTGCCACCGGGCAGCTTTGGCAGACGCTGAACTTTCCCGACGTACCCGGCGTGGAAAACTCGCGAGGTCTGATGACCTTCGGAACGCTAGGCACAGACGGTGTCGATATCATCTCAGGCAGCATGAGCGCCAATCAGATCAAGGAGCTCAGCGCACGATCGCAGACCTTAGATCGAGTAACCGGTGCCTCGATCTTCGCCGGGGCGACGGGAGTAGAAATAGAGGGCCAGCCGCTCGAGGGTCGCATTGAGCCCGTACTACCGAATTATTTCGAGACGATCAGGCCCAGAATCGCGCTCGGTCGCGGGCTTGATAGCAATGATTTTGGTCGCGATGCGGCCCAGGTTGTTGTGCTCAGCCACGCGCTTTGGCAAGACGTCTTTGATGGTGATCCAGACTGGGTGGGTCGGACCGTTTCAATGGCCGATCACTCGTGGCGGATTGTCGGCGTGGTTGACCCGGAATACAAGGGTATTGGTGACCAAGCAGCCCTGCTTTGGTTGCCTTACCGTCAGCATAACGCCAGTTTCGGTAACACCTTCCCCGATCAGGTCATTGACAACATTGGATTTTACAGAATGATTGCCCGGCAGCGCGAAGGCATCGGGCAAGCAGCGATATTGGACGAGGCAGAAACCATTCTTGACAGTTTCTCAGCGACCGGATTCGCGAGCTCCACCCCGCGCGGACCGTTGACGACAGTGCCAGGCCTGACCAGCCAACCTGACGCTCAGCGCGAGGCCGAGCGCCAGGCGCGCCATCTTCTAATCGCTGCCGGCCTGCTGGTCGTAATTGCCCTGATGAATGTGAGCTTATTTTTGCTGGTGCGAACGCCAGCACGAGCCCGCGAAATGGCATTGCGCTTTGCCTTGGGTGCCAGTCGTAAGCGGCTAGTTCGCCAGATTATGGTCGAGTCCGTCGTACTTGTTGCCTTGAGTCTGGCGTTGAGCGGGCTGATATCCATCGCTGTTCTCGCCACCCTCAGCAATTCGGCTTTGTTTGCATCCATCAATCTCGATCAAGCGGGCTGGAACGGTCCAATTTTCACGTCGGTTTTGATTTTGAGCCTGCTCATTTGTCTGTTGATTTCAATCGCGCCGATCCGAGCACTTAAAGCCACCAACCTGGCCCAGAGCAGCCGGCGGCAAGCCAAACCCTCCCGACCAATTCTGATATCAGTCGCCTTTGCACAGCTCTTGTTTGGTGGAATCGTGATCGCTGTTGCATTGGCCTTTGTTATTAACCTCTGGATTTTGGAGCGCACAGATATTGGACTTGATAGCGGCAATGTGCTGAGCGTTCGCTCAACGCTTGATATCGAGAGCCTGGGCGGGGCAGCTAACTTCCAAACGCCGACTGAAGACATCATGCGCGGTTATTTTCAGGCCTTGATGGATCGGCTAGGCAACGTGTCCGGCGTTGAGTCGGTGGCGCTCATGTCGCCGGTCCCCGGTAGTAAAAGCAGTTCATTTATGTCCCTGCGCCAAGACGATCAAACACTAACGGCGCAAATGATCCAGATCTCGCCCGGCCTGCTCGATACCCTGAATATCCAACTGCTGCACGGTCGCGATTTCGATGGAATGACTGACAGTGGGGTTTTGGTCAATAAAACGCTGGCTGAAAGTCTATGGGGTCGCGTTGATGTGATTGGTGAATTTATTCAGCGCGGCATGAATCCGCAAGTTGCCGAAGATGATCGGGTGATTGGCGTTGTCGACGACATTGTTATTGACCATCCTGGCCTGCCGCCGAAGCCACTGCTGTTTTCCCTTAACAACGTATTTTCGTTGCTGGCCGGCGAGATTCTCGTCAAAGGCGACCCTAATCGGGCCGAACTTGAGCGTACCGTCGAAGAAATTCAAGACCAGTACATGCCGGAACTACGTGTGGTTAACGTGGAACCACTGGATGCGGCGATCAACAGGCTGACCCGGCTTGATCGAACGCGCAGTCAGACTACCCTGACGTTGGCCGCGCTGGCAATCCTGTTCGCAGGCTTGGGGTTTGTGTTTATTCAGCGCTTTATTGCTGATCAGGAGCGGCGCGAGGTTGCGATTCGGATGGCCTTAGGTGCTGGCCCCAAAACAATGCGGAGAGCACTTCTGATGCGTGGCATTGTGCATGCCCTGCCGGCGCTGTTGATGGTCTCGCCGCTGGCGCTCATTGCCACGGTTTGGTTGGCGGACGATTACATCACATCCGCAGTTCAACCGTGGTGGGTTGGGCTGGGCACCAGTTTGATTTTGACCGGACTGGTTGCCTTGGCCACGCTGCCGACCGCGGCAAGCGTGAGCAAACTAAAGCTTGCCGAAACACTGAAGCAAGACTGAATTTTTCGATTGTTGCGACAGCTCTCAGTCTGTCACTGGCCTGAATGCACCAGGCTGCAAACCGCCCAGCTCAAACTGTCCAACGCGGGCTCGGATGAGGCGCAGCGTGGGCAGCCCCACTGCGGCGGTCATGCGCCGGACCTGTCTGTTGCGGCCCTCGGTAATGGTGAGTTCCAGCCAGCTGGTGGGGCGGCCCGGGCGCGGCGCAATTGGTGGGTTGCGTTTCCACAGGGCTGGCGGGGCTTTGGCCAACAAATCCACTTGGGCCGGGGCGGTTCGACCGTCTTTCAGCACGAGCCCACCCTCAAGTCGATTCAGATCGGCGACCGAAGGTCGGCCTTCAATCTGCACCCAGTAGGTTTTCGGCGTTCTGGCGCGCGGATCAATCAGGCCTGACTTCAGCTGGCCGTTATTGGTCAATACCAACAGGCCTTCACTGTCGTAGTCGAGGCGACCCGCCGCATAAACACCTGGCTGATCAATGTAATCGGCCAGGGTTGGTCGCCCTTCGGCATCCGTGAACTGGCTCAATACCCGAAAGGGTTTATTGAACAGCAGGGTGACGGTTGTTTTCATTCACTCTGATGCGGCGGATGCTTCAAGACCGCTGATCTAGATCGGCAGCTTGACGCTGGCGTCTTGCGCTTTGACTTGTTTGGCAAAGGTGGTTTTGATCCGATTCAGCGCTTTTTTCGAGTCAGCCTCGAAGCGCAGTACCAGGCCCTGACCGCGATGCGATGCACGAATCATGCCCCAACCATCAGGGTAGTCGACCCGCAGACCGTCGACCATTGAAAGCTCACCGTCGCCGAAATCGCCGTCGGCGATCAATGCCATAACCAGCTCCTCGGCCACCGAAGCATCCACCGGCACGCGCACTTCTGGCGTCGCCTCACGGTCAGGGAGCTGATCCAGAATATCGCCGATGCCCCGGGTGTCGGCGGCCAGCAATTCAAGCAATCTGGCGCTGGCATAGATCGCATCGTCAAACGGGTACCAGCGCTCGGCGATAAACAAATGACCGCTGAACAAGCCGCCCAACAATGCATTTTTCTCGCGCATGCGACGGTCAACGAAGGCTTCTGCGTTGCGCTCAACTACAGGCTTGCCGCCGGCAGCTGTGATCAGCTCGCTCAGGCCAGCGCCGCTGGCCGAGTCAATAACCACCTGGGCGCCGGCGTTGCGCTCCAGAATATCAGGTGCCAACAACATCAGCACTCGATCAGTCCACACCACATCACCAGCCGGTGAAATCATCGCCAGTCGGTCGCCGTCACCGTCGAAGGCCAGGCCCAGGTCAGCCCGGAAATTACGAACGCAAAGTTTGAGGTCTTCCAGGTTGTCGGGATTCGACGGGTCCGGCAAATGATTCGGGAAGGTGCCGTCAACATCGGCATAGAGTGGAATCACGTCGGCCCCGATGGCGCTCAAGACCTGGGGCACGACGCTGCCGCTGATCCCGTTGCCGCAGTCCACAACGACTTTCAGCGGGCGTTCTAGCTGAATGTCGATCTTTATTCGCTCAATGTAGCGCTCAATGATGCTCTCTTCTTCCAGTTGACCGGAACCGCTGGTTAAATCCTGAGTATCAATTCGCTGTCGAATCGATTGAATCGCCGCGTCTTGGAGCAGCTCGTTTTGCAGGCGAATGCGAAAACCATTGTGCTCCGGCGGGTAGTGCGAGCCAGTGACCATCACCCCGCTGCCGTCGGTCAATTCGCTGGCGGCAAAATTCAAGACGGGAATCGGTACGGCACCGACATCAATCACAGTTACACCTGACGCCTGGAGGCCTTGCGTTAACGCTGACATCAAAGCCGCGCCGTCCAGACGACCATCACGACCGACAACGATACGTTCAATACCGCGACTGCGTGCCTCTGACCCGATCGCTTCGCCAATCAGGGTTGCTGCTCGCACGTCCAGATGCTCACCGACCACACCGCCAATGCTGCTGGCCATAAACAAACTGGGTTCCAGGACCGGGCCAGTCGGCGCTGATTTTGCCGCTTGCTCGTCACGGCTATTATCTTCAGCGACGTTTTTAACGACTCCAGATCCATCGCCAGACAAATTGGATTGCGATTTGACGGCCTCTCGTTCAGCCGCAAGTTTAGCGTCGGCAAGTGCCTGCTGGTCAGGTTTATCAGTGGCGTCCTCACGGAGGATTTCATGTTGCAAATCATCCCATCCGACGGTGCCTTCAGCCGATCCAGAATCATCACTCGGATCAGGTGCCGGTGCTGGTTCAGGGCTGGCTTTATCGGATTCAGCGTTTTTGAATTGGTCGTGGTCAAATTCAACATCGTCAATATCAACGCGTTCAAATTCAATACCGTCAGACCCGGCGCTATCTTGGGCTGCGTTGGGGGATGGGTCTGAATCTGAGGCCGCATCCGCATCCTCAACTTCATCGGTAATCTTATCTTCAACATCCTCCTCAAGGCTTTCAGATGAATTTGAACCCGCTTCATTTTTTTTGAAAAAGAGTGTGTCTGCGACCAGGCCCGCATCGTCATCGTCGGCAAGATCATCTGCCCTGTCATCCAGGCCACCCAGCGCGGTATCGCTCTGATCAATCTGATCCGAATCCAGCAGCCAGTCCGGCAAATCGTCCATGAGAGGCTCTGGTGTCGCCGCCTTTTGAGTCGCGGCCGCGGAGGGCTTGGCGCGCTTTGATTGGGCCTGATCCTTTGTCGCCACCGCAGCGCTCTTACGTTTGGACTTGGCGCTGCTGGTCGCAGTATGACCCGAGTCTGACCGCCCGGAAGCCGCGGCAGGTCGCTTATCCACTTTTTTGGCCTTGGCCGAAGCGCGCGATTGACGAAGCGCGCGAAAAGACGCCATATCCAGGGCACCGAAGCGCTGCCGCGCTAGCAGCCCAAGCATCAACAAAATCACGCCAACCGAAAGTACGATCACGGCCGCCTGCTTGCTGATCGCGCTGGCCAGGGTTCGGCGAGTCCAGCTCAAATTCAGCCGAGACCCAGGAATCGGTGTTATCTCGAGCGGCCCGCGGGCAACTCCAAACGTGCGAATTGCATGACGCTGAGCACCGCGACCTTGGGCAAGTTCGATCGAGTCAATAAAGGTCGAAACGCTGAGCTGGCTGCTGACCATGCTGACCGGCACGCGCAGAAATAAAATGCCCTCAACGCCTGCATCCGTCTCGATTGCCTGGGCCAGGGCTAGATTTTCAATCGACTGCCCCGGGTAGTGGATCTGGATCGGTGCCTCGCCCTCGGCACGGGCCTCAAGCAGCATTTCGATGACAGTAAAGTCGGGTTGCGGATAATCACCGAGGGTTATCGCTTCGACCTCGGTCGGAAATACCCTCAAATCAATAATATTTGGAACACCGCGGCTTTGCACCGCGGCATCCAGCGCATCGCTACGACTGCTGGAACTGCTCAGCAGTCCACGTGCCAAGTCGACAACCTGCGGGCTCTGCAGCGCGAATTGTATTTCTGCCAACGAGTCAGACATTGAACGAGCCTGCTCTTGAATTGCACCCACCGCTTGTTCGGAATCCAGTTCGCCCTGCATGCTGGCATACAGCATCATTGCGCCCACAACCAGCCCGAACGCACCCAGGGCCAGTGCGACCAGTCCGCTGAGCCGGATTACTGTTCCGCTAACTGATTTGGTTGATGGCTGCGCCATGGTTAATGCGTCCCCGTGTGGCCGATGCCCCCGACCCCTCTGTCGCTGGCTTCAAAGGCCTCAACTCGCTCAAGTTTAACCTGAATAACCGGCACGACCACGAGCTGACAGATACGTTGGCCAGGATCAATTCGAATCGGCTGATCCGAGCGATTCCAGCACGATATTTTGACCTCGCCCTGGTAGTCACTGTCTATTAGACCGACCAAATTGCCGAGCACCAGGCCTTGTTTATGCCCCAGCCCTGAGCGTGGCAGCAAAACCGCCGCTACGCCCGGGTCATCCAGATGAATCGCCAATCCCGAAGGAATCAGCGCGGTAGCGCCCGGGGCAAGAACAAGCTCCTCGCCCAAACAGGCTCGCAAGTCCAGGCCGGCTGAGCCCTGCGTTGCGTAGTCCGGCATCGCCCACTGGTCACCCAGGCGCTGATCTAAAACCTTGACTTTGAGTGTTCTCATTCGCCTGCTCCCTCGGCCTGCGGTGTTGATCCCGGTGTTGACCCCAACGTCTCATCATGCAAGTGCTGGGCCACGATGTCGACCAGTTGCTGCGCCAGGCGCGATTTTGCAGCCCGCTCTAGCGACCAATGCTGGTCTGCTGAGAACACCTCAAGCGCGTTGTCGTCCTGGTCAAACGCCAGCTGTTTGCCGACTCGATTAGCTGCGATCAAATCAATATTTTTATCGGCCAGCTTGGTCTTCGCGGCGGCTCTAATGTCATGGGTTTCGGCAGCAAAACCCATTACAACCTCTGGTCGTTGTCGGTCAGCCGCCACGCGCGCCAGAATATCGGGGTTGGGGGTCAGCTTCAATTCAATATCAGCGCCAGCTTTCTTGATTTTTTGAGATTCAGCTACGACCGGTCGATAGTCCGCGACCGCTGCCACGGAAATAAATCCATCGGCTCCCGGCATGATCGAAAATACTGCTTTCAGCATTTCTTCGGCCGTCTCGACGTCAACGCGATGCACGCCATTTGGCGTATCAAGGTGAACCGGTCCGGCGACCAAGTCAACCTCAGCGCCAGCATCGCAAAGCGCTGCAGCCAGCGCAAACCCCATTTTGCCCGACGAGCGATTCCCAAGGAAACGGACCGGATCCAGCGCTTCGTGAGTGGGACCTGCGGTGACCACAAATCGACGCCCGGCCAAACGTTGATCTTGCGCATCCAGCTGAGTTTTCAATATTAGTTCAACCAGCATTTCCGGCTCCAGCATGCGGCCGGGACCGGTCTCGCCGCACGCTTGATCGCCTTCACCCGGGCCGAGAAAATTCACGCCACGCTGTGACAAAAGCTGACAGTTTGCGACCACCGCCGGATTGGACCACATCAGACGATTCATGGCCGGTGCCAGCACGATTTCAGCATCAGTGGCCAGAACCAGCGTGCTCAATAAATCATCGGCCAGGCCATGCGCCAGCTTGGCAATCAAGTGTGCACTGGCTGGGGCAATCAAAACGCCGTCAGCCCAGCGTGCGAGTTCAATATGGCCCATGCCCGCTTCGGCCTCGGCGTCAAGTAATGCCTCATGCACGCGCTGGCCGCTGGCGGCCTGCAGGGTCAACGGCGTGATAAAGGCACCGGCGCCGGCGGTCATCACCACTCGCACTTCGGCACCCGCATCACGCAGCCGTCGAACCAGGGTCGGCGTTTTGTACGCCGCAATCCCGCCGCTTACGCCGACCACCCAGCGTTTGCCAGCGAGCACTGATCGGGTTTTTGCGGGGCGGTTACGCCCAGTTGCATTCATCGAGTCGATTTCCTAGTCCACGGCGAGACAATGACCTGTCGTCAGCGTTAACGCTGAAGCGCAAAATACCAAATGATCGCCACCAATTAAAACAGGATAAAGATTGTATGCGAATCGCCGATTGGCCACAGACCGAGCGCCCGCGTGAGCGGCTTCTATCACGAGGAGCTGCCACTCTCAGCGATGCTGAGCTGCTGGCGATCCTGCTAAGAACTGGAACTCAGGGTCAATCGGCGCTGGATTTGGCTCGAAGCTTGATCGCTCGATTCGACGGCCTGCGCGGTCTACTCGAAAGCAGCCTGGAACAGATTTGCGAACAGCCGGGCCTGGGTCCGGCAAAATTTGCTCAAATACATGCCGCGCTGGAGCTGGCGCGCCGCCACCTGCGCGAATCAATGACGCGCGGCGAACCCTTGACCAGCCCGCAAGCAACTCGAAACTACCTGACCGCTGCGCTACGCGATCGCCCGCACGAAGTTTTCTCGGCGCTGATGCTGGACACGCGCCATCGGGTAATTGCCTACGAAGAGCTATTTACCGGCACGATTGACTCGGCTCATGTGCACCCAAGAGTAGTGGTCGAGAAAGCGCTGCAAAAACGCGCCGCCGCCATGATCGTGGCCCACAACCATCCCTCAGGAGTGGCCGAACCCAGCCAGGCCGATCTCGCCATCACCCGCCGCCTGCGCGACGCGCTGGCACTGGTTGATATTCGGCTGTTGGATCACTTCATCGTCGGCGACGGCGAGATTGTGAGCTTGGCCGAGCGAGGGCTGGTGTAGTGCCAGTTAGAAGGACAAGATCAAAAGCCTAAACGCGAAGACGCAAAGACGCTAAGGAAAGCAAATAACAAGAAAAGCAATGAGAGTTGAGGGAGTTAAAACACCCGCGCTGCTGGTGGCCGAGATGTTCCATGAAGCGAGTATTCGGTCGGATTTCTGACAGAATTTCTTCCCCTACCTCACTTTCTTTGTCCTTCTTTGCGTCATTGCGTCTTTGCGTTTAGGCTTTTGATTTTGCCCTTAATTTCTCGACAAAAAGCCAAAAAAAACCGGGCATCAGCCCGGCTTTTTTCGCCTCATCAAAGATGCTAGTTCTCTATTTGATCTTAGCTTCTTTGTACATCACGTGCTTCCGAACCACCGGGTCGTATTTTTTGAACTCCAGCTTGTGTGGGGTGTTCTTTTTGCTTTTGTCGGTGGTGTAGTAGTGACCGGTTCCTGCTGAAGAAACCAGTTTGATTTTATCGCGAGCGCTACCAGCCATGATCTATCTCCTTAAACTTGTTCGCCACGGGCACGAAGGTCTGCCAGGACCTTGTCGATACCGTTTTTGTCAATCATGCGCAGGCCCTTGGCCGAAACGCGCAATCTTACCCAGCGGTTTTCGTTTGCAACCCAAAAGCGATGGCGATGCAGGTTCGGCAGCGACCGCTTCTTGGTTTTGTTGTTGGCATGAGAGACGTTATTTCCGACCAATGGGCGTTTGCCGGTGACCTGACATACTCGGGACATGACTAATCTTCCTGATGCTGTGTAAATGGGAGCTGTACAAACAGTAGCCCGCCTTTATACCAGAACGGATCCGGCACAAGCAAGAAATATCTGATTTTTAGCCTAAAAAAGTGGGTCTCTCGTCAGAGTAGGGCATGTCGAAGTCACTGCGCGAGCCAATATGCTATGTTTCGGCTCCCAACCAACGGTCAGCATAAACGCTGATCACCTGGAGAACTCTAAGACATGCTTCATCGATATATCCTCGCAGCCTGCCTGCTGTTCGGCGGTTTGCAGCACGGGCTTGCAGATTCAAATCAAGATTCAAATCAAGATCAAAATACAAATCAAGATCAGACTACCGGTCCAATCGCAATCTTGGGTGCCCGCATTGTGCCAATTAGCGGCGCCGAAATCAGCGATGGCGTGCTGGTTGTTGAACAAGGCAAGATCGTTGCTGTTGGCGACCGGTCTCAAATCAGCATTCCAGGTGATGCCGAATTGATTGAGCTCAGCCCTGACCACGTGATCATGCCCGGTATCGTTGA
>JGI12109J20283_11252645_pt1 | contig 39332 bp, 35 predicted proteins | sample ElkSlonscriptome_12_FD_20283 | JGI IMG/M metagenome (IMG submission 20283)
TAGGAGCCGGTGCTCGTAAGTTGTACTGTCGCCACGTCAGTCGCATCATTGATGTGAAACGTATCGATCCCCAGATCGTCCGCAACGATCAAGAGAATGTTTGGTTTTTTGGTTGCCATAAGACAATTCCTTCATCTTTCTCCAGGGCATCTGGTTCGACCCGCCGATGCCCACTTCATCGGGTGTCGGCTTCGGGTGGTAGGGACGCGCTTCTGCGCGTCCCCAATCCGTTTCAATGCAGGAAATGCGCATTACGTGTATATTTTGTAGCGCCGGGCAGTTGTGGCATTTGTCACGCCGATCACGGCGCCGCTGTTGGGTACCTGTACCCAGGCGCTGGTCAACTCCGCGCGGTAGCACAACTGGTAATCCGTGCCAATGCCCAGGATCTTGCCGTCCGGCAGGATGGCGACGCCGATGACCAGACCACTGTTGGGCACATTGATCCAGGGGCTGGTCAGGTTCTCGCGGTACCAGAGTTGCTGGTCGGTGCCCACCCCCAGGATCTTACCATCCGCCATAATGGTGATACCAGTCACCGCCCCACTGTTAGGTACCTGTACCCAGGCGCTGGTCAGGTTTTCCCGATACCAGAGTTGCTGGTCGGTACCCACCCCCAGGATCTTCCCGTCCGCCATAACGGTGATACTGATCACGGCGACACTACCGGGCACATTGATCCAGGGACTGGTCAACTCTTCCCGGTACCAGAGTTGCTGGTCGGTACCGACGCCCAGGATTTTTCCGTCGGGCATAATCGTGACGTCGAGCACCGCGCCACTGCCGGGTACCTGCACCCAGTTGCTGGTCAACTCCTCGCGGTACCACAACTGATAATCGCTGCCGACGCCCAGCACCTCCGGCCCGGTCGCCTGCTCTGCCGGCAGAGGGGGGAATTTCTTGCCCTTTTCATTGATTTCGGCATAGTATGGCCCGCCCGGCGTGGTCAGGGTCAGCCAGAGTTCCTGGGCTTTGGGATGCTGAAAGTCATTGGTGACAATCTCGGTAGTGATATCCGTGGCCGGGTCAAACCGGAGTTCCGAAAACTCGTAGTTGCCGTTCTGATAATTCAGTTTGTAGTTACCGTCGCTAATGGTCGCCTGCTCACCCAGTTGGTTGAACCGGGCAGTAATGTTGGGCGGCACGAAAAACTGGCTAAAGTTATAGGCGCGTGGCCGCCAGCTCGCAAACCGGGGATCACCCGCGGTCTGCCGCAGGTGCGGCAAAATGCTGACAGAGTCGGTGTTGTAACTCGGCCCCGACAGTGGCGCGGCTCCCGGTGGCGGTGCCGGTGGCCCATGTCCGGGTACTGGACCGTTGGCGATATCGATGATGGTCTGGAACAGATCCACGATGTGGACCATCTCGTGCTTCTCGTTGCTGATCCAGCCGGCATCAAGCAAGCATGGTCCCTGACCGCACATCATCCCGCCATCGGCAACAACTAACGGCACATGCACACCGCCGATACAGGTCGAGGCCTTATCATCGCCCGCAATCAGATCGAGAATATCATCACTACCGTTATCACCCACAAAGATGATGACGCTGTTCCTGAGTTCATTCTGGATCTGGGGGTCGTTGAAGAACTTGCCCAGGTAATGATCGAATGACTCCATCATCGCCAGAAACATCTCTTGCTCGGTGGGGTTGGCCGGGTCTTTAAACTGAACGGTGTAGGTATCTTTTGGCGGCACATGGAAGGGGTCGTGCGGCGCCAACACTGCCAGCGTCACCCACCAGGGGCTCCCCGCCACGGTCTTGATCCAGTCCCGCGCCGCGAAGAGATTGTCTTCGGTGGCATACTTGTAGGGGCGCTGTTCCGGCGTGATGTTTTTCTGCACGGTGCCAAGCTGCGCATCCCCGATAACTTTCTCCCAGGAGACATAGCGCACATCCTGCTGGATGATCTGCTCATATTCAGCTTTCCGGGGCGGATCTTCCGGGATGAAGCGCAACCCCCCGGCGAGGATACCCTCGTGGCGATGCCAGCCACGCGCGGTCGGCACGGTGGTCTGATCGTCATCGCCCAGATCCCACTTGCCAAAGAACCCACACTGGTAGCCCGCCTCCGAGACGAAATTGCCCAGGGTCTTCAGGTCGGTCGTGCCGTCACTGGGAAGTTTTGCCGGCAGGACGGGGTTGCCGGCCGCATCACCGATGGTGTTTTTCCAGGGACTCAGGCCGCTAAAGACCGTGGCGCGGGTGGGCGCACAGATTGGATGCGCCCAGGCGCGCGTAAAGTGGATACCTTTCTCGACCAACCGGGAGAGGTTCGGTAACGGATAGGAGCCGGTGCTCGTAAGTTGTACTGTCGCCACGTCAGTCGCATCATTGATGTGAAACGTATCGATCCCCAGATCGTCCGCAACGATCAAGAGAATGTTTGGTTTTTTGGTTGCCATTGTGTTTCACCTCCAGTGTTCCTGGTGCATTGGGTAAGCCGCAAAACCTACCTGACCACGACCTCAAGCTGTTTGAGACTCTGTTCCACCCGTTCAGCAATCATTTGCACATGCGGCTGCTGATTCATCGTGAAGTGGTTGCCGGGAACCGGGTTGATTTCAATGCCCGCAGCCGCCAGGTCTAACCAGAAATGTTCCGGGCGGACGGGCAGCGCGTTGCTCCCGGTCTCCTGGGCGCGGAAGAAGATAATTCGTCCGGGATAGGGCTGCGGTGTATAGTTCAGCAACGCCTCCCGGTTGGCCTTGATCACCCGCAGCAACTGCTCCAGTTGGGGCAGCGTAAAGCCACGCGCGTGCCCGTTCTCGACCCGCTGCAACAGGTAGGTGATCTGTTCCTCGGCGGGAATGGTGCGCAACTCGTGCGCCGAAACTCCATTACCGTTTAACTGCAGCAACCGACTGCCCACAAAGGCCAGGATCGCCGCGTCGTCTTCCAGGTCGAACAGCGGTTGCCCGACAGCCGGGGTATCAATCAGGAAGAGCCGGTCAACCGATTGATTAAGCGCGCGCAGTTGCCGGGCCATCTCGAAGGCGACCAGGCCGCCAAAGGAAGCGCCCCCCAGCAGGTATGGTCCCTCCGGCTGAACGGCCCGCAACCCTTCCAGATAGTGCTGCGCCATCGTTTCGATCCGGTTCACCGGCTCAGCCGCGTCCGCCAGTCCCGTCGACTGGAAGGCGTAGACCGGCCGGTCGGCGTTGAGCGCCTGCGCCAGATCTTGATAGAAAAAGACATGCCCCTCAATTGGATGCACCAGGAAGAGTGGCCTGACGGCGTCATTCCCCGGCTTGAGCTTGATCAGGGCGTGTGCCGGTTCCACCGACGGTGTGGGCGTAGTCGCCGGCTCCGGCGGGGCCGTGACCGTGATCCGCTCGGCCAGTTCGGCGATGGTCGGAGCCTTGAGAAATTCCTGGAGCGATAGCTCGGTCTGGAAGATCTGACTCAGCTCGACCACCAGTTGTCCGGCGGTAAACGAACTTCCGCCTAACTCAAAGAAGTTGTCGTGAATGCCGATCTGTTGCAGTCCAAAAAAGCGTTTCCAGGCAGCGGCGAGTCGTTCTTCCTGCCAGTTGCGCGGCGCGGCCACAACGGGTGCGGTCGTCGTTGCGCTGGTCAGCGGCTCGTCTTCTTGATCCAGATCGTTTATGAAGGAGAGTGACTGCCGCGTCCCATTGCGCGGTATCTCCGCGTGTCGGGGAGTGCCAATCCAGTAACGGCGGCGCTCAAAGGGGTAGGTCGGCAGCGGCACACGATAGCGCCGCTCCCCGGCATACAGGGCGGCCCAGTCAACGCTACCCCCATTCAGCCAGATCTTGCCCAGCGTGGTCAGGACAAACGCCACATCCGGCTGATCATCCTGCGGATGGCGCAGCGCGGTCAGTACCACCTGCTCCCGGTTGCGCGCCGGATGCAGATGCACCAGCGTGCTCAATGTCCGGCCCGGTCCCACCTCCAGCAGAATCTGGGAGGGGTCGTGCAGCAACTGCGCCAGATTATCGGCAAACCGCACCGTCTGGCGGAGATGGCGGGCCCAGTAGCCGGGATCGGTCGCTTCTTCCGGCGTGATCCAGGTGCCGCTCACATTGGAGAGGTAGGGGATCTGCGGCGGGTTGAGCGTCATCTGTTGCACCCGCGCGGTAAACGGTTCGACCAGCGGCTCCATCATGGCCGAGTGGAAGGCGTGCGAGGTGTGCAACCGGGTAGACTCGATGTCTTTTTCCGTGAGTCGCCGCTCCAGGGCGGCGATGGCCTGCGCCGCGCCCGCCGCCACGCAGGTGGTGGGCCCATTGATCACCGCCAGCGCGAGATCCGCGCCCAGCAGGGGTTGTAGCTCTTCCGCCGCCAGCGGCACGGCCAGCATGTCACCCGGCGGCATGGACTGCATCATCTGCCCACGCAGGGCAACCAGTTCCAGCGCATCTTCCAGCGCGAAGACCCCGGCCAGGCAGGCGGCCACATATTCGCCGATACTATGCCCGACCAGCGCATGCGGGCGAACGCCCCAGGCCATCCAGAGTTGCGCCAGGGCATACTCAATCACGAAGAGCGCCGGCTGCGTGATGGCGGTCTGTTGCAACTTCCCGCCGGCGGCTTCGGCATCCCCGGCATCCGGATAGAGCAACTCGCGCAGATCAAACCCCAGGTGCAGTTGCAGCATGGTGCAGCAGCGGTCCACCGCTTCACGGAAGATCGGCTCACCCGCATAGAGGTCACGCCCCATATTGACATACTGCGCACCCTGACCGGAGAACATAAACACCACCGGCCGCGCACCCACCTCACACGTTCCGGAGACGACCCGGCGGGGGTCCGGCCCGGTCAGCGCGGCGATCGCATCTTCCCGGTCCCGGCAGACCAGCATACGCCGCTGTTCCATCGGCTTGCGCCCGGTTTGCAGCGTGTAGGCCACATCGGCCAGCGGCAGTTCGGGATGCTGCTGGAGATGGTGCGCCAGGTTCGCGGTGGCGGTCTCCAGGGCAGTGGCAGTTTTCGTGGAGAGCAGCAGCATCTGCCAGGGCCGCGACGTGTCCGACGGTTGCGGCTCCGGGGCTTCCTCCAGCACGACATGGGCATTGGTGCCGCCGACGCCAAAGCTGTTGACCCCCGCCCGGCGCGGAACGCCGTTGGTGGTCCACTCCCGCAGCGTGCCGGCGACATAAAAAGGACTGTTGGCAAAATCGATCCGCGGGTTGGGCGTCTCAAAGTTAAGGCTGGGCGGGATGGCTTTGTGTTTGAGCGCCAGCACGGTCTTGATCAGCCCGGCCATACCGGCCGCATGGTTGAGATGCCCGATGTTGGTCTTCACCGAGCCGATGCCGCAATAGTTCTTCGGCTGGTTGTCCGGGTCGGCGCTGGTCGCCCGAAACGCCTTGCTGACCGAGGCAAACTCAACCGGGTCACCCAGTTCGGTGCCGGTGCCATGCACCTCAACATAGCTGATGGTCTCCGCGTCAATCCCGGCCATAGCAATCGCCTCGGCGGTAGATTCCGCCTGCCCGTCGATGCTGGGGGCGGTGTAGCCAATCTTGGTGGAGCCGTCGTTGTTGCTGGCCGTGCCCCGGATAATTGCGTGAATCGTATCCCCATCGGCCAGCGCATCTTCCAGGCGCTTCAGAACCACCACCCCCGCGCCGTTGCCGGTCACGATCCCGCGCGATTTGGCGTCGAAGGTGCGAATATGCCCGTCCGGCGACCAGATCATGCCCTCCTGAAAGAGATAGCCCTCCTTTTGCGGAACCCGCACATGCGACCCGCCGGCCAGCACCATATCGCACTGGTAGGTCAGCAGATTCTGGCAGGCCAGGTGAATCGCCACCAGCGAAGTTGAGCAGGTGGTGCTGACGTTAACGCTGGCACCCTTGAGATTCATCTGGTATGAAGCCCGCATCGGCATGACATCTTTGTTGTTGGTCAGCGCCATTTCAAACCGATCCGCTGTCACAAACACAAAGACGTTGTTTGGGATCAGGTTGCGGAAGAGATAGGTGCTGGTGTTGGTTCCGGCAAAGACGCTGATGCGGCCCGGATAGCGTTCCGAGTCATACCCGGCATGCTCCAGGGCTTCCCAGGCGCACTCGAGAAACAGGCGGTGCTGCGGATCCAGCAGCTTCGCCTCGCGCGGGCTGATCCCAAAGAACTGCGCATCGAACAGTTCAATATCGTCCAGGACACCAAAGGCTTTGACAAAATGAGGATTGCTTAAAAAAGCCGGATCGGTACCGGAGGCAATCACATCTTCATCGCTGAAAAAGGAAATGCATTCCCGTCCCGCCTGCAAATTCTGCCAGAACTCGTCAATATTTTTGGCCTTCGGGAAGCGTCCGGCGATACCGATGATGGCAATGGCGTTTTGCATCTGTTCTTCATCCATTTGACTTTCTCCGTCGTTGCATCTGTTCTTGCCGGCGTTTCAATGCGTCACGCTGACTCCGGGTGCGGGCGTGGGTCTGTCGGGCAAAGGAGCGGGTTGTCGCGCACTGCCGGCTCAGATAGTCGGCCAGGAGCCGGATGGTTGGCCGGTTAAACAGTTCCCCCAGAGGGACTTCCAGATCTAACGCTTCCTGCAATTTCCCGCCCACCTGAACCAGATCCAGCGAGCGCCCGCCGATTGCGAAGAAGTTGGCCTCAACGCTGATCTGTTCGCGCCGCAGAACGGTCTGCCAGATCGCCGCCACGGTCTGTTCAAGCTCGGTCTGGGGCGCTACATACGGGTCGGCCGCTGCCGCCGGAGTTATGCCGGCGGTCGATCCGGTTCCGGTTTCCGCGCTAAAGCGGGGCAGATCCGCCAGACGCCGGTCGGGGTTGGCGACCAGTGCCCCCAGCAACGCCTGGAAGCGCTCCAACAATTGGGTGATCGTCACGGACGGGAAGAGATCGGTCTTGTAGCGCAACACCCCCAGCAGATGATCGTTCTGCATCTTCATTGCGAGCGAGAGATCAAAGTTTGAGATGCCCTCCGGCAGATCCAGCGGCGTGATGCTGATCTCCGCCATCGTGGTCGGCGGACGGGGAACGTTCTGCAGGGCAAACATCGCCCGCGTCAGCATGGAGCCGGGGATGTTCAGCGACGCGGCAATCTGTTGCAGAGGCAACGCCTGATGTTCAAACGCCCCCACCGTTGCCTGACTCACCCGCCGGATCAGCTCCCGAAAACTGGGATCGTTCGATAGTGAACTGCGTATGAGCACCAGGTTGTTAAAATAACCGATTAACGTTCGAGTTTCCGCTCGATTACGCCCGGCCACCGGGACGCAGAGCGTCAGATCCTCCTGGCCGGAATACTGGTAGAGCAGCGTCTTCCATGCGGCTACCAAGACCACAAACAACGAGACACCGGACTGGTGGGCCAGCCGTTTGAGGGCCGCGGTCAACTCGGGCGTGATGTTTAGATAGTCCGTACTGCCCTGGTAGCCCGACTCTGCCGGGGACTTCGCCGCAACCGGCAGTTCCAACGGCGTGAGCGTTCCGCCCAACTGCTGCCGCCAGTAGTCCAGTTGTGCCGTCAACACCTCGCCCTGGAACCAGCGCCGCTGGAAGAGCGCAACATCGGCATACTGAATGGGCAGATCCGGCAGCGGTGACGGTTCCCCGCGCACAAACGCCGGGTAGAGCGCGGCTAACTCGCTGATAAAGACGCTATCCGACCAGCGGTCGTTGATGATATGGTGGATGGTGCGTATCAGGATCAGCTCATCGTCGGCCAGCCGGAGCAACTGGAAGCGCAGGAGCGGCCCATGCGCCAGATCAAACGGCTGCTGCGCGGCAACTGCCGCCAGCCGTTGCACCTCGGCTGCCTGCTCCGGTTGCGGGATGCCGGTCAGATCCACCTCCGGCAACGCCAGGGTCAGGTCCGGCACGATAACCTGGATGGGCTGTCCGGCCACGGCTGGAAAGCATGTGCGCAGGATCTCATGCCGCCTGACAATTTCGTGCAGGCTCCGCTCCAGCGTGGTCAGGTCGAGGTGGCCCCGCAAGCGCCAGACGGCCCGCAGATTATGGGCCGTTGCACCCGGCTGGATCTGCTCGATCCGCCAGAGCCGTTCCTGTCCCAGGGTCAGGGGAAGCGTGCCGTTGCGCGGGCCGGGTGTAATCGCCGGGGTCTGGTGTTGTAGCTTATGGTTGGCCCGCACCGCCTGCCAGAACGCTGAGGGAGCCCGGTCCAATTCAGGCATATGCGTTACTCCAGTGTAGCCGGTTGCTTATACACAAGAAAATGACCCATCACCAGAACATCGATCCCGCTGTTGAGAAAACAGTTCACCGCATCAACCGGCGAGCAGACAATCGGTTCGCCCTGCACATTAAACGATGTATTGACCAGGCAGGGCACCTCGGCTTTATCGCCGAACACCTTGAGCAGTTTGTAGAGTTTGGGGTTCTGCGCATAGGAGACAGTCTGCAGCCGCGAGGTGCCGTCCATGTGAATAGCACCCGGAATTTTATCGCGGAATGCCGGTTTCACCGGAAAGACAAAGGTCATGTAGGGCGAGGTTTGCTTCTTGCCCATCTCAAAATAGGTATGCACCTCTGACTCAATCAGCACCCCGGCAAACGGCCGAAACGCCTCGCGGTATTTGACCTTCATATTCAGAAAGTCTTTCATATCGTCAAACGCCGGGTTAGCCAGGATGCTCCGGTTGCCCAGCGCGCGCGGGCCATACTCCATGTTGCCCTGGAACCAGCCGACAACCTTCTTCGACATCAACTCGTCGGTCACGAGCTCGAGCAGGCGCTCCTCGGGCAGTTCCTTAAAGCGCAGGCGATCGGATTGGGCTTCGAGCGCCCGCACGATATCCTGATCGGAGTAGCATGGACCCAGATAGGGCGTGATCACCTGGGTATCGGCAAAGACCTTTTCCTGGTAGAAGGGATAGAAAGCTGCGCCGATAGTCACCCCGCAGTCATTCGCGGCAAAGCCGACATGCACATCCTCAAAGCGCGAGTTTGCCAGCACTTTGCTGTTATTTACACAGTTGAGCGCAACCCCACCGTCCAGGATAAGATTGGTACAGTTGGATTTCTGCTCCAGCGTCTTGATCTGATGCGCAATAGCCCGTTCGGTCAACGTCTGAATAAAGTAGGCAACATTTTTGTCATTTTCATCGCTACGCGGACCAAAGAAATCCTCGTAGAAGCGGTAGTATGCCAGGATATTGCCAGCGTTATTCTCGACAAGTAAGCGGTACTTGCCATCGGGGAGCAACTCGATAACCCGCTCATAGTCATACTCCGGCGGATCCTGGACAAACGAGCTTAAGGCCATCACCTTATACTCGTCGCTGTTGGGGGTGAAGCCCAGGTAGCGAGTGACATTGGCATACAAAATCCCCAACGAGTTCGCCAGTCCAACTGAAGACTCAGGCCAGATCGTATAGTCGTTCCGGTCAATCGTGCCCATGATCGAGGAGAGCAACTCGGCGCGACCATCGGTGATCAAAAAGGCGCTCTCCTCCATCCCGGAGACAAAAAAGCCGGTCATCACATGCGCCAGATGGTGCGGCACAAAGACAAACTGCTCCAACCCAACGTCGGCCTTCAAGGAGCGATTGAAATCTTCAATAACCCGCGGCGGCGCGATCAGGTTAGCGTAGAGATTGCGCAGATCATTGAAGCGCTGAAACTTCTCCTCCAGCGTGCCGGGGCCATGAAACATCTGCCCGAAGATCTCGCTCATCATCGCGTCGGTGTAGTCCCATGGGAAGGCGATGTAGTCCACATCGGCCAGGGTAACACCACACGCACGCAGGCAGTAGTCGATGGCGTTTTTCGGGAAGGTTGAGGTCTTTTTGATCCGGTTGAAGCGCTCTTCTTCCGCCGCCGCCACCAGAACGCCGTCTTTGAAAATCGCCGCCGCGGCATCATGCCCGATCAGCCGGTTGCGATCCCGGCCGCGCCGGCCCATATAGGCATCAAAATACGTGGCTGCATGGCTAAACCCGTTGTACCCAAGAACGATCATCATGCACCTCGCCCAATGGCATCTGTGTAATAGCCGGCGGGAAACTTCTCGGTAATCAGCATTATCGGCTGCCGCCGGGACAACACCCGGTAGGTGCGACAGAGCAGTCGGTCCAGCGGATGAATATCAAAGTAGGGGGCGAACGGCCCGGCTGGCTCCTGATAGGTCGTGGTAATTTCCTTGAAGGTTTCGACCTTATGCTCCAACCAGAGCTTGCCGATAGGCTCCTGCGAATGCGTCAGGCGCTCCCGGAAGCCCGGCTCCAGGCGCTCCGGCACGATCAGCGACTCGGCGTAGAGCCAGTTGCGCCGGCTGACCTTGCCCTGCAGCACGATCCGCCGCTCGATCAGATCACTTCCCGGTTGCAGATCCAGGAGCCAGAGCGCATCCGTGTCCACCTCGGAACGTGTCTCTTCCGCGATTTTTATAACGTGAAGTTTCTCACCCACATAGGTTTCCAGGATATTTGTGAGTGTGCCGTCTGTTATGAGGAGAACCTGCTGAAACAGGCTCAAATCGGCCAGGTGCAGCGCTGTTTTTGCAGGTATTAGTTCAGCCGAAACCGGTTTCAACATGGTCACTCCATTTCCATCAGGCGCTTCGCCAGGCTCTTGCCGCTGTAGTCACCGTACAAGATCCCTTTGTGCGTCAACCTGATTTCATCCTCCGTCAGGGTAATAAAGCCCTTTTCTTGCAGATCCGCTAATGTATCGGCACACAGGGTTTCGAGTTTGAACCCATAGCGGCTCTGGAAGCGGCGCAGATCAAAGCTGACCAGCTTCATGCCCAGAACGACCTCGCGGATCATGGCATCCAGGCAGGTCAGATGATGGCCGCGCGTGACCGGCAACTGGTCTTCCGCCAGCAGCGCCATATATTTCTGCTCATCATTACTATTCTGGAAGAGGTAGTTGCCCAGCTTGCCAAAGGCGGACGTGCCGAAGGCATAGCAGTCATCGCCCAGGAAGGTGCTGGTCGCATATTTCTGCTGATACTGACCACATTTGGTAAAGGTGAAAAAGCTCCAGGGTTTATAATCTGCCTGCGTCAATTCACCAATGGCATAGTCCATAAAGATCAGTTCCTGGTCGTCATCCGGCAGATCCAGGGTGTTGTTCCGGACCTCTTTGTAGTATGGCGTGTTCGTGTACAACTCCGTTTTGTAAACGGTAATACTCTGCACCCCGCTTTCGATGGCCCGGTTCACACTGTATTCCCAGGTTTCGCGCGTCTCCTCAGCCAGGCCGCTCATCAGGTCAATATTGACCGCCACATCCATCGTCCTGACGATATCGATGGCCCGGAGCACTTTCTTCTCATCGTCCAGCCGGTTGGAGCGTTTAATGATCCCTTCGTCAAAGGATTGCACGCCCATGCTGACACGATTGACGCCCAGGCGCTTCAACAGATCGGCTTTCGCCTGCGTAATCGTGACCGGCTCGGCCTCAACCGTGAACTCGGTTGCATCGCTCAGATTCAGGTTCCGCCGGATCGCTTCGATGACACGCTGCAACTGCGTTTCATTCAGCAGGCTGGGGGTACCGCCACCAAAATAGACTGAGACCACCGGCCGGTTCTGGAGTTGATAATAGTCTGTGGCGAGTTCGACTTCCCGGCACAGGGCATCTACATATTGATCAATGCGCTGGGCTTTATTTGTGCCGCGCAGGTTAATGGTTTTATAGTAACAGTAGGCACATTGCTGAATACAGTAAGGCGTATGCACATACACATTCAGCGGGCGGGTATCCGCCATCTCCGTGGCAGACAACTTCTTCCAGTGCAAAAAGTTCGGGTAGTTGGTGACAAATCCTTTGCGGGCAGGATCCCAGTAGGCAGTATCTTTCCTGGTATTGATCATGCTCGTTCCTTTCTGGAAATAAAACGCTGCTTCCCGGTCGGATCAGTTCTGGGGTACTTCCAACTTCGCCGAAACAAACTGCGCCAGCGTGGTGAGGTTCTGGAAGGGCTCCATGGTTAACTCATCCTCGGCAAACTGAAACCCAAAGTTCTCTTCAATCAGGGTGATAAAGGCCATAATGGCAATAGAGTCGAGCCCCAATCCCTCCTCAAACAGAGGTGTATCCGCCTGAATATCGTCGATCCGGATGTTCACATCAAGTTGCTCGGCAATAATCTGTCTAAGCTGGTCAATCGTTGATTCAATCATGGATTGCTCCTACTTGAGTTATCAAAGCCTGTCGATCAACCTTGCCACTGGGCAGTGTTGGCAGTAGATCAAGGATAAATATCTCGTCGGGAATAGCATAGCGGGGCAGGATGTCAAAACATTGGGTACGGATCTGCATAGCAGTGAGCTGTGTGCCGGGGTGCAGAACGCAGCAGGCGGCAAGATACTGACCGCGTTCCCGCTCGTCCGGGGTGGTCAAAACCACCACCTGCGCCACGGCTGCGATCTGCTCAATGGCGCGTTCAATATCGGCCAGCAAAACCAGATAGCCGTCGCGGTTGACGCTGTTGTCCGCCCGGCCAAGGATCCGGATCGATCCATCGGGAGAAAACGTTGCCAGATCACCGGTTTTGAACCAGGTCGCCGCCGCCGCTATCTCCTGCCCATAGTCATCAATGTAGGTTTCAAAGCCGTAGGGATGCCGGCAGTAGAGTTCATCCGTCCGGGGTGCGGCTGCCGCTGATGCCGACGCGTCCGGCTTTTCCCCCGCATCGAGTGCCGGCACATCGGCAGCGGGGGCGAGGGTGACACCCGCCAGCGGCCGCCCGATGGTGGTGGCGCGTAGCTCCAGAGCATCGGTCGGGGCGGCCGCAGAAACGGCCCCCAACTCGCTACTGCCGTACAGGTTGACCAGCGGCCCAAAGCGCTCATCGAAGGCGCGAATAATCTCCGCTTTGAGCCGGGCGCCCGCCGACACCGCTACCCTGTAGGTGCGGGCCCCCCCGCGCCGTTGCAACAGCATATCGCAGAGTGCCGGGGTCAAAAAAGCGGCCGTCGGCTTGAACTGCCGCTCGTGCTCCAGGTATTTCAACAGATGGGTATGTTCTTGCAGATCAATCGCAGCACCGGCAATGATGGCCGGCAGGAACCCCGCTCCCAGACCATACATGTGAAAAATGGGCACAGCAATGGTGACCCGATCCGCGCTAGTCAACTGAAAGCGCGCAACTGCGTTGCGCGCATTGGCAAACAACTGTTCATGGGCATGCACAACGATTTTGGCAGATCCCATACTGCCCGAGGTGCGCAGGTAGAGTTTTGCCCGAAGTTGCTCCGTGGCATGCGACTCTGCCTGATACTGCTCATTGGCGTTTATTGTTAAAAAGGTTGCCGGATGCAGGCTATCCGCTGAGATTTCTCTATCTGAAATTGGTTGTAGCGTTAACTGATATTGGCAGAATGCCGGTAATGGTTTACGATCGGTTAACTTTTCTTTATCGCTGGTGGGGGGCAGCAACATAAACCGATATTGCCGCTCGAAAAGATACAGCAGCGTCAGCGCACCGGGAACGGAATTTGTGCATTCCAGTGCGACGCAACTCGCGCCGGTTATTCCCTGTTCCCGCAAATAGCGATCAATCGCCGTGAGGAGAGTTGGTAGCTGTTGATATCGACAAGTAACACGTCCATCGGTTAAAAAATTGTTTTGTGAATGAATTGAACTGGCAACCTGGCTGATTATCGTTGCAAAAGCCATGATCATTACATCCATATTGCCGGATAGTATCTGGTTCATCCAAGTTCGCCGGATCATTGTATAATTCAAACGCCAAAAAAACGTCCAGCAAACGCCTGGAAACCGCCCACTTAGAGGCTGAGGCAATCAAGCTCCTGTGGGTAGCCGATGGGTTGGAGCATGGCGACGAGATGTAAATAGGTAGGTATAGCGACAAGCACAGGCCCGGTTTCTTTTCTCGTCATTGGGCCAGGTGCGAAAATTTCGCACCTGGCCTGCCTCATGGGGAGGAGCGGGTGACACGGTAGCGCGCTGTCGGCCAATCTCCTATGCTACAATCGGGTTGCTGATATTGTAGGTAAGATGTTACAGGAGTGGACAGCAACCATGAAAACGGAACAGATTGGCCTGCACCGCTTGCTGAACCAGCACATCACAGGTGCGAAGTTCCAGAACCCTGCCGATGTTGTGCAGTGGATGGGCGCGATGCAGGCGCAGGATTATCACCAGGCGCTCTGGGCCATCGGCCTGCGAATGCACGCTGCGACGGTGGCCCAGGTTGAGCAGGCCATTGCAGCGGGGCAGATTCTCCGCACCTGGCCGATGCGCGGGACGCTCCATTGTGTGCCGCCCGACGATGCGAAATGGATGCTGAAGTTATGTGCTTCGCGGGTGCTGGCAGCGGATGCCCGCCGGATGGGGCAACTTGACCTGACGCCGGCAACAATGGAGCGCTGTCAGGCGGTGTTTGTCGCTGCCCTCAGCGGCGGCAAGCGCCTGACCCGCGCAGCGATGCTGACGCTGCTGGAGAACGCTGGTATCAGCACGACGGGGCAGCGTGGCTATCACATTCTCTGGTATCTCGCTCAGTCGGGTGTGATTTGCATGGGGCCAATGGACGGCAAACAACAGACGTTTGTGCTGCTCGATGACTGGGCACCGCACGCGCGCAACCTTTCCCGTGAGGAGTCCCTGGCCCAACTAACCCGGCGCTTCTTTACCAGCCACGGGCCCGCCACCCTGGCCGACTTCGCCCGCTGGTCGGGCTTGACGATGACGGATGCGAAAGCCGGGGTTCGCATGAATAGTGACGCCCTTATCGCCGCTGACATCGACGGCACGGAGTACTGGCTATCACACGAGCAGGCCGAGCAAACGCTCGACGCGGCGGCAGGCGTCTATCTCCTGCCGGGGTTTGATGAGTACGTTCTGGGCTATAAAGACCGCAGCGCCGTGCTGGCTGCCGAACATGCGCAGAAGATCGTCCCGGGCAACAACGGCATTTTCTTCTCCACCGTGGTCATCGATGGGCAGATCGTGGGGGTCTGGAAGCGCACGCGCACGCGCAAAGGCGTCGATATCGCGTTCGAGCCGTTTACCGCGTTTGGCGAGCGGGAAGCGCAGGTGGTCGCGGCAGCCACCTGCTATAGCGCCTTTCTCGACCTCCCCATCGCAGCAAGGATCATCGGAGGCGATGCATGCAGCACGCCCTGATCCGCCTGCGCTCAGGTACTGACACCGCACATCGGAGGAACAGACATTGGGCGAATATTTCAAGATGGTCAACCCCGGAATGTGTCAATACGTTTGAGACAGATTCTATCGTTCATTTGGGTGCAGCATGCGGCGGTGTTCCAGCCGCCGACCCGGCAGCCGCTACCCAGCCGAACTGTTTGTGATATCTTAAACGTGGCGGCTCTGCCCCACGTTTTGTGGCGAACACTTGCACGTATGCTGTCCATCACGATTAGTCATGCAGGTTCTACCGCACGGCAACGCGGAAAAGCCGTGTCTATGACCACTATCTATTGTCGCCACCGCATGATCGGCCTGTGCCTATCACCCAGTCTGCGCTCCCAACGGCGCACACCGGCCATACCGCAGAGAAATGCAGAACAAGACACCTTCAGCCTTCGTAGATATGTTCGCCACAGAACGTGCGGAAGAGCCATTATTTAAGATATAACAAACAATTGATGGAGCATTCGTTCAAACCACCTGGATAAATACGCGAACGGTAAGCTGGACTTTCCGGTTACCGGTTACTTCGGTGAATGTTCCTGCAACCCTGTTTTGACTGGTGCCACAAATATTGGTTCATGGACCGACATGACCTTTGTACCACTTTACAAATAGACCAGCACCTCCTATGATAATAGTTGCAGATATGCCATGCTGTAATGCTATGCATTTACGCAAATGGCGCTACAGAGCACTGACAAAAAGATTATCGTAGAGAGGACACTTCCCGCATGACTATTGGAACCCGTGCCCACCATCCGCGCCGGATACCCCTGCTGCACCTCCTGCTGATGCTCGCTCTGCTGGGGGTGTCGGCTCCTGGCGCAGTGCCGGTTCAGGCTACCGGCAGCACCTACTTCGTACGTGCCGGCGCAAGCGGCACCACATGCATCTCCTGGGATGCGACCGAAGCGTGCGACTCTTTCCAAGACGCGCTCGCCCAGGCCGGCAGCGGCGACACGATCTGGATTGCGGCAGGCCGCTACTACCCCGACGAGGGCACCGGCCAGAGCAATGATAGCCGTGATGCGACCTTCCAACTCGTTGAGGGCGTCAATGTTTACGGCGGATTCCCGGCGACGGGCAATCCTGGCTTGAGTGACCGCGACTGGGAAACCCACGTCACCGTCCTGAGCGGCGATGTCGATCACGAGACGAACCCCGATACGACCACTGCCACGGGCATTGTCACCGACACTGCCGGCATCGTCGGCAGCAACGCCTACAATGTCGTTATCGGTGCCGACCATGCTACGCTCGACGGCTTTACCATTACGGCAGGGCAGGCGTACGGCGATTACGTCGATCCCTGTGGCCCCGGCTGTGGCGGCGGCATGTACAACGACGGCAGCAGCCCGGCGCTCACTAACGTCGCCTTCTCCGGTAACATGTCGGATTATGATGGCGGCGCGATGGCTAACTTCAACCGTGCCGACCCGACGCTCACCAACGTCGCCTTCATCAACAATGCCGCCAGCTTTAGCTACGGCGGCGGCATGTACAACAACGACAGCAGTCCGCTACTCATAGCTGTCACCTTTGAGGGGAATAGCACAAACACATATGGCGGCGGCGGCGGGATGTCCAACCATGACAATAGCCACCCGACCCTCACCAATGTCACGTTCGTGAACAACCAGACTGACGGCTATGGCGGCGGCGGGATGTCCAACCATGACAATAGCCGCCCAACCCTCACCAACGTCGCCTTTCTTGAGAACAAGGCTATCGGGAGTGGCGGCAAGGGCGGCGGCATGTATAACGATGGCAATAGTCACGCGACACTTACCAGTGTCTCCTTTGTGAGCAACAAAAGCACGTCCCTGGGTGGTGGGCTGTATAACACGGGCACCAGCAACCCGGTGCTGACAAACGTCTCCTTTGTAGGCAATGTCGGCCACTCCGGCGGTGCAATCGGAAACTGGGGCAGCAGCCCGGTGCTGACAAACGTGACCATGAGCGGTAATACAGCCGCTTCCGGCAATGGCGGCGCAATATATAACAACAATAATTATTCCAACCCACTAAACCTGACGCTGACCAATGTCACGATCAGCGGCAACCGGGCCGCGAACTACGGCGGCGCGATGTATACCTCTAGCTTCCCAGACACAAGCACCCTCACCATTCAGAACAGCATTATCTGGGGCAATGTAGCCGGCGTGGACGGCAACCAGCTCTCTTCATCAGGTACTGGTGGTGTTACCGTGAGCTACAGCCACAGCCTGATAGAAAATAGCCACTCCGCCGGCATCGGCAACCTGGATGGTACCAGCGCCGCAAACGCCCCCGGCTTTATCGCGCCGCTCGCTGCGAGCCTGGCCCCGACTACCGCAGGCGACTACCGCCTGCAACCCGGCTCGCCTGCTATTGGCGTGGGCGATAACAGCGCCGACACCGATGCCGACACCGCCGGAGTGCAACCGCTGCCGGCGACCGACCTGGGCGGTGATGCACGCATCGTGGGCAGTACCATCGACCTGGGTGCCTACGAAGTAGGGCCGTCCCTCAAATTCACCAAGTCCGTGGACAATGCCACGCCCGCGCCCGGTGCTCTCATTACGTATACCCTCACCATGACCAACGACGGTGAACTGGACACCAGCACTGCCCTGATCTCCGACACCCTCCCCACCGGCCTGACTTTCGTGCCTGGCTCGCTGAAGATCGACGGCGCCGCGCAGGCCGATCCGACGCTGCCGACCCTGGCCGCTGATGTCGGCGTTCTCACCGACACCGCGACCGTGGTCACCTTCCAGGCCGGCGTAGATGCCGACCTGGTGGCCGGCACCGTCATCACTAACACCGCCGGTGTCACGACCGGCGAAGACACAACGCCAGTCAGCAGCAGCGCTGCCGTCACGGTTGCCGCGGTGCCGTCCCTCGCCGTCAGCGTTACGCCGGACATGCCCAGTGCCGAGGTGGGAGAGGAGATCCGCTACACCTACCGTGTCACCAACACCGGCAACGTCACCCTCAGCGGGGTAAGCGCAGGAGATGATGACCTGGGCGCGGTTACGCTGACCGGCACCAGCCTGGCACCTGATGAAAGCACCAGCGGCGAACTGAACTACACCGTGCGGGAAACAGATCTGCCCGGTCCGCTGACAACCAGCGTTACCGCAACCGGCACGTCACCCACGGGCGACGACGTGAGCGCCACCAGCGGCACCGCGGTGGCGCTCACGTCGTCGCCCGCCATTGCCGTCAGCGTTACACCGGCTACGAGCAGCGTGGAAATGGGCGACACGCTCACCTCCACCTACTCCGTGACCAACACCGGCAACGTCACGCTCAGTGAAGTGTCGGTGCATAATACTTTCGGCAGCGTCACGCTTGATCACACAACGCTTGCCCCCGGCGAAAGCACCGGCGGCGAAGGAACCTACACAACGGTGAAAAAAGATGTATTGCGTAGTCCCCTGGTGAACAACGTCACCGCGCTGGGCACCTCGCCCGTAGGCGACAAGGTCAGCGACGAAACAACCGTTACCCTGACGATTACCTTGACGATCAGCGACACATTTCCTCGTGATAGCATGCGGATCTACCTGCCATTACTGGTCAGGTAACCATACGGGGACCGTAGCAATCTCAATGTACCAGGTCGATGCATGACAACCATCGTACCATCTGCCGGGGCCCGCGAAGCACCCGGCAGACGGCACACCCGGTGAGGAACCGATGGTATGGCACGGTCACACCACCTGGCTTGATACCATCCGGCGCACCCTGACTGCGCCGGGTGTGCTATTCCTGCTCCGGGGCGGTACTATTCGGATCTGCCGTTACTCACTTCTGGATACCAACCATTCTTTTTTTATGGTGCATAGACTCCATTGCCTCGATACGGAGCAGGATGACCTTTATCCCGAGGGATGGTCTGGCGATTGCGCGGCAGCGGTACATCTGCAACCGTGTGTTGACAGTGTACCGCACCCGTTATTGCCTGACTCAGCACGCCATCCAATTCAAACCACCGACATACTTATGGGCAACCTTGCCGGTATCATCCAGCGCAAAGAGATAGAGCCAGCCGTTATCAACTAACTGCCGCACTTGCTCGTGCTTAGCAATAATGTCTGTCATCGCATCGATTGGGGCTTCGATAATGACATGCAGGCGCAGCGGCTCGTGAATATAGTTTTCACCATCGTGAACTGACTGCCACGGCAGCCCTACGCGCAGATCGCCCGTATTCCCCTCCAGCACACCGAGCGTACCGACAACATTGTGGAGCACTTTGTTCCCACTCCCAAAGAATGTGTTATCCACTGTCGAGCCGTAGTATTGCAGATTGATCCAGCTTGCGACGACCATCGGCGCAATCATGATAAGTTCCAACACTCCGAAGCCTTCGTCTTGCTGCCAGTCGTAGGAGTGCAGAAAGGAACGCCCATCCAGATCGATCCCCGCGGTACGTTCACGTGGGGCGACAATAAACGCCGCACAGCCGGCCAACCCCCACTCCGGGCGTACCTGGGACCAGTCCTTGCTCCGGCGCTTCACAGCCTCATTGACATTCGCACCCTCGGCGATCCGCAGGAGCGTGGAGCGTTCCGTGCGCGCAAGGTTTCCGGCGGCGGCAAGATTGGCTTCAAGCTGCTTCAGGTCGTTTGCATGACTCGCCGGTATACTGGCTTTATCGAAAATCGTGACCTCATCGGTGGTCGTATCATGCAGCGCGGCTACGAACACCGTATCGTCGGGAATAACGATACCGCGCTCTTTGAGACCGGCACGTACTGCCGCATCGTTGAGTATCTGCACCGCGACGCGGGCGTTCGCCTCGCCGGTATGCCCACCACACGCGCCGCAATCGAGACCGGTGGCATGCGGATTGTTGACCGTGGTGGAACCATGCCCGGCCAGCATCACGATGCGGGCGAAGTTGCTCGTCAGGGACATGGCCTTGAGCCCACCCTCAGCCGCAGCCAGACGCTGCTCCAGCGTCATGCCGGCGCTGCGATCACCTATTTCACGCGGGGCAATGCTGGGCGACAGTTGCTCGTAGGTGTGGCTATCCAGCCCAAACTTCGCCGGATGCGGCACCGGGCGACTATGGCCCAATATGTCCATCACCAGATTTTTCACGTACGCCAACCCGACCGGCCCCACAAACCCGAAGCAGGATACCGGACCGAACTTGAACATACGCCAGGCCTTGGCGACGCGCTGGTTAATGGCGCGTTTCTCAGCGATTGCGGCCATATCGGAATCAGACGCGCCGCTCACCGACTCGGCGATGACGAACTGCGGCGTCAGTAGGACGGGACACTGCGCGCCGCCATGGGTATGACCCAGACGCACATACTCAATCGGAAAGCCGAAGAACCCGGCAAAACCGAGGGTCTCCACGGCATCGGTGACGGTCTCCAATGCGCGCCGGAAAACCTCGGAACGCACATCAATACAGAATACCGCCTGTACCTGCTTACGTACGGCGCGGTTGGCCTTTTTCTGCGTGCCCAGGCGCGCGAAAAGCCGGCGCTGATAGGCTTTTTCAAATGCCCGCTGGAGCACGAGATCGGCAGCGAGCGCAATCTGTGTCGCTTCGTCCAGTGTATCGTGACACAGCTCAAACTTCCGCGTTTGCCAGGCCTCAGCCACGCCCTCACGGGCAAAGGTGTTCAACAGCACCACCTCCCAGACCAGCCGGATCGCCAGCAGATCGGTGAGCGTCTGGTCTTCGCCGCCGTAGAGTTCAGCTTCCCACAGATGATACCGGGCATAACTGGCCCAACCGTGAATCGTCAGCAAGAGGCGATGCAGATACGCATCCAGCCCGTCGGCGGGGATCTTCAGCACATTTAGCGCGGCGATGATGGTCTCCAGCGCGGAGTCCGGCATCTCGCGCAGGGTCTGGCGGAAGCCATGCACGCCACGGGCCTGCGGGGTGCGATCATGTGCGGCCTCAGCCCGCCAGGCAGCATACGGCGGTAGGTGAGCCCAGGGCGATTTCCAGTAGGATTGTCCCAGATCGAAATAGGCACCCGCCCAGGTCGAGAGCGACTCAGTGACAAATTCGGCCCAGTCTATGCCGGTCACCGCGTAGGCCACATCAGCGACGGTAGGGATCGTCGAGATCTCAGTCGTATCATGCAGCGCAAACGCTTTGAGCGTGTCGACGATATTCAGTGGCACGCCGGGGAACGGGCCGCCCTCAGTCAGCGCCGCTTCGAGGTCCGCATCGGTGATGCGCCCGTCCCGGATCGCCTGGGCATAGAAGGATCGTGGGGCGGTCATACGCGCGCCGGCCCGGCGACCCAGCATGTGGGCAGCGGCCGCGAAAGGCTGTTCAAGTAAGCCCAGATACGGATTAACCGCCACAAAATACCGCAAGGGCCAGAGTGGCGCGATGCGCTGTTCGGCGCGGTTCACCGCTGCCTGGATCGTATCGACGGTGGGTTCATCGAGATGTGAAACAATTATCGTTTCAAGTTGGGATTGGGTTTCTTGAAAGTGAAGAGTCATCGTTCCTCCAGTTGGTCAATGTCAACAATCAGCGAACAACACGAAACGTCTGAATAACCCGGTCAAACAGGGCATTGACATACAAGCCGTTCTTGAGGTGAACGTAGAGCATCTGCCAGGTCGGGCGATGCACCAGCGCGGGCAACCAGGTGCTGAGCACGGTCACGCTGCCGAAGGCGATCACGGTCAGAATCATCGTGATCAATGTCGGCATATCTGGTGGGGGGAAGACTGCAACCGTACTTCCGAGCAACGCGGCTCCGAGCAGTTCGAGCGCGAAAAACGCCAGCGTGACCAGGGCCGCCAGCAGGATCGTCCGCCCGATGACAATCGTGGGAGCCTTGCCGGTGTTGCCCTTCACCAGCAGATAGGTGACGGCAATCATGAAGATCGAAATCACGGCGGTTTCGCCCGGTCGCTTGATGACATTAATTCCCAGCGCGGTAGCGACGGTCAGGAAGACCACCAGGGCGATTGCCAGATTCGCCGGCAGACTCGCTGGTTGTGGCGGTGTATCCAGCTTTTGCGTGCCGGTATTCTGAACGTATTCAATGACGCTGCCGGACGAAAGAAACGCATGGGCCTTATAAAAAGAATGTGCGATGAGGTGTATAATCGCAACCGGATGGGCCCCAAACCCACACAACATCAGCATAAAGCCCATATGTGCCGTGCTGGAATAGGCCAGCGAGACCTTGACGCTGCTCTGGGTAATCATCACAGACGAGGCGAAAATCGCGGTAAAGCCCCCGATAACAATTAATAAGATCAGTGCCGGCGTTGATAAAAACACCAGTTCACCAAACCGTACCACCAGGAAGATGCCCGCATTGAGCAGGCCAGCATGCAGCAGCGCCGATACGGGGGTTGGCGTCTCCATAACCTCCAGCAACCAGCCGTGAAACGGAAACATTGCCGATTTCAGGGAAGCGGCGAACACGACCAGGACCGCCGCGGTTGCCACACCACCGGGGACACTGCCATCGAGAAGCGCGGCATGTGCCGCCGTATGGATCATGCCCAGATCAGTCGTTCCGAATGCCTGCGCGATCAACAGTGCCGCGACGATCAAACAGATATCGCCGACGCGGGCAATGATAAACTTCTTGCGGGCAGCCCGAATCGCACGCGGGCGCTCAGGATAGAACAGCAAGAGTTGATGCAACGCGAAACTCGTCCCGATCCATGCCAGAGTCAATTGCCCCAGGTTACCGGAGAGCACCAACAACAACACCGCAGCGATCGTCACATACAGACGGCTGAAAAACACCTTCTGGCGCGGGTCGCCGTCAAGATAGTTGCGGCTGAACTGGATCAGCAACGTACCCAGAAATGTCACCAACCAGAACATGACGATACTCAGCGCGTCCAGGCGCAGAGAAATGCCCGCCTCACCGATGCCGAGCACCGGGCTGACCATCGGGCCGGATGTGAGGACAATTGCCCCCAGGAACAACGACAATACGAACGATCCTATGGTGACAGCACGTCCGAATTTGAATGTCTGGTCAACTGACCGTAACCGGTTGCGCTGAGCCATGAGTGCCACGCCGACCAATGCAAGCGGTGCGAGATAACCAACGAGTGCCAGGGTGGTCACCATACCATTGTCCATGAATTCAATCCCTCCTCTTGTGCTTGACCTGCAGACAATGGTATCATACCAGGAACAATCAGAAAAATATATGTATCAGGAAGAGTTGTTCAGTTTTTTAGAATGGTGTCGCTGCGATGTTAAACTTTCATCACTTACGCTATTTCTGGATCGTGGCCCATGAGGGCAACCTTACACGCGCCGCCAGGAAGCACAATATCGCCCAATCAGCGCTCTCAATGCAGATCAATGCGTTGGAAGCCTATCTGGGACAACCTTTATTTGAGCGTGTTGGCCGACGGCTCGTACTGACCGAAGCCGGATATATCGCGCTGGATTTTGCGGATGCCATCTTCGCGAAAGGCGATGAGCTACAGGGGACATTCGGCAGGCTGGAAGCACCACAACGTAAGGTGCTACGGGTCGGCGCATTGGCAAACTTATCACGAAACTTCCAGATCAGGTTTCTCCGCTCGGCGCTGGCGGAGCCGGGGGTTGAGGTGATTATCCGTTCAGGCGGACTGGATGAACTGCTCGAAGGTCTCGCGGGGTACGCGCTGGATGTCGTTCTTTCAAACATCTTCCCGCTCCGCGATCAGACGACGCGGTGGGTCGTCCATGTGATCAACAACCAGCCCGTCAGTCTCATTGGGCAACCGCATCCGGAACGAAATCATGTAGCGCTGGAAGTGCTGTTACGTGATGAGATGCTGGTTGTTCCCGCACCGGAGTCGAGTATTCGCATAGGCTTTGATGCACTGATGAACCGCCTGGACATCCAGCCGCAGATCATTGCTGAGGTTGATGACATGGCGATGCTGCGTCTCGTGGCGCGTGAACATACCGGACTGGCGGTCATACCGGCGATTGTGGTGAAGGATGAGCTGGATAGCGGCGTTCTGGTCGAGGTTGCCCAGTTACCCGGACTTGCGGAGACATTCTTTGCGATTACGCTGCCACGCAGCTTTCCCAATCCCCTGCTTCGCCTTGTGCTGCCCAGTGATCTCTCGCCGAGGTAACCGGCACGACTACGCCAATTGGGGGGTGCATGCCGCCCGCGTAACGGGCCACCATGACTGGAGAGCACGGTGGTACGCGCGCATCCCGGAGCCGCCCAACCGCGCCATGGCCGAAACAGGGGTACGGTCGCCAGGCACCGTCAAGGTTCACACCCGTAATCTCTACGGCAAGCTCGGTGTCAGCAACCGCACCCAGGCTGTCATGCATGCCCGCGATAGGGGCCGCATCTGACCATAACTACTCCCATCTGCTACTACGCCCTTGTCAGCCTGGTGCTGGTGTTTTAGTGGAGCCTTGACAGCATCACGTCTATGCCGTGGCTGCCCCGTAGGCACCCGGTAACGCTTCGGCACATACCGCTCGATACCCCATCCTTTGGTCGGGTGACATTCCGGTTTGCTACCAGATACACTACGAAGCATCACCCAACTACATCACGCCACATAATGAATATGACCGCAGAAACCAGAACACGGTCACGTCAGGAGACCAGCGCTATATAATGGACCCATACATTCAGACACTGATTTGGCTCATGAAAGGAGCCACCGTGAGTGTAAAAAAGTCTTACAGTTCAGCGTTCAAAGCCCAGGTCGTGCTGGAGATCTTGAAGGAAGAAAAGACCCTGCCCCAGATCGCCTCGGCCTATGGCATCCATCCCAGTCTGCTGCGGGATTGGAAGGCGCTCGCCCTGACGGCCTTGCCCACGACCTTTGAGAAACGTGACACGCGAGCGGCTACTGATGCCGCCCATGCCCAGGAGATCCAAGATTTGTATGCGGAAATTGGCCGGCTCACCACCCAGGTGCATTGGTTGAAAAAAACGAGCCCTGTCGCATGCGCCATTCCACCAGGTGAGCAACGCTCGTGCTCGCCGCTTGCCGGTCGGGGCGCGCGCTCCTACAATGAGCTGCGGTATTCCAAAAGCAAAACCTCGCAACTTACTGGTGTGCGGTCAGCCCCCAGCTGACCAGAACCCGTAAAAAAACATGGTTCCTCGTCCCGCCTGCTTTGACCATTGGTGGCACGTTCGTCGTGACCCCGCTCAGAAAAATAGCACTACGCATGGGAGGAGGTTGGAATACCTCACAGCCAATTGAGGAGGGAGCCATGCCGACACCAACGCGCATCGAATCGATTGAGATCGTGCATCCCAATGCCGCCGGGTTAGATATCGGAGCACGGGAGATCTATGCCTGTGTGCCGCCGGATCGCGACGGGGAGACCATCAAGGTCTTTGGAACCTTTACGCCGGACCTTGAGCAGCTCGCCGACTGGTTACTCGCGCATCAGGTGGATACGGTCGCGATGGAGTCCACCGGCGTCTATTGGATTCCGGTCTTCGAACTTTTGGAAGCCCGCGGCTTGAAGTTATCGCTGGTCAATGGCCGCCATGTCAAGCACGTGCCAGGACGCAAATCCGACGTGCAAGACTGCCAGTGGCTCCAGAAGCTGCATGCCCTGGGATTGCTCACCGGGTCGTTTCGGCCCGATGGCGAGATGTGTGCGTTGCGCGCCTATCTTCGTCACCGGGCGGATCTCGTCCAGCATCGCGCGGCGCATATACAGCATATGCAGCAAGCCCTGCAGCAGATGAACCTGCGCTTACCCCAGGTTGTCGCCGATATTACCGGGGAAACTGGGATGGCGATCATCCGCGCCATTATCGCGGGAGAACGCGACAGCGTGAAGCTCGCGCAGTTCCGCAATGTGCGCTGTAAATCGTCGGAAGAGACGATTGCCAAAGCTCTGACGGGTACGTGGAAAGAAGAACATCTGTTTGCGTTAACGCAGGCCGTCGCATTGTACGACTTCTATACTGCGCAGGTGGACGCGTGCGATGCGCAGATTGAGCGGCAGTACGCGGTCATGAAGCCGCGCTGGGAGCCGACCGCGTCGGAGGCGCCCAACCCACCACCGGTGCAGCGCCGGAAGAAGCGAAAACATGAGCCGGCCTTCGATGTACGGGCCTCGATGATCCGCTTGACGGGCGTTGATGTGGCCGCCGTCGATGGTCTTGGCCCCAACTTGGCGCAACGTATGCTGTCGGAAATCGGCACGGATATGAGCACGTGGGCAACGGAGAAACAGTTCACCGCGTGGTTAGGGTTAGCACCACGCAATGACATTTCCGGCGGCACGGTGCTGCGCTCACGGACACTCCCGAGCCGGAACCGTGCCGGCCAGGCCTTTCGCCAAGCCGCAACCGCTGTGGCGCGGAGTTCGAGCGCATTTGGCGCGTAGTACCGGCGCAAACGTGCACAAGCAGGGCCGCTCTTTGCCCAGGTCGCCACGGCGCACAAGATTGCCCGCACGGTGTATCACTTGTTGAAATACCGGGTGGCATATGAAGATATGGGTGCGGAGGAGTTCGCCCGTAAGCAGCAGGAACGCGATGTGCTGGCGTTGCAGAAGCGTGCTGCCAAGTTAGGGTTCACGCTCGTCGCCCCGGAGGTGACCGAAGGCGCGGCCTGATCCTGCTCAGCGTGCCCTGGCAGGCGGCGCAGCAGGCAACCGACGGCCGGTGTCTGGGCGTTTCTCAGAAAAGTTGGGGCACTGAGTCGGGCGGAACGCCTGGCCCTCGTGGATCGGGCAGATCCTGATGTGCCCCTGACCGTCCAGGCCGCGTTGCTCGGCCGCAATCGCACCAGTTTGTACTATCAGCCGGTTCCCGCACTGGAAAAGGAGGTCACGATGAAGCACGCGATTGATGAAATCTACACCGAGAATCCGACCTATGGATCGCGGCGGGTCGCTGTCCTGCTCGCCCGGGACTATGACGTGGTCGTCAATCGGAAAGCGGTGCAACGCCATATGCGGGAGATGGGCATTGCTGGGATCAGTCCGGGCCCAAACCTGAGCAAGCGGCATCCCGAGCATCGCGTCTATCCGTACCGGCTGCGTGGGATGACGGCGACGGTCCCCAATCACATCTGGGCGATTGACATCACCTCTATTCGATGAACGGGGGGGTGGATGTACCTGGTTGCCATCCTAGATCGGTACGCGCGCTCTGTCGTGGGGTGGGCGCTGGATGATACCCTGGCAGCAGGCTTTGTGCTGGAGGCCGTCGAGCACGCCCTGGCCCAGGCCATGCCGCAGATCTGGAATAGCGATCAAGGCAGTCAGTTTACCAGCCCGCAGTATACCCGCCGCCTGGAGGCCGTGGGCGTGCGCATCAGTAGGGATGGCCGGGGCCGGGCGTTTGACAACATTTTTGTCGAACGCCTCTGGCGGACGGTTACATATGAAGACATTTATCTGCACGAGTACCCGCATCCGCGGGCGGTGCGTACCGGTCTCAGTCAGTTTTTTTGCCGGTAGAACGAGCAGCGACCGCATATGGCACTGGACTATGCGACGCCGGCGGCCATCTATTTCAGTTCTGGGACTGCATCTCCTGCGTGAGCCGTGCCCGTAGGGATGGCGCACGCCTCCGGCGGCCTGCCATGACCTGCCCACAGCGAGCCAGACGATCCGCGACGGTGGGTGCCAATTCGGAACAGCCGTGCCGTGGGGCTGTGGACAGCTCACGGCAGGCATGTATCGGGGGCAGATGCCCGCCAGCAAGGACTACCTTGTGTCAAGCCTTTCGTGCATATGTACGGAACAAAGTGGAGGAAAAAGTGACCAATGTGGTGTCTTGACAAGATGCCACTGGCGAACCTGCAATAGGAGCCATTCTGCGGCTGCATACCCGGCGCGACTCGTGCCATGTTGGTGTATGCTACCCCTGACGGCGCGGCAGCGGGTCGCGTCGGTCATGTCTTGAGGAGGCCGGCCCATGTCTCTGCGTGCGCCGCTCGCTTCCCGTAGTCCGGATCAGACCGCCCAGGTTGCCCATGCCGCGTTCCCGAAGGGCAACCCGTATATGCGCATGCGCGATACCCGTGGTCCAATCTCTACCAATCCGGAGTTCGCCCACCGCTTCCCCACGGATGGGCAACCGGCCGAAGCCCCCGCACACCTGGCCCTGGTGACTATCATGCAGGTTGCGGAGGGGCGCTCCGACAACCAGGCCGCCGACGCCGTGCGTGCGCGGATTGACGGGAAATATGCCCTCGCACGGGAATGAACGGACCCCGGTTGTGACTCCTCGGTTCTGTGCGAATTTCGCAAGCGCCTGGTGACCGGGAACGCCGAGCTCCTGCTGTTCGAGACGATGCTGACGCGCTTCCGGGACGAAGGCCTGATTACGGCAAACGGGCGGCAACGAACGGACTCGACCCATGTGCTGGCAGCGATCCAGACCCGCAATCGGTTGGAATGCGTCGGCGAAACGCTGCGGCAGGCCCGCACCACCCTGGCTGCCGTCGCCCCCGATTGGATGTGTGCGTGGGTGCCGTCAGCATGGTTCGACCGCTCTCGCCAGCGGTTCGCCGCGTACCGGTTGCCAGCGGAGAAATCCGCACGCTAGAGACTGGCGGAACACATCGGTGCTGACGGGCACCAGGTGCTGGGTCAGGTCTCTGCGCCCAACGCCCCCGTCTGGCTGCGGGAACTGCCTGCCGTCCAGGTGCTGCGCCAGGTTTGGCTCCAGCAATGCTCCGCGCCCCCCGATGATCACCCTCTCCGCTGGCGGCGTGCTGAGGATGTGCCCCCTGGTGCTCTGCTGATCAGTTCGCCGTATGATCCGGACGCACGTTAGAGCAAGCAGCGCGAGACCGAATGGACGGGCGACACGGTGCATCTGACCGAAACGTGCGATGACGACACGCCCCATCTGATCACAGATGTCACCACCACGCCGGCGACCACCTCCGATGATGACGTGGTGCCTACCATCCAGAACCAACTGGCGGAACGCCAGCTGACACCCGGCGAGCAGATCGTCGATTCGGGCTCTGTGACCGCCGATCATCTGCTGACGAGCCGCACCGATCATGAGCTTGATCTGCTGGGGCCCGTGGCAGACGATCACCGTTGGCACGCAAAAGCCGGCACTGGCTTCGCCGCCGCCCAGGTTGTGATTGATTGGGACGCCCAGCACGCGACCTGTCCGCAGGGGCAGCAGCGTGTGGTGGGGATGGACCGCAAGGATCGGCATGGGCATGCCATCGTGCAGATTACATTCAGGAAGCCGGTGTGTGCGGCCGGTGCGCAGCGTGCGGCGTGTACCCGGTCGGCGACGGAACCGCGGTCGGTGCAGGTGCGGGAACGGGATCAGTATGTTGCCCTCCAGGCGGCCCGTGCGCGGCAGCAGACCGACCTGTTTAAGACGCACTATGCGCGGCGCGCCGGAATCGCGGGGACCATCTCGCAAGGAATCCATACTGGCGACGTACGACGCTCGCGTTCCATTGGATTTGTGAAAACGCGATTGCTGCACCTCTTACTGGGTGCAGCCCGCAACTTCATCCGGGTTGCGGCCTGGCTGGCGGAAACGCCCCGTGCGCGTACACGCGAGTCAGCCTTCGCCCGCCGTGCGCCAGCGTCCGGGTAACAGCAGCCCGCTGAGTGGGGGTTCGCCAGTGGCATCTTGACAAAGGAGTCCACCATACATCGTCGATCAAGGCTTGAAACTCCTGCGTGACATCGTGGACCATGGTTTCGGGGGTGGCGATCATGCGATTCCTCCGTGCGACTTCCAGAAGGTGATAGGTTTGGATAGTATCACCGGGAATCGCAGGTCGTTCAACCCTCTGGTATGTGGGCGATGTTGCCGCCACGATACGCATTGGGGTGAGGAATGGGTGATGATCACAGATTTTGGTCACACTCAAACCATTCTCCGGAAGTGGCTGAAGGCGGGCTGCATGGAAAACCACTTCCTCTACGCCACGGAGGCGGGTACCCCTCAAGGGGGGATTATCTCGCCCGTCCTCGCCAATCTGGCGCTTGACGGCCTGGAGCAGGCAGTCCGCCAACTCCACCCCACAACAACCCGGCGCGGCCAACAAGCCAAGATTAACGTGGTGCGCTATGCGGACGACTTCATCATCACAGGCGCCTCGGAGGCGCTCTTGCGCGATGAAATCAAGCCGCTCGTGGAGCAATTCATGAGCGAACGAGGCCTGACTCTCTCGCCGGAGAAAACCAGCCTCACGCATATTGCGGACGGGTTCGACTTTCTGGGGCAGCACGTCCGGAAGTACCGGAACGGCAAACAGAGCACGTTGCTCATCACGCCGACGGCCAAGCGCCGCAAAGCCCTGCTCCTGAAGGTTCGCACGACGGTGCAAGGGAATAAGCAAGCCACGGCGGGGGAGCTGATCCAGAAACTCAATCCCGTGCTCCGGGGTTGGGCGACCTACCACCGCCACGTCGTGAGCAAGCACACCTTCAGCAGTGTGGACCATGTGGTCTTCGAGAAGATATAGCGCTGGGCGAAGCGACGGCATCCAAGCAAGTCGGCTGGCTGGCTGCGGAAACGCTCCTTCCGCCCGGTCGGCGGGCAGGCCTGGATCTTTCGCGGGGAGGTTCCCGGGAAAAACGGGAAGCTCCGTCCAGTCCACCGCTACCAACTCAGCAGTATGCCCATCACACGCCACATCAAAGTCAAGAGGGCAGCGAACCCGTTTGACCCACAGTGGGAACCCTACTTCGAGGCACGGCTGGACGTGAAGATGCGAGGGAACCTGCGCGGGCGACGCCAGCTGCTGCGCCTTTGGAAAGAGCAAGACGGGATCTGCCCGGTCTGCAACCAGAAGATCACCGAGATTACGGGATGGCATAGCCATCACCTGCTCTGGCGAGCCCATGGGGGCACGAACGGAGGAGAGAACCGTGTGCTGCTGCATCCCAACTGTCATATGCAGGTCCATAGTCAAGGAATGTCCGTGGCGAAACCGCGTTCGGAGACGAGCGTTTGAACGGCTTGAGCTGTATGCCGGGAAACTGGCCCGTACAGTTCTTAGGGGGCGGGGCGGCGGCAACGCCGCCCTGCTACCCGACACCTCGCGCACCTGCCCTGCCTGCGGGCAGAGCGACAAGGCCAATCGTCCGTCTCAAGCGGTCTTCCGCTGCACAGCGTGTGGCTGCGCTGGTCATGCTGATGTGATCGCTGCCGGGAACATTCGTGTTCTTGGCAGGGCTGCCGTCATGCAGCCGCACGTCTCGGAGGCGGCACCGCCGTCGCGCAAGAGACAAGCCCACGTGCGTTAGCCGTGGGTTTATGACTCTTGCTCCACGTCAGGATAGCAACCTCCAGGCTGCCCGCCATCACCCGGTCGTGGTAGCCGGAGGGCGTAAACGTGTTTCCCTGGCGCGTACCCCCACGCACTACCACTCCTGGTAGATTGCAGGGCGATCCAGACGCGGTAGACTGTAAGAAACACTGGAGCAGAAGGGATAGCACGCATGACAACCCATCAGGACAGCGCAGCCGCACCGCCGCCCATCCCGCTGTGGCAGACGGCGCTGTTGTTCGGCGTGCCCGGCGCGCTGATCTATCTGGCGACGTACTATCTGGTGCCGCACCTGCTCACTGCTGGTGTGCCGCTCATCTGGGCCTGGACACTGGCGATCTTTGTGCCCTATCAACCGCTGGCGCTCGCCCTGGTGGTACATCATCTGATGCAGCCGGGAAACACCTGGCGCACCTTTGCGCGGCGCTTCCGGTTTGTGCCTATTCCGCGCCGTGACGGGAAGTGGATGTTGCCGGCGTTCCCGCTGATGGTGGGGCTGGGGCTGGCCCTGGAATGGACAGTGCCGCTACTCACGCAGATATTCCCACCCGCGCCCGCTGCCCCGCCCCTCTTCGCCAACCCGCAGGCCAGCGTGCAGGACGGGGGCACAGACACCTTTTTCGGCGTGCCGATGGCGGGGAACGTCTGGCTGCTGGGCTTCTGGCTGGTCTGGGGCATTGTGGGCGTGCTGGGCGAGGAGATCATCTGGCGCGGGTATCTGCTGCCCCGGATGGAGCAGACGCACGGACGCCGGGCGTGGCTCATCAACGGGCTGTTGTGGAACGGACTGTTTCACCTGTACACGCTGTACAACCTGTTCACCGATCTGCCGTTTATGCTGCTGATCCCGTTGCTGGCGCAGCGCACCCGGAGCACCTGGACAGCGGTGATCCTGCATCTGGCGCTGCTCTGGCTGGCTTTTGCCATCCTGCTGCCGGGGGTGTTTGGCGGGTGAACATGCATCTATCGAAGCGCAGCGAGAGACGAGAAGCAATGCAATCACAACACCCGATCATCATCCTGGGCGGCACGGGCCGCGCCGGACGCGCAATCGCCACGCTGCTGCTGGAACATGCACCCGTCGCCGTGGTGCTGGCCGGGCGCAGCCGTGAACGGGCACAGGCCGCAGCAGACCAGTTGAACCGCACCGTTCCCGACCGCGTGAGTGCCGTGCAGGTCGATGTGACCGACCCCGCCAGCCTGCGCGCAGCGTTTACCGGCTGTCGGCTGGTGATTGTCTGCGTGCCGTTTACGGACCATGCCGCCCAGCACGTCATCACCGCTGCACTCGATGCGGGCATCGACTACATCGACATCAACACCGATGCCGCCAAGCACCGCGTCTTTGCCCAGTACGCCAGCCGTATGCAGCAGGGGCGTAGCGTGCTGCTCACCGAGGCGGGCATCATTCCCGGTTGCCCCGCGCTGCTGCTGCGTCAGGCTGCCCAGGAATGTGAGCACCTGGATGAGGTCACGGTTGGTTCGCTGATGCGCGACCCGCAGATGCCGCGTGGCAGTGCCGCCGATATTGTGGCCCACGCAGGCACCCCGGCGCAGCGCTACCAGGATGGGCAATGGCGGCAGGCGGGGCCGTTCGCGCATCGCTGGCTCGATTTTGGCCCACCCTTCGGCAAGCGCTTCACCGTGCCGGTGACGCTGCCGGAACTGCACGCGCTGCCCGACACGCTGCCCGTGCGTCGGCTGGTGGTCTATCAGGCGGGCTTCAATCCGGTGCTGAACCTGGTGCTGCTGCTCTGGAAACTGCTTGGCCTGAGCCGCTCGGCGCGTGGGCGGCGGTGGGGCATTGACCTGTTTCTCTGGGCCAACCGGCGCTTTTCGTCGCCGCCGTATGGCATCGTGGTGCTGCTGGAGGCAACCGGTCAGCGCGCCGGGACAGCGCATACCTGGCGGGTCGTGCTTCGGCACACAGATGTGTATGTCGCCACAGCTATTCCAGTGGTGGCGGGAGTGCTGCAACTCCTTGATGAGCGCATCGCCCGCCCGCAGCAAGGCTTCCTGGGGCATCTGGTGGAGCCGGAGCGGTTCCTGACCGACTGCGAGCGCCTGGGGTTGCGCGTGGACATCACTGGCTCACCGCGTTAGCGCCGCTCCTGTTCCAGTACCTCCTGCGTCTTGCGCTCCTGCCACGCCTCGCCAAACAGGCCGCCAATGCCGAACACGCTGATGCCGTGCATCGCCACGCCGATGCCCCAGCCCAGCAGCGGCCAGAAAAACCACCAGCCCGGCCCGCCGAGCCAGTCAATCGTGAACAGCAACGCCATCACCGCAGCGTACAGGATCATATCATGTGCAGGTAGAAGCTGCGCAGCGCCAGCACGTAGCGGTGGGCGCGCTGCTCGCGTCGTTCGTCGTGTGTATGTGTATAGGTATCCATGCTTTTCCTCCCGGTATACTTTCAAAGTATGTTCTGACCTCAGGATAGCAGCCAGCGGGCTGGGTGCCATCTCCCGATAGGAGTATCCCGGCGTGGTAGTGCGCGGCTGAGCACAACCTACTGCCCCGGTCTACCACCTCTGGCAGATGGCATCTGCTGATGTGCCTGCTATGCTGGGGGTAGCTTGCAAGAACGACACAAGGAGGGAAACCGTATGCAACCACAACCACAAAAGACCCGCATAGATCAATTGAAGCAGACCTTCTGGGCACGTCACAGCAACCCCTGGAGCGGTTGGAGCCGCACGCTGGGCCATCCCGCGCTGGTGGCGGCGCTGTATCATCGAAGCTGGCGCGGCGTGGCGGCCTGCATCGGCTATTTCATCATCAACCCGCTGCTGTTTCCGCCACCAAAGAATACCGACAACTGGATGAGCCAGGGCGTGCTGGGCGAGCGGCTCTGGACGAGCGGCTACAACCCGCGCAGGCTGGCGAGCAGCGCCGTTCCCGTTGTACCGGGAAGTTCCCAGTCGAGCAGGAGCAGGTCGGGGTGCAGTGCTGCCGCGCACTGCGGTCACTGCGGGCATGTTGCCCAGTGGATGATGGATCGGGCTGGGCTCTGCTGCTCGTGGCAGGCAGGCAACGCTAGATGGTTGACTGTCTGTGTGGTAGCGCATTTTTGCCAGTTGTACAATCGTTTCCATTGCCTGACTCTATTATAGGTGGAAGTAGACAAACGTGTCTCTGATCCGTTAATATACACATAATAATATCAGTCGATCACCGAGAGAGGATCCACCCGATGAACGGTACCTTGATCGCTTTTCTGAAGGGGGTTGCCAGATCATTTCTATTTCTGCTATTCGGTTTCGTTATTCTCCTGGTCGCATTTGTGCTGTCGCCGCCGCTGCTATGGGGAATTATCATTGCGGTGGTGGGCGGCATTGCAACAGCCCTTGTCCGCGACCGGGTTTTTCCGCGGCTCAATCTGGCAACTGTCGTTGGTGAACTGGCGACTATTGCGCTGGTGACAACGGCAGTACTGGTGGGGTTCAATTCGGACATCAACGAATTCCTCCTCAACAACCGCAACTTTAACCGCAACGTCGAGATAATTGGTGGTATCTTCATTACGATCACAATAGTGAATGAGGTCCCGTTCAGGAAACGCGACCACGCGCCCGATGCGCCGTAAGAGAATGGAGGATCCACTCGATGAATGCTGCCTTGACCGTAGCGCGGTGCTGGCCGCTGTCGTGCGCGACACCGCAGGGCAGGCATATCCGCCGGACATTAGCGCGTCCCTCACCAGCCAGACCGAAGGCTGGATCGCCGGGCTGCACCTGGCGGCGCTGGCGCTACGGCAGGCCGACGATCCGGCAGCGTTTGTCGCTGCCTTCACTGGCAGCCACCGCTACATCATCGACTACCTGACGGATGAGGTGCTCACACAGCAGCCTGATGAGGTGCGCCACTTCCTGCTGCATACCGCCGTGCTGGAGCAGCTCTGCGCGCCGCTCTGCGATGCGGTGCTGGAGCAGAGCGGCAGTCAGGGGATGCTGGAGCATCTGGAAGCCGCCAACCTGTTTGTGCAGCCGCTCGATGGCGAACGGCGCTGGTATCGCTATCATCAGCTTTTTGCCGAGGTGCTGCGCCGGCGGTTGCTGCGAGCACATCCTGAACGTGTCCCGACGTTGCACCGCCGCGCCAGCCAGTGGTATACCGCGCACGCACTGCCTGCCCCGGCAGTGCAGCACGCACTCGCAGCAAGCGACGCCGACTTCGCGGCGCAGACGGTGCAGCAGCACGCGGCGGTAGCCCTCAAGCGCGGCGAAGCGGCGACGGTGGGACGCTGGCTGGAGCGCCTGGGCGCGGAGGTTGTTCACGCGCATCCGCTGCTGTGCGTGCAGCAAGCGTGGGTCGGGTATTTCGCTAATGACATCGACCGCATTGCGCCGCTGCTCATGCATGCCGAGCGCCACCTCGACCAGCGCGACGACGAGCACGCCGGCATCGGCAGCGATGTGGCAGCACTACGGGCATGGGTTGCCTTCCGGCAGGGTGCATTCACGGAAGCAATTCGCCGCTTCCGCGAGGCGCTGGCCCACCTGCCCGCCCAGGCCCATTTTCAGCGCGGGATGCATCTGATGTTCCTGGGCGACGCGCTCCAGCAGGTGGGCGACACGCGGCAGGCTGCCGACAGCTACACCGCCGGCATTCCGCGCTGCCGGGAGGCGGGCAACACGGCGGCGGTGCTGGGGGCCACGCTCAAGCTGGCAACCGCGTATCGCTCACTCGGCGCGTTGTCCCAAGCACACGCTGTGCTGCAACAGGCGTTCGCGGAGGTGCAGCAGCAGTCGCCGCCGCCGCCCTCAATTGTCTACCTGCATCTGGGCCTGGGCGATGTCTGCTACGAGCAGAACGACCTTGACCACGCTGCCGACCATATTCAGGCCGGGCTTGATCTGGTGCAGCGCCGACACACCCTGATCCATGTGCTGCCGCTGCTGCTGCTCGCCTGGGCGCGCATCGGTCAGGCCCGCGGCGACCAGGCCGGGGCGCGGGCGGCGCTCCAGCAGGCCGACGAGTATCCCAACGTGCTCACCGATGCGCGTGTGCAGGCACTCGCTGCGCTGCGGCGGGTGCAGCTCTGGCTCCAGCAGGGCGACCTGGCAGCCGCGCAGGCGTGGAACGCCACGCTCGAAGCACCCGACCCGGCGCTGCTCTCGGGCGAACTGCTGCTCATCAGCCGGGCGCGGGTCTTGCTGGCGCAGGGCCGCGCCGCGGGCGACACCGCCGCCCTGCACACCGCCCTGACGCTGCTGGAGCACCTGGAGCAGCGCGCCCGCGCTGCCGAACGGTGGGGGCATGTGCTGCTGATCCACGTCTTCCAAGCGATGGCCTATGTCGCCCTGAACCAGCGACCGCAAGCGCTTGTTGCACTGGCCGAGGCGCTGCGGCTGGGCGAACCGGCGGGCTTTGTGCGGGTCTTTGTCGATGAGGGTGCGCCAATGGCGGTCCTGCTCACCGAGGCCATCACGCGGCGTATCGTGCCGACCTACGCCTGCCGCCTGCTCACGGCGTTCCCCGACGCAGCACCCGCCCCGACTGATCCCACGGCGCAGGCCCAGGCCAGCCTGGTCGAGCCGCTGACCGCGCGCGAACTGGATGTGCTGCGGTTGCTGGCGACGGGGCAGCCCAATCGCGCCATCGCCGAGACGCTGGTGCTCTCGCTGGGCACGGTCAAGGTGCATACGCGCAACATCTACGGCAAGCTCGGCGTCAGCAACCGCACACAGGCCGTCACTCGCGCCCGCGATATGGGCCTCGTGTAATCTACCCCCACCTGCTACCACCATCGGCAGTGGCTTCAATGCGGCTGCCGCGCTAGCATGAAGACAGACCGATTCGATAGCATAGGAGGAATGCGGCACATGGACAACACCCTGCGCGACCATCTGCTGCGGCTCGCGCTGGTGGAAGGAGCGGTTCTGCTGATTGGCGTGCTGGCGCTGCTTGTGGTGATAGCGTTGGGCTACACCGGCACATGCGGCAGCATCCTGCCCTTCATCGGCGCGCAAGATCAGCCGTGTTCGTGGCTCGACTATATGGGCCGCATGCTGCTGCTCGTCGGTGGGTTTGGCCTGCTCTCACTGCTGAGTTGGCGCGGGTTGCTGCTGGTGCTGGTCGTGCTGCTAGTGCCGGCGGGCTGCTATCTGCTGGTGGGACGGCATAGCCCGTGGCTGGCGGTCGTGCTCGCGGTGGGCGTGCTGGCGCTGCTGGCGGTGGTGGCCTGGCTCCTGGGACGAGGTGTGCTGTAAGACAGCGCATACATGCATCAGACGCACCAGCAAGGAGGAAAAACCAATGACCATACGCGGAAAAGCCGCCGCGGTGTCCTCCAGCATCGTCGCACTCATCAGCGTGGTGCTAGGCAGTATCTATCTCTTTTCATCGCAGTTTATGCCCTACCACGCTGATGCACTCGGCACCGCCTGGGCGGCACTGGAGCCCGCCGAGCAAACACGCATCCTGGCGCTGATGCGGGTTGCCGGCGGTGGCCGGGTCGCCGTGGGCATCGCGCCGGCGGTGCTGGTGGCGGTACCGTTCCGGCAGGGGTAGGCGTGGGCAATGTGGTTTCTTCCGTTGCTGGGGGTGGTATTTTATCGGCCCAACCGCTACGCGACAGTGCGCGTGACCTTTGCTACGCCCGCGACTGCGCCGTGGTATGGGAACCTGATCGGCATTGGTGCGCTGTTGGTGGGGTACGCGCTGTGTCCCACGGCTGGCACGCTACGGCGTGAGTCAACCGCGTGACAGGAGATAGTGAGGAGGATGTGAATGCACAGGGTGATATTCGGACTGCGCCTGTGGGTGGGCACACTCTACCTGCTGGCGGGCATCAATGGCCTGCTCGTCGTCGTGGGCCTGGACTCATTCGGCGATTTTTCGCAGCGCCCATACTACTTCCTGATTGAAGCGATGCAGCAAACCGGCTTTCTGCTGGCCTTGCACAAAATAACCGAGGTGGTGGGCGGTATGCTCTTGCTCATCAACCGCTACGTCCCGCTGGCGCTCACCGTGCTGGCACCGATCACGATTGTCATCATCGGCGTGCATGTGTTCACTGATCTGGCGACCCTTCCGCTGGGTCTGGCCGTCGCGCTGCCACACCTTGCACTGGTCGTTTTCTATCGCCACAGCTTTGCTGGCGTGCTCCAACGCACGGCCAGACCGACGCAGTTTTGATATTCGTCGTCTGCCGCCAGCAACCATGGAGGTGAGCACCCCCCCGGCCCACGCGGCCCGATTCAGCCCACGCGGCCGCCAGTCCGCGCGGTTTCGGCCCATCCGGTCACGTTATGTTCAGCGCGGGCCGGTCATGTAGATCTTATGTCTCGCGCGCCCCTCCAACCCCGAGTCGTAAGCGATGCAATTATAAAGTAGCGTATAATCACGCGCCGGGTACAAAATCTGGTAGTCCCCAAACGGTAGTGGTACGGCTCCACGCCAGGGACGCAGTATCGTGATGGATGAAATACCAGATAGCGCCACTATGATTCTCACGATCCTTCGAGAAGGACAAGGTTTTGCGTACCAGGCGGCTGACGCGTTGGCGCACGGTGGTGTTGAACCGTTCACTATGGTTGGTTTGCCCGCTGTCTTTCCCACCCGGACGATGCCGCTTCCCCGGCAGCACCGTGGCATACGCCTCCCAAACGTCGCTGTACGCCACCGCGCATTGCCGGTAGACAGATGGCAACGACGCCCACAACTGGCGGGCGGTGGCTGCATCCCGCGCCCCAATCGCCACGCCCACGATTTCACAGGTGTCTCGGTCAATAACCAACCAGATCCATTGCTTGTTCCCTTTGTGCCCAACAAACGACCACAGTTCATCGCACTCAATCGTCAATCGGCCTTTTTTTTTTGCGCGCACGCGTACCTCCCGAGGGACGTTCCGATATTTCTCGTTGACATACGCTTGGAGCCAGCTTTCGGAGACCTGGACCGCCCGTGCGATGCCCGCTAAGGGTTCATAAAAGAATAACTTCCCCCACCCCCTAACAACTCTGCTCAATGTTCACGTGGGTGAAGCGTGTAATTCCATTGAGGACAAACGTCATGATACG
>JGI12109J20283_10291965_pt1 | contig 39278 bp, 42 predicted proteins | sample ElkSlonscriptome_12_FD_20283 | JGI IMG/M metagenome (IMG submission 20283)
GTCACCGGCTATGGGAGCCATGCCACCCGACGCAAGGATTGACCGGTCTTGCCGGGCTGCCATCACGCCCCTGCCCCAGATCCCTCGGCTCGCTTCGCTCGCCCGGTATCACACTTGATGCCCGCAAGGTCCACCTTCGCCTGGAAAGCCGGCGCGCCCCGGCGCCCGACTCGGCCCGAGTCGAGCGGGCGGCGCATCGTGGGCGGCCGGCCGGTCCCCATTTTCGCCGACCGGGCAAGCATCCTTTCGTTCGTTGTCTTCGTTCGCCGCCCGTACAGCCCGGCAACAGTTTGTTAACCCTCCATCCCCGATTTCGTAGGACTTGACCCTCTCTTGCCCAGATATGGGAAAACTGCGCGGGCCGCCTGCCGCGTCGCCCTGGGCCAGCCCCTGCCCCGGACCTGGTCTGGGGAAGAATTTTCTTGCGATATCAGCGGACTCGTTCACACTCCTGAGACGCATGTTTAGGTAGGATGCGCGGCGTCTGGACGTGTCCATCGCGTCTCGGACTGCGCCGGCGCGCAAGATGTCGCAGGTCATCGAACCGACCGGAGACAGCGGGAGAAAGACGATGCGGGCGAATGGACAGAGGCGGGTCGCCGGCTGCACCGCGATCGTGCTGGGCCTCGCGTTGAGCGCGCCGGCCGCGGCCGAACGCGTGCCGGAAGGTCCCTATTTTGGCGCGGGCGGCGGCTTGAACCTCAACGATTCCGGCGATCTGGACAGCGGCGGCGTGGGCCGCGAACTCGACACCGACCTGGGCTTTGTCGGCCTCGCCTCCTTCGGCTACGCCTTCGGCAACGGCGTGCGGACGGAAATCGAGGGCGGCTATCGCCAGAACTGGGTCGACAGTTGGGGCGGCACCGGTGTCGACGGCACGCTCAGCGCCTGGCACGGCATGGTCAACGCGCTGTACGACTTCGAGACCCATTCACCGTTCACGCCCTATGTTGGCGTCGGGCTGGGCGCCGCCGTGGTCAGCGTCGACGCCGACAACCGCAGCGCCGGAATTGACCTGGACGACACCGAGGTCGGCCTCGCCTATCAGGCCATCGTCGGCATGGGCTACGATGTGGCCGAGAACCTGGCCATCACCGCCGACTACCGGTTCTTTCATGTGATCGACCCGGACCACGTGCTGTCCGACGGCGATGGTGGCGGGCCAAGCGACACCTATTTGAACCACACGTTCGCCCTGGGCTTGCGCTATGCATTCGGGACCCCGCCGCAGCCCGCCGCCGCGTCTCCGGCGCCGACGCCGGAGCCCATGGACGAGCCGCCACCGGCCGTGCCGACCAGCTATCTGGTGTTCTTCGGCTTCGACAGCGCCACGTTGACGCCGGAAGCCATCAGCATCGTCGACACGGCGGCCAGCAACGCCAAGCAGGTCGGCCCGACCCGCATCGAGGTCACCGGCCACACCGACCGCGCCGGTCCCAGCAAGTACAACCTGATCCTCTCGCAGCAGCGGGCCAAGGCGGTCATGGACCGGCTCATTGCCCAGGGTGTCCCATTGGGCGACATCGCGGTGTTCGCCAAGGGCGAGGACGAGCCGTTGATTCCCACCGCCGACGGCGTCATCGAGGCCCAGAACCGCCGCGTCGAGATCATCCTGCTGTAGGGCCGGTCGAGCGCGGGTCCTCCCCCATGAAATTGGGGAGTCGGAACGAGGGCCTCCGGAGCGCGCCCACCCTGCCCCACGCGTTCCTACCGCGACAGCAGCAGCGGCAGCGTCAGACCCGGCAGGATCGACTTGGTCACGCCCCCGCGCAGCAGGCGCGGCGCGTCATAGCCGCCGTGCGCCCCCATGGCCAGCATGTCGGCCGCCAGATCGGCGCAACGCGACAGGATCAGTTCCGAGATCGGAATGTCGGCCGGCACCTCGTGCTCGATCTCGGCCTTGATGCCGTGCCGGCCCAGTGCGTCGCGATGGGCTTCCCAGCGCCATTGCTGCGCCACCGGATCGCGGCTGATGGCCAGCAGCGTCACCACCTCGCAGCCACCCAGGAACGGCAGCGCGTCGGCCAGGGCGCGGGCGCTGGCCCCGTCCTCGTTCAGCGCGATCACGGCCCGGCGCGGCGTCGGGAACTCGCGCGTGATGTACGGCAGGACCATCAGCGGCCGGCCGGCGTTGACCGCCACCTGCTCGATCACCTCGTTGCTGGCGGTGTGGCCCATGTCCTCGGTGCGGGGCTGCGACATCAGGCCCAGGTCGCAGGTCTGCACGTTGGCCGCCAGCTGCGTGGCGATCAGGTTGGTGTCGGCCCCGTGGATGCCGTGCCAGCCGCAGCGCAGGCCGCGTTCCTCGCAGGCGGCGCGGAAGGGCACCTCGGCGGCGTCCACCTTGGCCAGGAAGTCGCTGGACACCTGACGGCTGTAGGGGTGCCGCTCGGTCTGGTCCACCACCCCATAGACGCCCATGACGTAGCCGTCGCCGGCACCGTCACCCAGGATCGCCCGGGCGACGTCCAGGCGGATATGCCAAGCGTCGGTATCGTCCACATGAACCAGGATGGTGCGCGGCGTCATCAGGTTTCCTCCGTCTGCTCTTGGCCGGATCGGTCACAGCCGTCCGGGATGTTGGATGGCGCAAGGGCGCGTTGAGCGGCCCCGCTTATAGCACGGCCATTGCAGGGACGGTACAGGGAGAAAAGGGGGTCCTCAAACCGGCGGCATCAGGCGGTAGTTCTTCAGGCGCGCCATGATGGGCGTGTCGTGCTCGGCCGGCACGGGCGCGCGGTCGAACAGCCAGTCCATGATGTAGGTGTCCGGCTCCTCCAGCAGGGTCTCGAACTGGTCCAGTTCGGTGTCGGACATGCCGGCCACGTGCGTCTCGGCGAAGCCGCCCAGGATCAGGTCGGTTTCCTTCATGCCGCGCAGCTTGGCCCGGTACAGAATGCGTTTGCGTCGGTCGTCCATGATGCGCTCCGGCCGGGAGGACGGCGTCGGCGCGCGCCGTCCGGTCATGGTATATCCGCTCCATCACCGTCTGTCAGCCGCGTCCGGATCCTGCTCTCGCCATGCGCCCCGAACTGCTCTACCCGCTGTTCCAACCCGTCGACTCCCTGAAGGGCGTGGGCGCGCGCGTGGCCCCGCTGATCACCAAGCTGGCGGGGCCGAAGGTGGTGGACGTGCTGTGGCACCTGCCCACCGGCGTCATCGACCGGCGGTTCCGCCCCAAGGTGGCCGAGGCGGTGCCGGGCCGCATCGCCACCCTGGTCCTGACCGTCGACGAGCATCGGCCGCCGCCGCCGGCCAGCCGGGCGCCGTACCGCGTCGCCGCCTCCGACGAGACCGGCACCCTGACGCTGGTGTTCTTCCGCGCCAGCCGGGACTACATGATGAAACTGTTGCCCATCGGCGAGCAACGCGCGGTCAGCGGCCGCATCGAATACTACAACGACCTGCCGCAGATGGCGCACCCGGACCATGTGGCGCCGGTTGCGGAGTTGGCGGAGATCCAGACCGTCGAGCCGGTTCACCCGCTCACCCAGGGCCTGACGCCGAAGACGCTGCGCAAGGTGGTGGAGTCGGCCCTGGCGGTGGGCCTGTCGGTGGCCGAGACGGCACCGGAATGGCTGGACCCCAGCGTGCTGGACCGCCACGGCTGGCCGGCCTGGGGCGAGGCGTTGCAAGCGGCGCATCATCCCGAGGACGAGGACGCCCTGTCGCCGTTGTCTCCGGCACGGCAGCGGCTGGCCTACGACGAGATGCTGGCGACCCAGCTGGCCCTGATCGTGGTGCGGGCGAAGATGCGCGCGCGCCCCGGCCGCGCCCGCGTCGGCGACGGGGCGTTGCGCGACAAAGCCTTGGCCGCGTTGCCGTTCGACCTGACCGGCGCGCAGGAGCGGGCGCTGGCCGACATCGCCGCCGACATGGCCCGGCCGGCGCGGATGCTGCGCCTGTTGCAGGGCGACGTGGGCAGCGGCAAGACCGTGGTCGCCTGGCTGGCCATGCTGATCGCCCTGGAGTCGGGCGCCCAGGCGGCGTTGATGGCGCCGACCGAGATCCTCGCCCGCCAGCACTGGACCACCCTGGCGCCGCTGGCCGAGGCGGCCGGTGTGCGCCTTGCCCTGCTGACCGGGCGCGACAAGGGCGCGGCCCGCGAGGAGACGCTGGCGGATCTGGCGGCAGGACGGATCCAGGTGCTCGTTGGCACCCATGCGCTATTCCAGGCCGACGTGGCCTTCCGCGACCTGGGCCTCGTGGTCATCGACGAACAGCACCGATTCGGCGTCGATCAGCGGCTCGGCCTGTCCGCCAAGGGCCGTGACGCGGACGTGCTGGTCATGACCGCCACGCCGATCCCCCGCACCCTGACGCTGACGATGTACGGCGACATGGACGTCTCGCGCCTGGACGAAAAGCCGCCCGGACGCCAGCCCATCGACACCATCCTGCTCTCGTCGCAGCGCCTGCCGGAGGTGGTGGACGCCCTGCGCCGGGCCATCGACGGCGGCAGCAAGGTCTATTGGGTGTGCCCGCTGGTCGAGGAGTCCGAAACCCTGGACCTCGCCGCCGCCGAAAGCCGGTACGAGGACCTGCGCGCGCGCTTCGGCGGCCGGGTGGGGCTGGTTCACGGCCGCATGAAGCCGGCGGAGAAGGATTCCGTCATGGCCCGGTTCGCCGGCGAGGGCGTCGACATCCTGGTGGCCACCACGGTCATCGAGGTGGGCGTGGACGTGCCCGCCGCCACGGTGATGGTCATCGAGCACGCCGAGCGCTTCGGGCTGGCGCAGTTGCACCAGTTGCGCGGCCGCATCGGGCGCGGGGCCGGCAAGTCCACCTGCCTGCTGATGTACCAGGGGCCGCTGGGCGAGATCGCCCGCGAGCGCCTGAAGGTGATCCGCGAGACCGAGGACGGCTTCCGCATCGCCGAGGAGGACCTGCGGCTGCGCGGCGCCGGCGAGGTGCTGGGCACCCGCCAGAGCGGCCTGCCCGACTTCCGCCTGGCCGACCTGGAGGCCCACGCCGACCTGCTGGCCATGGCCAGCGACGAGGCCAAGCTGATCGTCAACCGCGACCCCGACCTGGAGGGCGAGCGCGGCCGGGCGTTGCGCGTGCTGCTGTACCTGTTCGAACGGGACGCGGCGGTGCGGACGGTGCGGTCGGGGTGAAGGGGATGGCTGTGGCAGCCGTTGCGACGCCCTGCACGAAAACTCATCCACCATATGATGGAGGCCCGATGCCTCCACCATCAGGTGGATTGACGTCCCCTGGGGTTTCCCCGATTTTGCTTAAATTGTGTGTGGGGATCCGCTTCAGCCCCGCTGGCTGGGGGCGCCACCGTTTGAAAGATTGGGAGATGCAGGGATGAACAGAACGTTGAAGCAGATCGGGGCCGTGGCGCTGGCTGTTGGCATGACAACTTTTGCGGCGACATCTGCGGACGCTGCGGTCATGACCGATTTGGGTTGGAACGACAACGATTTTTGGGCATCGCCACACGACGGCAATATCATTTCAACGGCAGAGATACGGGCCGAAACACAGGGGAACTGGGAGTTCGGTCTCTGGAATGGCGATTCCTTGGGTGCACAAGGCGATCACACATGGAACGGCTTCGCGAACTTCTCGCTTTCCTACGACGCAGACGATACTAAATTGAGTCTTACTCTGGGTGGCACCGCAATTGATTCCTTTGTGGATCTGGGCAGCGCCCAAACCATGTTCTTGCGCTTGCGTTCGGACGAGGAAAAAAATAACCAACCGAACGCTCAAGTATCGGTAAAGGACCTAACGCTATCCGGCGCGTCCCTGGCAGGCGGCACCATTGAAAGTCCGCTCCCACATGATCCCAACTCTTACTACTCAAACTACTGGATGATTTCCGGATTTGACATCGCGGCTGATTGGACGCTCGCGGGCCAAGTCAAGATCGCCGATGCCGTTAATCAAGACAGTCACACGGCGATGAATGTTAAGATATCTGACGTTCCGCCCGTCCCCCTGCCCGCTGCCGCGTGGTTCATGCTGACGGCCCTTGGTGGCTTGGTCGGCAGCCGCTGGCTCAAGGGGCGCACGGCCGATCAGGCCGCGTAACGCGTCAGCCTCAGCGAAGCCCCCGCCAGAAAACGCCCCAGGCCGCCAGCCTGGGGCGTTTGCCATTCGCGGTCACGCCCTTTCCCAAACCGCGCCGCAATTCGGCCGTGGTGTCGATGATGATGGGTCCACATGGGCCCCATCCGCCGGTGCGCGCCATCGGTCGCTTGATCCATGGCGGGGCGCGGCCTACATCGTGAACACCTTATCATGGGCACCGTCCGCATCGCCGCTCAGGCGCGCGTTCCCTGGTGCCCCTCGCAGTTCGGGAGGCCAATCCTTGTCTCGTCAAATCCCCGCCCCGTCCGCCGCGCGCGTCCTGCCCGGCCAGGAGTCACCGCGCCGCGCGGCGATCCGACGCATCGTCGCGACCCTCGTCGTTCTGACCGCGCTTGTCCTGGCCATCACGCCGGCGCTCGCGCAATCGCGGCCGGCCCCGGACGGCTTCGCCGACATGGCCGAGCGCCTGCTGCCCTCGGTGGTCAACATCTCGACCACGCAGACGGTCAGCGCGGAACGCGGCCCGTCCATCCCCAATTTCCCCGAGGGCTCGCCCTTCCGCGATTTCTTCGAGGAGTTCTTCGATAATCACGGCCGGCCCATGCCGGGACCCCGGCAGGCGACCTCGCTGGGCTCGGGCTTCATCATCGACGAGTCCGGCTACATCGTCACCAACACGCACGTCATCGCCGACGCCGACGAGGTGACCGTAACCCTGTTCGACGACACGGCCCTGAAGGCCGAGATCGTCGGCCGCGACCCGAAGACGGATATCGCCCTGCTGAAGGTCGAGCCGGACCGCGATCTGCCGGCCGTGCCCTGGGGCGATTCCGACGCCTCGCGGGTCGGTGACTGGGTGGTGGCCATCGGCAACCCGTTCGGCCTGGGCGGCTCGGTCACGGCCGGGATCATCTCGGCGCGCGCCCGCGACATCAACGCCGGGCCGTACGACAACTTCATCCAGACCGATGCCTCGATCAACCGGGGGAACTCCGGGGGACCGTTGTTCAACCTTGACGGCCAGGTCATCGGCATCAACACCGCGATCTTCAGCCCCTCGGGCGGCAGCGTCGGCATCGGCTTCGCCGTGCCCGCCAACCTCGCCAAGCAGGTCATCAGCGACCTGAAGGAATACGGCCGCACCCGGCGCGGCTGGCTGGGCGTGCGGATCCAGACGGTCACCCCGGAAATTGCCGAGAGCCTGGGCATGGAGGACGCGCGGGGCGCCCTGGTGGCCTCGGTCACCAACGATGGTCCGGCGCAAGAGGCAGGCCTGCGGGCGGGCGACGTGATCCTGTCGTTCAATGACCGCGACATCGATGAAATGCGCCAGCTGCCGCGCATCGTCGCCGAAACCGAGGTCGGCGCGACGGTCCCGGTCGAGATCTGGCGCGACGGCGATCTGACAAACGTCAAGGTCGAACTGGGTGAACTGGAGGCGGCCGAGGATCAGGGCCTGCTCGCCTCGGAAACGCCGCATCCGGGGATGCCCGGTGGCGAGAGCGAAGGCGGCGGCGCCGACGTGCTCGGCATGACCCTGCAACCACTGACCCCCGACCTGGCGCGCGAGTTCGGCCTGTCGGAGTCGGCCGGTGGCGTCGTCATTACCAGCGTGGGCCCCGACAGCGATGCCGCGCGCAAGGGCCTTGAGCCCGGCCACGTCATCGTCGAGGTCAACCAGACGCCGGTGAGTTCGGTCGGTGACGTGCAGACGGCGCTGGACCAAGCGCGCGAGGCGGGCCGTACCTCCGTGCTGATGCTGGTGCAGCGCGACGAGGCCATGTCGTTCCTGGCCCTGAAGCTGGGGTAACAGCGGGTCGATTTCGTCCCCCGCTGGTTTGCAACCGAGTGGGGCGGGGGGGCACCCCCCCCGCCGCTCCGCAAGGATGCATCGAAAGGTCCGGAGAGGGCCGGCCCGGTCCTGGATCCGAAGGGCACTGCTCACGAAGGCTCGAACGCCAGCGTTCGCCGGCTCGCCTCGGCGACGGCTTCGATCAGCGCCATCAGGCGTGAGCCGCCGTTTTCGATCGACCCGGTGTTGTCCACGGTCGCCAGCAGGGGATGCTCGACCGCCAGGGCGTTTGTGCGGTGCAGCCGGTCCTCGATCTCCGCCTCGGTCTCCCGGCCCCGGGCCTGCAGGCGTTGCCGCAGCACATCGGGCGCGACCGTGATCAGCACCGGCCGGAGATCGGGGTAGCGTTCGGCCGCCGCCGGCAGGTGCTCGCGCGAGCCGTTGACCACCACGGTCAGGCCGGCGGCCCGCCACAAGTCGATCTCGATGCCGATGCCGTACCGCAAGCCGTGGCCCTGCCACGTCATGGTGAACAGCCCGGCCGCGCGGCGGGTCTCGAACTCATCAACGCTGAGCGGGACATGGGCCTCGCCCACGGAGCCGTTGCGCCGCGTGATGTAACGGTGCGCGAAGGCAATCGGCAGGTCGGGCCGCAGCGCGTTGATGCGGCCGCGCACCCAGTCGATCAGGGTATCCTTGCCGGCGCCCGAGGCGCCGATGACGTAGACCAGTCCGCCGCGGCGCGGCGTGTCCGTGCTGGCAGTGCCCATGCGCCACCTATTCCGCCGCGACCGGATCGGCGCGGTGCCGGTCCGGCAGCAGGGCGAGGGCGCGCGCCCGGTCCAGGCTGGCCGCGATCGCCTCGTGGGTGGCGAAGGATGGGGCGATCTCCAGGGTCAGACTGGTCCCGGCCGGCAGCGGCAGGCCGGTGAGCAGCCGTTCCCAGGGCAGCGACCCCTCGCCGAGCGGCAGGTGCAGGTCCCCCATGCCGTAGGCAAGCTCCTCGCCGTCGCCCGGGCGCGGCAGGGTGGGCACGCGGCCGAACGAGTCGTGCAGGTGCAGGTGCCGTGTCACCGGCGCCAGGGCGCGCACCTGCTCGACCGGGTCCACGCCGAGGTGGGGACTGGAGACGCAGGCGTGGCTGAAGTCGATGGTCGCCGCCAGGTTCGGGTGATCCACCGCGCGCACCTGGTCGCGCACGCTGACGCAGTCGATGCCGTGATTGAGCAACGCGCCGCTCAGGAGCTCTGGAATGACCGGCATGTTCTCCAGCGCCAGGATGACGTCGGTCTCGGCTGCTCGCGCCGCCAGGGCGCGCAGGCCGTCGCGCTCCATCGCCATCAGGCGGTCGCGTTCGACCAGCAGGCGGCGGCCGTCGACCCAGCCGGGATGGACCACCATGCAATGGGCACCCAGGGCGGCGCAGATGTCGATGCTGGCGCCGCCGACCGCCTGGTGCAGGTCGGCGTGGACGTCGTCCATGAAGTTCAGGCCCAGGGGGGCATGGATCGTGACCCCCAAAGTGCGCCCGACGAACGCGTCCGCCAGCCGCTGAAGGCGGGCGTCGCAAACCCGTCCGTTGGCGATCAGCCCGGCAAGGGCGGGATTGATCTCGACGTGGTCGGCGCCCAGCGACTCCAGCAGGTCGAGGGATTCGGTCACCTCCCGGGGGTCATATCGGGGCAGCATGACGCCGATGCTTGAGATTGTCCTCGCCATCGTCCTCACTCCACTGGTCCGTCGGTAACCCGAGGGCCGCCGTCGCGGCTCCGGTCGAACGCGCTCCGGACAGACCTGTTTGATGGTTCACCGGATGGTGCCGGTATATAGGGACCGAAGCCTTCGGCCCACCGCGGCGACGAAGAATGTTTTGTTGCGCGCGCCGTCACGACGACGGCGCGGCGCGGCCCGAACGGGGCGCCGCCGCGCGCCGCAGACGGTCATTGAGCGCCTGGCCGAGGCCATAGTGGGGAATCGGCGCCACGGCAATGCCCGCATAGGCAGGGCTGTCCAGCGTGCGGAGCATGGCGAACAGGTTGCGGGCCGCTTCCGCGAGGTCCCCGGCGGGGCTGAGGTCGAGCGTCGCCCCTGGGGTGCCGCCGAAGCCCAGCAGGGCCTCGCCGGGATGCGCCGCCGTGGCGTGCAGTCGTACCGGCAACGCCGGCGCGTAGTGGCTGGACAGCAGGCCGGGCGAGGCGAGGGGGGCGTCCTCACGGGCGTCCTCACGGGCTGCCACCGCGATGCCCAGGGTGGCCTCAATGGCCTCCCGAGTCACGCCGCCGGGGCGCAGCAGGCGGGGGTGTGGGCCGCTGACGTCCAGGACGGTCGACTCCACACCGACACGGCAGGGGCCACCGTCCAGGATCAGCGCCGGTTTCGGCCCCGGACCGTCGGCCAGGTCGGCCAGGACATGGGCGGCGGTGGTCGGGCTGACCGCCCCGGACCGGTTGGCGCTGGGGGCCGCGACGGGCACCGCCGCGGCCCGCAACAGGGCCAGGGCGACCGGATGGGCCGGGGCGCGCAGGGCGACGGTGGCGCCGCCCGCTGACACGCGCGCGGACAGGGGAGAGTCAGGCCGCCGGCGCACCACCAGGGTGAGCGGTCCGGGCCAGAAGGCGGCCGCCAGGGGGGCGGCCGCCGTGGGAAGCGCCGCCAGGGGGGCGGCCGCCGCCAGGTCCGGAACATGCACGATGCAGGGGTTGGTGTCGGGGCGGCCCTTGGCGGCGTAAATGCTGGCGACGGCGATGTCGGATCGCGCGTCCGCCCCCAGCCCATAGACGGTCTCGGTCGGAAACACGACCAGGCGACCGGCGCGCAGGGCGGCGGCCGCGTCTTCTATGGCCTCCGTCGTGGCCGGGCGCAGGATGGCACCGGCGGGGTCGGCGGGCGGGGCTGGGGGGGCGTCGGACTGGGGCATCATGGCGAGCCGGATGGACGAGCGTGCGAAACGGGGGCGGTCTCTCGCTCCACTACCACACTCTGTCCACGGATACACCACGGGGACCCTGGCTGATCGACCGGGGTCCCCGCGTGCGGTCAAGCTATACACAAGACAAACCATATCCTTCGGCGATTGCGTCTCCACGCTTACGGAGCCGCCATCACCGGGTCTTGTTCGGAAGAGATCGCGGCCGGATTCGCGGGCCCGATCCTATCCCTTGGCTTTGCCCTCGGCACGCTCAGCGCGCGCGACGGCGGATTGGAGTTCGCGGCGGCATGTGTTGAGGTCGCGGCGGTACTGACGCATCTGCCGGCGGGTGCCACCGCCGGTCAACGACGTCAGGAACACGCCGATGATGAAACCGGCCAAGAGAGCGCCCTCGACCGCCCAGTACAGCGGAATCGCCACGTCATACTCGGTCGGCCACAGGTCGAGCGTGACCGGAGCCTGATTGGAAACGGCGAAAAACACGCAGATGATGATGACCGGCAGGCCGATCAGCCAAGCGAAGAATTTGAACACGGGTCGCGTCCTGTTCTTGAGTGTTGCCAGCCCCCGTGCACGGTGGTACAGGCTGCCCGCGCCACCGTGCCTCGGCGCCCCTCATGTGGTGACCGCGCCCTGCGGCTCGGCACCGTGCCCGGAAAACACGCACACGACCAATGCGCTCCAGTCCGACAGACCCTGGTCACGCACGATCGCCCGGTGATCTCGTTTCGGGCCGGTGTCCAGTCTACGAGACAGGATCGCCTCCGTTCAACAATTCCCTTAGCTGCTTTCCGGTCTTGAAGTAGGGTGCCGCCTTGGCCTCAACCTTGACGGTCTCACCCGTGCGCGGGTTTCGCCCAATCCGCGAGTCGCGGTGTTTGACCGAAAAGGCGCCGAAACCGCGCAATTCCACCCGGTCGCCGCGCGCCAGGGCGCTGGCGATTTCCTCGAAGATCGTGGAAACAATGCGTTCGACGTCACGCTGATACAAATGCGGGTTCAGTTCCGCGATGCGCGCGATCAACTCGGACTTCGTCATCCTGTGAACCCCATAGACCCAGGGTCGGGACGGCTGTCGCGACTCGGATTCGGCCCGAATCGGATGTCACCGCCCGAAGAGACCCCAAATTGCCAAAGGGTTGCCGGCAGGTCAAGATAACGTCTTCCACAAGAACGATTTTTTCCCTCTGGGGCCGGGGCGGGCACGTTGGCACCCTCTGAATGCGCACGCGGCGACCCGACCATTGGCCGAATCGCCGCGCTTAAGGACCCCAAAGCTCAGCCATGAAGGGGTCAGGCCTTACTCGTCCTCGCCCTTCTTCTCCTGCTGCGCCTGTTTCAGGGCCGCGCCGAGGATGTCACCGAGCGAGGCGCCGGAATCGGTCGTGCCGTAGTTCGCCATGGCCTGCTTTTCCTCGTCCATCTCGCGCGCCTTGATGGACAGGCCGATCCGGCGGTTCGCCTTATCGATGTTGGTGACCTTGGCGTCCACCTTCTCGCCGACGGCGAACCGTTCCGGCCGCTGGTCGCCTCGGTCGCGCGCCAGATCGCCCTTGCGGATGAAGCCGATGGCACCGTCCACCTCGACCTCGATCCCGTTGTCCTGGACCTGGGTGACGACGCCGGTGACGGTCTGGCCCTTGCGCAGCTCGGCGGTGGCGGCGGAGTACGGATCCTCGCCCAGTTGCTTGATGCCCAGGCTGATGCGCTCCTTGTCGACGTCGACGTCGAGCACCTTGGCCTTGACCACGTCGCCCTTGGAATAGTCCTTGACCGCCTCGTCGCCGGACCGGCTCCAGTCCAGGTCGGACAGGTGCACCATGCCGTCGATCTCGCCGGGCAGGCCGATGAACAGGCCGAACTCGGTGATGTTCTTGATCTCGCCCTCGACCTCGGATCCCTGCGGGAACTTCTCCAGGAAGTCCGACCACGGATTGCCCATGGTCTGCTTCAGGCCGAGCGAGATGCGGCGCTTGTCCGGGTCCACGTCCAGGATCATGACGTTCACTTCCTGGCTGGTGGAGACGATCTTGCCCGGATGGACGTTCTTCTTGGTCCAGCTCATCTCGGAGACGTGCACCAGACCCTCGACGCCCGGTTCCAGCTCCACGAAGGCGCCGTAGTCGGTGATGTTGGTCACGCGGCCCGCGAACACCGTGCCGACCGGGTACTTGGCGGCCACGCCCTCCCACGGATCGGCCTCCAGCTGCTTCATGCCCAGGCTGATGCGCTGGGTGTCGGGGTTGAAGCGGATCACCTGCACGCGCACCGTCTGGCCGATGTTCAGGGCCTCGGTCGGGTGGTTGATGCGCTTCCACGAAATGTCGGTGACGTGCAGCAGGCCGTCGACGCCGCCCAGGTCGACGAAGGCGCCGTAGTCGGTGATGTTCTTGACCACGCCGTCCAGGATCTCGCCTTCCTTCAGGCGTTCCAGCAGCTTGGCCCGCTCCTCGGCGCGCGTCTCTTCCAGCACCGAACGGCGCGAGACGACGATGTTACCGCGCGTGCGGTCCATCTTCAGGATCTGGAACTCGAACGGCTGCCCCATCAGCGGGGTGACGTCGCGCACCGGGCGGATGTCCACCTGGCTGCCGGGCAGGAAGGCCATGGCGCCGGACAGGTCCACCGTGAAGCCGCCCTTGACCCGGCCGAAGATCTGCCCCTTGACCCGCTGGCCGTCGTTGTAGGCCTTCTCCAGCTCGTTCCAGGCTTCCTCGCGGCGCGCCTTGTCGCGCGACAGGATGATGTTGCCGTCCCGGTCCTCGTAGCGCTCGACGAAGACGTCGATGGGATCGCCGGGCCTGAGCTCGGGGTCCTCGCCGGCCTTGGTGAATTCCTTCAGGGGCACGCGGCCCTCGGACTTCAGGCCGACATCGACGACGATGTGATCGTTGCGGACGGCGATCACCGTGCCTTTGATGACGGTGCCTTCAAGATTGGTGTTTTCGCCCAGGGTTTCGTTCAGGAGCGCCTCGAAGTCTTCCTTGAAGTCCTCCGTGGCGGGCATTTGGGTGGCGGCGTCGGCCATGGGGTCCGTATCCTTTCGGGTGGTCTGATGATATTCCGGCCAGCCGGTTGGGTCCGGCGGTCTTTGTGGCAGGGATTTCGGTCGGGTAAACCTCAGTCGCTGGATGAGCCGCAGGCGCCACGCGCGCGCGCCCCGGCCAGGACCAGCGCGGCGGCCAGGGCGCCGTCCTGGTCCAGATCGGTGGTGTCCAGTACGACGGCATCGTCCGCGGCAACAAGCGGTGCAACGCCGCGAGACGAATCCCGGGCGTCACGGTCCTTCATATCCTGAAGAACGCGCGACTCTATAACCTCCAAACCGCGCGCCCGCAACTCCAGAAAACGCCGATGCGCCCGCGCTTCCGGGCTTGCCGTGACGAACAGCTTCACCGGCGCACCCGGACAGACCACCGTGCCGATGTCCCGCCCGTCCAGCACGGCGCCGGCGGTGCCTGCCGGCGGTTTGGCCGCGAACGCGCGCTGGAAGTCGAGCAGCGCGGCCCGCACCGCCGGCATCGCGGCCACGCGCGAGGCGGCGTCGCCGGCGGCCTCGCCGCGCAGGTCGGGGTTCGACAGGTCCGACGGTGAAAGCGCGCGCGCCGCCCGTTCGGCTGCCGCCGGGTCGTCGGGATCGCCACCCGCCCGGCGCACGGCCCATCCCGTCGCGCGGTAGAGCAGGCCGGTGTCCAGATAGGCCAGACCCAGCCGCACCGCCAGGGCGCGGGCCAGTGTCCCCTTGCCGGCCGCCGCCGGGCCGTCGATGGCCACCACCAGGGAGGGCGCGCCGTCCGACCAGTCCCCCAGCCATGCCGGCGTCGCCGGCCAGTTGGCGGCCAGGGCAGCGGCCGTGGTCTCGGACTCGCCCGTGACGGTCAGGCGGACCCGCGCGCCCGCAGGCGCGACCGCCACCGGCACAGCGAACGCCGCCAGCAGGTCCGCCACCACGGCGGCGAGGCCCGGGGGCAGGGGTGCGCTGGTGTGGCCGGGTGCCGTCAGGCCGACACACAGCCGGGCCAGGGCCAGCGGCCAGGGTTCTGCCGTCGGATCCTCGGGGGCCGACGGCGCCATGGGCCGGGCGCGGCCACGCAGGGTGACGGGAGTCCCGGTGCCGGCCGCCATCACCGTGGCACCGCAGCCCTCCAGCAGCGCGGCCAGGCCGGCCGGCAAGGCCGCGCCGGTCACGACGGCGGTCAACGGATGTCCCGCCAACAGGCCGCACAGCGGGACCAGCGCGCCGGCGGTCTCGACCCGCAGCGGCGCCTCGGGCTCGCGCAGGCCGCCGAGGCCGCGCCCGTCGATGGTCGTCCAGGCCTTCGCGCCGGTCTCGCTCATCCGGGCGCCCAGGGCCGCCGCCAAGTCAGTGGTCCCCGGCGGCGCCACGGCCGCCGGCAGCCGGCTGGTGCCTGCTGTCGCGGCGGCCAGAAGCACCGCCAGGGTGGAGGCGGCGGCGGTCTCGTCGGCGGACAGGCCGAAGGGAGAAAAGACTCCGCTGTGGGCGGGCATCTCGGTCACGGGTCGGGCTCCGGCGGCGTTGGAAAACGAGGGTGCGCCGGCGGTTTATCACGGCGGCACACGGGGCGACAGGGGAACGGCGCCGGCGGCGCATCAAACCGCGCGAAGGGCGTTGACTTGGCCCGGCGATGATGGCAAACGCGCCACTCTTGCCGGTCGCGTCCGCCCTTGCGTCCAGGGACCGCCCCAGGGTGGAGGCGCGATGGCCGGCCGGAAGGAGCGATTGGGCCAGACGGGCGCCTCCGTTACCCGATCGCCGGGTGCAGAGCTTCAAGGAGATCCAGGGTGGCCAAGCCGGAATGGGGAACCAAACGGACGTGCGGCTCCTGCGGGGCCCGGTTCTATGACATGCGGCGCCAGCCCATCGTCTGTCCGAAGTGCGACGCGCTGTACGAGGAAGAGGCTCCGGCCCGGCCCCGGCGTGTCAAACCGGCCCCGCCGGAAAAGAAGCCGAAGCCCGCGCCGGTGGTCGAGGAGGCCTCGGATCTTGAAGAGTCCGCCGAGCTGGAAGACGCCGATCTCGACGAGACCAACCTCGACACCGACGACGACAAGACCGAGGACATGATCGAGGACGCGTCGGATTTGGGCGAGGACGACGAGGACATGGCCGAGGTCATCGAGCACCTGGACAGCGACACCGACGACACCTGAGGCACGGAACGGGACGGCCGTGGCGTTCCGGGCGCCTAGTGTAGGGCAAAAAAGGGCGCGGCGCGCCGCATTTTCCGCTTGCCCCGCCGGGGCGAAAACCCTAAGTTCCCGGGCCTCGACGGCAGCGCCGCCGTCGCCCTCCGGACCCGGCACCCCAAGGCCAGGTCACACGATATCCTGGGGCCGTAGCTCAGTTGGGAGAGCGCTACAATGGCATTGTAGAGGTCAGGGGTTCGATTCCCCTCGGCTCCACCATTTTTGTTCGCACCTTGCCGCCCGCCAACCCAAGGTGCTGGCACCGGTTCGAGGCTACGCCTCTCACCTCCACCATTTTTCTTTTACGCGCACCCGCCACACCAACCCTGCGCGGGTGGCTCGGCCGGGCCTTCTGGCGTGAAAGACCCTGCCGTTTCAGGACCTTCGACATGTTCTGGAGCGACATGGTCTTGCCGAGGCGTCGTTCCATCCAGCGAACCTGGCTCTCGCGAGTCCAGGTGCGCACGCCGTCCACGGCCGGGTCCGGGCCCGCAAAGACCGCCGCCTTCAGGACCGCCTGCTCGCTCTCGGTCAGGCGTTCGGGCGGACGCTACGAGTGCAGTGACGCCGTCAAGGGTTTCACCCTCGACGGCAAACGTCGCTGCACAACTTATACCGGGCGACGATAAGAATGACTCGTCCGACCAGGGTCTCTTCGGCGCGCCGATGATGCTGAGTCTTTGTTTTTCTCGCCGCAGCGCCCCTTCGGGGCGTGCGGCTCCGCGGCCCTGGCCGCCCTCAGGGCGGCCATACTTGGTCGGCGCCGCAAAGCGGCGCCGTGGGCGCCGGCCCCAGGTTGAAAAAGCTGGCGTCGCAAAGCGACGCCAAGGTCGCGCCGGCCGCCCGACGAAAAGGTCATCCTTTTCGTCGGGCGGTGTTAATGAATCGAGTGCATTTTTGGTCCAGACAAATGATGTTCGTTGCATCTCTTGTCTGGATCAATGCCCGAGGGCCGACCAAACAGGTCGCCCCCCCCTTGGCATTGGAGCGGATGACCGCGTTCCGCAGGGACTGCCGGTCTATTCCGGCCGCGCGCGCCGCTTCGGCCCGGGACATTTCGTCCAGAACAATTTGTCCAGCACATTTGCGGCGGCTTAGGCCCACGCCGCCGCTCGTCCCCGGGACCCCTCCTGCCCAGAAACGAGACGCTCTGGGCGCCGGCCCTCTCCAACGTGAAGTGCGTTCCACATCGGCTCACCCCTACATCTGGTGAGCTTCACGGAATCACAAACCGGCCCCATTTGGGAATCCCTCGCGAATCGGCTCGTCCGTGCGGCGGTATGACTTATCGCCAGACCGTCAGGGACGGCCCTCGCAGGAAGGCTGAGCGCTGCGATGTTCCGCGATCCAGGCGGAGCCCCGTTCTTTGTACCGGCGGCGTTGGTCGCGTCCGACCTTCTCCTGGAACACAGCGAGAAACGCGTCCAGGTGGGGCCGCAGCGGATCCTCGGCGCCGGTCAACGCGTCGGCGATGACCAGGAACAACTGGGCTGTTTCCGCCGAAGGAGCCACCCCGAGCCCGGCCGCGTAGGCCTCCGCGACGGCCAGGGCCGCCCGCCCGCTGCCATTGGCGGCGGCACGTTCCAGCAGGTCGAGCCCCTTGGCCTCGTCGCGCGCGACGCCCCCGAGCCCTTCGAGATAAACAAACCCCAGGTCGGTAGCGGCGTCGGGAAGGCCGATGGCGGCGGCGTCCTCCAAGTGCGGCAAGGCATCCTTGACCTTGCCCTGCCGCAGAAGCTGTGTCGCCTTGCGTTGCGCGGCGCAAGCTCGCCGAACCGCCTGGTCGGCATCCGGTTCCGTCAGGAACGAACGCACGTGCGACGGGGTCGGCGGCGCGATGGGCGCCGGCTCCGGTTCGGCGCGCCCGTTCCCTTGGCCATGCAGCAGGGCGAGCAGACTCCCGCCGGGGGTTGGCGGCGGTGTCTCAGTGGGCCCCTGGCGTTGGGAGGCGGACGGTTGGTCGGATGCGGTGGACGACCCGGAGGCCTTTGGCGATTCGGTCTCAGCCGGCGGTTCGGTCTCGGCCAGCGGTGCGGGCTTCGGCGGCGGTTCGATCTCTTCAACCGGATCGTCCAACGGCTGCGGGCGATCCAACGCGGCCAGCCGATCCCAGTAAACGGACAAATGGCGCGTTACGATTTCGTTGTAGCGGTCAGACTCTTTGAGCGCCTTCAGCCCGGCATTGAAGCGGTAGAGGAAAGTGGTGCCGCGCGGGTGGGTCTTTGAAATCAAAACGTGCAGGCCCTGGATCGAGATGGGCTGGGGCAGTTCCTTGACCTGTTCGTTCAGGCCCATCTCGCGCACGGTCAGACGCCCCAGGAACTCGTTGAGCGTCACGCCGTCCACCGCGCCGTCGACAAGCATCCGGAAACAGGCCTCGACCGAGTCGGGCTGCTCAAGCCGGATCCGGTTTTCGCTCAGCCAGCGCCGGCCCTCGCGGTCCAGGTCATGGGTGTAGTATCCATTCGGCCGGCAGATGGTGAGGCCTTCGATGTCACTGTCCGTCTCGAACCGGAGGTCGGACCCGGCTCGCACGAACAGCAGGACCAGCATCTCGAAGATCTGATCAGAGAAATGGAAATTCTGGCAGCGCTTGTGGTCGCGGTTCTCCTCGCAGTTCGGGCGCAACCAGGGAAAGCCCACGTCAAACGTCTTGTCGTCGAGAAGCGGAAACAGGTGCTTTGACCAGTCGTCTTCCCAGGACACCGAGAATGTCACCGGCGACGGGCTGACCTCGAAGGCGGCGTTGACCAACTCGGTGACCAGACCGCCGCCGAGCCAGTCCCGATCCGTGAACGGGGCATAGCCGCCCCCCGTCAGGCACCGCAACTGGGCCTGCCCCTCGCGCCGAAGGGGGGTCGGGTCGGCCCGCCCTTCCCCATCCAGACAAGGGATCGTCAGCCGCGTTCCGGGCAACAGGATCGATGGATTCCGCCCTATTTCAGTCTGGTTCGTGTAGTAGATTGATGACCATCGATCTTGATCACCATAGTACAGGACCGCGAGCGAGCGCAGCGTCTCGCCCCGCTCGGCGACGTGCACATGACCGCAGGTTTCGGCGTGCGCCTCGGCGTCCAGGATTCCGCTCGCCACAATCGCGACGAGTCCGCCGATGGCCCACGCGAGACGGCGTCCGTCGTGACAAAAGCTGCCGAGACGCACCTGCATCATGATCTCCAACCCTCTTCGCATCACAGCGGAGCGCCGTAAAAGTATTCGGCCAGCGTCCGTCGCATTCGACGCGTCACTGGTATTTTTCCCAGAACGCGCTCAGGTGCCGGTCAACGATCTCGTTGTAGACGCCGGACGCCTTGATCTGCGCCAGCCCCTCGTTGACCGCCGCGATTAGGTCGCTGGCCCAGGGGTGGTCGCGATGAGCCAGAACGTACAGGCCCTCGATCGATAGCGGCCGTGTTTGATTGACGGTCACCGCATCCATGATCTCCAGACGCAGGATGGCCTCGCGCCCCGTGAACTCGTTCAGGGCCACCGCGTCGACCTCGCCGTCGAGCAGCAGTTGGAAACAGTCGTCAACACTCTCCGGCTGCTTCAACGTGATCAGGCCATCCGCCAGCCAATTCCTGCCGTCTTTGTCGAGGTCGTGCGTGTAGTAGCCGTCGGGGCGGCACAGGGTCTTTCCGACCATGTCCGCGTCCTCATTGAACTCGATGGGGTCGTCCGCATCGACGAACAACAGAACCAGCATCTCGAACATCGGCTCGGAAAACAGGAAAGATTTGCAGCGGAGTTGCTCGGGATTTCCGACGCAATTGGGGCGCAACCAGGGAAAGCCGAGATCGTAGGCGCCGTTGCTGAGCAGGGGATCGAGATGACTGGACCAGTCATTGATCCAGTCGATCCGGTGGGCCTTCACACCGGGCGCCCGCGACATCACCCGGTCGACAATGCCGGTGATGAGGCCACCTTCCGCGAGAGAGCGGTCGGTGAACGGCTTGTAGTCGTCGGCCGTCAGAAGCAGGACCTCGCGTCCTGGTTTGTCCACCACCTCACCGGATGCGTCATTGTTGGCATCCGAGGCGTCCGACATCGTCGCCCGGACCTGACGAAAAGACCGCGTCATCCCCTCACCGGAGCCAGCCGAGGCCCCACCGGAGATGTCCGCGCCGGCCGCCTGATCCACTCCGGACTCGAGGCACGGAATCCGGAGCTCGTCACCGATCCGCAGGCGGAAGGGGGTCAGGCCGAGGAGGGAAATGTTCGCGTGGTGAAGGACGGTCCACTTGCGCGTATCTCCATAGACCGCCCCCGCAATTGTCGAGAGGGACTCGCCGGCACCGACGGTGTAGCTGCCGCCGCAGGTCTGTGTCTGCGCCAGCGCGGGTGTTGCCGCCCAATGAGCCAGGGCCACGAGAGCGATCAGCAGAAACCGCATGTCTTCAGGCCTCCTCGAGCCATTGCCATCTTTGTGCTTCCGCGCACCCGTTTCTGTGCCGAGTCGACACTGTCAACACTCAACACGCAAGCCGCTGTCGTCCAGTCCCAACGGTTTGCTTCGTTCCGAAACAGCGGTTTTTCGACTCGAGCCTCCGCTTCCCCTAGCGCGAAGACTGTCGGACAATCCCACGCCGCAGCCATACAGCCGATTTCGGCGCAAGCGTAACCATTGCTCCGTCTGGCCGCAAACAGGAATGTTCGTGCTCAACGTCAGTGGCGTGGGAGAGGCGAACCCTGCGCGGTGTCACCATGCCAGCGGCTGCCGTCTTGCCAAGGGCAGGCCCGGCGCGTATCACCACGCTCGTTTCGCAGTGAGGCACAAGAGCGATCATGACTCCCTGGCTGACGGTCGTCGGCATCGGCGAGGACGGCTTGGCGGGCTTGGGCAAGGCCGCGCGGCGGGCCGTGCGGGAGGCGCCCCGTTTGATGGGCAGTCCCCGCCACCTGGGCCTGGTGCCCGACATCCCCGGGCAGGTCCGGGAGCCCTGGCCCACGCCCTTCGCCGAAGGATATGACCGCGTGCTGGGCCACCGGGGCACCCCGCTGTGCGTGCTGGCCAGTGGCGACCCAATGTGGCACGGGCTGGGCGCCGCCCTGGCGCGGCACGTTCCCCCCGCCGAGATGCGCGTCTTCCCCGCGCCTTCGTGCGTGTCGCTGGCGGCGGCGCGGCTGGGCTGGGCGCTGCACGCGGTGGCCACCCTGCCCCTGCACGGCCGGCCCGTGGCCACGCTGCACCCGCTGCTGCACGCCGGGGCGCGCCTGCTGCTGCTGGCGGATAACCGCGACACCCCGGCCCAGGTCGCAGCCCTGCTGACGGCGCGCGGCTTCGGTGCCAGCGCCCTGAGCGTGCTGGAGCACCTGGGCGGACCGCGCGAACGCCGCCTGGACGGCACCGCCGCCGCCTGGGCGCACCCGCCGGGCGCCGACCTGGCGGTGATCGCGGTGGCCTGTGCCGCCGACCCCGGCACCGACGGCGGCCTGTCGCGGTTGGCAGGGCTGCCCGACGAGGCCTTTGACCACGACGGCCAGATCACCAAGCGCGACGCCCGCGCCATCACGCTGGCGCGACTGGCGCCGCGTCCGGGCGAGCTGTTGTGGGACGTCGGGGCGGGCTGCGGATCCATCGGCGTTGAATGGATGCGCGCCGATGCCACGTGCCGGGCCATCGCCATCGAAGTCCGCGCCGACCGTCGCGACCACATCGCCCGCAACCGCGAGGCCCTGGGTGTGCCGGGACTGGTGATCATCGCCGGCGAGGCCCCGGCGGCGCTGGACGGCCTGGAGCCGCCGGACGCGGTATTCCTCGGCGGTGGTGTGACCGTACACGGTCTGGTCGAGGCCTGCTGGGTGGCGCTGAAACCCGGCGGCCGGTTGGTGGCCAACGCCGTCACCCTGGAGGGCGAGGCGGCGCTGGTGGCCGCGCGGGCGCGCCTGGGCGGCAGCCTGACCCGGCTGTCGGTGGCGCAGGACCGGCCGCTCGGCGGCTTTCGGGGATGGCACCCGGCCGTTCCGGTCACGGTTTTCAGCGTCACCAAGCCCCACGCCGATCCCACCGGGGAGGCCGCCGCGTGAAAACCCTCCTGCTCATCGGCATCGGCCCGGGCGATCCGACGCTGTACGACGGCACCTTGCAGACCCTGCGCGACCTGATCGACGAGGGCCGCGAGGACCTCGCGGTCGAGGTGATCCCCGGCATCACCTGCATCCAGGCCCTGACCGCCAAGCACCGCATTCCGCTTAACCGCGTGTGCGAGGCGGTCGTCATCACCACGGGCCGGCAGATCGAAAGCACCGATCCGGCGGCGGTTCACAACAGCATCGTCATGTGGATGCGCGCGACGCGTTCCAGCGGCTGCGCGGGTCACGGTTCCGTGCGACTGCGGCGGCTCAGCCAAAGCCCTAATCCTTCAACGTCATCGGCAGGCCGGCGGCGATGAACAGCACCCGCTCGCACGCCGCCGCCACGCGCTGGTTGAGAAGCCCGGCCTCGTCGCGGAAGCGCCGTCCCAGCGGCGTGTCCGGCACCAGGCCCAGGCCCACCTCGTTGGCCACCAGCACTACCGGCGCCGACCGGTCGGACAGGGCAGCCAGCAGGCGGTCGGTGTGGCCGTCGATGTCGGCGTCGTCCAGCAGCAGATTGGTCAGCCACAACGTCAGGCAGTCCACCAGGACCGGCCGGTGCGCGTGCTCGGCCAGGGCGGCCGGCAGGGCGACCGGGACCTCGACCGACTCCCACGCATCGCCGCGCCGCGCCTGATGGCGGCGCACGCGGGCGTCCATCTCCGGATCGTCGCCCCAGGGGCGGAAGGTGGCGACATAGAGCGGCGTGGCGCCGGCCGCCCGCGCCGCCTCTAGAACGAGCGCCTCGGCGTGGCGGCTCTTGCCGGAGCGGGCACCGCCCAGGATCAACGTGCGGGGGGGAAGGGGCATCGCGTTCCCTCAACACGAACGGGGCGCGCCATCGGCACGCCCCGCCATCGCAAGACACTGGTGCGGCGATCCGCTTAGCGCGAGTAGTACTCGATCACCAGGTTCGGTTCCATCTGCACCGGATACGGCACGTCGGCCAGCTTCGGCTGGCGCAGGAAGGTGCCGGTGGTGCCCTTGTCGTCCATCTGGATGTAGTCCGGCACGTCGCGTTCGGGCGAGCCGATGGCCTCCATCACCAGGGCCATCTCGCGCGACTTTTCCTTGACCTCGATCACGTCGCCCTCGCGCACCTGGTACGAGGGGATGGTCACCGTGCGGCCGTTGACCTTGATGTGGCCGTGGTTGATGAACTGGCGCGCGGCGAACACCGTCGGGACGACCTTCATGCGGTAGACCACGGCGAGCAGGCGGCGTTCCAGCAGGCCGATCAGGTTTTCGGAGGTGTCGCCCTTACGGCGCGTGGCCTCCTCATAGGTGCGGCGGAACTGCTTTTCCGAGATTTCGCCGTAGTAGTTCTTCAGCTTCTGCTTGGCCATGAGCTGCACGCCGAAGTCGGAGGGCTTGCGGCGGCGCTGGCCGTGCTGGCCGGGGCCGTACTCACGGCGGTTGATAGGGCTCTTCGGGCGGCCCCAAAGATTGACGCCCAGGCGGCGGTCGATCTTGTACTTGGCGGAATGACGCTTGCTCATATGGCGGGACACCTTCATCGAGGTTGTTGTCTGGGCGGCCGCTGTTGGTTCTTTTCGGGCGGCCTGTTCGTGTCCCGGGTGCCACGCCTCTTCGGGGAAGAGGCAGGGTCGGCGCGATCCCGCCCCTGTCGGACGGGATCGGGCGGCACGGGCCAGACACGCGCGCGTCGGCCAACCCTTTCGGGCTCCGCCTGTCCGGGAAGGAAAGGGCGTGTCTACGCCACACGCGCGGCGGGGTCAAGGTGGGGATTCAAGGTTTCCCGATGAGGGCAATGGCCTTGCGCCGCACCGCCGCCAGTTCGGCCGGCGCGGCCCGGCCCTTCGGCGCCGCCTGACTGAGCACCAGCGCGGGCCGGCGGCCGCGTTGCTCATGACCGGCCTGGGGATCGAACGCCAGCCAGACCACGTCCCCCGCGTCGGGAACGAACCGGTCCGCCATCAAAGGCTCTCGCCTCCGACCGGCGGGCCGAAGTCCACCGGGTCGTGCCGATTCTCCGGCGTGATGGCGTCAATCAGGGCATCGATATCGGGGGCGGCGTCGGGCAGCGGCTCGACGAGGATGCGCCCCTGCTCCGCACGGATGTCCACCGGCTGGTCGGGGCGCAGGTTGGCCTCTCGCAGAACGGCAGCCGGAATCCGTACTGACGCGATGCTCCCCCGGAGTCGAACGACACCTCGCATACCTGATCCTCGACCGTGCGGTTCATCCGATCCCTATCATAGGGCATTCCGCGCCGCGTGGAAATCCGGCGCGCGCTCACACCACCCCCGGCAGCCACGGCGCCGACCACGGGAGCGCCAGGATCAGCGCCAATGGGCCGATCCTGGAAGAGCGGCCACCCGCCCGCCAACGTTCAGCCGGACGGAAATGCCTCGCAGGCGATGCCGTCGTTGTCGGCGTCAAGCCACGGCCAATACCCTGGCTCGCCACGATCAGCCGGGGCCACATCGACGGACCGGGCATAGGCGCATCCCGGCATGGCAGCGATGTGCCGCAGGGTTTGCCAGGGCGGCCACGGCGACAGCACGGACATCCACAAATACCCCGCCAAAACCAGGAAGACCGGAATTGCAATCCGGGACAGCCGCAGCAGCAGCCTGCGACGGCGCGCCGGCCGTTCAATCCGGTGCGAGACGCGCTCGAACCGCTTGCGCAACGCCCGTGCTTTGCGTTCACGGGCATCCGGATCGGAGGGTGTGTTGATGAGCCTCAGGCGTGGCATTCCGGGACCTCGGTGGTAGCCAGAACCAGCGTCCCATCTGTCGATGGATCGGGACGTCCCCCACGATCGCGATCATACCAAGCGCGGCAGCCACAGCGCCAGCCACGGCAGCGCCAGGATCAACGCCACGCGGCCGAGCTCGACGGTGAAGAACGGCAGCACACCGCGAAAGATGGTGCCCATGGGCACGCCTGGGCTGACGCTGCGAATGACGAAGACGTTCAGCCCGACGGGCGGCGTGATCAGGCCCAGTTCCACCACGATCAGGGCCAGGATGCCGAACCAGATCTTCAGGTCCTCGGTGGTCATGCCGAACCCCGCGTTGGCGGCCGTCACCCAGTCGCCGCCGTTCAACTCCACCAGCACCGGGAACAGGAACGGCACCACCACAAGGATCATGGACAGCGAGTCCATGAAACACCCCAGCACGATCAGCACCAACAGAACCCCCGCCAGGATCAGCCAGGGGTCGGCGGCGCCGGTGGCGGCCATCTCGGCCAGGGCCGCCGGCAGACCGCTGCGGGCTAAAAACCCTTTGAGCACCTCGGCGCCGAACAGGACGAAATAAATCATGCCGCCGGTGACCGCCGTGTCGCGCACGGCGCGGGCGATCTCGCGCCGGCCCAGACCGGTGCCGGTGAGTGCTTTCAACGCCACGCCGTACGCCAGCACAGCGAACACGCCGACCGCCGCCGCCGGGGTGGGCGTGAACAGCCCAAGGCCCAGGCCCAGCACGATGGCCCCGAAGATGAGCACCACGGGCACCAGCCGGCGGAGCGCCAACCGCCGCGCCGCCGGATCGGGGCGCGGCACACCCTCGGCCAGGCTCGGATCAAGCCGTACGCGCACGGCGATCACGGCCACGAACAGCGCCACCGCCAGCACACCCGGCACGATGGCCGCCTGGAACATCTCGACCACCGAGGCCTCGACGACGATGGCGTAGATGACCAGGGCGACGGACGGCGGAATCAGGATCCCCAGCGTGCCGCCCGCCGCCAGGGCGCCGGTGGCCAGCCCGTCGGCGTAGCGCAGGCGCTTCAGTTCCGGCAGGGCAACCCGCCCCATGGTGCTGGCCGTGGCCAGCGACGAGCCGCACACGGCGCCGAAGCCGGCGCAAGCCATCACCGCCGCCATGGCCACGCCGCCGCGCAGGCGCCCGACCAGCACGTTCAGACCCTGGAACAGGTCACGGCTCAGGTTGGCGTGGGCCGCCAGATAGCCCATGAGGATGAACAGCGGCACCACCGAGAGCGTGTAACTGCTCACCACGCTCCAGGTCAGCGACTTGAATTGGGCCAGATAGGGCTCGAAGCGCAGGAACGGCGCGGCGATCGACAGCGCCCAATTGCCGCCGATCCCCACCATCACCATGGCCAGCGCCACCGGCAGACGCAGGGCGATCAGCAGAAACAGGACCGCCAGGCCGGCCAGCCCGATCAGCTCGCGCTCACCCATCGGCGCCGTCCGGGGTGCCGGCATGGGGGTAGTGGCTGCCGGCCGACACCGATCCCGGCGGCGCGGCGGCCATCACGGCGGCGGTGGCGCTCCACGCCAGCAGGGCGGCGATGCCCGGCAGCCAGAACGGCCACTCCGGCCACGACCGCACGCTGGACACGACGCCGTCGGCGCGCGCCTCGGCCATGCCCCAGATCATCGACACCCCCAGGAACAGCGCCAGCAGCGCCGTCAGGACCAACGCCAGCCGGTCCACGGCGGCGTTGAAGGCAGGCGGGGCGCGCAGGGTGAACAGGTCCACCGACACATGCCCGTAGCGCAACTGGCAGTACGGCAGGAAGGCCAGCGCGCCGCCGCCGATCAGCAGGGCGACCACCTCCTCGTACCCGGCCAGCCCCGGCACCGACCCGCCCAGCGGCCGCGCCAGCGCATCCAGCGCGAATCCGGTCACGTTGATCACGGTCAGCCCGGTGATGAGCAGCAACACCGCCCCGCCGTACAGGGCGAGCGTGATGGCCAGCGGGCGCAGCAGGCGCTCGCGCGCCGCCGCCAGCACGCCGCCGGGGCGGGGATGGTGAGCCGTGGGTGTCTTGATCATGGCGCCCCGTCATGCGCGACCGGCGCCAAGGCGTCAAGGCGTCAAGGCACGGGTGCCCCGCCGTCACGCGATGCCAAGGAACAGCGCCAGCGAGCGCGTGACGGCAATCATGCTGTCGTCGTCGAGGCGGCCGATCACCTGACCCACCTTGTCGCGCCCGACGGCCTGCGGTTTGTCCACCATGATCTGGGACAGTTTCAGCAGTCCGTTCTCCGGCGAAGGCTCGACGGTCAGGCGGTAGAGTGGCGTGTTCCGGATCTCGCCGGTGATGGGGAGAATGACCACCGAAGGGAGTTCGGCGAACGCTTCGGACTGGATGATGAGGGCCGGTCGGGGCTTCCCGTAGTCGCCCCGCAGGGCAACGGTCACGACCGTCCCACGCGTCACGTCCAGTCCTCCGTCTCGGCCACGCGTTCAAGCCAGTCAATGATCTCCTGTTCATGCGGGTCATCGCGTAGCGCGAGACACTGCCGCCGGCACTCCTCGGCGAAGCCGGGCTGGCGGGTGTCGGGCACCCAGATCTGGACCGGGCGCAGGCCCTGGGCGCGCAGGGCGGCGCGACGCTTGCGCACGCGTTCGGCGGATGACATGGCCATCATGGCCTCCGTGACATCATTTCGCTACATGTAACATAGCGCGCGGAGCCTTCGGCGTCAACGCGACCCCCTGCCCGGTTGCTCCCTTGCCAGGGAGTCCCCAGCCCGCCATTCTCCGGCCGGTTTTCACGAACACGGGACACGCACGATGACGGCGACGGACACCACCACCGGCGTGGACGCGGCAAAGGCCGAGGCCGAGGGCTCCGGGCTGTCGCCGTGGTCGGCGCTGGTCGGCGTGCCGCATGTGGATGTCGCCCCGCACCACGCGCCCATCACCGCCGACATCGCGCTGCCCGGCTCCAAGAGCTACACCAACCGCGCCCTGCTGTGCGCCGCCATGGCCGACGGGCGCTCGACCCTGACCGGCCTGCTGCGCTCCGACGACAGCTATTGGTGCGCCGAGAGCCTGCGCCGCCTGGGCGCCGGGGTCACCGTCGAGGGCACCACCGCCACCATCGACGGCCTGGGCCGGCGCCGCCCCAACCCGGAGGCAAGCCTGTACATCGGCTCGGCCGGCACCACGGCGCGGTTCCTGCCCGGCTTGCTGGCGGCCGGCGGACCCGGGCGGTTCACCCTTGACGCCAGCCGGCAGATGCGCGGCCGGCCGATGGCGCCGCTGCTGCTGGCGTTGCGGCAACTGGGGGCGGACATCACCTGCCCGAACGTGCCGGACGCCCCGCCCTTGGAGATCGAGGGGGTCTCGTTGCTGGGCGGACCGGTGCGCATGTCCGGCGCCGTCTCCAGCCAGTTCATCAGCGGGGTGTTGATGGCCGGGCCGCTGGCGCTCAATGGCGTGCACGTGATGATCGAGGACCATGTGGTGCAGAAGGACTACGTGGCCATGACCCTGGACATGATGGAGACCTTCGGCGCCATCATCGAGGCCGACGAGGACCTGGAGGACATGCGGGTCGAGACCGGCGGCTATCGTCCGGCCGACGTGATGCTGGAGGCGGATGCCTCGACGGCGACCTATTTCCTCGCGCTGGCGGCGGTGACCGGCGGGCGGGTGACGGTGACCAACGTGGGCACGACGACGCGCCAGCCGGACCTGCGCTTCATCGACATCCTGGAGCGCATGGGCTGCAAGGTGATCCGCGAACCGGCGGCGGTGACCGTGGCGGGACCGCCGGGCGGATACCTGAAAGGCGGGTTCGATGTGGACATGCGGCCGCTGTCCGACGCGACCCTGACGCTGGCGGCCATCGCGCCCTATGCCGACGGGCCGGTGGCCATCCACAACGTGGCCCACATCCGCAAGCACGAAAGCGACCGCATCGGCGTCATGTGCGCGGCCCTGGCAGCGTTGGGCGTGCCGGTGGACGAGCGCCCGGACGGCATGACGATCCATCCGGCGCGGCCCACCCACGGCGTCATGGAGACGCACGACGACCACCGCGTGGCCATGGCGCTGTCGGTGCTTGGCGTGGCCGGGGAGGGCGTGCGGCTGCTGGACCCGGGCTGTGTCTCCAAGACCTGCCCGCCGTTCTTCGACCTGCTGGCCGGGTTGGGCGTGGGGGTTGAGGTGGCAAGCCCGGAGTAGGGTGCGTTCGACCGCCGCGACGCGGCGGGCAACGCACCGCCACCTCTCGGCCAGACGGTGCGTCGCGCCCCGGCCGTTGCCGCGGGGAGAGGCACGGGTCTGTAAGACGCCGAGCATTTCATGAAACGCCGGCCGGGCTGCGGACGCACCCTACGCCGCTTGCTGGGCTAACCCTGTCCCTCTTCCGGAAATCGCAGGCCACGCAACCGGGCTTCGATATCCATCCGGCCGTGGAACACTTCGACCAGTTCGAGCGTATCACGGGTCTCCCGCAGGATCAGGTAGTGCTCGCCTTCCCGGTAATAGGTGAGCCCCGTTACGTCCCGTTTGTCCTGCACAAGCACCGCACAGGGGCGCGGACGCGGTGGCAGACCGGAGGCGAGCGCCTCAAGGCGGCTGACAAGCTGGCTAGCGTATTTTTCGGCTTGGACATCGCCAAAGGTCTCAATGGTCCATTCAAGGATATCCTCAAGGCTGGCCAGGGCGGCCGGCGCATACATGATCCGCTTCATGCGTTGCGTCTGGCGCGGGCCGCGTCAAGCACGGCGCCCAGCACCTCTCGCGGTTCACCCGTGATGCCCTCTCCGCGATCAAGCTGGTCGAGGGCGATGCTGATCCGATCGCTGACCTCGTCCAGCGCATGGCGGTGTTTCAGGGCGCGCAGCCCGGCCCGCATGACTTCGCTGGCATTGGCGTAGGCGCCGGAGGCCACCAGGTCATCGACAAAGGCGCTGAGTTCCGGCGTAAGCGCGACATTGCGGGCGTGGCTGCTGGGCATGGCGTTGCTCCTTCTCACCCTGTCGCCCAAATATAGGGCACATGGTGGCCAGGATCGACACCCATGACCGGCTGCGGCGGATTGGCGCGCGGGTGAAGGGAGACTCCGCCCTATCCCCCCGGCGGGACGGCGGCGCCGATCTCGCCAAAGCTCTGCACCAAGCTGCCGATCACTAGGTACCAGCCGTCCACCAGCACGAAGAACACCAGCTTGAACGGCAACGCCAGCATCATCGGCGGCAGCATCATCATGCCCATGGACATCAGCACCGAGGCAATCACCATGTCGATGATGACGAAGGGCACATAGATCAGGAACCCGATCTCGAACGCGCGGCGCAGCTCGCTGATGACAAAGGCCGGCACGATGGCCGCCAGCGAGGCGTCCTCGGCCGTGGTGCCCGGCGGCGCGTCCGACAGGTCGATCATCAGCGCCAGGTCCTTCTCCCGCGTATGGCGCAGCATGAACGCCCGCAGCGGCACCACCGCGCGGTCGAAGGCCTCGAACTCGTCGATCTGCTCGTTCATCAGCGGAACGATGCCGGCCTCCCAGGACTCTTCCAGCGTCGGCGCCATGATGAACATGGTCATGAACAGCGCCAGCCCCATCATCAGCATGTTGGGCGGCGTCGTCTGCGTGCCCATGGCGTGGCGCAGGATGGAGAACACGACCACAATGCGCGTGAACGAGGTGGTCATGAGCAGAATGCCGGGGGCCACCGACAGCACGGTGATCAGCCCGACCAGCTGAACGACGCGCGCGGTCATGGTGCCGTCACCGTCGCCCAGGTCGATGGACAGCTGTTGCGCCCAGGCCGGGCCGGCGACCATCAGGCCGACGGCGGCCGCCGCCGCCAGGACCAGGGAGAGAAGGACCGCCCGCCTCATGACGACCCCGCCCGGCCGCGTGTCAGGAAGGATCGGAACGACGGCGCGGGCGTCGGGCTCGCGGGCTCGGGCATCGCCGGCGCCTCGATATCGCGCTCGACCACCAGGTCGGTGACGCCGCCGATCAGCAGAAGGTGCTCGCGGTCGTCGCGCCGCACCAGCACAAGACGCCTTCGATTGTCCACCATGGCGCCTTCGATCACGCCCAGGCGCCGTCGGGCGCCGCGCGCGGCACCGGGGCCGCCGCCCATGGGGCTGAAACGGCGCAGCAGCGCGGCCCCCACGAAGATGAGGCCGAGCACGATGGTCAGGGCGAGGGCGAAGCGGGTGTAGCTGTCCAGGTCCATGCGCGTATCCGAGACCAGGGCGACCGCGCCGACACCGGAGGACTCGGGCGCCTCGCGGTGCACTGCGGTTTTGTCCGGGATAGCACCGGGAGACCTAACGTTGGCTTAATGGCGGGGCGTCAGTCGCCGAACACCGCCCCCAGCGGGACGGCGAAATTGACCGTCAGGGTTTCGATGCCGGGGTTGCGCTCGCCAAGCTCGGCGTTGGAGATGTGGTGGTAGGCCAGCCCCAGGCGGCTGCCGCCCTCGAACTGCCAGGCCGCCTCGATGCCGGTGCGGAACTCCAGCGGATATCCGAGGTCGCGGCCGTCCCCGGCGTTGTAATAGCCGAGGGCGGCATTGGGCGTGACCACCACGCGCTCGCCGAAAAAGACGTCCAGCGCCACGCCGCCATAGCCGTAAAAGGACCCCCGGTCGGTCAACTCCAGGCCGACGATAGGGGTGAAACGCCACAGCTTGACCGGAAGGCGCCCCTCGACCCGGAACAGGGCGGAGGTCAGGTCACCGTCGGCTTCGTTGTCGTGACGCACGTTGGCGGCACCGACGCCGAAGGCGATGCGCGCCGGTTCCTCCGGCCCCTCGGCCCAGATGTCGTTGCCCCGGATGTGGTCGCCGATCATGCCGGCGCCGATGATGGCCAGCGATGCGGCGGCGATCATGTTGAAATCCTGGTCGGCTTGGGCCGGCCGCGTCGGTGTGCCCGTGGCCAGAAGCAGGGCCGCCAGCCCGGCCACCGCCGCCCGTGTCATGGTCCGTGTCATCCCCGCCCGCCCTGTGAGTTCGGTGTCCGGTCTTCCCGCACCTTACCCACTCGGCCGAGCGAGGCCAACGGTTTCAACCCGGCTGCTTGGATGTGGCCTCGGGCGTCTGATCCAGGGACGGCGTCGTGGCGCGGCGCCGGTCGGGGAACCCCAGCTTGCCCGGGTCGGCGTCGCGCCGCCGCCGGTCGGGGCCGACATAGTGTTTGGCGCGGACGAACAGGCGCGGCCGCTGCACTACCTCGCGGATGCGCGAGTACAGGCCGCGCACCGAGATCGGCTTGGCCAGGAACTCATTGACGCCGGCGTCGCGGGCCTCGGCGACCCGATGCGCCTCGGTGTGGCCGGTCAGCATGATGATCGGCACGAACGGGTTGGGACTGTCCTTGGATGTTCGCAGCAGCCGCGCCATCTCCAGCCCGTCCAGCGGGTTCATGTCCAGGTCGGCGATGACGATGTCGGCTGGCAGCACGCGCATGAGCTTCAGGGCATCGGCGCCGTCGACCGCCTCGCGGATCGCGCCGACCCCAAGGCTGCGCAGGATTTCCTTGATGATCAATCGCATGTAGGCGTTGTCGTCGACCACGAGAACGCAGAGTCGGCTGAGGTCCAGGCCCATGGCTGGGGTCCTTATGATGGTGACGCCGCCCCTCAATGTCGGGTCGAACGTTGTACGATCCAGTTCGCGCAAACGATCAAACCGGAGGCCGTTTCGCGGCTGGCCAACGACGCCCTCGCGGCGTATGACTGACCGGCGGCGAATCCAAGCCCGCATGACGCTTCGGGAGTCCGGCGCGACACCATGGACCAGACCCTTCTCCTGTGGCTCGGCGACCTGTTGTGGTGGCTCCTGTTCTGGACGGTCGCCGTGTTCCTGCTGGTCGCCGGTCTGTACATGATCGTCGGGCCGGCGCTGCGGCAGGGCCGGGCCGAGCGCCGCGTGGCCAAGGCGTTGCGACAGGCGGGGCTGACCAGCCTGAACAACCTGGTGCTGAAGGGCCGGCGCGGCGGGCTGTGCCAGGTGGACCACCTGGTGCGCCTGCCCACCGGCATCGTGGTGCTGGAGACGTGTATGCGCACGGGGCGCCTGACCGGCCACCCCCGGGCGGGTGTCTGGCGTCAGACCCTGGGCGTGGAGACGTACCGGTTCGGCAACCCCTTGCACCGCCTGCACCGGGCCATGGCCGCCGTCCGTGGGGCGCTGGCCGACGCCAAACTGGACCCGCCGCTGGTCACGGGGCAGGTCCTGGTGCCCGGCCGCACCCAGTTCGCGCGCGGCCGCCCGGACGGCGTTTCGCCGCTGTCCACCTTCCTGCAGGACCTGCGCGCCGCCCAAGCGAACGGCGAATCGCCGGCTCCCGAGATCGAGGGAGTCTGGGCGGCCCTGCGCAAGGCCGGTCTGGTCCACGCCCCGGACGAGGGCAACCCCTGGCACGCGCCGCTCCGGCGGGCGTTCCGCCGCCTGATGGCCGATCCGCGCACCGCCGCCGGCGTGATCTTCACCGGGGTTGGTGCCCTGATGCTGGCGCTGCTGCTGCTGAGCGCCGGCCGCATGTCATGACCGCCCCACCCACACGCCCCGGAGCCCTCATGCCCGCCGCCTTCGATCCCGGACTTGCCCGCGCCCGGTTTCCCGCCTTCGACAGCGACACCGGCCGGGACTGGGCCTTTTTCGAGAACGCCGGCGGCGCCTATGTTCCGCGGACGGTCATCGACCGCCTGACGCGGTTCATGGTCGAGGCCAAGGTGCAGCCGGGCGCACCCTTCCCCGCCTCGGCGCTGGCGACGGCGATGATGGCCGAGGGGACCGCCGCCATGGCCGCGCTGGTCAACGCGCCGCCGGAGACGCTGGTGCTGGGCGCCGACACCTCGACCAACCTGCATGTGCTGGCCAACGCGCTGGCGCCGCTGTTCGACCCGGGCGACGAGATCATCGTCACCAACCTGGACCACGAAGCCAACATCACCCCGTGGCGGCGCCTGACGCGGGTGGGCGCGGTGATCCGCGAATGGCGGTTCGAGCCCGAGACGGCGGCGCTGGACCTCGCTGGTCTGGAAGCCCTGCTGACCGAGAACACGCGGCTGGTGTGTCTGCCCCATGCCTCCAACATCACCGGATCGGTGTGCGACGCCGCGCGGGCGGTGCGGCTGGCGCACGAGGCCGGGGCGCTGGCGGTGGTGGACGGCGTGTCGTTCGCGCCGCACGCTCTGGTGGACCTGGCCGCGCTGAACGCCGACGCCTATGCGTTCAGCGCCTACAAGGTGTTCGGGCCGCACGTCGGCGTGCTGGCGGTGCGGCCGGAGCTGCTGGGGCGGCTGGACAACCAGAACCACATGTTCCTGGCCGGCAAGGGGACGCTGGCGCTCAACCCCGGCGGCCCGCCGCACGAGCTGACGGCGGCCCTGGCCGGCGTGACCGACTACCTGGAAGCACTGGACCGCGACCTGGGCGGACCGCCCGACGACGCCCCGCGCACCCGTATCGAGCGCCTGTTCGGGCTGTTCGAGGGGCATCAGACGGCGCTGACCGCGCGTCTGCTGGCGGGCCTGCGCGCCGTGCCGGGGGTGCGGGTGATCGGCGCGCCAGTTGCCGGGCCGCACCGCTCGCCCACCGTGGCCTTCGTGCACGAGCGGTTGTCGTCGCGCGCGGTGGCGGAGGCGATGCAGGCGCGCAAGGTCGCCGTCCGCCACGGCCACTTTTATGCGTGGCGGGCCGTGGAGGCGTTGGGCCTGGACGTCGACGACGGCATCGTCCGCACCAGCCTGGTGCACACCACCACCGCCGAGGAGGTCGACCGCCTGCTGGATGCGTTGCCGGGGGCGTGAGGGGCTCGGGTTCAAATCCTCTGATCTGTTGTCCACATTTCAAAGGGTTAGCGCTTCACAATGGACAACAACCCACGAGTCGTGTAGCGTCATCAATACGCCAGAGTTGGCGTGTTGGCCCCTGCTGAACCGAAAGCGCCTCCATGCTTCGGTGTGGTAGGGGCTTTCGATTCCCGCCTGATGGGAGGTGAGCAATGGCTGAGCGCAAATCTGCCCTGACCCGCGCGCCAAAGCGTCCCCGGCTAGAGGCCCTGCTTGCGGAAGCACGAAACATTACGGTCACCGATGACGAACTGCGGGAACAGCGCGCCAGTTTCGTGTTTGGGAACGCACCGAGAGATTCAGACATCACCAAGGAATCAGCGGCAAAGGCAGCACGGCGGATCCGACTGACCGACGTTTCTCCCTAGAAAATAAGCCTGCGCCAAACAAGGGGAGAGCAAGCCTGTGTTTGTCTTGAAGGAAGATGATCCAGAGTTATTTACGAAAATTCAGGAAAACAACCTGATACGTCAGTACGATTTGCTGACAAACTGCATTGAGATTGGCCTAAAGCAAGGCCCTCACTCGTTTGATAAGTTCCTTCTTTGGGCGCTGAACCACGTCGCTGTGGCAAATATTTCTCAATTCGGAGGCCGATTTCGGAAAGAGCCTGTTTACGTCGGCGATCATATCCCGCCGCACTTTCAACAGGTTGACGAATGGATGGACCGGTTCGTTTCAACCGTTCAAGAAAACTGGTACATTTGGACTCCGACGGAGTTGGCGGCATACGGCCTGTGGCGTTTGAATTGGATTCATCCGTTCATTGAAGGCAACGGCAGGACGGCTCGCGCCGTTTGCTATTTTTTGCTGTGCGTTCGGGCCGGGGCGCTCCTTCACGGTAGAAAAATCCTGCCGGAACGTATTCGGGAGAACAGACAAGGCTACGAAAATGCTCTCATCGCGGCCGACCGCGCTTGGGAGGCTGGGCACCTGGACCTCGCGCTGATGGAAGACTACTTGGCTGGGCTTGTCGAGGCGCAGCTTTCCGAAGGTCGCACCGACTTCAGGTGATGCGTCAGTGTGGCATTCCGCCCCCAACCGTTGCGGCTGAGGGCGGGCCAGATATTCAACACACAGACATGACCACATAGAGTTCATAGGGTCACCAAGCCCTACTTCCCCGCGATCTGTTCGGCCTTGTTGACCAGCACCTGGGCCTGCTTGATCGAGGCGATGTCGATCAGCTTGCCGTCCAGGGTGACGGCGCCGCGGCCCTCCTTGTTGGCCTGCTCCATGGCGTCCAGGATGGCGCGGGCCTGCGCGATGTCCTTCTCCGTCGGCGTGAAAATCGCGTTGGCCAGCTCGACCTGGCTGGGGTGGATGGCCCACTTGCCCTCGCAGCCCAGCACCATGGCGCGGCGCGCCTGCGCGGTGTAGCCGTCGGGGTCCTTGATGTTGCCGAACGGACCGTCCAGCGGGCGCAAGCCGTGGGCGCGCGCGGCCACCACCATGCGGGCGATGGCGTAGTGCCACATGTCGCCCCAGTGGTAGTCGCGGCTGCCGTCCTCGGCCGGGTCGGTCAGCACGCCGTAGTTCGGATTGGGGCCGCCGATGCCCACGGTGGCCGCCTTGGTCGAGGCGGCATAGTCCGCTACGCCGAAATGCAGGCTCTCGTTGCGCTTGGAGGCGGCGGCGATCTCGTGGATATTCGCCATGCCGAGCGCCGTTTCGATGATCATTTCCAGACCGATGCGCTTCTTGGCCTTGGTCGCGGTCTCGATCTGGCTGACGATGCAGTCCACCGTGTACACGTCGGCGGCGGTGCCGACCTTGGGGATCATGATCAGGTCGAGCTTGTCCGGCGCGCCCTCCAGCACCTCGACCAGGTCGCGGTACATGTAGTGCGTGTCCAGCCCGTTGATGCGCATGGAGACGGTCTTGCCGCTCCAATCCAGGTCGTTCAGCGCCTGGATGATGTTCTGGCGCGCTTTTTCCTTCTCGTCGGGCGCGACCGCGTCCTCCAGGTCCAGGAACACCACGTCGGCGTCGCCTTGCGCGGCCTTTTCCAGGAAACGCGGGCTGGAGCCGGGCACGGCCAACTCGGACCGGTTCAGGCGGGCCGGTGCCTGCTCGAAAACGGTGAAACTCATGGAATGCCTCCAGAATCGGATAAGAGCCGGCGGCATCATAGCCAATGCTGCGATGCCAACAAACCCCGATGGCAACGGCGTCCCGGCTGCACTACATTTCGCCCGTGCCACAGCGGAGGAGTGTTTCCATGACCGGGGTTGTCCAGCTTGGCGGCCGTGAGGCCGCGGCCATCGAACACCTGGGCGCCGAGGCCGTGCGCCCGCCCGACACCACCGACCAGGCGACCGCGAAGCGCATCGCCGAGATCATGGCCGAGATGGACGACATGGACCCCGACCGCTTCGCCGCCGGGCCGGCGCTGATGGCGTCGGACTACAGCAACCGGGTGCTGGAACACGTCACCGCCTCGGAGCTGGACGGTGTGCACGACAAGCTGGTCGAGTTGCAGATGCTCTACAAGGGCCTGGGCGCCGACCGCTTGCGCAAGGACAATCACGGCATTGTCGGCAAGATGATGTTCAGCTTCCAAAAGGAGCTGGAGAAGTTCCGCCAGCGGTTCGAGTCCGCCCGCACCACCGTCGACCGCGTCGTGGCGCAACTGGAAAAGGACCAGCGCGAAAGCGCCATCTCCATCCAGACGCTGGCGAACATGGGCATGGAGGTCACCGCCTCTTTCCGCGAACTGGCGCTGCACGTCGAGGCCGGGCAGCGCAAGCTGGAGGAGTGGCGCGCCCAGGGGCCGGCCAATCCGGGCGCGCCCGATTCCTCGGGCAGCGAGACCGACCAGCTCATGGATGCCATGGAGCAGCGCCGCTGGCAGGAGCGCCTGGACCACTGGGACCGGGTGGTCACCAATTTGACCAAGACGCGCTCGATCATGGGCACAACCATCCCCACCGTCTATCAGACGCTGAAGATGGAACGCGTGGTGATGGAGGAACTGGGCACCGCCCTGACCCAGTTCATGCCCGCCATCCGCCAACAGATCGCCCTGTTCGTGCAGCAGGCGCGCCAGGGCCGGCGGCTGGAGAATCTGAAAGCCACGCGCGAGATGACCGACGAGGTGCTGCAGCAGGTCGCCGGGCAGTTGGAGCACAATGCCGACATGCTGAACGAGCAGATGCGCGAGGGCGGCGTGTCCACCGACGTGCTGCTGAAGATGATGGACGACGTCGCCGGCTCCATCGAACGCCTGGACACGCAGGCCAAGCAGGCCATGGCCTACCGCGCCGAAAGCCGCGCCAAGCTCCAGGACGCCACGCGCAGCTTCGCCGACCGGGTGGCCAAGGTGGCGGTGGGACCGGGCGGATAGCCCCGCCCACCGTCCTCCCGGTATTCCGTGATGAACAAATCGAGTAGTGGGATTCCTCACGGTCTCCCCCTCTCATACCGGCCGACGATAGAATTGACTCGTCCGGCCGTCACGACGCCCTACCGGCTTTGTTGAATCTTTTTTTTTTCGCCGCAGCGCCCCAAAGGGGCGCTGCGGCGAAAAAACAAGGACTCGGCATCACCGGCGCCCCGAAGCGACCAGCCGGACGAGTCAATTCTATCGCCACCGGGCATGACACGGGTGGGGCACGGTCGGGGCCATGCTCGGCCGTGAGCCCAGGTAAGATCCCTCGCCGCAGGTCCATGAGCGCCGTCCGTGGTACTCTTGTCCATGGGGGAAGTCGCGGCCCGGGCGACGGACCTCCCGCCGTCGCCGGGGCCCGTGCAGCACGACGGACAAGGGAGGCCGCCATGTACACACGCATCATGGTTCCGGTGGACTTGGCCCACGCCGACACGCTGGACAAGGCCATCACGCAGGCCACCGATCTGGCGAAACTCTACGGCACCACAGTGGTTCTGGTGGGCGTGGCGCCGTCACAGCCGAACGAGGTCGCCCACACACCGGTCGAATACAACGAGAAGCTGAAAAAGTTCGCCCATGACCAGACCGCCCGCACGGGTGTCCTGATGGAGGCGCATCCCGTCTTCAACCACGACCCGGCGGTCGATCTGGAAAAGGCTCTGCGCGAGACATGCCACGAGTTGGGCGCCGACCTGGTGGTGATGGCCTCGCACATCCCGCGCTTCCGGGATGTGATTTTCGGCTCGCACGCCAGCCGGTTGGAGCGCCGCTGCGACTGCTCGGTGTTCATCGTCCGCTAGGCGCGGTCGCGCGGGGGACGGGCTCGTCTCGTCCCCCGCGCGGGTCACGCCGCCGCCGGCAACCCCAGCAACGCCCGCGCCTCGGCGGGCGTGGCCGGATGCCGGCCGTACTTGGCGCACAGGTCGGCGGCGCGTTTCACCAGCGCCGCGTTGGACGGCGCCAGCGTGTCCTTGTCGAGGCGGATGTTGTCTTCCAGCCCCGTGCGCAGGTGGCCGCCGTGCTCCAGCGCCCAGTGGTGCAGGGTGAGCTGGTGGCGGCCGATGCCGGCGCCGGTCCAGGTGGCGTCCGGGGCCAGGCGGCGGAGTGTCTCGACATAGAAATCGAACGTCGGCCGGTCCACCGGCACGGCGTTCTTCACCCCCATCACGAACTGCACGTGCAGGGGGCCGACAATGCGGCCGTCCCCGGCCATCTCCACCGCCTTGAACAGCATCGACAGGTCAAAGACCTCGATCTCCGGCTTGACGGCGTGTTCCTTCATC
>JGI12109J20283_10818776_pt1 | contig 39140 bp, 23 predicted proteins | sample ElkSlonscriptome_12_FD_20283 | JGI IMG/M metagenome (IMG submission 20283)
AGAGTGTGTCACGCAACTCGCCCGGCGTGGCACCGATCGGTACCGCAATGTCGCCGGTGGTCAGGCGATGGACACTCAGCGCGTGGATGAGCCGGCGGGCCAGTGGTTGCAGCTCGGGACGCTCAAAGGCGGTTTCAACCCGGCGCTCCAGTACCTGGCTCTTGTCGATAACCTCGCGCACATCGGGTAAGGCACGCCACGACGGATTCTCGACAATCTGGCTCCAGAACTGATCATAGGCCAGCAGTCCCGGCCCATCATCGGGGACCGCCCGATCCAGCAGATCGTGCATCGCACTGGTCAGCGCCTTCAACACCTGGCGCTTCTCAATCGCACTGATCTGCTCAAACATCACCAGATAGTCCGGGTGAACCGGAAACAGGCGTACAAAGCGATCCAGACGTTCGTTTATCCCCCCATAGCGCACGGCAAAGCGCTGGAGGTGGGCGGCAATCCGGTCGCGCTGGGCATCACTTTTGCGCAGCAGCCGCGACTCAACCACAAACGCCAGATCTTCCCGGGCGATCCGTACCTGCTCAAAGCGGTCTTTCACCCGGCGCAACGCCTCGGCCACAAACTGGAAGCGGGGCGCATCAAAAATCGACTCCTGCACCCCCGCAACAAAGCGAAATGCGGTCTGCGCGCAGACCTCGCCCACCTCGCGCATAAAACTGAGATCCAGGCGCAGGTTCTGGTCCGTGCGCGTCTCCAGATAGTCAAGCAACTCATCGACAACGACCAGGATACCTTGATCCGGATAGTCTGCTTGCAGACGACCGACCAGCTCCAGCAGCACCAGTTTGTTATTGGTAACCTGGTCCATGTCCGGGATACTGACCGCGACCCCCAGGTTGGTGGCGAAAGCCTGCAGTTCATCCAGCACAATATCTCGCAGGGCGCGCGTACTCGACCCGATTTCAAAACGCAGCACCAGGAAGCGCCCGGCAATGGCCTGGGCCGCGGCCGCCACCCGTGCATCGGTAACCTGCGCAGCCAGGTCGGCGCGCTCGGCAACGGCTGAGAGCACCGCCATCAGGTGACTCTTGCCGGTGCCAAAGTTGCCCACAATCAGCAGACCGCGATTGTCCTGGGGCGTATCGATTTGCAATTGCGGCATAACCAGCGTAGTCAGCACATCGGCCATCCGGGGCGAGATGACATAGCTGGTGACCAACTGCCGGGCCGTATCGGCCGCATTGGCATCCACCAGTTGCACAACACTGGCGAGCGGTTCAAACTGGATCAGATCACGATACTGCATAGCGCCTCCTGCATGCTGACGGAATGCCATAGCTCCCATCCATCGGCATGCCTATCCAATCGGCACAATGATTGCCTCCGGGTGAACAACGCGCTGGTATTCCGGGTGCCCCGGAGTGGCGTAGGTCAGCACTCCCCCATCCCACTGACCGGCCCAGGCCACCACCAGGGGACGGTGGGAGCGGCTGACATCACTCAAAACCTGAAGCGGGTTCAGGTGCAACTCCGGCAGAAAGAGCAGTGCCGTGCGGTCAAGCAACAGGAGCGACTGCTGGTACGTGCGGAGCAGGGCGCGGAGTGTTCGCGCCGCCGTGCGGACACGCTCGCGGGGCGTTGCTTCGAGCAGACGCTGCCCCAGGGCGTGGCTCAAGGCAATGCAGGGAGCCTGCGTCCGTGTATGCAGGTCACGCAGGACCGCACTGAGGTGTTCCTCCGGGCCAACCAGCAGCAGCAGCGGCGGTGAAGCCTGCGGGAGCGCTGCAATCTGCTGGGAGAGCGGAGCATGCGGTGCGATCATCGAGTGCCCTCGCTGCCGCTGGATGCGTTGATGCAGATGCAACGCATCCCCTGCCGGCACATCCAATATGGCAAAGCCCCCGACACAGCGGGTGAACGGACAACCCACACAGCACGGGGAGTGATGGAAGCAGTGAACAAGGGAAATTGCATCGGGTTCCTAGCGGGCAAGCGCCGGCAGCAACGGGCATCCAATATCACGACGATGTGCGGACGTATTCGCGGCGTATCCATGCGTTGACACCAGCACAGAAGTCGCAGCCATACTGCGACAAGTATACCATATCTGGAAAGAGCATGCCTGAATTCGCCTGGAACAGAACGGGTGTATCGGCAGGCATCAGACATGGTCTCGTTGTACATTGTCCTGTCTGAGTCCCGAAGACCTGTTGACCGGATGAACCAGAGGTTCCCGATGCATGGGCACTACGCCGGTCATGGTGCGCACCAGCGCGATCGGGCACGCACCTATCATAGCACCATTCCCGTACCATTTCGGCACCATACCGCATGGAGAACCCGGGCATGTGCCGGCGTGCATGATGTCGTATCACACTGATGATATGTCCGGTCAGCATCAGGTAATACCCATGGCGAATATGTACGGTGCCCGGTGGTAATACCCGTGTATGACGGCCATGCTATACTCGCCAGAGGATCGTCACGGCAGGACATGGGCTTCAGCGCTCCACTATGACCTGCTGACTGAAGTGACGACGTGGATAGTGGTATGGGATAGCGCACACATTGTATCGTCAGGACATGGTTTATGGCTTCACCATCAGCAGCATCACCCCTCAGCCAGCGCATCCAGCGCATCCTGCTTGACCATCCCGGAAAAGCCCTCTCCATCCCGGAATTGCAGAAAACCCTCCGACGCCAGGGACAACCGCTCCCTCCGGAACGTCTGAAAGCGATACTCGCTGACACCCAGCTTTTCACTGCCCTGCCAGGGGATCGGTATCTACTGCGCGATCAGTTCGATGGGACAGGCACAGCATCAGGGGCGGGTGATACAACGCCAGCATCGGTATTCCTGCAACATGTGCCCCAGGCATCCACTGATTACATCGTGCTCGACGTGGAAACCACCGGACTGGACCCGGACCAGCACCAGATGATCCAGATCGCCGCACTTCGGGTGCGGGGGGGAACGCCAGTGATGTTTCGTTCCTGGTATGTCTGCTGTGACCCGGCCCACCTGTCGCCCGCCCTCCGTCTGGCGCTCCATCTGACCGATGAGGTACGTGCACAGATTGCGGCAGCACCGCCGCTGACGGATGTCTGGCCCGAGGTGCGGGCCTTCCTGGCAGATGATCCGCTCGTCATCCACAATGCACGGTTTGATATGGGCTTTCTGCTGCATCACGATCCCACCATGCCCAATGTGGCTGTCGATACCCTCGAACTGGCGCTGCTGGTGGCACCTGACGCACCACAGCACAGGCTGAGTGTGCTGGCGGAGTATCTGGGGATTGCGTTGGATACGCTCCCCACTGCTGGCATTCACGGCATACCCACAGGCCACCGCATCAGCGTTGAAACACTGCATAATGCCATCACCGATGTGTTGCTCCTCGAGATGGTCTACGCGGAACTGCTGCGCCGCTGGCACGCCAGCAGTCCGGCCCGTGCCACCCTGTATGCGACCCTGCTGCCCGACATCTGGTCGCAGCAGGCCGCACCGCCCTTCCACCTGCGTGATCTGCTGCCAAAACCACCGGCACCTATGCCCACACCCCCACCCATGCACGATCAGACACCGCTTGCCCTGCTGGATCGCTTTGCCGCCCACGCAGGACTGTCGCCGCGTGCCAGCCAGCGTCAGATGGTGGAACTGGTGGCCGAAAGTCTGACCACCGATACCTCACGCCTGATTGAAGCACCCACGGGCACCGGCAAAACCCTGGGCTATCTGCTGCCGGTCGTCTGGGCAGCCCGCACCGAGGGTCGGCGGATTGCGCTGGCGACGGCCTTCAAGAACCTGCAAGACCAACTCCAGAACGAGGTACAGCGGGTCCAGGAGGTGATACCGTTTCGTGCCCAGGTGCTCAAAGGGGTGAGCAGCTACCTGTGTCTGCGCGATCTCCAGCACACGCTCAACCACGCTGCCGAGAGTCCCCTGGAGGAGCGCTATGTGCTGGCAGTGATCGCCCAGTGGTCCGCCGGCCACAACGCGGCGACCCTGGACGAATTGCCCTTCTGGCTCCGGCAGACATTCCCGGCAACCGCGTACCTTGCCCAGGAAGTCGCGGTTGACCTGGCAACCTGCACGCGCCGGCATTGCCCCTTTTACGAGTCGTGTCACCTGTTCAGCGCCCATCGACGTGGCGAACAGGCCGATGTGCTGCTTATCAATCAATCGCTCTGGCTGTCCGGGTCGTCGCTCCTGCCCACCTTCGATGCCCTGGTCATCGACGAAGCACACAACCTGGAAGCGATGGCCACCAGTGCCCTGCAGCAGGAAGTCAGCGAAACCAGCCTGCGCGGCCTGCTCTTCCGCCTGGGCGTGCCCGGCACACGGCGCGGCGCATTGCAGCGTATCCTCGACCTGAAGCCCGATGATGACCTGCGGGCCTCGGTTCACACGGTGCGCCGAGCCGTCGGGCAGGTGGTGCGACTGCTGGGCGAGTTTCGTGCCACCCTGGCCGACTTTGTCGTGGGCAGCGATGAGCGGCTCACGCCCGAACATGGTGCTCAGATGCGGCTGACAGGTGCGCCGGAGAAGATCTATCCCACCCGCTGGAAGGTGGTGCAGCAGGCGCTTGATCAAATCTGGCAGGTGTATATGCCGGAAATCCTGACGGGCGTGCAGACAATTGCGGCGGCGCTGTCTGCTGATCAGCACGATCTGATCCTGACGATCACCGCTGTGCAGCAGGGCGTGCAGGATCAGGCACAGTTGCTTGACACCATCCTGCAGGCCCGCCGCGCCGACCTGGTCACCTGGATTGCGGTGCATACCGATCACACCGCAGGCTCGTGGGGCTTCTACGCCGCCCCCATCGATGTCGCCCCGGTTCTGGCAGACCACTATCGCTTGCTGCGCTCAGTCATCCTCACTTCGGCCACATTGACCACCGGGCCGCATGATTTCGGCTTCTATGTTGAGCGATTGGGGCTGCGGGCACTACTGGACGACACGCATCTGGTGGTGCTGCCAGGTGAACTCCCTTACCAGGAGCATGTACTGCTGGGCTTACCCACCTACCTCACCTATGCGCCCACGCAGGCGACGATGCAGAGCTACGTGGAAGAACTGGCCGATGAACTGGTGTTGCTGTACACCCTGACCGATGGGCGTGCGCTGACCCTGTTTACGGCCCGTTCACGGCTAGAAGAGGTGGCCGAGCGCAATGCCGCCGAACTGGAAAGCCAGGGCATTCCCGTGCTGGTGCAACGCAGTGGTGAGTCGCGGCAGCGCCTGGTTGACCTGTTCCGCGAGCACGGGGGGGCCGTACTGTATGGCCTCAAGAGCTTCTGGGAAGGCGTGGACGTGCCGGGTGCTGCGCTCTCGCTGGTGGTGATGGAAAAGCTGCCCTATCCCTTCCTGGGCGACCCGGTGCATGCGGCCCGCCGCGAAGCCGTGGCTCGTCGCAGCGGGCGCGAGTTTCAGGACTATCTTTTCCCGCTGATGGTGATTCAGTTCAAGCAGGGATTTGGCCGTCTGCTACGGCGCCATGATGACCGAGGGGCCGTCATTCTCTATGATAAGCGGGTGTCGCGCAAGCGTTACCTGCCCGAATTGCTGGGAGCACTCCCCGGCTTTCAACCGCGTGATGTGGCTGCCGAACGGTCGCGCCGGGCGTTCTACAAACTGCTGGCTGACCGTGTGCCTGGCCTGGTTGACGTGGAAGCAAAAGCGGCGTTCCTGGCGGGGTTGCCCGATGTGCTGCTCACCGATATCGAAGCATTGGTGCAGCGTCTGGGACTGCCGGATATCATCCCGGATGCCGACTATGACCAGTGGCGACCAGCCATCCTGGAAGCGCTCACCGCATTGTATGGCTTTGCCGCGTTCCGTTCGCCGGAGCAGGAAGCGGCGCTGCGGGCGATGCTGACCGGACAGGATGCACTGGTCGTCTTACCTACCGGGGCCGGCAAGTCGCTCAGTTTCCAGCTTCCCGCCCTGCTGCGCCAGGGCACCACCGTCGTGTGCTCGCCGCTGATCGCCCTGATGCGCGACCAGATCGACAAGCTCGCCGAGCGTGGCATTGAAATTGCCGCTGCCTTGATGAGCGGCCAGAACGCCGCCGAGCGGGAAGAAGTACTGGCGCGGGTGCGGGCGGGTCGGGTGCGACTGCTCTACCTTGCGCCGGAGCGGCTACGCGATCCGGTAGTGCTCGATACATTGGAAAAGGCGCCCATTCGCCAGCTTGTGGTTGATGAGGCGCATTGTGTTGCGCTCTGGGGGCCGAGCTTCCGCCCGGACTTCCTGGTTCTGCCGCAGATTTACCAGCGCCTTGCGCAGCGTGTCCCGGTAACTGCTTTTACCGCAACGGCTACCCCTGCAATCAGTGAGGCGATTATTGAAGGGCTTGCGCTCAACCAGCCGCAGATCATCCGCGCCGCCATTGACCGCCCTGAACTGCACCTGATCGTGTTCGACCGTGATCACCCTTTCTATCCGATACGCAGTAAGCGCGACCAGATCCTCCGGCTGATGCTGCTCGTGCAGACCGCCGACACACGCGGCGAGGCGATGCTGATCTATGTTGCCACGACGAAAGAGGCAGAATACCTGGCGCGGCTGCTCCAGGTGGCGGGCTATGCCGCGCGTGCCTACCATGGCAAGATGCCCGTCCAGGAGCGGTCCAACGTCAGCGAACTCTTTATGGAGAGCCTGATCGATATCGTGGTGTGTACCAAAGCCTTCGGGATGGGTATCGACAAGCCGGACATCCGCTATGTCGTACATTTCAACGTGCCCGGTGATCTGGAGTCCTACTTTCAGGAGGTGGGGCGTGCGGGACGCGATGGACAGCCGGCCTATGCCGTGCTGCTCTATCACGCCTCAGACGAACGGATTCAGCACTTTTTCATTGAGGAGAGCCGCCCCGACAATGACCTGCTCGCCAGCCTGTGGCGCTGGATTAGTGCGCAACCGACCATCTGGACCCTCGACCCGCAGGCTGCGTGTGAGCAGTTTGACATCGACGAGTTGGATTTACGGCGGGCGCTGTACCTGCTGGAGCACGCCGGACTGCTCACCCGTGGCCCGGATGTCACGCTGCGCGGCAGCCTGACGCTGCTGGGTGACTGGTCAAACGTGCTGGCTGCGGCACCGGACGCGAGTCGTCCACTGCTGGCAAAGCTCCGTGACCTGCTGCCGACGGTGGGCTGGACGGCGCACGAACTCATCCTGGCCGATACAGCCGCACAGCTCGACTGCTCCCCGTCCGAACTGGAAGCCGCTCTGATTGCGCTCGCTGTGGCCGGGGGATGCCTCTATCGCCCCTGGGAGAAGGGGTACACAATCACGCGGCAGGGTGCGGCTGATACGCCACTACCGGCCATCGGGCACGCGGCGGTGGAGATCCAGGAAGCCAAACTGGCGCAGATGCGTACCTTTATCCAGACACGCACCTGCCGCTGGCAGGAATTGCGGCGCTACTTTGGCGAAGATGCCGGGGAACCGTGTGGCACCTGTGACTGCTGTGCCCCGGACCAGGCATACCCATGGAGCGGCAAGAGCGGGCGCGATATCCCCGATGTGAGTGATTTTCTGGATCTGGGAACAACGCTGCTTGATCTGGTGGACTGGAACGAGCGGCGCACCCGCGAAGGAGCGTCACCCTTTGGGATCGGGTCGCTGATCAAAATCCTGCGCGGCGACGAATACGCCCTGATGCAGTACCGGGAACCCGGCCCGGCCGCCGATGCACGCCGCCGCACCCTGCGCTCGTGCCCCTACTGGGGTGTGTGCCGCACGTTGCGCCGCTCGGCGGCCGAGCTTGACCGCCTGCTACAGCGGCTTATTGCCGAGGGCTATGTTGGGATAGGCCAGGCAGCGTGGGATACGGACAAAACCTATGAATACGCCATTCTGACCGAGCGCGGCAGTGTACAGCTGGTAAGCGGTAAGCGGCTCGGATGGGAGTAACCAGCAGATCATTGGGAACCTTGTACGCCGGTCTACGTAGCATAAGGCAGGTTGTGACATCGCCGAACAACGAACCAGGAGCCATACATGACCATCACTGAAAGCCACATCTGTACCTCACAGACAATACGTATTTCCAATCATAATGCCAGTTTCGATGATGATACCTATGGTGTTGACCTTATCGGAGCCATCCACACGCTCTTGCAAGGATATTCTGGTGGTATCAGTATCGTCCGTGAACTCGCACAGAATGCTGATGACGCTCCCGGCGAGGATGAGCGCTGGCTGGAGTTTCGCTTTCTGCCAGACAAACTCGTCGTGAGAAACAGCTCACAGTTCCGCGAGAAGGACTTCCAGCGTATCAAACGGGTGGCCAGTGGACAGAAGATTTTCGATGAGCATAAAACGACTGGTGCATTTGGTGTGGGCTTTGTGTCGGTCTACCAGTTGACGGACACGCCCATCTTGCGTTCCAGTGGTAGAGAAATGCATTTCTTGCCCGAACAGGCAAAAGCACCATCTGCGCCATGCCCCATCATTGATTTCACTGAGTTTGAACTTCCCTATCGCCGCGAATGCACCCCGGTTGGTGATCGGCTGGGCATGGATGTTATTACTGAAGCATGGGTTCGCAACCTGATTGATACAGAAATCCCGCGTGAAGTGCCTACCCTGCTGTTTTTCCAGCGCAAGCTCCAGCGTATTGCGGTCTATGAGAACGATCAATTGGTGCTCGAAGTGAGGCGGGCGATTGTTTCAGCAACGAGCACACACAAGCCAGATCGTATCACGATTACCACGACCAATGTGACGACACAGACTGAGCAACACTGGCTGCGCTTCAGTGGACAGGTGCAGGGGAATGTTCCACACAGAGCTGATAACAACCACACGCCAGAGAAAGATGCCCTGGTTCAGATTGTGGTGCCGGATAGCGATGTTCCTTCTGATGCCTGGCAGCAAGCTGGACGGTTATACAATTATCTCCCGACAGATATACAGACAAAGCTGCCTTTTCACATCAACGGTGATTTTTACCCTTCTACCGACCGCAAGAGCATTGATATTGGTCACGACCGGCATCGCACCTGGAACAAGCAGGTGCTTCAGGCATTGGGTGACTGCTTCGCGGATGCGCTGCCCTATCTGCTCGAACACTTCCAGGATGAGCCGCTGCAGTTGTACCAGCGGTTGCCCATCCGCTCAGCGGATGAACTGGTTGAAGAACCGATCCAACAACAATTTTTTGAAGCCGTTGCTGACTTGCCTATTTTCCGCACCAAAGAGGGCTGGCGCAAAAAAGACGAAACACGTTGGGTGAGCCGTGAACTGCGTCCAATCGTGACCGATAACACCCACCAACTGATTGACCCGCGCTTGATGGAAGCTGATATCGAGCGTGCAGCACAGGTGCTCATCGATGAACTGTCTGTGCGCGAGTATACGCTGGATGATTTACTGCGACGTATTCAGAGGGATGTACAATCCGGTTGCTCTTTGAAACATGGGCCTGCCTATCTTTGTACTGATGAACAATTGAATCGTCTGTATAGTGTATTTGAACGGCCCATTGCCCAGGATTATGTCTCGCAGATACGGCAGACCCCGATATTCATCGATCACAATGCTACGCTCTGGACAGCAGGCCAATGTGTAAAAACTCGTGATAATCAGGTACAACAGAACCTGACAGAGAGTGGGTTGCACTTCTGGAGTGGTGATAGTGACACATATCGTGATACTGCCGCCCTGGTGCCCGAATTTACTCTGGCTCACCTCTGGCGCATTTTGCGCGAGCAACTTCCAACACGAAATACCCCTCTGCCGGATGCTCCCGGATGGATAAACACCACGAATAAGCTGTATCGCCTGTATCGAACCATTCTCGATATCAGTAATAAAATCACTGCTGCTGACGTTATTAATCTCCCGCTCTGCCTGGATCGAGAAAATCGGTTGCGTCTGCCCAATGAGATGTTCTTACCGCCTGAGGGTGAACCAATCATCTATGACATCCTGAAAGAAGACCCCCATGCGCCGCTGATTTCGCAGGCGATCTACGAGAATAAGGATTTCCGTCCTCTATATACGCAGATGGGTGTCAAACAGTTTGGACTGGAGAAAATGCTGGAGCGGTTGCGTGCCATCGCCAACGCCGAAACACCCATAGACAATGCCTCTGCGTGTCTCAACAGTCGTGATAAGCTTCTACGGCTCTACCGCTATTTGAGCAACCATCGTGAAACCTTTAAGGCTAAACCAGAACACATTCAGGCGCTCTGCGATTTGCCCATCTGGATGTGTCGAGATCATACGTTGCACATTGCCAGAGAGCTTACGTTGCTTTCGGAGACATCAGACGAGGTGCCAGACTGTATTACCTTTGACCTGGTGCTGGATGTGGAGAGTAGTAAAAATCTGCATCCTTTGTTCCGAACACTTGGACTCAAGCCGCTTGATCCGGCAGGCTTCATCCAGCAATATCTTCTTCCCCAATATCCTGATCTATCGACTGATAAAGAGAAACAAGCAGCACTCAAATATGTGCGCTCCCATATGACACTGCTGAATGACCCGGCACATAGCGAACTGCGGCGACTGATCCGCCAGACGCCGTTGATTCGCGGGGATGACAACACCTATCATTGTGCCAGTGCGCTGTGTTTCCCCGATAATGAGTTACAAATCCTTTTCCCCAACCATCTATGTGTTCCACACCATACCTACTTCGGAAACGATTTCTCCTGGTATAAACTTTTCCTGGCATTGGGCATGAACCATTATGCGCCACCAAAGTTGGTGATTGATGAAATAACAACGTTCACGCAGCAGCATACTGCATCTGATGGGCGCGAGCATATCGAGAAGCTCTTCCGCTATCTCGAAAAGCATTGGGTAGAACATTACGCACAGAAGCACAATGGGAAATTTGGTTCTCAACTGAGCGAGATGTCCTGGCTGCCCGCCGACGGTGATGGTAAACAGTGGTACAGCCCAACAAAACTCTACCCAAGAACCGAAAAACCAGTTGTTGATAAGGTAGCGAAAGTGCTGGGGTTTACGTCCTCGCGTATCACGCTGCAATCTTTTTCTCAGGCACTTGGTTTTCCTTCGGCACAAAGTAATACCAGCATCGTCGTAGCTCAGTTGCTCGCACTGACTGCGCAGAACCAGCCTGCTGATAGCGAGCGGGGCAATGATGCGGTCTATAGCTTCCTCGACCGCTATAGTATCAAACCTGAAGACCTGCAGCGGCTACGTGGGAAGCCCATTATCTACATTGGTCAGCGCTATTGGAAACCGTCGCAGGTCTTCCTGGCTGATTACGATCATCATTTTGGTGCTTATCGTGGGTACTGGCGTCGGGATGAGTATCGCAAGCTCATGCGTGACTTTGGTGCGCGTAATGAACCAGAAGCACGGGATTACCGCGATTTGATCCGCGAGATAAGTACACAAGAAGGTGAAACCATTTCCGACCAGGATGTTTCATTGATGCTCACTGCCTACGATAAGCTTGCCACTGCACCAGATGATGTGCTTACCACCCTGGCTACTGTTCCCTGCGTCGTGAGCCGATCGAGTGCTGAACCCTATACCCTGCGCGCTGCTGACAGCGCGATCCTGAGTCCTGCCGAACACTATCAGAAAGCCTTGCCTGATGTGCCCATTGCTGTGTGTCATCCTGACGGTCAGAGAACGCTCCAACGCCTGGGTGTACGCGCTATCGAAGATGTCCTCCGTGTCGAGTTTCAACTCGCGAAGAACAGATCACAGGCATCATCTGGCGATGACCATTATGGTCATCTTGATCCTATCATTGATCGTCTGCTCTTCCATTATGACCGCAAGGATCGATTGCAGGATATCTGGGATGAACTGCGCCAGATCAGGATGTATGAGCAAGATGCGGTGCAGGTAATCTATTTCATCAATCTAGGAAGGCAACGCTATCGCAGCGAAGAATTGATCAAGGATGTCCATTATGAACGAGATGAGTATTGTGTGTATCTACAGAAGGGCTTGAGCCGACAGGAACGAGCATGGGCGCTTGCTGAGGTCTTGCATCAGGTGCTGGGTATTGGAGAGATCGCCAAATCGGTGCTGAAGGATGTCATTGCTGCCGATCCAGGTGATGCTGGCCGAATTCTTGACCGCAATGATATCAAGACCCCGCCCCTTCCTCCAACACCACCAGAGGATGTTACCATTGAGATTAGACAATCTGGTCGTGTGAATCAGCCATACACCTTCCGAGCCCATGTCACTCCTCCAACGGTGTCACCTGCACCAACATACGCCTGGTGTGTTGACGGAAAACCGATCACGGGAGAAGGCGAGTCCTGTACACACACCTGGCAGGATGCCGGCGAGAAAACGATAACCGTCACTGTCACCAACGATCGTGGCAAAGTAACACAGAGCATGCAGGTGTCTGTCAGTGCTTTTCGTCCAGTTGCTCCAAAAGGTGTCACACTTCACACGAACCCTTCGGTCACTGTCGGAACAGCACTGCTGATGACCGCAGAGGTGGAGCCAGACCATGCCGCGCAACCGTTGGCCTATACCTGGAAGATAGATGGGCAACAGGTTGCGCGAACATCCACCAGCAGCTACAGTCATAGCTGGAACGAGGCTGGACAGAGTGAAGTCACCGTTACCGTCAGCAATGCTGCCGGAACAGTCCAGTCACGGTGCAGTATCACGGTCACAGAGCCAGTGCGTGTCCCACCATCTGCTGTCAGCATCAAGGGTCCAGGACAGGCTGAGCTAGATACATCAAGTCTGTTTGCCGCAGCAGTAAAGCCAGACACTGTAACGACACCACTCCACTATCGCTGGTTTCTGAATGACAAGGAGCTAGAGCCGACCACGCCTGAAATACGCTATACCTGGCAAAAAACTGGAACGTACCACCTCCAACTGGAGGTGAGCAATGAAGCGGGTGCCACATCGGTGGAGAAAACAGTTGAGGTCGCGGCACCACTGCCCGCTGCTCCGAAAGTCACGATACAGAAGCCGAAAGATTGCACAGTTGGCCGAATCTGCACATTCACGGCGAACGTAACTCCTCAACCAGCAGAAGCTTCCCTGACATTCGAGTGGCGCATTGATGGTGAAATCTACGACGAGGACAAACCAACTATTAGTCCTCCTTTGAGCGCCGAAGGGGGCAAGCGAATAACGGTTATGGTACGTCACCAATCAGGGGAAATAGTAGGTAGCGATGAATGCACGGTTACCGTGAAACCACAGCCACCCAGCACCGTTAAACCGAAAAGCCCGACCGGAGCCACTGACCAGGATGATCTGAGCGAGCGTGTGCGTGTAGATGCAGAAGCCCGTGGTATATCACTAGATCTATCCCCTGATGAACATCCAGTGACCAATGGAGCGAAACGGCGTGGTTCAAACGGTCGAAAACCCGAGAATACAGATGTGAAAGAGGCACGGTTTGTACTCTCATACCTGGAAGTTCATCGAGGGTTTCTCTACCTGAATAAAACAAACAAGGGCGTGCAGCTTTTTGCAGACCATCCCGATCAAGTGAAATGTGTCACTGAGTATGGCGATACTTTCACGCTCTGGTTCAAGTGGGAGCGTGACTATCCCATTGTCTATAATAAGGAGCAGCTTGCTGCATTCTTCGCGGGACAAAATATTCAGGCGGGCTGCATTGTCTACATTGAACGATTGAGCACAGCACAATATCGCCTGTATTACAACAAGGTGCAGCAGCGGGTGCCACAGGTCAAAATGGCGTTCAATGAGCAGGGAGAGTTGCACTATGAAACGCACGATGTAGAAATTGAGTGCGAGGTTGATGAGGCTGTCTACTGTGCAGATATGCGTTTTGCTGATGAAACGGCGCTCGCATTGGAGTCCATCGGCAAGAGGACGGTCAAGGATATGATCTGCCATATCTTCCTCGAAACCAACGAGGAGTGGCTACCGGAAACCGACATCAAACGCCTGGTGCAAGCATCGCGTATGCTGGCGGCATCCACGGTAACACAGACACTCAATAAGGAGCCCTACTTTGAAAGCGATGGCAATGGTCGCTGGCGATTTGATCATGCGAAATTTCTCTCAAACACCCCGAACAATGCTGTCTTGAAATGGCAGCACGCAACCGACAGACTGATCGAATGTGATGACGAGGTATTGTTACCGGCGCTCTCTCCGGTTCAGCACGACCTTGACAGGCTGCGCGAACGTCTGGTATCGCTCACGGGTACGATTGAAGAACCTGATGCGGCCACCAGTGGGATTGTCGAAATCATTGCACAACTCAACAATACTCCATATAAAAGTGTTCTGGCCCAGCGTCTCGGTAACATGCTGCATCAACATATTGCTGATACGGAGGTAGATGTGCGCACTGACCCAATCCTTCACCGCGTTATGCAAACAGCCAATGAAACGGTATGGGACAGCGTACTGCGTGCCGCGTTAGAAGATGAAATCCAGACACTGCGTGAAAACCAGGCGTACGATCGGGCCATTGCGCTGCTGCATCGTTGGGCAGATGTGAACAATAAAGGAAACGTGCTGCTGCGCGAGGTCGAAGCCGAAACCAAAGCCTGGAACATGGTGCAGGCACCCGATGCCACACTGGAAGATATGTGTCAGGCGATTAAACAGGCACCGAAGCTGATTGTGGCGCGGAAAAAACTGTTCCAGGCAGTGCAGAAACGGCTCGATGCATATCCAGCAGATCACTGGCTCAAACAGGAACACTCGCAGATTGTGCCCATGTTCCTACAACATATCACGGGTTTTCATCAGGCACGAGCGCATTTGTCCGTTGAACAACGGAAAACGCTGGATCAGAATATTTGGGATGAAGCGCACAAACTCTGGGATAAGATACGTAAGGAAGATCGGATTGCTTTGCTAATTCACCTGCGAAAGCATGATGCACCAACCGCATCATTGCCTGTTTCGCATATCCAATATCTTCTTCGCTGCCTCCAAGAATATTGCTCTAAAACTCTTCTTGCGTTGCTTCTTGCGGAGGAGGTCTGGATGCTGTGCCCACCGGAATACACTGCTGAGCGGCGCGAAATTGCCGTCCATCTTGCGAACATCTATGACAAACTGGAAATCTGGGAACTATCAGAAGATATGCCCTGGATCAAATACCTCGATCGACGAAAGGTAGATGATCTGAAGAGCGGTATCAATATGTTTAAACGTACCCGATATAGTCGAATGCAGAATTTAATCCGGAAACTTGACAAGATCGAAGTGACACCACTGTCACAGGCATTGCACGCACAGCAGGATGATCTGCAACAGCGAGCAGCAGCATATCTGTAGCGGAAATAATGATGCTGTATGCGAAGGAGCCAACCTATCTGAGCATATGCGAAATCTTGACACCATGAACGAATGCAGCGATCGGTATGCCCTGGGAACGATGCAGTATGCTCTGGCACTGTGCCACCCACTCGACGAGCGCATTGGTGCCTCCGGCCAGACCGGATGTACCAACGGATCTTCGTCCTGATACGGAACAAAGAGGTATCTATGGGTTCCCCGAAAGGAATGCGCGCTCAGGCGTTTTCTCTGGTCAGTAGCGACCAGGTCCATGTCTCTAGCTCGCCACAGCAGATCATCCTCCAGATCCGGCGCACGGTTCCGACCGAAGCCGACGCAACGGCAGTTTCATTGAACGTCGGTGTGGCATTAACGACAAGTGAAACACTGGCACTGGCCAGTGCGTTGCTCCGTGTGGCAGCGGCCCAGGTGAAGGAGGAGACCGCTGGCGAGGCATCGTCGTAGGCATGGCCTGTGGCGACACTATTGGTATATCGCCAGCCGGGGGTTGCTACCCAGACGCGGATGAATGATGCACGATGCCAGCCGCATCGCCGACGAGGTGATCACCCACCTGGTGGGGCTCGTCGGGGCATCGGTGACGGTGACATTGGAGATCGAGGCGGACATCCCCGACGGCGCGCCGGATACCGTCGTGCGCACCGTAACCGAGAACAGCCGCACGCTCAAATTCGACCAGACCGGGTTTGAGTGGGAGTAGGGGGATGGCGGTACCGGCCCGTGGCATGTCCAACAAGCCGGTTGCTTGCGCCAGGATGCGCGCAACCGGGCCGGAACTGCTGGAGCGCAACGCTGGATCGCTACGGTGAACGATGCGGCGAAGTTCGAGCGCCGGCATTACGAGGCCTGTAAAGACGTGGACAGCCTACGGACGAAGAGCGATGAGGTAATCGCGTTGCGGATGTGAGCGGAAGGTGTTCGTGCGACCCTCCTGTCATAGAGACGTGTCCGACGCGGTGCGGGATGAATAGAAATTTCACAGGATGTACAGTTGCGTCCATGTGAATACAAAGAAAGTAGCAGCAACCCAATGCAGCCATCACAACCAATTATTCGTGTCACTGATTTAATCTGGATCGAACGATGCCCGCGTCATCTCTGGCTGGAGGCGCATGGCGATCCGTCCACAAAAGTGCAACGCACCCGTGGTGCGACCGTGCTGGCCGCGCAGGGTCGCCAACATGAACAGGCGGTGCTGCCAGTCCCGGATGCCGTCGTGGTTGTTCGGGACTGGCAGGATCAGGTCGAACGTACCCTGGCGGATTTACGCGCCGGAACGCAGGGTATCCAACAGGCAGCGTTATCTGTTCCATTGGGTGACCAGACGACTCTGGTTGGCTGTGTTGACCGGGTTGTGCGTGTCCCTGGGCGTTCAGATTTGGGCGATTGGTTCTACGAACCAATTGAAGTCAAGTGGATCGCGGAGCCCACGCCTGCCCACATGCTGCAACTCCAGTGTTATCGCTGGATGCTCGAACAGATCCAGGGGGTGTTGCCGGATGGACAATTCTGGCTTGGCGCAATGGGGCACGGCTCCGATCGTGTCGCCAAGGAGATCCGGCGAATCACCGGGCCGGCCGCCGAGCAGGTTGCGGCGGCGGTGGAACGGGTGCTGGATATCACCCGCCAGCCGGTTGCACCGCCGATCTGGTTTGATGACAAAGCCTGTCCCTACTGTCCCTGGAATCAGGCCTGTGAGCACACTGCCCGGACCACCCAGGATAGTGCGCTGTTGCCTGGACTCCGCAGGAAAACGGCTACGGCACTCCGGCAGGACAATATCACTACGCTGACCGCGATTGCGGAACTGGCACCGGCACACCTGGCTACCTATCCGGAGGTTGGGAAGCAAGGGCCGAAGTTGCAGGCCCAGGCGCGGGCGATGTGTACCGGCCAACCCGTCCGGATAGGTCCAGCTACGGGACTACCGCCGATGGACGGCGCGTGCTATCTAGATCTGGAAACCACCGAGCAACCGGCGCGGGTATGGGCCTTTGGCATGGCACGCGGCCCTGCGGATACGCAGATCGTGCTGGTGGTGCCGGAAATAGGCACCACGCCGGCCAGACCTATCCGCATCGCGGGCATATCCGTTATCCTTGTCCCGGATATGGCCGCCGGGTGGGATCAGGTTGCGGCTGTTGCAGGACCGGGGAATGGCCCGGTGATCCACTGGAGTAGGTATGAGCAGCGCTTTCTTCGCGTGACCGCACCGCCGCCACTCCAGGCGGCCCTGTCCTCACGGCTGGTTGACCTTCAGCATTGGACAACCACAAACTATGCCCTGCCGATGTCCCGAAACGCCACAGGCACGGGTGGGGTCAGTGCGAAAGCGCTGAGCGCCTGGGTGGGCGTGCAGCGTCCGGTCGATGACTCGTTTGCCGTGGCGGAACAGGCATTCCGTCACTGGTGCATGGACCCGGCGGATACCACACGACTGCTTCCGGTGGTAACGTATGTTGCAGCCGATGTGCAGTTCCTGGTTGCGATACATGCCCAGTTGGCCGCATATTGAACACCAGGAAAGGAGCAGGATGCTATGACCCACGATCATAACCACACCGACCCGGAGCAGGCCGCGCTCGCCGCGCTCATTGCCAGGCTGGCGCAGCGCGACCCGGTGCAGGCCGCCGCGCTGCGCCAGGCGGGGATGATCATGGCATCTCTGGATGCGGCGCTGGCCCCGCATGGCCTGGTGCCGCTGCACGATGATCCCCAGCGGGCGGCGCAGGACGCGGCGCAGGTCAGCGAAAACCTGGGTGAAGCTGGATACACGGTGGAAGCCCACTACCAGCACAAAAACGTTCCCGGAAGCAGTGATCACCAACCCCTGGTTCACCGTGTCTGTGTGGCTCGCACGGCTGGTGCCGCCAGACTATAGGTAAACCAACTGGGAAATGCATTGGTTAAACTGGGGATGGCATCAACGCTCACGCGCCCGGCGCGCACTGCATCAGCTAACTCGATGCGCCCCAACCAGATCTGGAAGAAGGTTGCCAGGTCCGCCGTGACGAGCACATCGATCTCAAAGCCGGGATGCGTCAGGCAGAGGGAGTGATCCTGGCGTGTCAGCACCAGCCAGTAGGTTTCCACCAGGGCCCCGTTAAAATCAAACTCGATCACCACGCGTTGCTCCGGCAACTGCTCGGCACAGACACTGTTCCGCATCCACCACATGAGCAAGAGCGGATCCAGATCTTTGGGCGCGGGTTCCTCAAATGCCCACTGCGCGCCCCATACCAGCAGCGCCTGCATCACGCCCTGAAGCTCGATCCCGGCCGGCGTGAGCTGATACGCCGTACGCCGACGACCGTTGCGCTGTTCCTGTTTCTCGACGATCCCCATCCGCTGGAGCAACCGGAGCCGGTCGGCCAGGAGCGCACGTGAGATACCCGGCAGCCCACGTTCCAGGTCATTAAAGTGCGTCGTCCCCGTCAACAAGTCGCGCACAATCAGGAGCGTCCAGCGATCACCCAGAACCTCAATGGCTTTGGCGATAGGACAGTACTGCCCATAACGATACATCATATGCCTCCCTTCGGCTCTATGGTATATCCTAGCACAGCTTCCTGACTAGTTCAAAGATTGAACTAGTCACTGGCGGCAGCCGCGCATATCATAAGCTCAAGGAGCAAGGAGCGATAAGCCGTATCGGAACTACCACCATAAGGAGGAACAGACGATGCATCTGAGTAGACAGGTTGCCGAGGTCTATGAGGCGTTTTTTGTGCCCGCCCTGTTTGGCGCGTGGCCCGAACGCGTGGTCGCCGCAGCGCACGTGCAGGCGGGCCAGCAGGTGCTGGATGTTGCCTGCGGGACGGGCGTGCTGGCACGTACAGCCGCGGAATACGTTGGGCCGCAGGGGAAGGTAACCGGGCTCGACTTGAACGACGGTATGCTGGAGGTGGCGCGGCAGAAAGCACCCGCGATTGCGTGGCACCAGGGCCACGCCGAAGCGCTCCCATTTAACGACAATGCCTTTGATCTGGTTGTCAGCCAGTTCGGGGTCATGTTCTTCCAGGACCGTGTGCGAGCCATCCAGGAAATGGTGCGGGTGCTGCGGCCCGGCGGCACGCTGGCAATTGCTGTCTGGGATACGCTCGACAACACCCCCGGTTATGCCGCCGTTGTTAAGTTGCTTACGCGGCTCTTTGGAGCGGAAGCCGCCGAAGGGTTGCGGGCACCCTATTGTCTGGGGAATAAGCAACTGCTCAGCAATTTGTTGAACGCGGCAGGTCTGCCGGATGCAAGCATGCAGACACAGGACGGCACAGCGCGATTTCCATCGATTCGGTCGTGGATGTATACCGATATCAATGGGTGGGTGCTTGCCAACACCCTCAATGACCAGCAATTTGCGCACCTGGTTGCCGCCGCCGAACACGAACTCCAGCCATTTGTGATGGCCGATGGGTCGGTAGCGTTTCGCGCCCCGGCTCATATTATCACGCTGATGAACGCGGCCTGAGTCGCGGAAAGGAGGGCAACAATCATGGCATCTACCCACTGGCACCTGGCGCGCGAGTCCGCCGAGCGCTACCAGCAGATTCTGACCCCGGCGATCCTGGGCCCCTTTGCGCGGGCCATGGTGGACGTTACGGCGCTACGAGCAAATGAATCGGTTGTTGACGTGGGTTGCGGCACAGGCGCAGCCGCGCGCGCTGCCGCCGAACAAGTGGGCAGCGCGGGGCAGGTGATGGGCGTTGATGTGAATGGCGGTATGCTGGAAGTGGCCCGGTCGCTGCCGCCAGTGTCCGGTGCCGCGATTGCCTGGCGCGAAGCATCTGCCACGCAGCTCTTACTGGACGACCAGAGCGTTGATGTAGTGCTCTGCGCCCAGACACTCCAGTTTCTCGCCGAGAAGCAGACCAGCGTATCCGAGATGCGGCGAGTTGTCAAACCCGGCGGGCGCGTCGCGGTGACCCTGTGGTGCCCGATTGAAGACAACCCCTATTTTGACGTGCTGGTGTCGACTGTGGCCCGGCATATTGGCGCAAAAACTGCCGCCGGGTTGGGGGCGGCCTTCGCGCTCTCCGCCGCCGCCGCGATCCGCCGCCTGTGTGCAGCAGCCGGATTTGGCTCGATCGCGATGACAGTCACACAGCTTGACCTGCCCCTGCCGCCGCTGGCCGAGTTTGTGCCGCGCCACATCAGCGCCACCCCGATGGCAGCGGGCAGTGGTTGAGGACGTCGCGGCACAGCTCCGCCAGTATGAAACGAACGGACAGGCATCGATACCGTTCCGGTCGCATATGATCGTGTGTCATAGCTGAGTGCAATAGACCGCATGCAGACGGTATGCAAAGGATACGAGTGGGGAGAGCGATGCGTACCGCCGGTGACGACGACGAGCAGCGCCGGCTGACGCTGGCCCACGCCATGCCGATCCTCTGCCCCGGTTCAAGGGACAAGGGAGCATGGAGCATGGAGCATGGACACGGTCGCACACCGACCCTCCCATGCCAACGAACCAGGGATGGGGAACCAGCATGCGCAGCGGGACAAAACGACCACACCGCATGCGTTCAATGCTCCATGCTCAATGCTCAATGCTCCCTTGCTCATGGTCCGCGTCCACCGGCAGCGCATCAGTCCATCGCCGCGCTGCCGCGCAATGACCCACCGGAAATCGCCTCGCGGCGGGGTCGTTCGGTTCGCATGCCGGCGGGGGTGCTGGCGGCAGCGTTACGCGGGCCGGCCCGCCACCCGCAGCAGGTCGGCGGAGAGCATGGCGGCGAGGAGGCCCGTTGCCTTCTCAGTGCCATCTCGCGCCAGGTACGGGCAGTGACCAGGGCGGTGCTACAGGTGTTCCACCCCCATCAGGTTATCGCGCCCAAAGCAAGCTGCATTAGCTTCCGTATTGGGACGGGCTGTGGACGCGCAGAAGCCCGTCCCTACCAGAAAAGCCTACATCTGAGAGGGGGATACCTTGCGCTTGTATCCCGCTTGTATCCCATATTGTATCCCAATCGCGCTTGTGTTGGGCCGGATCGCTATGGTAGGCTAGAGCCGCACAGAACCATGCATGTCCGTCACGACGGTCGCTTTTCCATGGATGAATGTGACAGACTCGCGAGCACGCATCAGGACGAAATTGGTGCTCTCGCGCATGCACACCTACCCAGTGGCACCAATTTCTGGCGGATGCGGTGTCTGAACGCCATGCGGGACGGTAGCCCCACGGGCACGGCTGCTCCGGATGTTCCGGTCAATGATATATCTTTGGAGTCTCATGGTAACGCTCCTGTCGTGTTTGACCCAGACGTTGATATCCGCTTCCTGGAGGACGCGGACAAACCTGGATGACACACGGAACCTGGCATGCCCATCTGCTCGTGCAAGCCAGATGCACCGTCTGTTGCTCCGGGGGTGCGCCCTCCTCATCCTCGCACTGGTCCCGCTGACCTGGCTGCACCCGCTGTTTGCGGCGGACCATTCGTCGCTCTATCTCCCACTGATTCTGCACAGCGGGCGGGTGCCAGTCGCCGCTGCCCAGGCGCACTGGAGCGCACCAATTGCGGTATCGCCACGTGATGGTGCCGTGTGGGTGGTTAATCCGGATACGGACAGCGTCACGGTGCTTGACGCCGAAGCGCTGGTGCCACTGGCTGAAGTACCGGTCGGGCAAGAACCCTGGGCACTGGCGATTGCGCCCGATGGCCGCCGGGTCTATGTGCTTAATCGCGCCAGTGGCAACCTGACCATCATTGACGCGGCCACACACCAGGTCACGACGACCATCGCAATCGGTTCCGAACCGGGCGGCATCGCGCTCAGTCCGTCCGGGCGCACGGCGTATATCACGCTCACAACCGCAGATGACGTGGTGGTGCTTGATACAGAACGGTTGACCAGTACGACACGGGTGGCGGTCGCGCCCCGGCCGTATGCGCTGGCGGTCAGCAATGATGGCGACCGCAGCGACCGTGACGAGCATGTGTATGTGACCCATCTGCTCGCCATACCGCGTCCCGGTGGTGCGGAAGCCACCGACGATGGGCGGGCGGGGCAGGTGTCGGTGATCACCGCTGACACATCGCAGCATGTGCAGACCATCATGCTGCCGCCCGACGCGCACGGCTTTCCGAACTTGCTGACGAGCATCACGCTGGCCAACGGGCGCGCCTGGGTGCCGCAGACCCGCGCCGCGCCCGCCTTACCCAATCGCCTGACCACCACCGTCTTTGCCGCCGTGTCAACGCTCGATCTGGTGGCAGGCATGGAGGATCGCGCCGCCTATCTGCCACTCAACGACCAGAAGATATTTGGCTCACCCGTTAACCAGCCGATTGCAGCAATACCGGCACCGGATGGCGACACCCTCTATGTCGTGCTGGCCGGGAGCAACCTGGTGGAGGCGGTCGATATTTCTGATCCGCATCATCCTCAGCTCATCGGGTTTGTGGCTGCCGGACAGAACCCCCGTGGTATGGCCATCAGCGCCGATGGACAGCGCGGCTTTGTGATGAGCTACCTGTCGCGCGCGGTCACGGTGCTCGATCTGACGTCCGTGACGGTCGTAGATGAAGTCCCGGTCACCGGCGAGACGCTGCCTCCAGACGTCGTGCAGGGCAAACTCCTCTTCAACAGCGGAACCAACACCCGTATGGCGCGCCTGCCCTGGGTGTCGTGCGCCAGTTGCCATCCCGATGGCGGCACGGATGGCCTGACCTGGATGGAGCCCGATGGGCCGCGTCAGACGCCGCACCTCTGGAACAGCGGCCAGACCGGTCCCTGGCACTGGTCGGCCACCTTCGATGAATTGCAGGATGTGGAAGACACGATCCACCAGTTGCAGTTCGGGTTGGGCCTGGCACCGGGGCGCGATCCGCTGCTGCTGGGCGCGCCCAACGCAGGCCGCACCGCCGATCTGGATGCACTGGCCGCCTTTATGAGGCACGGCACCCGTGCGCCCACCATGCCCCACCCGGCCGACGAGACGCTGGCTACAGAGGGACGGCGGCTGTTTACCGCCGCGCGGTGCAACACCTGTCACGGTGGCTCGGCCTGGACGAGCAGCCGCCTGCCTGGTGCCGCGGGCACGCTGGATCCGGATGGCAATGGGATGATCGATGCCGCGCTGCACGATGTGGGGACGCTGAACGCGCAGGATATCCGCGGTGCCACCGGCTTTGATGTCCCGACGCTGCTCAATGTCGGCTACACCGCGCCCTACCTGCACGATGGGTCTGCACCGACGTTGGAAGCACTGCTAGACTCCGGCCATCCCGACCCGAACAACGCCGGCAATGGCCTGACCGACGCCGAGATCGCGGCCCTGATTACCTTTCTGCGCACCATAGATACCGATACACCACCCATTGACACCGCACCATAGCATCCCGACCGAACCCTGACCAGCAGACCTGCGATAGGCTGGTGGTCACCGGACACCGCAGGTTTGAGAGGAGAGCCCTTGATGCGAAGCACACAACGAACCACCCTGTACACGCTGGTTGCGATCCTGGCGCTGGTGACAAGCACCTTGCCCACCGTCCGGCACAGCGTGCAGGCGCAGTCCGTCCCGCCGAAGCCCGACATACAGCCCGCCCAATCTCCCGACACCCAGATCTATCTGCCGCTGATCGCCACACCACCCGCGCCCCTGTCGAGCGATGCGCTGCTGATCAGCACCCCCGCTGCCGGACAGGTGATTGGCGGGACAACCCTGTTTGCGGTGCAGCCGACCGGCGCTGCGCCGTTCGACCGTGTGACGTTCCGGGCGGGCACGGCCGATCTCGGCACCGACACGACACCAGACGATGGGTTCAAGGTCTTTCTGGACGCCGGCACGCTGCCGCGTGGTCCGCTGGAACTGGCGGCGACCGCCACTGACAGCCGGGGCGATACGGCCACGGCGACCGTTGCAGTCACGATTGTGGACAGCCTGCCATCCGCAGCGACATTCGGTCCAGAAGGCACCACGATTGGCACGGCGTCAGGTGGCACGATCACCGTCCCACCCGGGGCGGTGAATGGCACGGCAACGATCCGCGCGCAAGATCGCACGCAGCAGGACGTCACCGCCGTTACCGGCTTTGCGTGGGAGCAGGTGGGTGTGACCTTCCTGGGCGCGATGGAGGTGGAGAGCGACACGCCGATGAACCGCCCGCTCGGCATCAGTTCGGTCGGGTTCGGGAACCGTGTCCAGCCGGGCCAGGTGACGGTGACCTACCAGGTGTTGCCCGATGCTGATGGCGATGGCGTGGATGAGTTGGTCGTCACCAACGGCGCGGAGCTGGCCCCCAACGGCACCATTGTCTCGTCGCCAGTGCCGCAGGCCACAGTCAACTCTGTGAGCACCAGCAGTACGGGAACACAGGATGCGAACCTGGCGCAGGCAGAACCGCTGAGGGGCGTGCCGGGTACACCGCTCACATTTGAAGTGAGTGGCTTTAATCCGGCGTCTGCACGCGCCAACACGGCAACCTTTCGCTCGCTGGTGGATAGTGAAGAAATAACTATTCCGCTGATACCCGTGACCGATATTATCAGCAATGCCGCCACACAACAGCACCTGTTCCGAGTTGTGCTGCCTCCGCTGACGCCCGGCGCGACGACAGTCGTGCTTCGAAATCAGAGTACCGGTTCGACCGCAGGCCCATTTGAGATAACCATTGATCCATTGCAACCACTTAGCCGACCGGCGGCGACTACTATCGATGAAACACTTGCCAGCACCAGCCAGGCCCTCAGCACAGCAGCCGGGCTTCTCGGAGATGCGGAAGAATTCGCTACGTATGTTGCGCAGCTCAACACTACGGCGGAGCAAGCCACGCAATTGCGTACTGATTTTCAAGAATTTAGCCGCAATCCAACTCCAGACGAGCAGCAGGCGCTTGAAGTTATAGCGTCTATGTTGGAAGCATCCAGCGTACGGACTCAAATGCAGGCAAGGCTGCAAATGGTTCGCTTACAGCAACAGGGAATCAATCCACTATGTGAGATAGAGGACGAAATAAGAAATTTGATAACACCTATAACCATAGTGGGCGGTTTATTGTCAGGAGCCGCGGCAAGTGAAGCAGCTAAGGCAGCTACCCAATTACTTTTAAAAAGGATAGGTATTTACGGGCTGGCTTTTGTAGCCGGGTTCCTTCTCGTTATGACAATTCAATGTTGGGACTACGAGTCGCCACCTCCACCCGAACCAGTGCCAGATCCACCGCCACTGCCACTGGCATGCGCACCAACCAACCCCAACGGCGGCGGGAGTCCGGCGCTGCTCAGCGCTGAGCATGCCCCGGCGCAGGGCCGTAATCCGTTTTTTGTGGGCATGGGCAGTGCTATCCCGCCGGGCGGCAATGGTTGCGGCGACATCAATGATGGCGGGAGCGGTGCGCTCGTACTCCAGCAGGCCGCAGGTGGTATCCGACCAGGACGGTACATTGTGCGTGTCTTCCCACAAGGCGGGACAGGGCAGCCATTGTCACCGTTCACCGCCGCCAACGATGCCAGCGGGTATTTCTTCATGCCGCTGATTCCCGCAGATGAACCCTTCACGGCAGTAGCGATTGATACCCTGACCGGCGTGGCGCGAACCTTCGATGGCGTTGGGCCTGCTGTCGGTGATTCGATGTACATGTTTTTCGACTTCTCGGATGCCGCAGATGAAACGAACGTCGTTGACCTTGACCTGGGCGATACGGTGTCGGACGGCGTGCCGGAGGAGGGCGCAGGCAACATCGAACTCCCAGGAACCACTGATGTCTACAGCTTTGCCGCAACCGCCGACACCCGAATTGCGTTGGATGTGCTGGCAGTGGATCAATCGCTTCTAAATACTCCGTTTGCAGTGCCGATCAGGCTCTTCGACCCGAATAACACAGAGCTATTCCTCACCATATCACTGCGCAGCAGCACCACTGGTGCCGTAACGCTTGCGCAGGCGGGCACCTATACGATCCAGGTCGGCAGCGTGGATACCAGCGTCACTGGCACCTATTCGTTCCAGCTTCGCGAGGTGCCACCGCCGCAGGAGTTCCCCATCTCCCTTGGCGATGGTATTTCCAACGGTGTGCCCGCTGCGGGGGCCGGCAACATCGAGCAACCGGGCAACGCCGACCGCTACATCTTCACCGTGCCCGAGCCAGTTGACAACGAGCGCAACATCTATTTCCTGGCACGCCAGGTGGACGCAACGCTGCTGGCTCCGGGCAACACTGTTAATCTGACACTGACACGTACCGATACGGGGATAGCGGTACCTGCAGGGAGTGTGGAGCTTTCCGAGAATCTTGCTATCCCGCCTTCTCTGCCGGGTGGCACCTATGCATTAACGATTGGCGGACAAGACTTCCGCCGCGGAACGGGCACCTATGCGTTGGAAATCGGCGCGATCCCCCCGCCGCAGGAGTTCACTATCAGCATTGGCGATACCGTTTCAAACGATAGTCCGGCAGCGGGCGCAGGCGCGATCAGCATACCAGGCCACATTGACTACTACGTCTTCACAGCAACAGCCGGACAGCAAATCTATCTCGCTAGCCTGAATGTGTCACCCGGATTGAGCAACGGGGTGTTATGGCAGCTTCGCGGGCCTGATACCTTTGATGAGCCATTGGCTGGTGCAGTCGCGTTAGGTACGGATCTAGGCAGCATCACGCTGCCCGAGAGCGGCACCTACCGGATCAGTGTGCGTCCGTTTCTGAGCACAGCGACGGGCACCTATTCGTTCGAACTGCGGAGTGAGTAGATCGAGCGCCCGTCGCGCCCGAACCACGACCGACATGCGCGCCTGGTGGGTGCGCCTCCGAACAAAACCAGGCGCCTATGTCGTCCAGCGCTGGGAACCTCACGCCAGCGCTGGTGAGTCTGTGCCGCACGGCTCTCGCTCATAGCGATGACCACGGCATAGATAACGTTAGCGTCCTGGTGCCGCAATCACCAGACGGGCAGCAGGAGGTCGCCGGTACCGCTGCTGCCCGGTAATCCGGGTGCCATCACGTACCGTAACCGCGTTGAACAACCTGACTACTGATGGAATGTGTCTTCGGGAGTGGAGCGATAACCTCTGTGCGCTACCACACCACAACATCGCACGCAGACCAATCATTGGTCAACGACGGGAAATTGGCATTTCGCCCACAGGAACACCGACTGGTCAACCAGACGTTATGGGCCTGGTTCCAATCCAGGTTCCTCCTCAGAACACCGTTGGGCGTGATCGGCACGCCTTCCTCCTGACTGTTGCGGGTACGACAGAATCAGCGTTGTAGGAGCGGTTTCTGCCAGTAATTATCTTCAAGTGGATATCTGCCCACCACGCCGTCCGGATCTGAAGCCGTTTGTGGAGCGGATGAACCGCACGTTACGTGATGAAGGCATTCGGGCGTTTCGCCCGGGCACCCTGGCCGATGCGCGCGCCGTCTTTCAGCATGTCCAGCACCAGTACAAGTACGAGCGCCCGAACCAGGCGCTGAGCGGTGGCAATCGTCCGCCGCGGGTGGCGCATCCCGATCTGTCACCCCGCCCGGCGATCCCGGACGTCGTGGACCCGAATGCCTGGCTGGAGCGCTTCGCCGGCGTCGGCATCACCCGGCGGGTCCAGCGCGATACCAGCATCAGCATCGGTGACGAACGGTCCTCCGCCACGAAGGAGTTGGTCGGGCAGGAGGTGCTGGTCACCATCGCGGTGGCGACGCGCGAACGGGTGATCCCGCATGACCAGCGGGAGGTGAAGCGGGTACCGCTGACGGGCCTGGCCCCCGACCAACCGCTGCCGTTTGACGCCCGGGTAGCCGCTCTGATGACGGCGGCCCGCGACGACCGCACGGCCCCGGGGCGGTCGCGCCAGTTGGTGGTGCCGCTGTAGACGGACGGCCAGGCGAAAACCGATCGATATCCACGCAGCTATCTACCCCACCTGCCTGGGGGTAGGTCGATGTGTGCGCGAATCGGTCTCCCCGGACCCGAACAGCCCGGAATCTGTCCAGGTGCGGCCCCATCCGGCGCATGCCTGGGCGGATCTGGCCACCGTGGGGCGGCATCGCTCCGCGTCCGGGGGAGCGACTGGGGCGGCGGGACGGCGCACGGATGTGCGGCCACGATGTCGGTACGTTTTCGCGTGCCGAACCGGGGAAACAGTACAGGTGGGTGCCACGCCGTGGCAGCGGTGGGGAACAACGGGGCAACGGGGCACAGTGCTCAGTTCCTGGTTCGCAGTTCTTTGTTCGCAGTTCTTTGTTCGCAGTTCTTTGTTCGCAGTTCTTTGTTACACCGCGGTACCATATCCATGCTACAATACGCCCCAACAGCACAAAACTCCCGTCAGCCGTGGCAAGCATTCGCGGGAGTCTGTGCATGGGTATTCAGTTTGTGCGTTTCGCGTACCCGCATGGTAGCACGCTTTGCTCCTTCCGGCAAACGGTGCTTCCAGGAGGTGTGCGGCGCTGGATGAGAACAGCACTATGCCCGCCAACACCACCGAGGTTGAAAAGCGGCTCTGGGAAGCCGCCGATGAACTGCGCGCCAACGCGAAGCTCAAATCCTCCGAATATTCGCTCCCCGTCCTGGGCCTGATCTTCCTGCGCTACGCCGACTACAAATTCTCTCAGGTCCAGGCAGACCTGGCCGCGCCCGGGGTGCAGACCTCCCGCCGCCGCGCGGTCGGTAAGGCCGACTACCACGCGCGCGGTGTGCTCTTCCTACCTGATACGGCCCGCTTTGCCGGCCTGCTGAGCCTGCCGGAAGGAACCGACATCGCCCGGTCCATCAGCGATGCGATGAAGGCCATTGAGCAGGAGAACCCCGAACTGAGCGAGGTGCTGCCCAAGGACTACCGTCGCCTGGGGAAGGAGACGCTGGTTGCGCTGCTCAAGATCCTCAACTCTATCCCCATGGATATCGAGGGGGACGCCTTCGGCAAGATCTACGAATACTTCCTGGGCAAGTTTGCTATGAGCGAGGGGCAGAAGGGCGGCGAGTTCTTCACGCCCACCGCCCTGGTCAAATTGATCGTCGAGGTAATCGAGCCCTACCATGGGCGCATCTTCGATCCCGCCTGCGGTTCGGGCGGTATGTTTGCCCAGAGCGCCGACTTTGTCACTCGCCACCAGAAGAGCCCCACCGCAGCGATCAGCCTCTTCGGGCAGGAGCGCGTCACCGAAACCGTGCGTCTCTGCCGCATGAACCTGGCGGTACATGGCCTGGCCGGGGAGATCCGCGAGGGCAATTCCTACTACGAAAACCGCCACAACAGCGTGGACCGCTTCGACTTTGTGATGGCGAATCCACCCTTCAATGTGGACAAGGTGGATAAGGAGAAGCTCAAGGACGACACGCCGCGCTTCCCGCTGGGTATGCCCAGGGTGGACAATGCGAACTATCTCTGGATTCAGCTCTTCTACAGCGCGTTAAATGCCGGCGGTCGGGCCGGGTTTGTGATGGCAAACTCCGCCGGCGATGCGCGCGGCTCCGAGCAGGAGATCCGCCGGCAGTTGATCACGGCCCGGGCGGTCGATGTGATGATCGCCATCGGCTCCAACTTCTTCTACACGGTCACGCTGCCCTGCACGCTCTGGTTCCTGGATCGGGGCAAGGCCAGCACGGAGCGCCGCGACCGGGTGCTGTTTATCGACGCCCGCCAGATCTATGTGCAGATCGACCGGGCGCACCGCGAGTTCACCCCGGCGCAGATCGAGTTCCTGGCAAATATCGTGCGCCTCTACCGGGAGCAGCCACCGGAGACAACCAACTGCAGTAGCGAGTTGCTGGCGCAGCACTTCCCACAGGGCGTCTACCAGGATGTGCCGGGTCTCTGCCGCGTTGCCACGCTAGACCAGATCCAGGAACAGGGCTGGAGCCTCAATCCGGGGCGCTATGTCGGCGTGGCGGCCCGCCCCCCCGATGCCTACGACTTCGCCGAGCGGCTGGAGGAACTGAACGAAGAGCTGGAGACACTCAACCTCCAGGCGCACGCGCTGGAGGAGCGCATCGCGGAGAATGTGGCGGCGTTGTTGGAGGGGGCGGGGTGACGGGGTGATGGGGTGATGGGGTGATGGGGTGATGGCTGAACACTTCCAGACGGTCAGGTTTAGTCTGGAAGTATCGGCGAATGTAGCGCAGTTGTTGGAGGAGATTGAGTGAGTAGATTAATCATTCCGTACCCTTGGTGAAATTTGTGATGAGGTTGGCGGAATAATCCGATCGCTCCCAAAAAGTCTACACTTGAGGGGTGATGGGGTGATGGGAAAACGAGGATGGCTATGGTGAGAAGGGCCGATATCGCGGTTCCCCGCATTGAGGAGCTATCAGTTAAAAACTATCGCGCCCTGCGCGATCTGCAACTCAAGCCGCTGACACCGTTGACGGTCTTTTTAGGACCGAACGGCAGCGGCAAATCGACGATCTTTGATGTCTTTGCCTTCCTTGCCGAGTGCTTTTCGGTGGGCCTGCGCAAGGCCTGGGATCGGCGGGGACGCTTCCGCGAGTTGCGCAGCCGGGGCGCGGAGGGGCCAATTGAGATCGAGTTGAAGTATCGTGAGCGTCCGGATTTACCCGTGATCACCTATCATCTGGCGATTGATGAGGGCGCACGCGGTCCCTATGTGGCCGAGGAGTGGTTGCAGTGGCGGCGCGGGCAGCGCGGCCGGCCGTTCCGATTTCTCGATTTTCGGGAAGGGGTGGGACAGGCCACCAGTGGCGATATGCCCGATGAACAGGACCAGCGCATTGAGGAGCGGTTAACATCGCCGGAATTACTGGCGGTCAACACGCTGGGCCAGTTTGCCAGCCATCCCCGGGTCAGTGCGCTGCGGCGTTTTATCACGGGTTGGTACCTCTCCTATCTCACCGCCGATAACACACGTACGACCCCCGAAGCCGGCCCGCAGGAACGGCTCTCGGAGACCGGCGATAATCTGCCCAATGTGATCCAGTATCTCAAAGAGCAGCACGAAGCTCGGCTGGATCAGATCCTTACCACGCTGACCCGGCGTGTGCCCCGGTTGGAGCATGTGGATGCCGAACTTATGGCCGATGGTCGCCTGCTCCTGCAGATTAAAGATGCCCCGTTTGAACGCCCGATCCTGGCCCGGTTTGCCTCCGACGGCACGCTCAAGCTGCTGGCATACCTGATCGTGCTGTACGACCCGGAACCGCCACAACTGATAGGCATTGAGGAGCCGGAAAACCATCTGCATCCGCGCCTGCTGCCGGAACTGGCCGAGGAGTGCCGGGTGGCGGCGGCCCAGACCCAGTTGATGGTGACAACCCACTCACCGTTTTTTGTCAACGGGTTGCGTGCCGAGGAGTTATGGGTTTTCTATCGCAACGAACAGGGCTATACCCAGGCACGGCGCGCCGCCGATATGCGCGGGGTACAGGAGTTTATGAGCCAGGGCGCGCTGCTGGGGCATCTCTGGATGGAAGGCCATTTTGAGGTAGGCGATCCGCTGGTCGCGTTCGGTGGCCCCCGCTCGCGTAGTCGCTGAAACCATTGCAGGAGGAACGATGTACATTGAGTTCCTGGTTGAGGAACCATCAACCGAAGCCGCATTATACAACCTGGTTCCCAAAATTATCGGCGATGCAGTTGATTTTTTTGTTCACCCTCATCAGGGCAAACTGGATTTGCTGGCAAAATTACCTGGTCGGCTGAAAGGATATCGCGCCGCGTTGCCGGAAGATGGGCGCATTGTTGTCCTGGTTGACCGTGATGACGATGATTGTCACACATTGAAGGCCCGATTGGAAGAGATGGCCCGGGCGGCCGGGTTGACGACTCGCGCGGTTGTCGGTGACGGAGCCCAGTTTCAGGTACTGAACCGGCTCGCTATTGAAGAACTCGAAGCCTGGTTCTTTGGCGATATTGACGCACTGCGGGCAGCATACCCACGTCTATCTGCGAGTCTCGCGCAACGGGCGAAGTACCGCAACCCCGATGCAATCGCTGGTGGCACATGGGAAGCACTGGAGCGAGAGTTGAAACGTGCGGGGTATTTCCTTGGCGGTCTGCAGAAGATCGCCGCCGCCAGAGAAATAGCAGTCCATATGCAGCCTGACCGTAATAGCTCCCACAGTTTTCAAGTCTTTCAGCAAGGGTTACTTGCATTGATCGGATAACCAGCCAGTCTATCAAAGGGAAGAACCAGCATGCCCCACCCCAACCCCGACTCCGAAGATGCTCTCGAACGCGCCACGCTGCAGCTCTTCGCCACCCTCGGCTGGCAGACAACCTTTGCCATGTACGAGTGGGAGCATGGCCCCAGTACGCTGGGCCGTAGCAACCGGGGCGACGTCGTGCTGCTGCCCCGCCTGCGTGCCGCCCTCCAGCGCCTCAACCCCGATCTGCCCGGCGCGGCGCTGGAGCTTGCGATCACCGAGTTGACCCGCGATCGGGCGATGGTCAGCATGGTCCAGGCCAACCAGCAGATCTATCGCCTGCTCCGGGATGGGGTCGCCGTCACCATCACCAGTGCTGAGGGTGATGCGGAGACGGTGGAGCAGGTGCGGATCATCGACTGGGACGACCCGGACGGCAACGACTACGTCCTGGTCTCGCAGTTCTGGGTGGCGGGCGAGATCTACACCCGCCGGGCCGACCTGATCGGCTTTGTCAATGGCCTGCCGCTGGTCTTTCTCGAACTCAAGGCGCATCACCGCCGCATCGAACTGGCCTATCAGGGCAATCTGCGCGACTACAAAGAGACCATCCCGCAGCTCTTCTGGTACAACGCCCTGCTCATCCTCTCCAACGGCGCGGACAGTTTCATCGGTAGTATCACCGCCGCCTGGGACCACTTCGCCACCTGGAAGAAGATCACCAGCGAGGGCGAAACCGGGATCATCAGCCTGGAGACGCTGGTCCGGGGCACCTGCGAGCGTGCGCGCCTGCTCGATCTGATGGAGAACTTTATCCTCTTCGACGCCGCGCGGGGCGAGTTGATCAAACTTGTTGCCAAAAACCATCAGTTCCTCGGTGTGTCTAACGCCATTGAAGCCGTGCGCAACCTGGGCCGAAACCAGGGGCGGCTGGGGGTTTTCTGGCATACGCAGGGCAGCGGCAAGAGCTACTCCATGGTCTTCTTCGCCCAGAAGATCCTGCGCAAGCTCCCCGGCAACTGGACCTTCCTGATTGTCACCGACCGCACCGACCTGGACGACCAGATCTACAAGAATTTCGCCAATGTCGGGGCGGTCACCGAGCCGGAGGAGCATGTGCGTGCCGGCAGCGGTGAGCATCTGCGCGAGTTGCTGCGCGAGGACCATCGCTACCTCTTCACGCTCATCCAGAAGTTCCGCACCGCGGGCGGCGCGCCCTACCCGCAACTCTCCGACCGCGCCGATATCATCGTGATCACCGACGAGGCTCACCGCAGCCAGTATGACATCTTCGCCCAGAATATGCGCCGCGCCCTGCCCAATGCCGCATTCATCGGCTTCACCGGCACGCCGCTGCTGGCCGGCGAAGAGAAGACCCGCGAAGTCTTCGGCGACTATGTCAGCATCTACGACTTCAAGCAGTCCATCGCAGACCGGGCCACCGTGCCGCTCTACTACGAAAACCGCATCCCGCAGCTCAAGCTCGATAACCCCGATCTCAACGCCGACATGGACCAACTCCTGGACGATGCCCTGGTAGACGAGGCCCAGGAAGAGCGGCTGGAGCGGGTTTTTGCCAAAGAGTACACCCTGATCACCGACGACGACCGGCTGGAAACCATCGCCCAGGATATTGTTCAGCACTTCCTGGGGCGTGGGCAGGGGGGCAAGGCGATGGTAATCTCCATCGACAAGGCCACGGCGGTGCGCATGTACGACAAGGTGCAGCGCGCCTGGCAGCAGCATCTGGCCGCGTTGCAGTCCCGCCTGACGACCACCACCGGCGATCTGCGCACTGCCCTGGAAGCGCAGATCGCCGCAATGCAGGCGACCGACATGGCCGTCGTAATCTCATCTGCCCAGAACGAAGTGGCCGACTTCCAGCAAAAAGGCCTGGACATCCGGCCCCACCGCCGGCGCATGCAGAGTGAAGATCTGGACACAAAATTCAAAGACCCGGACGACCCGCTGCGGATGGTCTTTGTCTGCGCCATGTGGATGACCGGCTTCGATGTGCCCGCCTGCGCCACGATCTACCTGGACAAGCCCATGCGCAACCATACGCTGATGCAGACCATTGCGCGGGCCAACCGGGTCTTCCGCGACAAGGTCCACGGCCTGATTGTGGACTACATCGGGGTCTTCCGCAATCTGCAGCAGGCGTTGGCGATCTATGCCACCGGCGGACGCGCCAGTGACGGCAGCCTGCCGGTGCGCGACAAACGTGTGCTGGTGGAGCAGGTGCGCCAGGCCATCAGCGCGGCGACCGACTTCTGTACGGCCCACGGCGTCGATCTGGCGGCGCTGCAGGCGGCGCAGGGCTTCGAGCGCATCAAACTGGTTGGCGACGCGGTCGAGGCGATCATCGTCAACGACAGCACCAAACAGCGCTACCTCGCCCTGGCAACCCAGGTTGATCGGCTCTTTCGCGCGATGCTGCCCGACCCGGCCGCCGACACCTTCGGCCCGGCCCGCTCTGCCATCACCGTAATTGCGGAGCGCATTCGCGCCCTGGCACCCCAGACCGACATCAGCCCGGTGGCCGACCAGGTCGCCGATCTGCTGGATAGCGCCATTGTCACCGGGCAGTATGTCATCCCAACTCCGCTGCCGCAGGCGATTGGGGAAGAAGACACCGACGACGACACCGGGCACCTGGTTGATCTGAGCGGGATCGACTTTGAGGCGCTCCGGCAGCAGTTCGCCGGCGGGCGCAAACGCACCGAGGCCGAGAAGCTCAAGGGCGCCATCAAGCGCAAGCTCACCACGCTGGTGCAGTTCAACCGCACCCGTATGAACTACCTGGAGACCTTCCAGCAGATGATCGAGAACTACAACGCAGGCGCATCCAATGTCGATGCCTTCTTCACCCAGTTGCTCAGCTTTGCCCGCGCCCTCACCGCCGAGGAGCAGCGCACCATCGCCGAGAACCTGGCGGAAGAGGAGTTGGCCCTGTTTGATCTGCTCACCCGGCCGGAACTAACCCTGAGCAAAGCCGAGCAGGCGCAGGTCAAGCAGATCGCCCGCGACCTGCTGGCCACGCTCAAGCGGGAGAAGCTGGTGCTGGACTGGCGCAAAAAGCAGCAGGCGAAGGCGGCGGTGCGCCTGGCTATCGAAGAAACCCTCGACCAGTTGCCGGAGAGCTACACCACCGAACTCTACGCACAGAAATGCGAAGCCGTCTACCAGCACATCTACGACGCCTACGCCGGGGCAGGACAGAGCATCTACACGCGGGCCGCGTGAGAGTGGGGAGGGATTTGTCGGTAGGGACGCGCTCCTGCGCATCCGCAACCTCTGCGGAACATACGCGCCACGTCGTGGCAATGTGGCAATGTGGCAGTAGATATACAGATCACCAGAACATGGAAGGGAAGACAATCCGATGGCACGACGCACGGGACTGATTGGGACGATTGCCAACATGCAGCGTGAAGCCGAGCGCCGGCAGAAGGCCCAGATGCGTGCCGCACTCCAGGCCCAGCGTGCTGCCGAACGTGAGCAGAAAGCCCAGATTCGCGCGGCAACCCAGGCGGCAAAGGCGGCAGAGCAGGCGCAGCGCGACTATGAGCGGGCCCAGCAGGCCGACCAGAAGGAACGTGCCCGGCTCTATACCGAGTCACGCGTGGCCCATGTTGCCCTGCTGAATGAACAGCTTGCGGCGACCATCACCCAACTAGAGCAGATCCTCGCCGCGACTCTGGATGTCGATGATTTCTTCGATCTGGAACGCCTCAAGCAGTCGCCGGAGATTGCCCCGTTTGCCCCAGGCACGTTCGGCGTAGCCGAGCCCCCGCCTGATAAAGCGGCCTACCGTCCGCCGCCCCTGACCGGCCTGCAGCAGCTCTGGCCACCGGCGAAGGCGCAGTATGAGCAGGATCTGGCTGCTGCCAAAGCGCGCTACCGTACTGACAAGGCCGCGCATGCGGAGCGCGAAACCGCACGCCAGGCGCAGTTGGCGGCGGCGCAGGCGGCATATGACCAGCAGGTAGCGGAAATCCAGGCACAGGTGGCGGCCCGGCATGCTGAGATTGATCAACTGCAGCAGGCGTTTGCGTCCGGCGCGCCGGAGGCCGTCAGCACCTACTGCTCCCTGGTCCTCGAATCCAGCACCTACCCGGACGACTTTCCGCAGCATGCCAGGCTGGCCTATGTGCCCGAATCGAAGCAACTGGTGGTCGAGTACGATCTACCGCCGTTCGCGGTCATCCCGACGGTCAAAACCTACAAATATGTCAAGTCCCGCGACGAAGTCACGGAGACGGCCCGCCCCGCCCCGCAGCGCAAGGCGTTGTACGCCGCGGTTGTCGCCCAGGTCACGCTGCGGACCTTACACGAACTCTTCGAGGCCGACCGTCTGGGCCACCTGGACACCATCGTCTTCAATGGCTCTGTCGATTCCATTGACCGGGGCACCGGGCAGCCGGCGCGTACCTGCCTGGTCACGGTTCGCACCAGCCGTGATGCCTTCCTGCAGATCGACCTGCGCCACGTCGATCCCACTGCATGTTTGCAGGTGCTGAACGCCGCGGTCTCAACCAGTCCCGCTGAGCTTGCGCCGGTGCGTCCCGTGCTGGAGTTCAGCATGGTCGATCCGCGCTTCGTCGAGGAAGCCGATGTGCTCTCCGGTCTGGACCAGCGCCCCAACCTGATGGAGTTGACCCCATCCGAGTTCGAGTCGCTGATTACCAACCTGTTCGCCCAGATGGGCCTGGAGACCCGCCTGACCCAGGCATCGCGTGATGGCGGCGTGGATTGCGTCGCCTACGACCCGCGCCCGATCTTTGGCGGCAAGGTCGTGATCCAGGCCAAGCGCTATAAACACACCGTTGGCGTCAGCGCGGTGCGCGATCTCTTTGGCACGGTGCAGAATGAAGGTGCATCCAAGGGCATCCTGGTGACAACCAGCGGTTACGGCAAAGCGGCATTTGAATTTGCCGAGGGCAAGCCGCTGGAATTGCTCAGCGGCAGCAATCTGCTCTACCTGCTGGAGGAGCATGCAGGCATCCAGGCGAAGATTGAAGTACCAACGGGATGGAAAGACCCCCAGCCGGACACTGAGGGGTAAGGCGGATTTGCCTCTCCCGCTCCTGCCACGCCCTTGTCGAATGGAGAATGGACAGTGGAGAATGGATAATGATGCATACCAACGCTTCCATGCCAACGATCCAGGGATGGAGAACCAGCATGCGCAGTGGGACGAAGCAACCACACCGCATGCGTTCAATTATCCATTTTCAATTATCCATTCTCCATTGCTTCTGGCCCGTCCTCGCTGGCCCGGTATCTTCCTGCTGCTCGCCGCCATTCTGCTGGCCTGCGCCATCTGGTGGACCGTCATCACGCCGTGGGCCGCCGAGCAGTCGCAGACGACCCATGCGATCTGGCGCGCCGGCATATCCGGCCTGGACCTGGGGCTCGATGCGCACGCGCCGCGCATCGGTACGGATGGCTATGTGCAACTCTGGATCTTCCCGCACTGGGCTGAGGATGTCTGGTTTCTGCTGCGCATCCCCGGTGCGCCGGCGCGACCTGTGCCACCGCAGTGGGTGACGGTGTGAGCGCGGAGGGCTTGAGCATGGAGCATGCACAATGGAGCATGGAGAATGTTCCACACAGATATGCGTATGTCTGAACCTGGCGCGTATCAACCAGCAGTCGCAGAGGTACCAACGAAGACAACGCATGCGTTTCATTATCCATTCTCAATTATCCATGCTCAATTATTGCGTTGCCCGCAGCAGCGCACTGGGTTGCACGGCGCGTGACGCAGGCCCGGCGCGTTGCGATGGAGTACGAGGAGGCGTATCAGCGGATGGCGGTTGCATTGGATGCCGTGCAGGCAGAGTTGGTAATCACTGAATAACGGAGGAAGAACGATGGTTCACGATGACTATTCCTACGACCCGGAGCAGGCTGAGATCGACGCGGCGATTGCCGCCCTGGAATGCACTGACCCGCTGCGGGCAACGCTCCTGCGCCGGGTGGCCACCGACCTGGCGTCCCTGGAGCAGGCGCTGGCACCGTATGGGCTCGTGCCGCTGCACGATGACCCGACCCCACCGGCGCAGCGTGATGCGTGCGCAACGGGCTACACGGTCACCCGCACCGGCACCGGGTATACCGTGACCGACGAGACGGGCCGGGTGGTCGCAGAGTCGGTGGAGCTCGCGGTGCGGCGGGCATGAGCAGTGGGCGCATGTGCCGGTGGATGGGCTGGCGGGAGGCGGTGATGGGCGCTCAGGTGGCGGCTGTTTCTGGGAGGGACGCGCTGCTGTGCGTCCGCCGCCCGTCCCAATGCGGAACATACGGACCGGGAGCGGCAGCCGTTCCCGGTTCCACTGACCACAGCGGGCGACACGGCAGCGGCAGCGCGGCGGGCGCTGATCACCACCAGGCCGGACAGCGCCGCACCGCCGCGCACACGCAGCATGCCCGAACACCCATGGCCGCACCGCACCGCACGATGCATGCAAGGCACGGCGCAGCCCCAGGCTTCTAGTCAGGCACCAGGCGACCCGGCCGGCGGCAGGCAGGGACGAGCGGCCTCCATTTCATGCTACGACGTGAACCCATGCATCGGGTACCACTCTTTGCACAGACGCGCGGCGTAGCGCAATGATCTGCATGCCGTCATAGTCAGCCGCAGTGTCGTGCGTAGATTAGTGTGATGTATAGAACAATGGTGTGGAGGGGGTGGGCGGCAGGAGCGTGTAGCCATGGCTGTTTCATCCGGTGTGTCACGCAGCTTATCCAGAGAGGTGATGAACTTCATAGAAAACAGTGCGGATATGGAGAGCGCGAGCCATGCTCATGCCTGCTGCTTTAAGGATCAGACCTGACTGGTCTCCGCAGATCGGTCAGGTCTCTC
>JGI12109J20283_10660506_pt1 | contig 39025 bp, 41 predicted proteins | sample ElkSlonscriptome_12_FD_20283 | JGI IMG/M metagenome (IMG submission 20283)
TCTTGCGGTTGATGGTGGGTTCTTCGTCCGCGAGAATGAAGAAGCCGACACCGTGGTTCACATGCAGATCCTCGATTTCGTCGACCACGTCTTTCGGATCGCGCACGCGGTAATCGCGCCAGAACTTCCATTGCGAGCAGAACGAACAGGTGAAGGGGCATCCGCGCGCCAGATTGGGAATCGCCACCCGCGTGCCCAGCGGCAAATAGGTGTATAGGTTCCAATCGAGCACGCTCCAATCGGGCTTTAGCGTGCTCATGTCTTTCACCGTGTCAGCCGCGGGCGTTGCGATGATTTTGTCCATCTCGCGATAGGCCAGCCCCTTGATATCGGCGCGGTCGCGCGGCCAACGGCCTTCCGCGATGGCGCGGAACAGCTCGACCGCGATTTCTTCGCCTTCGCCGCGCACGATCACATCGATATGCGGCGCTTCGGTTAGCACCTGTTTGTACATGAAGGTGCCGTGGACGCCGCCTAGCACACGCACGGCATCGGGCACTGTCAACGCCGCGATTTCGAGCACGCGTTCGGCGGCATAGATCGAAGGCGTGATGGCGGTGGTGCCCACCACATCGGGCTGGAGCTCGCGGATACGGCGCTCCAGTTCTTCATCATCCACCTCCTCGGTCATCGCATCGATGAAGGTGATATCGGTGAAGCCGGCGCGCTTGAGCGGGCCGGAGAGGTAGGCGACCCATGCGGGCGGCCATGTCCCGGCGATCTCCGCGCCGCCAGAGCGATAATTGGGGTGAACAAAAAGAATGCGCATGGCCTGTGGCCCTCCAAGGCCAGATAATGTGTGTGTGATCCCGCTATGCAAAATGGCCCCGCAGTGACATGCGCGCATTGAGCGAGATCAAATTCTCGGCAACCTCGTGCGCGCTCGCTCGTTGAGGGATAGATGGGGCGGGACGACGGGCAATTATAAAGAGAGGCAAAGGGGATGAGTGAGGCCATGCAAAGCGCTCTGCGCACCGCAATAACCGTATCGCTGATCCTTCTGGCGATTGGTCTTGTCGCCTATTTCGGCGCGCGTCAGGCATCACGCCCGCCAAGCAACAAGGTGCAGATTTCCTATCCGCAGGATATGCGCAAGATCGTGGAGGAAAGCTATTCCGACCAGCCAACCCGCGGGATCGCGCATGATTGGGTGGATTGCATCGAGAACGATGTGCCGCGCGCGCCTGCCGAAGCGCAGCGGATCGAGTGTTTTTCATGGACGCAGCAAGGCGTAACCTCGCAGATCATCGCGCTGCGCGATGGCGAAAGGCTGGTGCCGGTGATCGAAAGCGTGCTGGCAGGTGGCGGCACTGGCGGCGAAAGCGATGCGGGGATAATCCTTGATCTGGCCGGAGGCACAGGCGGGCAGCCCTTCCACACCGATGAAGCGATCACGCCCGAATTCATTGAGCGGTTTCGCCGCGCGCATGGCGGAGAACTGCCGTTCGTATTGATGAAGGACAGTTCCTATTATCGCCTGCTTGTCCGCGGTTTTACCATCGCTTCGGTCGGCTATTGGGGCACTGGCCTTCGCACCTTGAACGAGCCGGGCGAAATTGAACTGGGCGGGCGCGATGTGCGCGCCGCTTTCGATCATTACACCGCTGCACGAGGCCGCGCGCCTGCTTTGCTGACTATGAGTCTTGGCAACCATGTTGCGCTGGCAGGGCTGGGTGCTGAAACAATCGAGCAGGCGCAGGTGCTCAGTCTCGTGCCGCTGATCGATGGTCTGCAACGTCACCTGAAACGTGCATTCAAACAGCGCGACGAGCAATTGGCGAAGGGCAAGAAAAGCGGCAGCTGGTCCAGCTTCAACGTATTCAAACGCGGCGGGGATGGGGACGTTCTGTTCGACTTTTCACGATTTCAGGGCATCCACGATCATCTGCCGCGCTATGTGGGCAGCGCTGATTACGCGTGGACCAATATCGCGCTTGAGGGTCGCTGCTCACAGATGGTGCTGGCAAGAAAGGACCCGCGCACGTGGGATTATCTGCAACGCACCAAGGATTGGCCCGATTTTATGACCGTGTTTGACGGTGGCCACGATATCTTCAGCGATGCGCCGGAGGATACCCGCGCGCTGTTTGCCGATTTTGGCGATTGTCTGCTCAGCAAGGCAACCTCGGGCTGAAACGCCCCAGGCCGAAGCGCCTCAAGCCGAAGCAGGCGCGACCGCGCTGTTCGCCGCGCTCAGCACAGCTCGAACGCTGGCTGTGGCGACGTCTTCGTCAATCCCGCAGGCCCAGATCGTACGCCCATCGGGCGTGACGCATTCAAGATAGGTCGCCGCGCTCGCATCGGTGCCGCTGCCAAGCGATTGCTGGGTGTAATCGACCACTTCAAGATCGACCCCGAACACCTCGCTGATCGTGGCCATGACGCTGGAAATCAGGCCATTGCCGCGCCCCGATACGCTTTGCTCGCGCCCTTCGACAGCGATGGTGCCGGCAAAAATGCGCGTGCCATCGCTGCTGCGGGTTTCATTGTATTCGATCAGCTGGAAGTGCTTGTCCGGCGTTTGCACGTGATAGGCGGTTTTGAAGGCCCGCCAGATATCATCGGCGTTCAACTCGCGCGAGGTCTCGTCAGCCAGGCGCTGCACGTGGGCGGAGAAGTCGCGCTGCATCGCCTTGGGCAGTTTGATGCCCTGTTTCTGCTCCAGCACCCAGGCAAATCCGCCTTTGCCGCTTTGCGAATTGACGCGGATCACCGCTTCGTAATTGCGGCCCAGATCAGCCGGATCAATGGGGAGGTAGGGCACGCGCCAATGTTCATCATTCTGGGTATCGCGCGCCTCGAACCCCTTCTTGATCGCATCCTGGTGGCTACCGGAAAAGGCGGTGTAGACAAGCTCCCCGCCATAGGGATGGCGCTGGTGGACGGGCAGATCGTTGCAGTATTCAACCGTCTCGATCACGCGATCAATATCAGAGAAATCAAGTCGCGGATCAACGCCTTGCGTGTACATGTTGAGAGCCATGGTGACGAGGCAGCAATTGCCCGTACGCTCGCCATTGCCGAACAGGCAACCTTCCACGCGGTCGGCGCCTGCCATGAGGCCCAGTTCGGCCGCGGCAACGCCGGTGCCGCGATCATTGTGGGTGTGAAGCGAGATCACCGCGCTTTCCCGATTGGGCAAATTGCGGCAGAAATATTCGATCTGGTCAGCGTAGATGTTGGGCGTTGCCGCCTCAACGGTTGCCGGCAGATTGAGGATGATGGGGTGTTCGGGCGTTGGCGCAAGGACCTCCATCACGCCCGCGCACACCTCGATCGAAAAATCGAGTTCAGCGGTGGAGAAGGTTTCGGGCGAATACTGGAAGTGCCAGCGCGTATCGGGCTGCGCAGCGGCCTGATCGCGCATGATCTTTGCACCGGTAATGGCGATTTCGCGGACCTCGTCCTTGCTCATGCGGAAAACGATATCGCGCCATGCAGGGCTAAGCGCATTGTAGAGATGCACGATCGCCGCGCGCGCACCGGTGAGGCTTTCAAACGATGTGCGGATCAAATCTTGACGCGATTGGGTGAGCACCTGCACCAGCACATCATCAGGCACCGCGCCAGACTGCACGAGGCCGGATATGAAATCGAACTCGGTTGCGCCAGCGCTCGGGAAACCGACTTCGATTTCCTTCACGCCCAACTCGATCAGCAGATCGAAAAACCGCCGTTTTTTCACCGCATCCATCGGATCAATGATTGACTGGTTGCCATCGCGCAGATCGGTTGAAAGCCAGCGCGGGGCGCGGGTGATCTGGCGCGAGGGCCACTGGCGATCAGGCAGATCAACCGGCGCGAAGGCTGTATATTTGCGCGATGGGTCTTTGAGCATGGTCATGGCGGGAAACTTTCGGCTTGAAGATAAGTGATACCGGCTGGTTGGCCCCTTGGAAGATCAGCCCGGCAGCCATTCAAGCCGCATGAGCCTTCACCCCCAAGGGCGCATAAGTCGCGTATCAAGGCCGTTGAGATTCCTCATAGTCGATGGTCTTTGCGCAAAACCGCGAAAACCGCAAGCGGTAGAAGTGTCAATCGCGCTCACCCGCAGCGAATATCGCGGATCACCCCGTCCACCGCGATCATCAGGTTGAGGCGCGGATTGGTGGGGTCCGGCTTTATATAATCGGAGCCGGGCGCAATGAAGCGCACTTCGCTGATATCGCCCGCCGCTTCCATGATTTGCGCGCGCACCTCGGCGCTGGGTGTTTGGCCCAGAAAGGAGGCGAACCGGTTGGCATTGCAAGCCGAATTGGGATCGGTGGCGGTGCCCGCCGCAAACGGACCGGGCGCCACGCCTTCAGCGGCAGGCACCACTTGCGGCGCGACGGTGGCGGCCACCTGCGGAGGGGCGGCAGCGGTCTTATCGCCCCCGTTTATCCGCGCTGCGAAATCGTCCGCTTCGCTTGATTGCTTTTCGGCAGGCGCACTGTTGCTCCCGCACGCGCTCAAAGCCAGAACGGCAGCGAGCGATAGGGCGAGGGGGGCGGCGAGTGTGTGCATCGGCGTTTTTCTCTCAGGATCGGTTTGAGCGGGAGTTGCGCGCTCTAAAGAGACATTTTGGTGAAATCTTGATGACATTGGCNGCGCGCTTGATAGCTTGGGATTACCGCTTGCGCAGCCGATCCCGGCCAAGCTGGTCGATCCGGGTCACGCCCATCAGCCGCATGCCCCGCTCAATCTCGTCTTTCAACAGGCCCAGCGCCCGCTCCACGCCCTGCTGCCCGGCAGCCGCCAGTGCGTAGAGATAAAGCCGCCCGCCGCTTGCCGCATTGGCGCCGGTCGCGAGCGCTTTGAGAACATGCGTGCCGCGCCGCACGCCGCCATCGCAAATGATCTCGATCTCGCCGCCAACCGCGTCAACAATTTCCTCCAATTGATCGAACGGCGCGCGCGCACCATCCAATTGTCGCCCGCCATGATTGGATATCATGATCGCATCCGCTCCGATTTCCACCGCGCGGCGCGCATCGGCCACGCTCATCACGCCTTTGAGCACAAAAGTGCCGCCCCATTGTTCACGGATCGCGCTGGCGGTGGACCAGTCCATGCTGGTATCGAGCATGGTGTTGAAATAATCGGCAATGCTCACTGCATCAGAAGAGCCCTCGCTCACATGCGTATCGAGATTGGGCAGGCGGAATTTCTCGCGAAACAGATAATCCAGCGTCCATTTGGGCCGGGTCGCATAGCTCCACACGCTGGCCGGCGTAAAACGCGGCGGAGTGGTAAAGCCGCTGCGCAAACACCGCTCCCGCTTGCCCGAGACAATCGTATCCACTGTCAAGGCCAGCGCATCGAAGCGGGCGGCCTGACAGCGTTCGATCATGTGGGTGTTGAGCCCTTTATCCTTGTGGACGTAAAGCTGGAACAGCTTTGGCCCGCTGGTAAGCGCGGCGATTTCCTCGATAGACCTTGTTGCAAGGCTGGATATGCCGAACCAAAGGCCGAATGTATCCGCCGCTTTCGCAACCGCTCGCTCCCCCTGCCAGTGAAACGCGCGCTGCACTGCGGTGGGAGACAGCATCAGGGGCAAGGCACTGGTGCGGCCAAGGATGGTGCAGGAGGTATCAATGGCCTCCACTCCGGCAAGCACATCGGGCACCAGATCGACGGCTTCATAGCTGTGCGTGTTGCGCGCCTTGGTAAGCTCGTCATCCGCCGCGCCATCGATGTAATCGAACACGGGGAAGGGCAGGCGCGCTTTCGCCAGCGCGCGAAAATCATCGATATTGTGGCAATTTGAAAGGCGCATAGACGCTTTAGGCTCTGGCCGATTGCCGGGCGCAAGTCGAGCCTTCAGCGCGCCCTGCACAAGACAATTGCGGGGTTTTTGCGCGCAGCGGCAGGTTTTGGCGATAATTCCGATGGCGCCGCTGATGCTGGCCCGCGCATGACAGACCCAAAGAACCGGCCCCGCAAGCACGCACCAGCGCTTGCGGGGCCGATTTCATCCAAGAAAAAGCGGCGGGCGCTTACATGGCTTTATCAAGCTCAAACGCCACGCTGATTTCCAGTTCGACCTCGTCGCTCACCAGCGGGATGGCGTAATTCACATTGAAATCAGAGCGCGTGATCGTTGTCTCGGCTTCGAAGCCGACGGTTTCCTTCTCGTTGAAAGGGTTCACCCCGGCACCGACAAATTCAGCGTCGAGCGTCACCTCTTTGGTGATGCCGTTGATCGTCAAATCGCCGGTGATCTCGGCTTCCATCTCGTTGACGGTGACTGCGGTGGACACAAACCGCGCGGCCTTGGGATCGGCGCCAAAGAAATCGGGCGATTTGCCCCCTTCGCCAGGGCGCAGGAGATGCGAGGTGAGTTCAGCGCTCGCCGTAGTCACTGTGGCGATGGGGATCACCACATCCACCTTGGCTGCCTCCAGATTGTCTGGATCAAGCATCAGCGTGCCAGACACATCGCCGAAAATGCCGAAATACTCGTTAAAACCGAAATGGCTGACTTCCCATTCCACCAGCGAGTGGACGGGATCTGCTTTATAGGTGCCACCTGAAATGCGCGTCGGATCGGGCGCGCCGGGAACTTGCGGTGTCTCTTGCGCGAACAGAGCAGGGGCGACGGCGATCGAGCCGGTTACGACGATGCCGGCAGCAGCGGTGGCGAGCACAAGACTGCGCAGAGAAATGGGCGTATTGTAAGGCGTGGTGGCGGGCATGATGGCGGGCCTTTGCGTTTTGTTTAACCGGGATGAAGAGCTGTGTCCTGTTGCAACCAAGATCGAGCCTGAACAGTTCCAAAATGCCTCTTCGTTCAGCCTAGCATGTCAGCGCTCCACCGGTTTGCCGCTCCACCAGATCGGGATAGGAATAGCGCGCACGCGGCGCAGAGGCGGGGCAGGGCACATAATCGGGATCAGCTGCTAGGCATCCGGCCCCGCACACCAGCATGGCAGCGGGACTTGCCGCATCGACACGCCAGAAGCGCCCGCCCGGCGTTGCCACGTAACCATCCATTCCCGCGGCATAATCGCTCTGCAAATCCTGGATCGAGGGCACTTCGCTGTCATAGCGTTCGTTGAACGATCCGTGCGTGTGAAAGCTCGCGACAGGGCGCATGCCGGGTTCATCCCAATAGCGGATGCCGCAGCTTGCCTCGTCCCCTTCGCGCGGAGGCGTTGCGCCAAGCGAGCCGTCTGCGTTTTCAAAGATGATGCCGCACAATTCGATGTTGCGTTCAAAACTCTGCTGCTGGAGCGCGGCAAGCTGGGTGCGGGCGAAATCCTGCACTTCGCCTTGCGTAACGGTGATCACAAAATCGTCGGCTGATTTCACATTCGTGTAAGCGCGCACGATGATCACCATCCAGATGATGGCGATCAGGCCAAAAAGGATGCGGGTGGTGCGGGCGGACATGATTGCCCGCCCTTTGCCGCTAGTTCTTTTCCTTGTCGACCAGCTTGTTCGCCCCGATCCACGGCATCATCGCGCGCAGCTTGGCGCCGGTTTCTTCGATGGGGTGAGCGGCAGCGGCCTTGCGCGCGGCTTTGAGCTCGGGCTGACCGGCGCGGTTGTCGAGCACAAAGTTTTTCACAAATCGGCCCGCCTGAATGTCGGCCAGAACGCGCTTCATCTCGGCCTTGGTCTCATCGGTGATGATGCGCGGGCCTGTAGTGATGTCGCCATATTCCGCCGTGTTGGAGATCGAATAGCGCATGTTCGCGATGCCGCCTTCATAGAGCAGGTCAACGATCAGCTTGGTTTCATGCAGGCATTCGAAATAGGCCATTTCGGGCGCGTAACCCGCCTCGGTGAGGGTTTCGAACCCCGCCTGGATCAGATGCGTGATTCCGCCGCACAGCACGGCCTGCTCGCCAAACAGATCGGTCTCGCACTCCTCGCGGAAATTGGTCTCGATAATGCCGGAGCGCCCGCCGCCAACGCCGCTGGCATAGGCGAGCGCGACTTCTTTGGCGCTGCCGCTGGCATCCTGGTGGACCGCGATCAGACACGGCACCCCGCCGCCGCGCACATATTCGCTGCGCACCGTGTGGCCCGGACCCTTTGGCGCGATCATGATCACATCGATATCTGCGGGCGGCTCGATCAGCCCGAAATGCACATTTAGCCCGTGGGCAAAGGCCAAAGCCGAGCCCGGCTTCATATTGCCGGCAAGGTCATTTTCCCAGATTGCTGCCTGATGTTCATCCGGGGCCAGCACCATCAGGATATCGGCCCATTTCGCCGCCTCTGCGTTCGAAAGCACCGTGAAGCCTGCATCTTGGGCCTTCTTCGCCGATGACGATCCCTCGCGCAGAGCAATCGCGACTTCGCCCACACCGCTATCCCGCAGGTTCTGCGCATGCGCGTGCCCTTGCGAGCCATAGCCCAAAACCGCGATCTTCTTCGATTTGATCAGGCCAAGATCAACATCAGCGTCGTAATAGACTTTCATAAACAATGGTTCTTTCTAATTGAAAATGAGAGGAATTTCAGGAGGGATCAGTCCCGCGCATCATGCCGACAACACCCGAACGGCCCACGGATACAAGGCCAAGCTCGCGCATCAGCACGATGAAACTATCAATCTTGTCGGGCGCGCCGGTGAGCTCGAACACGAAACTGGCCGTCGTCGTATCCACCACCTTGGCGCGGAACAATTCGGCGATGCGCAGCGCTTCGACCCGCTTGTCTCCCGTGCCCGCCACCTTGATCAGCGCCAGTTCGCGTTCGACATGCGGGCCTGCCGTGGTGAGATCGGTCACCTTGTGGACCGGCACGAGCCGTTCAAGCTGCGCCTCGATCTGATCTATCACCGCAGGCGGACCATTGGTGACGATCGTGATCCGGCTGATCGCGTGGTCTTCGGAAATGTCGGCCACGGTGAGGCTGTCAATATTGTAGCCGCGCGCGGTGAACAGTCCGGTGATCTTGGCGAGAATGCCCGGCTCGTTATCAACCGTGACGGCCAGGACGTGCCGCTCGCTTTGTGCGGTGGAGATTTTCATGAAAGGCGCGCCTCTTACACCAAAGCCTTGGCTTCATCGTCCATCGTGCCATCCACCCGGTCACCATAAAGCAGCATGTCGGTATGCGCGGCGCCTGACGGGATCATCGGCAGGCAATTGGCATCCTGCGCAACGCAGCAATCCACCATTACGGGGCCATCATGCTCCATCATCGCCATAATCCCCGCGTCCAGATCCTCTGGCCGCTCGATCCGGATGCCCTTCCAGCCATAGGCTTCGGCAAGCCGCACGAAATCGGGCAGCGAATCCGAGTAGCTGTTGGAATACCGGCTCTCATAAGTCAGCTCCTGCCACTGGCGCACCATGCCCATATATTCATTGTTGAGGATGAACACCTTGATCGGCAGGCGATACTGGCTGGCTGTGCCCAGTTCCTGAATGTTCATCTGGATCGAAGCCTCACCGGCAACATCGATCACCAGCGCATCCGGGCAACCCAGCTGCGCGCCGATGGCGGCCGGCATGCCATAGCCCATCGTGCCAAGCCCGCCGCTGGTGAGCCATTTGTTCGGCTCTTCAAAGCCAATATATTGCGCTGCCCACATCTGGTGCTGGCCGACTTCGGTGGAGATGATGGGCGATCTGTCTTTCGTCAACTCATGCAGGCGCTCCACCGCCTTTTGCGGCATGATCATGTGCGGATGTCTGGCCGACTTCTCGGGATAGGCGAGGCTTTCGCGCGCGCGCCATCCGGCGATGCGCGCTTTCCATTCGCCCAGATCCTGAGGGCGGCGGCTGCCCCAGCCTTCAATCAATTGCGCCAGCACCGCGCCGCAATCACCGACAATGCCCAAGTCCACCGGCACATTCTTGTTGATCGAGGCACGATCAATATCGATGTGGATCTTCTTGGAATCGGGCGAAAACGCATCGAGCCGCCCGGTCACCCGGTCATCAAACCGCGCACCGATGCACACCATCACATCGCACCGGTTCATCGCCATGTTGGCTTCATAGGTGCCGTGCATCCCCAGCATGCCGAGGAAATCGGGATGAGTCGCAGCAAAGCAGCCAAGCCCCATCAGCGTGGAGGTAACGGGGGCGCCGGTGAGATCCTGAAATTCGCGAAGCAAGCGGCTTGCCTCAGGCCCGGAATTGATAATCCCGCCGCCGGTGTAAAGGATCGGGGCCTCGGCGCTCGCGATCATCTCCACCGCTTCGGCAATCTGATCCGCACTGCCAACCATTTGCGGAGCATATCGATGCGCGGCTGTCAGCCTGCCCTGATGGCTTTCTTTGGGGACAGCGATCTGCACATCCTTGGGAATATCGATCACAACGGGGCCAGGGCGCCCGGTGGTGGCGATGCGGAACGCCTCCTCGATCGTCGCGGCAAGATCGGCGGGGTCTTTCACAAGGTAATTGTGCTTGGTGCAGTGGCGCGTAATGCCGATCGTGTCGGCTTCCTGAAAGGCGTCTGTGCCGATGAGGCCGGTGGGCACTTGCCCTGTGAGCACCACAAGCGGGATCGAATCCATATAGGCATCGGCAATCGCGGTCACCGCATTGGTTGCGCCCGGCCCGCTGGTGACCAGCACCACGCCCGGCTTGCCAGTGGCGCGCGCATAGCCTTCTGCGGCATGGCCAGCGCCCGCTTCGTGGCGAACAAGGATGTGGCGAATACGTTCATCGCCGAACAGCTCATCGTAAATGGGCAGAACCGCGCCGCCGGGATAGCCGAACACATATTCCACCCCCTGATCGATCAGGCCCTGAACAAGGATCGCTGCTCCTGAAAGCTGTGACACTGTAATTTTCAACCCTTCAAAACGCTAAAAAAAAGGCCCGACGCTTATAATGCATCAGGCCGATCAGAACACTTTGAGAAAAACGCCTAGATCAACCTGAACTGCCTAGAATACCTACGAGGACCATGATTGATTGCCTTTAACCCTGATTGTGTTTCGCCGGTGATGTAGCTGCAAATTCGCCCGAAACCAAGCGCAGCGCGCAGCGACACCGTTGGGAGGGGCTTATGGCGAATAATCTAAGCCGTCAACCTTTAATCTGGTAATAATCCATCAAAATGGGCGGCCAGATCGATATTTTCGGGAATAGTCTTCCCGCTTACCCGCGGCCAGTCCGGGTCCATCTGTCGTCTGAACCACGTATATTGTCGCTTGGCATAATTGCGCGTGGCCTGCGCGCCGGCGGCAATCACCTCATCGCGGGTGGCTTCATCGCGCAGGAAAGCGGCGATTTCCGGCACGCCAATCGCGCGCATCACCGGCAGATCAGGATCAAGATTGCGGGCGATCAGCGCTTCCACCTCGGCAATGGCGCCCGCCTCCAGCATGGCGGCAAAGCGCGCATCGCAGCGTTCGTAAAGCCAATCGCGCTCTGGCAACAAGATCAGCGGAAACAGCGTGATCTCTTCACCGATGCCGCCGGTCTTGGCCAATTGCCAATCGCCAAGCGTCACGCCGGTTGATCGTTTCACCTCCAGCGCGCGGGCGATGCGCTGGCTATCGCCCGGCTCCAGCTGGGTGGCGCGTTCGGGATCTTCGATCATCAGCGCATCGTAAGCAACCTCCACCGGCAAAGCGCGCACCACTGCGCGGATTTCAGGATCGATTTCGGGGATGGGGGCGATGCCGTCCAGCAGCACTTTCATATACATCCCCGTGCCGCCCACGCAGATCGGCACCGCGCCCTGTTCATGGCACCCCGCAATTTCATCCCGAGCAATTTCGGCCCAGCGCGCGGCGGAACAGGCCTGCGACCCATCCCATGCGCCAAACAGGCGATGCTCTATCCCGCCCATTTCAGTCTCGTCGGGGCGCGCGGAAAGAATGGCGAGATCGGCATAAACCTGCGCGCTATCGGCATTGATGATCACGGCTTTGGTGCCCGCGTGCTCGATGGCTTGCGCCAGTTTTACCGCAACCGCGCTCTTGCCGCTTGCAGTGGGCCCTGCAATGAGCGCGAGCGGACGCTCGATCGGCTTCGCAGCGAGTTCAGCAGGAGATTCTTCGATGGCCATTGCCCGGCTCATAGCAGACCAAAGCGCGCTTGAAAGTCGCATCCATCGCTGTGATGCGGTGATGATCGGGCCGGGCATCGTGGTGAACGAAGCTGCGCGCGTGCCGCATGGCGTGATTGAGCTGAGCGGACCCGATGCGGGCGCAATGCGCGAAGCGCTCGATGATATGTTCCCCGATTTTGACTGGGTGGTGAGCGCCGGCGGCCTTTCCATGCCGCATCTGCTGGTGAGCGATATGGATTCGACCATGATCGGGCAGGAATGCATCGATGAGCTGGCCGATTATGCCGGGATCAAACCCCAGATCGCCGCGATTACAGAGCGGGCGATGCGCGGTGAACTCGATTTCGAAAGCGCTTTGCGTGAACGGGTGGCGCTGCTCGCGGGGCTGGAGGAGAGCGCGATTGCACGCTGTCTGGACGAGCGCATCCGTCCGAACCAAGGCGCGCGCGAGCTGGTGCAGGGCCTGAAAGGTGCCGGGGCGCGCTGTGTGCTGGTGACGGGCGGCTTCCATCACTTTGCAGACCGGGTTGGCGAGATGCTGGGATTTGACCGGGTGGTTGGCAACCGGCTTGCTGTGGATCGCGGGGTTCTGACTGGCGAGCTTGAGGGCGCGATCAGCGATGGAAGCACAAAGGCGCGCGTGCTGGCCGAAGAAGCGGCGGCGTTGGGGAAGGGCGCGCTGGGGGAAGGCGTGGTTGCGCTGGCCCTAGGCGATGGCGCGAACGATATCCCGATGATTGAGGCGGCGAGCTTCGGCATCGCCTATCGCGCCAAGCCCAAGGCACAAGAGGCAGCCGATGGCCGGATTGAAAGCGGTGATTTGCGCAATGTTCTGAGGCTTTTAGGTGGTTCTGCGGGTTGATGCACCAAGGGTAAGGCGGCTGGCTAAAAAAGGGTTTGATGCGCAGCCCGGCTCTGCTATTAACATTGATGTAAGTAATGCTCGGTTATGAACAACGGCGTTCGCGCGAACCTATCTGAACACAAGGCACCCAAACCCATGGCAACCAAGGATTTCAGCTCCATCCTCGCTTCAGACGGCACTGTGCTGCGCCACCCCGATCGGCCGCAACCGCGCTATTCGCCGATGCGGGCCTGGAAGAACTTCCGCCTGCTGATGAAGGACAAGGAGGACACCAGCCTGGTCTTCAAGATCTACGAATCGCTGCCAGCCAAGGGGTTCATGGACCGGGTGGAAGAACTTGCTTTGTCCGAGCGGGGTGAAATGTTGCGCAGCACCGAACCTTTCCTGCCTGAAATCCTTGATGATCACGCCGCGCTGCGCAAAACCCCCAAGGGCAGCCTCGCGCATGCCTATTGCGATTTCATGGAGAGCGAGGGCCTCTCCGCGGCGGGGCTTGTCGCCGAGGCGGACCGCCTGGGCCGGGCGAAGTATCCCGATGTCGCGCAGTGGTTCATGGATCGCTCGCGCGACACACACGATCTCTTCCACGTGCTGACCGGCTATGGCCGCGATGCGCTTGGCGAACAATGCGTGCTGCTGTTCACCCACGGTCAGTCACCCACGCATGGCCACCTGCTCATTGGCTATGCCGGCTCTGTGAACATCAAGCTGCAATTGAAGGGCAGCAAGGCGCCGGTGATGGGCGCTGTGCAACAAGCAAAGCGCACCGGCCGCGGCGCGCCCCGAATGATTGAACAACCGATCCGCGAGCTTCTTAAACAGCCGCTTGCCGATGTTCGCCAAGCGCTGAATATCCCTGAGCCGAGTGTTTATCTGGAATGCCACCGGGTGTGGCGCAGCGAGGGGATCGATCCCTATGACCTGCTCGCCGCGCAAAACACATCGGAAACGGCGGTGGCCGCGTAAAGCCCAGCTTTACAGCCAGCTGGCGATCTGGCTCAGCGGCTTTTTTACGGCCGCTTTGACAGGCACGCTCGCATCAGCGCTGGGCCTGCCGACCACGATAATCATCAGCGGCTTTTCCCATTCGGGCCGTCCACACACCTCGCGCAGGAACCCCATGGGCGAGGGCGTGTGCGTCAACGTGGCGAGACCGGCCTCATGCAAGGTCGCAATCAGCATACCGCACGCAATCCCGACGCTTTCATTGACGTAATAGTTCTGCGTTCTGCCATCTTCCTCGATGCCGCCTTTGCGCTGGGCGAAAACGACGACGAGATAGGGCGCGCTTTCGAGGAACGGCTTGTCCGCATCCGTGCCCAAATCCTTCAACGCGCCCAGCCATTCCTCGCTTGCCTTGGGATCATCGCCGTCTTCGCCGTAAAAGCGCCGCTCTTCCGCTTCAGCAGCTTCGCGGATGGCGCGTTTCTTTTCGGCTGAGTGGACGACGGCAAAATGCCAGGGCTGATGATTGGCGCCGTTGGGCGCAGTCCCGGCGGCCTCGATCGCAGCCTCAATCACCGCGCGCGGGACGGGCGCATCGGAAAAATAGCGGCACGAGCGACGCTGTTTCAGCCGGTCCCGCAAGGCACAGGCGCGGGCCGTGCTTTCTTCATCCGGCAGCCGAGGAAGCGAATAGGGGCGGGATTTGTACTCTTTCATCGGTGCTCCTCGCCGCCTCGTCGGCGATACGCTTGGGCTATCACAAACGCTGCATGCGGGCGATCAGGCCCCGCTCAGCCTCCCATCCAATCGCGGAAAAAGCTCTCATGCGCCTCGCGCAGCTCGCTGATCGAAACACCCAGCAAACTCTTGCCGCCCACAGTTCCAATGCGGGTGAAGCCAACCATTTCGGCTTCGGCTATGTCCGGACCCTCTGCAACGATGCGGTTGAATGCTTCGGCATGCTCGGACGCGACAGTGACGACATAACGCGCCTGATCCTCGCCGAACCACCACTGAGCCTGGGTGTAGGCCTCATTGGGTGAAACCTGCGCCCCTACATCGCCCGCTAGTGCCATTTCCGCGAGCGCCACTGCGAGGCCGCCATCGGAAAGATCGTGGACCGCCGAGAGCAACCCTTCACCAATCAGCTTGCGCACGATCTGGCCCGCTCCCTTTTCGGCAGCAAGGTTTACCGGCGGAGCGCGCCCCTCATCACGACCTGTGACGACTTCGAGCCACAGCGACTTGCCCAGATGCGAGCGTGTGGGATCAGGCCGCGACCAGAATTCAGGCGCAACCAGATAGATCGCATCGCCTTCATCCTTGAAGGCATGGGTCACCATCTTCGAGGCATCATCCAGCACGCCCACGCCGCCGATCGCGGGCGTGGGCAGGATCGCCGATCCGCCGCCTGTCGCCTTGCTTTCATTGTAAAGCGAGACATTGCCGGACACGATCGGGAAATCGAGCGCGCGGCACGCATCGCCCATGCCTTCGAGCGCATGGACAAACTGGGCCATGATTTCAGGGCGCTGGGGATTTGCGAAATTCAGGCAATTGGTCACGGCAAGCGGCCGCGCGCCGACTGCACAGATGTTGCGATACGCCTCGGCAATCGCCTGTTTGCCGCCTTCATAAGGGTCTGCATAGACATAGCGCGGTGTGCAATCAGTGCTGATCGCGAGCGCCTTGTTCGTACCATGCACCCTCACCACTGCTGCATCGCCCCCGGTCTGGAGCGTATCAGCCATCACCTGGCTATCATATTGCTCCGCAATCCAGCTGCGCGAAGCGAGATTGGGCGAGGCAAGCAAGGTGAGCAGATCCGCGCCCGGATCGCTGGTTTCGGGCATATCATTCATGGGAGCAATGCCCGCCCATTGTGCGTAATCCGTCTTTGAAAGGTAAGGGCGATCGTAGAGCGGCGCGTCCGCTGCAAGCGGCCCAAGTGGGATATCGCACACCACCTCTCCATTCCACTCCAACACCATGTGCTGCGTGTCTGTCACTTCGCCGATGATGGCGAAATCAAGCTCCCACTTTTCGAAAATCGCCTGAGCCATCTTTTCCTTGCCGGGCTTGAGCACCATCAGCATGCGCTCCTGGCTTTCGCTCAGCATCATCTCGTAAGGCGTCATGCCTTCTTCGCGGCAAGGGACCTTGTTCATGTCAAGCCGGATCCCCGTCTTGCCGTTCGTGGCCATTTCAACGCTGGATGAGGTGAGACCCGCTGCGCCCATATCCTGAATGGCGACGATGGCATCGGTGGCCATCAGTTCAAGACACGCCTCGATCAGGAGCTTTTCGGTAAACGGATCGCCCACTTGGACCGTGGGGCGCTTGGCTTCGGCGTCTTCCCCGAAATCCGCGCTTGCCATGGTTGCCCCGTGGATACCGTCTCGCCCGGTCTTGGACCCGACATAGACGATCGGGTTGCCGACCCCTGATGCTGCGCTGTAGAAAATCCTGTCCGCATCCGCGATGCCCACCGTCATCGCATTGACGAGGATGTTGCCATCATAGGCGGGGTGGAAATTGGTTTCGCCGCCTACTGTGGGCACGCCGACGCAATTGCCGTAGCCACCGATGCCTGCGACCACTCCTTGCACAAGGTGCTTCATCTTGGGGTGATCCGGACGGCCAAAGCGCAGCGCATTCATATTCGCTACAGGCCGCGCGCCCATTGTGAAGACATCGCGCAAAATGCCGCCCACACCCGTCGCCGCGCCCTGATAGGGTTCGATGTACGATGGGTGGTTGTGGCTCTCCATCTTGAAGATAGCGGCCAGTTTCTGGCCGTCTGGCCCGTCACCGATATCAATCACCCCGGCATTCTCGCCCGGCCCGCAGATTACCCATTCGCCCTCGGTCGGCAGTTTCTTCAGGTGAAGGCGGCTCGATTTATAGCTGCAATGCTCTGACCACATGACAGAAAATATGCCAAGCTCTAACAGATTGGGCTCGCGCCCAAGGCCGCTCAGGATACGCTCATACTCCTCGGGGGAAAGCCCGTGGGCATCGACAATGTCCGGTGTAATATCGCTCATGCGGAAGGCTCTTATTTCACCCGCTCGCCGCCGCCAAGCCGCCGCGACGTGCAATCTGGCGATTCTCCCCCACCCAGGCGGCGAGAAGAGTGAGGATTGCAAAGGCAATCAGCGCCTCAAGATACAGAAATAGCCCTGCCGCCTGAGGCTCAGGCCCCAGCCAGTTGATCGCTTGCATGACCAGCAAGGCAATCAGCAAAACAAACGGAGGGCCAACCGGCCCGCGTGTGCGGCGCAGGTAGAAAAACAGCGCAGCCAGCACCAAACCGATCTCCAGCGGCATGGCGATGGCGGGATAATTCCAGAGCCCCAATCCGTACCTTGTTTCACCTCCGGCTATCGTCAGATCCGGTCGATGCGCCACGAGATCGAGCGCCCAGTGCGAGATCACAACAATCGCAGACAACACAGCCGCAAGCGCGCCGCGTCCGGTGAACAACACGATCAGGCCGAACACCGCAGCCCATATTCCTGTGGCCATAAGACTGTGCGTGTAAGGGTAGAAATACAGATCATACGGCACCATCACTGTGGCGCCTGGCTCAATCCGCATTTTCTCTACGCCGACAATGGCGAGCGTGAAGAATCCCCAGTCAATCAATTGCGCAGCGATAAAAGTGGTCGCCAGCCCCGGCGCACGCGGACCCAGAGATGAAGCGACAAGCGCCGGAGCGAAGTGGCCGATAAACATAAAAGCAAGCGATCCCCGGCGGTAAGAAATTAAGCTGTCAGCTTCAGTGTCGCAAAAGTGGCCACAGCAGCGCTGGTCCCCGTCGCAAACGCGCCCCAGGCGATGTCAACCACGCTGATCTTCGTCGCCCAGACTTTTAGCACCGCCTGACTGGTAAGATCATAGGTCGCATAGCACAATGCACCCAGTAGAATTCCGTTGAGGAGCGCTATCGTCCACTGGCCGCTTTCCAGTCCCGGCTTCACGGCAAACCACATCATTCCCGCCAGGTAGAGGAAATAAAATACGCCAGCGGCACCCATGTTAAAATTGTCCGCCATGACTTCACCGATAACCGGCCTGTAGAAATTCGGGCCTGCCCAGCTAAGCCACATTGCATCCAGCGCGCCGAATATGATTGCAGCAACGGCGTAGGCGATCAGGTATTGTGTCATTGATTGGTCCCTGTTTGTTGGTCGGTCTTGACCGGGTGCGTGTGGGAAGTCATTGCTCTGACGCATGGACGAGGGAAACGGTTCCGCATCGAATAGCGGCGATATCGAACAGATGAGCTTCGAGGAAGCGCTTGGCGCGCTCGAAACGATCGTGCAGCAACTTGAGCGCGGCGATGTGCCGCTTGATGGTTCGATCACGCTTTACGAGCGCGGGGAGAAATTGCGGGCGGCATGCCAGAAGCGCCTCGATGCAGCTCAGGCCCGTATCGAGAAGATCGTGACTTCGGCGGATGGGACTCCAACCGGCACCACTGCGCTCGACGAAGGAGCGTGACGTGACACTTGCTGAAGTTGAGACGAACATTCTGGGCGATGCGCTGAACCGGGTGCAGCGCGAAGTTGATGATGTATTCGATATGGCCTTGCCGGTGCCTGATGATACGCGTGCACGGCTGGTCGAAGCCATGCGATATGCTGCGATCGCAGGCGGCAAAAGGGTGCGTCCGCTGCTGGTGGTGAGCACGGCGGCAATGTTCGGAGTTTCGCGCGAATCTGCTCTGCGCGCAGGAACCGCAGTCGAAGCAATCCACGTCTATTCGCTCATCCATGATGATCTGCCGTGCATGGACGATGACGATCTGCGCCACGGTAAGGCCACGCTGCACAAGCGGTACGATGAGGCAACTGCGGTTCTTGCAGGCGATTCGCTCCACGCTCTGGCGTTTGAATTGCTGGCTGATCCCAAGACCAGCGCTGATCCGTTCACGCGGGTCCAGCTGATCGCAACCCTTGGCGCTGCCAGCGGCATGAGCGGCATGGCAGGCGGCCAGATGATGGATATGGTCGCAGATGAAGAAGGCGTGGATTATGACCTCCACACCGTCACCCGGCTCCAGCAATTGAAAACGGGCGCCCTGCTGGCTGCCAGCGTGGAAATGGGAGCCATCCTTGGTAAAATAGCGCCCGAGGGACGCGGGCACTTGCGCAATTACGCCCGCGATATCGGGCTTGCGTTCCAGATCGCAGACGATCTTCTCGACGTGGAGGGCGATACTGCCAAAGCGGGCAAGGCGCTGCGCAAGGATACTGAACAAGGCAAGCAGACTTTTGTCTCCCTGATGGGCGTTGAAAAGGCCCGCGAGCAGGCCCGCGCGCTGGTTGATCAGGCAATCGCGCATCTGGCAGGCCACGGGAAAGAAGCCGATACGCTTCGTGCGCTCGCCCGATTTGTGGTCGAGCGGGACAGGTAAACAGCACAAACAACAAACCCGCATCCAAGACGGGCACCAGGCGAGGAAGAGGATCACGCCATGACACGCCGCGTAGGCATATATCCGGGCACGTTTGACCCGATCACTCTGGGGCACGCCGATATCATCCGGCGCGGATCAAAACTGGTGGACTGGCTCATCATCGGCGTCACCACAAACCCGTCGAAAAATCCCATGTTCTCTACGGCGGAACGCTTCGCCATGGTTCAGCGCGAGGTGAAGGGCCTGGGCCTTGGCAATGTCGAGGTGGTTGGCTTCAATTCCCTGCTTGTGAAATTTGCGCATTCACAAGGCGCCAGCGTGATCATCCGCGGCCTGCGCGCGGTGGCCGATTTCGAATACGAATATCAGATGGCGGGCATGAACCAGCAGCTTGATGAGGAAGTCGAAACCGTGTTTCTCATGGCCGATGTCTGCCTGCAGCCGATTGCCAGCAAGCTTGTGAAAGAGATCGCCTTGTATGGCGGGGATATTTGCAAGTTTGTCAGTTCCCCGGTCGAGGCTGACGTTCTGGCCCGGGTTGAGGAAATAGGCCGCAAAGGCGATATGTGAAGCGCGAAGCGTGTTGCAGCAAGCGAAGAACGGGCAGCTTGCCTGCATCATTCATTGAAGTGTCAGACACACGCGGTTAGAGGCTGCCTTCAATCTTACATATGGAATAATCCAAGACATTGACCATGCTGCGCACCTTTTTCACGTTCACTGCCACCGCACTGCTCGCAAGCACGCCTCTTGCTCTTCAGGCGCAGGAGGCCGAGGCTTCCGAGGCCGACGAAAGCGCGCAATCGCAAGAAGCCGCAGAGGAAGGAGCGGCTGAAGCGCCGCGCATCTATCCCGATATAAATTATGATCCGAGCGAGGACCCCGATGATGTCTGGGTGCTGGACCTTTCAAATGGTGAACGGATCAAGATCCGCTTGATGGACGAATGGGCGCCCGATCATGTGGAGCGGATCAAAACGCTGACCCGACAGGGCTTTTACGACGGCATCATTTTTCACCGCGTGATTGAAGGCTTCATGGCGCAAAGCGGTGATCCCACTGGCACAGGGCAGGGAGGGTCCGAGCTTCCCGACCTCAAGGCAGAATTCAATCCCATGCCGCATATCCGCGGGTCGGTTGCCATGGCCCGCGCCAATGAAGAGGACAGCGCCAACAGCCAGTTCTTCATCGTGTTCTATCCGCGCTTCAGCCTTGATAAGCGTTATACAAATTTTGGCCGCGTGATTGACAACATGGCAGCCGTGGATGCGATCAATCGGGGCGAGCCGCCGCAAAACCCCACGCGAATTGTGCAAGCCTCACTCGCCAGCCAGAACAAGCCGAAGCCTGAAACGACTGCGCCGCAGGTAGAGCCGGATATCACGTCCGACATGCTTAATTCCCCGCTCTGATACCGCTTCTTTGTATGGGGGGGTGAGCAATGCGCGTTGATCTGTTCGACTTTGATCTTCCAAATGAACGCATTGCCTTGCGCCCGGTGCGCCCGCGCGATGCGGCGCGGATGCTGGTCGTGCGCGGGCGGGATGATCCATTCGAGGATCGCGCAGTGCGTGATTTGCCTGATCTTCTGGAGCCGGGAGATACGCTGGTATTTAACGATACGCGCGTCATCCCCGCTCAGCTTGAAGGGCGCCGCGCCAATGGAGAGGCAAAGATCGGAGCCACTCTTCACAAACGCATGGACTTGAGGCGATGGCAGGCGTTCATCCGCAATGCCAAGCGCGTGAAAACCGGCGATGCGCTGATGTTCGGCGGCGGCGTAACAGCGATTGCCGAAGAGCGCCATGCAGATGGATCGCTCACCCTGTTTTTCGAAGGTGAGGAACCGGTCGAAGTCTTGCTGGAGCGTGCAGGCACCATGCCTCTTCCGCCGTACATTGCGCAGAAACGCACAATCGATGAGCGCGACTACGAAGATTACCAGACGATGTTTGCAACGCAGGATGGCGCGGTTGCCGCGCCAACCGCATCGCTGCATTTCACCCAAAGGCTGATCGATGCGCTGGATGCGCGCGGGATCAATCGCGAAACTCTCACCTTGCATGTGGGGGCGGGTACGTTTCTGCCGGTCAAGGCTGAGGATACCGATGATCATGCGATGCACTCCGAATTCGGTCGGATCAGCGAGAAAACAGCCGCACGGCTGAATGCGGTGCGCAACAGCGGAGGAAGGCTTATCGCTGTGGGCACCACGGTGCTGCGTCTGCTCGAAAGCGCGGCGCGCGAGGACGGCGTTATCGAAGCGTTTGCCGGAGATACGGACATTTTCATCACGCCCGGCTATCAGTTCCGCGCCGTTGATGGACTGATGACCAATTTTCACTTGCCCAAATCCACCCTGATGATGCTGGTGAGCGCACTGATGGGGCGTGATCGCATGATCGCAGCCTACCAGCATGCCATCGAAAAGGAGTATCGCTTCTACTCCTATGGTGACTCCTCGCTCCTCCTGCCCTAGCGCGGGGCCCATGTCCGAAACGATCCTTTCCATTCACGGCCTGAGCAAAGTCTATTCCGGCGGCACGAAGGCGCTTGACGGTGTTGATCTTGATATCCGCAAAGGAGAGATCTTCGCTCTGCTTGGGCCCAATGGAGCAGGCAAGACGACGCTGATCGGCGCTGTATGCGGGCTGGTGCGGCCAACATCAGGCACAATCACAGCGTTCGGCAACGATCTCTCGACCGATTGGCGCACGGCGCGCGCCCGCATCGGGCTGGTTCCGCAAGAGCTATCGACTGACATGTTCGAGACAGTGTGGCGCGCTGTATCCTATTCACGCGGCCTGTTCGGCTATCCATCGAACAAGCAGTTCATCGAGGACATCCTCAAATCGCTCAGCCTATGGGATAAGAAGGACAGCCAGATCCGCGAGCTGTCTGGCGGCATGAAACGCCGCGTGCTGATTGCCAAGGCGCTTGCGCATGAGCCGGATTTGCTCTTTCTTGATGAGCCTACCGCTGGGGTCGATGTCGAATTGCGCAAGGGCATGTGGGATCAGATCGCGAGGCTGCGAGAGCGCGGGACGACGATTATCCTCACAACGCATTACATTGAAGAAGCTGAATTGATGGCAGACCGGGTCGGTATCATTCGCGCTGGCCGCATTCTTATGGTCGATGACAAGGCGACGATGATGGAACGGCTCGGTACAACCGAAGCCGTGATTACTTTGCCAGACGCACTCACCGACCTGCCTCACGCATTGGCAGGCTTTCCGGTGGAACTGCGCGGCGATGGCAAGGAGCTTTGCTATCGCGGAGGCAACACTGAAGCGGGCGCAAGGGCCGAGATCGCCGATCTAACCAAGGCTCTGATCGCGAGCGGCATCGACTATACTGGCATCGACATTCATGATTCCTCGCTGGAAGATATTTTCGTCGATCTCGTCACGGCGGCAGAGGCGGCATGAGCTTTAACTTCACCGGGGCCTGGGCGATCTATAAGCGCGAATTGATGCGGGCCATTCGCACCGTGTTCCAATCAATTCTCGCGCCTGTGCTGACAACCTCGCTCTACTTCATCGTCTTCGGCAGCGCGATCGGCAGCCGGATGGAACCGATAGGCGGGATTGAATACGCCGCTTTCATTATTCCCGGTCTTCTGATGCTTACCTTGCTGGGCGAAACCACCAGCAATTCAAGCTTTGGCATCTACATGCCCCGCTTCACCGGAACGATTTATGAACTTCTCTCGGCGCCGGTTGGCGTTGCGGAAACCCTGATCGGGTTTGTCGGTGCGGCGGCCACAAAGAGCCTGGTCCTCGCTGCCATCATCCTTGGTACGGCGACATTCTTTGTCGATTATCAGATCAAATACCCGCTTTTGGCGCTCGGCTACATTATGCTGGTGGCGGCCAGTTTCTCGCTGTTTGGCTTTATCCTCGGCATTTGGGCGGACAGTTTTGAAAAGCTTGGGATAATCCCTGTGCTGATCCTCACACCGCTGACATTTCTGGGTGGCACATTTTATTCGCTGGATATGCTTCCGGCACCGTGGAACACGATCGCTCTGGCCAATCCGATTGCTTTCCTGGTGAGCGGACTGCGCTGGACTTTCTACGGCACAGCAGACGTATCGATCGCCGTATCTCTTGGGCTTACGCTTGGTTTTCTTGCTGTTTGCACGGGCGTGATCGCCTATATCTTCAAAACGGGTTGGCGGCTGCGCGAATGACACAGCGACCCCGCTTCACCTATACGCTTCACGCGACCGATGGCCGGGCGCGACGTGGTACAATTTCGATGCGCCGGGGCGATATCGAGACGCCGGCCTTCATGCCGGTGGGCACTGCGGCCACCGTCAAGGCGATGAAGCCCGATGCCGTCCGCGCGCTTGGTGCTGATATCATCCTTGGCAATACCTATCACCTGATGCTGCGCCCTGGTGCCGAACGCATGGCGCGCCTTGGCGGATTGCACGATTTCATGAAATGGTCGCGCCCGATCCTCACGGATAGTGGCGGCTATCAGGTGATGAGCCTTTCAGACCTGCGCAAATTGACAGAACAGGGCGTGGAGTTTCGCAGCCATATCGATGGCTCAAAACACATGCTTACACCCGAGAGATCAATGGAAATCCAGCGCCTGCTTGGCTCTGACATTGTGATGGCGTTTGATGAATGCCCCCGCGCTGATCGCCCGCGCGATGAAATTGCGCAGAGCATGGAGCTGTCCATGCGCTGGGCGAAACGCAGCCGCGATGGCTTTGACAGCGGCGAAGATCACGCAAGCCGCTCGGCACTGTTTGGCATCCAGCAAGGCGCGCTGGATCCAGACTTGCGCCGGATAAGCGCAGACAAGCTGATCGATATCGGGTTTGACGGATATGCCGTCGGCGGTCTTGCAGTGGGCGAGGGGCAAGAGGCGATGTTTGGCGTGCTCGATTACGCGCCCGGGCAATTGCCACAGGATCGACCTCGCTACCTGATGGGCGTTGGCAAACCCGATGATCTGGTCGGCGCGGTGGCGCGCGGCATCGACATGTTCGACTGTGTCCTGCCCACGCGTTCAGGACGCAATGGACAGGCCTTTACGTGGAATGGCCCCATAAACCTTCGCAATGCCCGCTTTGCCGAGGATAAAGAGCCGTTGGACGAAGCATCTCAATGCGCGGCCTCGTCACAATTTTCGAAGGCATATCTGCACCATTTGATCAAGTCGGGCGAGATGTTGGGCGCGATGCTGCTGACAGAGCACAATCTTGCCTTTTACCAGGCCTTGATGCGGGCGATGCGTAGTGCCATTGAGCAGCAGCGCTTCGCTGACTTTGCAGCCGAATTCCGCCGCAACTATCTTGGAAGTTCATAGATGATGCCCCCCAAAGCACCAGAAGCCTGCGAAACCATGATCGACGTGCGCGACGGGGTTGATGCGACCGATCGGGAAATCGTTGCCCTGCTAGAACGCCGTTTTGGCTACATGCGCGCAGCGGCCCGCATCAAGCCAACGCGTGAGGCGGTTCGCGATGAGGAGCGCAAGGCCAGCGTGATCAATGCCGCTGTCGCCGAGGCGGAGGCGAGGGGCATTCCGGGCAATGTTGTGGCGCAAATTTGGGAAACGCTGGTTGAGGGATCTATCGCTTACGAACTGGTGGAATGGGATCAACTCAGAGATTAGTTCTTCTTCGCCAGAAATGCTGCAAGCCGAGCGACTTTTGCTTCTGGCTTTTTTTGGCGGATCGAGGAAGCAAACTTTGCAATCCGTTTTTCCCAACGCGGCAATTGCTTCAGAACCTGCTTTTCATCCGCAGGACCAAGCGCGAGCGTTCTCACCGGCGCAAACCCGCAGAAACCCAAGACCTGCCCCTTCCATCGGCGGATCACGGGATTGCCGTAATACCAGCGCAGCACTGATGGCGGCGTATCCATCGTAACGATTACATCGGCAGACCTGCCTGCCATGAGCTTGTCCCACCACGGATCATCCTTGTGATAGGCGAAAACAAAACCGGGCAGGAAAAGCCGATCGATCAATCCTTTCAATGGCGCGGGCTCTGCTCCCCACCACATCGGGAAGGCAACCACCAAATGATCGCACGCATCCAGCGCTTTGGCCAGCTGGGCAAGGTCGGGCTCCCAATCGGTACGTTTGCGGTATCCATGTTCGAGTGCAGGCAAAAAATCCACGTCGCGCACAGCCACTCGGGTTATCTGCGCCTGTTCGGGCAGGGCGAGTGCATACAGATCAAGCAGATGTGACGTCAGGCGCCCTTTATCCGGATGGCCGTCAAGCAAAAGCACGTTCATCTCGATCTCCTCTCATCAGCGACAGTGCCTGAAACTGGAGGATTTGCCGGCCTTGGGCAAACGCACGACAAAAAAGGCGGCCCGTGCGGACCGCCTTTTCCGATTTACAGATAGGACAATACAAGGATCAGCGCGAATAGAACTCGACCACGAGGTTGGGTTCCATCGTTACCGGATAGGGCACTTCGTCCAGCTTGGGCACGCGGGTGAAGGCCACCTTTTCATTGCCATCGGGCACAACATAGTCGGGAATGTCACGCTCAGGCAGGCTTTGCGCTTCGATCACCAGCGCCATTTCCTGCGCTTTCTTGCCGAGGCTGATTACATCGCCCACATCGCAGCGACGCGAGGGAATGTTGCACTTCACGCCGTTCACATAAATGTGGCCGTGATTGACGATCTGGCGCGCCGAGAAAATCGTGGGCGCAAACTTGGCGCGGTACACGATCATGTCCAGACGACGCTCTAGCAGGCCGATCAGGTTCTGGCCCGTATCGCCCTTCATGCGCACCGCATCCTTGTAGGTGGAGTGGAACTGCTTTTCCGTCACTTCGCCGTAATAGCCCTTGAGCTTCTGCTTGGCGCGAAGCTGAAGGCCAAAATCGCTCATTTTGCTCTTGCGACGCTGGCCGTGCTGACCGGGGCCATAAGAACGCTTGTTGACGGGAGAATTCGGACGACCCCAGATGTTTTCGCCCATCCGGCGGTCGAGTTTGTGCTTGGCGCTGTTGCGCTTTGACATAAGTCTTTCCTTCAAATTTGCTGGCCCACCCAAATGGCAGGCATCCAACCCGGCATCGCTGCGCTAGAGTAGATCTCTAACGCGGCCACCGCTTCACCGGGGTGCGGGGCCCATTTGCGAAGGCGCGCCGATAGCGGGAGCCTCGCGCGCAGTCAAGCGCCACGAGTGCCGCCAGCAATATATCCGCTGCCTAAACTTTAGTGGCGGCGCCCGCGATTGGCCTCGTTATAGGCCTTCCACTCGTCGCGCGTCTTGCACACCCTCGTGCGGCGGCGGCTTCCGACTTCGGTGGCGAGACGCTTGCAGATTTTCTTTTCTTCCGCCTCAGGCTTCTCTTCTTTGGTTTCCTCGGTTTGAGGAGCGGGTTTTTTATCCTCGCTCGGCTCGGCAAAGGCCGGAACGGCGAGGGCGGGAAGCGCGATAAGAAGCGCTGCCTTGGACAGGCGATTGAGCATCGTAATCTCGTTTAATTGATTAAGGGGAGTGGAACTCTGTAACGAAGTTAAGTGCGATCGTCCAATGGCTTATTTGTCACTCAACGGTCAATCGTTGTTGCGCTTATCGCGTTCCAGCGTGCTCAGGATGCCGCGCAAGGTGCGCATTTCGAGGTGGTTCCAACCCGGCTTCGTCAGCATGCTTCGCAGCGTTCGCCGGGTCGCTTCGGCCCGCGTTTCCGGCAGGAAATATCCGCGCGGTTCAAGCAAGCGCTCAAGATGATCGATCATCGCGTCAAGCTCGATCTGGTCAGCGGGCGGCAATACTTCACCATCAACCGTAGGCTGGACCAAATCCGCCGCAGCTTCTCTCTCGCGGCCGATGCGCGACCATTCATACGCCACAAGGATCACAGCCTGGGCGAGATTGAGCGAGCCGAATTCCGGATTGATAGGCACAGTCAGAATATGCCGGGCTAGCGCCACATCTTCGGTTTCCAGTCCTGATCGTTCCGGGCCAAACAGGATTGCGTGGCGACCGGGCTGTGCATGGATCAACTGCGCAGCGCCATCAGCTCCGACGACAGGCTTGGTCACACCCCGTTTTCTCACGGTCGTTGCATAGACATGGGCGCAATCCGATACGGCGTCCTTGGTGCTTTTGAACACCTGCGCATTATCGAGCACCAGATCAGCCCCGGCAGCCGCCGGCCCGGCCGATGGATTAGGCCAGCCATCACGCGGTTCGACAAGGCGCATTTCGGTCAATCCGAAATTGAGCATTGCGCGCGCAGCCTTGCCGATATTCTCGCCCAGTTGCGGGCGCACCAGCACAATCACGGGCTTGATGCGGTCCGCCTCGTCATTGCCCATTGCGCTATTCCTTCCCGGCTTCGGCAATGGTGCTGGCAAATTCCTCGAAATCTCGCGCTTCGGAAAAATCGCGGTAGACGCTGGCGAAACGAATATAGGCAACGCTGTCAATCTGGCGCAGCCCGTCCATCACCAATTCGCCAATATGTGAAGAGGGCACTTCGGGTTCGCCCGCTGTCTCCACCTGACGCTGGATGCCAGAGACAAGCTGATCGATCTGTTCCTGGCTCACACCGCGCTTGCGACAGGCGAGAGAAACAGAGCGCTCCAGTTTCGTGCGGTCAAACGGTTCGCGGCGCAGATCCGAGCCATCCACCCCGGCTTTCACGATCGTAACCTCGCGCAACTGCACGCGTTCAAAGGTGGTGAAACGGGCACCGCACGAAGAACACTGACGGCGCCGACGGATGGCTGTGCCATCTTCGGTGGGGCGCGAATCTTTTACCTGTGTCTCTTCATGAGCGCAGAACGGGCAACGCATGCGGTGAGTTCACTTCCTGATCCGCTGATAAAAGGCAAAACCGGCCCCAGCGATAAGGCCCAAGGGAAGCGAAACCACCGGCAACACTGCCCCTGCAACCGCTCCGATTGCAGCACCTGTAAGCACTGGCTTGGTTGAAGGATGCTTCATGCCTTCTTGCGCCATTCCGGTAATCTCGGCTTTCGCATCTTCCACCCAGTCCGGCTGCCTGTCATCGCTCATATGCGCCTCACATACCGGGATAGACGGGATAATCGGCACACATTGTGGCCACGCGTGAGCGGACGCTTTCTTCGATCTGCGCGTTGCCTTCGGCGCCATTTTTCGAAAGACCATCGACAACTTCTGCAATCAAGGCGCCGATCTGCCGGAACTCAACCGGACCAAAGCCGCGGGTCGTTCCTGCCGGGGTTCCAAGGCGCACGCCGCTGGTGACGAAAGGTGATCGGGTATCAAACGGAATGCCATTCTTGTTGCATGTCAGCCATGCGCGGTCGAGGCCCTTTTCCGCATCCTTGCCGGTCACGTCTTTTGCTGTCAGATCGACCAGCATCGAGTGATTATCGGTACCGCCCGAGCAGATACGCAGGCCATTTTCCTCAAGGCTAGCTGCCAAAGCGCGCGCATTTTCGACAATACGGTGCGCATAGGTCTTGAATTCGGGCTGCAATGCCTCGCGAAACGCCACTGCCTTGGCCGCGATTACGTGCATGAGGGGGCCGCCCTGCATTCCGGGGAACACCGCCATATTTAGCGGCTTTGTATATTTCTCGTCATTCCACAGCATGATCCCCGAGCGCGGACCGCGCAGGCTCTTGTGAGTGGTGGAAGTGACGATATCACAATGCGGGAAAGGCGAGGGATGAGCGCCGCCGGCGACCAGACCCGAAATATGGCTCATATCGCACAGCAAAATCGCGCCAACTTCATCGGCGATCTCGCGGAAAGCCGCAAAATCCCACCTGCGTGAATAGGCAGTGCCGCCGCAAATGATCAGCTTGGGCTTGTGCTCGCGCGCACTGGCGGCGACGGCATCCATGTCGATCAATTCGTCTTCCTGGCGCACGCCGTAGGACACGGGGTTGAACCACTTGCCGCTCATGTTCACGGGCGATCCGTGCGTCAGGTGACCGCCCGAATTCAGGTCCAGCCCCATGAACGTATCGCCCGGCTGAAGCAGTGCCAGAAACACCGCCTGATTCATCTGGCTACCCGAGTTGGGCTGCACATTGGCGAAATTGCACCCGAACAGCTTTTTCGCACGCTCGATCGCGAGAGTTTCGACAACGTCGGCATAATCGCAGCCGCCATAATAGCGCTTGCCCGGATAGCCTTCGGCATATTTGTTCGTAAACACGCTGCCGGTCGCTTCCAGAACAGCACGGCTGGCGATGTTCTCGCTAGCGATCAATTCGATCTTGTCGCGCTGCCGGCCTAGTTCCTTGCCAATGGCGTCTGCAATCTCGGGATCAGCGGTGGCAAGATCATCGTGCCAAAAGCCGTGCATAAGGTCTGTCGTGTGCGAGGGTTGGGTGCTCATTGATGGGTCTCGATATGATCAGGCAGATTGGGCGGTGTACCAAGCTTTGCGACGCGGCGACGGTGGCGACCTTCGGGCTCGTCCGCATCGGCAAATTCGGTGCTAAGAAACGTAGTTACGCAGGACTTCGCCATTTCGATGCCAATCAATCGCGCACCCAAAGCGATGCAATTCGCATCGTTGTGTTCGCGCGCAAGACCGGCCGACACAGGCTCACTCACCAAAGCGCAGCGCACCGCGGGATGGCGGTTTGCGCTCATGGAAATTCCGATACCCGAGCCACAAAGCGCAACACCGTATTGGACTGTGCCCTCGGCGATAACTTCGGCAAGCCTGTATCCATAATCGGGATAATCCACGCTGTGCCCGGGCTCAGTCCCAAGGTCGGCGACCTCGTGGCCAAGATCCATAAGCCATTCGGCAAGCTGCGCCTTCATCTCAGTTGCAGCGTGATCGGAAGCAATAGCAATTCGCATGTGCGCTGGCATAGGCGCTTGCGCGCAAACACTCCAGAGCTTCTCGCCAGTTTTCGACGCCAACCCCGTTTTCAACCCCGCCAAAGCCAATTCGGCTCGCTCGGTCCCTTTCATCCCGAGAATATGGAACCCGACAGCGTCAAGCGGGAGGTCCGCTAGGTCTCAGGCGGCGCGTTTCTCGCCTGCTTTGTGGCCATGTATTCGTCCAGCCTATCGCTGAGATCCTTTTGTGCAGGAGCCAGAAGATCCATCGATTCGCGCCAATATCGCTGATTCGCTTTGCTGAATGCCTCTCCGGCAGAGATGCCGGGCGACAGTTCAAAATAGCGCTGCCCGCTTGGCGTCTGTACGAATGCCAGGATGTCAGTGAGTTCTTCGACTGTGAAGATCGTTGCATATGCCTCGACCATCCCAGCCATAATGTCCGGAATGTGTTTGCGCAGCACTTCCTTTGAACGCGTCGTGTAATCTGCAATCCATTCATCGAGGATAGAAACCGCGACCGGATCATCAGATGGAAGAGACGGAATTATCTCCCTACGCATTTGCTCCACTGTCTGATCCATCGTGGCAAAGAACAGCGTTTCGCGATCGCCCTTGGGATAGCCCAGTGCGACAATTTGCTCCGAAAGCGAAATGGCCGCTGGATTGATGTTGGCCGAGGAGATGCGCCGAGCCTCGTTCGGCGCTTCGCGCTTGTCCGCCGCGCTTACGGGTGAGCACACAGCGGACAATGCAGCGCAACATATTGCAAGCGGGGCAAGTTGACTAAAAAGATGTCTCATTGCCTCGATGGTGAAGGCAAAGCGGATCGATAGCAAGGCGCATCGCGCTCTGCGCTTGGTAGGCATGTACTTTGCAGGCCCTTGTGCTGAACGGCAAAGAGGCCCTAGCAAGAGACTTCAGGGTAAAACAGCAACAGGTATCGCCATGCCTCGACATTCATGCCTAAAACTGGGCCAAACGACCTTTGCGCGCAGGGCGCAAACGCGATTGCAGGCAATGGCGGGCTTCCTGTTCGCCATTCTCGTCATATTGATGCCAACTGCGTTGTGCGCCGCGACGCCGGAGGTTGGACGCGCTGCAGAGGCGATCTCGAAAGCCTCCGCGCTTGCCCCGCAACATGGCGCTCTGATTATCTCGGTGCGCAGCGAACTGTTTCTGGTGGCCGAGCTTGACGTGTATTTCGTGCGCGAAGGCGGCGATGTCAGCAATGACGACGATGTATTCCGGTTCAGCCGCGCACAGCCAACCCTCGCCTTGGGAAACAAGACAACCAAGTACAAAGTGCGCGCATATCAGCTTCCCGCCGGCAGGTATCGCCTCGCCGGGCACGGCGCCAAATGCACCAAGGTACCCGGGCCAGACGAACGCTGCCTCGCCGATATTTCATTTGCAGGGATCGGGGAAACCGTATCATTTCCCAGTCGCGGCTACGATAAAGGCGCGCCGGTCATCGAAGTGCGCGCAGGCGAGCTGACTGTGGCGGGCGATTTCGGGCTGACCGCGCGAAACACGCTCGAATGGTCCGAAATTCCTGCAGACAAGCTATCGCGCCTCGCCCGGAAATTCGCTTCTCTTCCCCCCGGCCCAAAGCCCGAAATTGCCGAAGACTACCGGCTAAAGTACCCCCTACGCCCGCGCAGCATGGCTGATGATCGCGGGCGACGGTATTGATGCGCAAGAACGCCAGAGCAAAGCGCAGCAGAGCCTAACGCCTGAGCTTCAGTTCACCTGAAAGCCATTTCCACAGCGCCGTGATTTCTCCCGCAGCTTTGCCATCGGGTTCGCTTTCGCTGGCGGTTTCGCCTTTGGCTGAAGAACGATGGAAAGCCGCACGCTCTCCCAATGCAACGGGGCAGATTTCCAATCCTAGCGCTTTGGCTGCCTCTTTTGCCTCCTCTGCCAAGACGGTTGCACCTGCGGGCACGGCGTTTAGCACCACAAAGGCGGATGTCCTGGAAAAATTGACGAGTTCCGCCACAGGCTCCAAGGCCGCCAGATCGAAAGCGCGCGGTTTTGTCGGGATGAGGACAAGATCAGCCGCCTTGATAGCTTCGCGCGCGGCGGCATCTGCATGGGGCGGGGTATCGATCACGATAAAATCAACGCCGTTCTTTTGCGCAGAGGCAATGGTGCGGCCAAGTCGGGCAGGGGGGCTGGTGACGACCACGGGCAGAAAATCGCCCCGCCAATCGCTCCACGCGGCGGCGGTGGCCTGCGGATCGGTGTCAATCACACAGCTTTCAAAGCCCTTTTGCGCTGCTTGTGTGGCGATGTGCACGGCAAGCGTCGTTTTGCCCGAGCCGCCTTTTTGGCTGGCGATGGCGATGGTTTTCGGAGCGGACTTTGACACTTCTATTAGGGCCCCAGTTCAAATTGGCTTGCTCGACTTACGTCCCGGAATTGCCATTCTCACCACGACTTGTCCACTTCGCCGCCCCGGCCTTCCAGCATTGACCGGAAGAGCACGCTATAGGCACCTCTAGGGCGAACTAATGGGCAAGTCTTTGGCGGTCTCTATCATGCTTTCGGTAAGCTCATCACTGCACTTCGAGGCATCAAAAGTCTTGATAAAACTGGCCGACGAGAACCCGTGCAGAAGACCGATATAGGCCATTTGCTTCTGGGAAAAGCGGCCACTCTCGCGCAATGCACTCATAAAAGGACGATAGCTAATCGCGCTGTAGTCGAGCCCGCAGACTTCCATCGTGGCGCTTAAGAGGGCGCGGTCGATAGTCGCCAATTCCAAATTTCGCGAGATTAGCGGCCGGGCGCGCTCCTCGGGTGTTTCGGCGGGCACATTTGATCCGTCTGGCAGCACAGCGCGGCTTAAATTATCGCGCACTGCTCCAGTAATGGCATCGACCAGCTCGCTTGGTCGTCCATCGTCTTGAGCGCTGATTGGCTCAGCGACACTTAGCGAGGATACACCCAAGACAAGAATGAGCGCCTTACTGATCAAGGAAGGACCGCATCTTCCGGCTGCGGCTCGGGTGCTTGAGCTTGCGCAACGCCTTCGCCTCAATCTGCCTGATCCGCTCTCGCGTCACCGAGAATTGCTGGCCGACTTCCTCAAGTGTGTGGTCGGTGTTCATCCCGATGCCAAAGCGCATGCGCAGCACGCGCTCTTCGCGAGGGGTCAGTGACGCCAGCACGCGGGTGACCGTTTCCTTCAGGTTTGCCTGGATCGCCGCATCCACCGGGATGATCGCGTTCTTGTCTTCGATGAAATCACCGAGATGCGAATCTTCCTCGTCGCCAATAGGCGTTTCAAGGCTGATCGGCTCCTTGGCGATCTTCATCACCTTGCGCACTTTCTCAAGAGGCATGGAAAGACGCGCGGCCATTTCCTCAGGCGTCGGCTCGCGGCCTTCCTCGTGCAGGAACTGGCGCGAGGTGCGCACCAGCTTGTTGATCGTCTCGATCATGTGGACAGGAATACGGATCGTGCGCGCCTGATCCGCGATCGAGCGAGTGATCGCCTGCCGGATCCACCACGTCGCATAGGTGCTGAACTTGTAGCCGCGGCGATATTCGAACTTGTCGACCGCCTTCATCAGGCCGATATTGCCTTCCTGAATAAGGTCCAGGAATTGCAGCCCGCGATTGGTGTATTTCTTCGCAATGGAAATCACGAGACGCAGATTCGCCTCGACCATCTCCTTCTTGGCGATACGCGCCTCGCGCTCGCCTTTCTGCACCATGTTTACGATGCGGCGAAATTCGGGGAGCGCCATGCCGGTTTGCGCGGCGATATCGGTGATTTCAGCGCGAATACGCTCAATGGCATCGGCTTCCTTCTCGGCGAAGGCTGCCCACTTTTTGTCTTTCTTAGCTTTTGCCTTGATCCACGCATCATCGAGCTCATTGCCGACATAGCCATCGAGAAAATCAATGCGCTTGATTTTGTGACGCTCGGCCAAGCGCAGCATCTGGCCGCCAAGTGCGGTCAAACGGCGATTGAAGGCGTAAAGGTTGTCGACGAGAAACTCGATCTTCGTCGCGTGAAACTGCATCGATTCAACTTCGGCGGTCAGCTCTTCGCCGAGTGATTCGTATTTCTTCTCTTTGGCCTTGGGAAATTCGCCCCCTTCAGCCAGCGTATCGACGCGCTCTGCCTGAAGTTTCTCGAAGGTCTTGAACAGCTTGGTAATCCGGGCAAAACGCTCGATCGCTTCGGGCTTCAGCGCTGCTTCCATTTGCGCAAGGCTGAGGGTGTTATCCTCTTCCTCGTCGTCATCGCTTTTGCCGTTGGCATCTTCTTCGCCGTCTTCGCCTTCTTCCTTGTGGTCCTCAACCTCGTCATCATCGCGGATCGTCGGGCCTGCGGTCTCTTCGGAGATTTCGCCGCTTTCGGCTTCTTCGTTCTCCTCCTCCATCTTGTCTGGCGGAGGCTCCTTCGAGAGCATCGCATCAAGATCGAGAATTTCGCGCAATTGCATGTCTTCAGCGTTCAGCGCTTCAGACCACTGGATGATGGCATGGAATGTGATCGGGCTTTCGCACAGCCCCATGATCATCATGTCGCGGCCCGCCTCAATGCGCTTCGCGATGGCGATCTCGCCCTCGCGGCTCAGCAGTTCAACCGCTCCCATTTCGCGCAGGTACATGCGCACCGGATCATCGGTACGTTCACCTGTCGTTGCCTTCTTGGCTACAACCTTGGGGTCTTTTTTAACGTCTTTTTTCTTGTCGTCCTCGCCGACCGAAATTTCCTCGACTTCAGCTTCAGCTTCCGCCTCGGCTTCGGCCTCCTCATCGTTTTCAACGATCTGCACGCCCATCTCAGAGAGCGCCGTCTGGATATCCTCGATCTGGTCAGGGCTCATTTCGCCTGAGGGCAGGGCCGCATTCAGCTCATCATATGTGATGTAGCCTTTCTTTTTGGCCTTGCTCATCAGCTTCTTGATCGATGCCTCATTGAGATCGATCAGAGGAGCGTCTTCGTTATCCTGGGATTTTGCCGTCGAAGCCATGTAAACGTATCAGTCCAATCTATTGCGCCATGCTGTACAACCCATATGAGTTGCTACCCATGCACATCCAACCTGTTCCCGCTGCGCAAGATTTACGCAGCCCTGTCCGTATCGTCACCTGAAGAGTGCTCTTGTGCGCCTGACGCCGCCTTGCGACGCCCGAATGCCTTGAGCCTTTCATCGATAGACGAAAGCTGTGTGCGCAATCGCGCCTGTTCGGCAAAAGACCCTTCGGGATCTTCGTCAAACCGCGCGACCGTGTCCGCCAGAGCCACTTCGAGAGCGGGTTTCTGGACGAGCAACGACACAGCCTCGGCCAGTTCCTCACGCGCTACACCGGGGGGCGTGCCTTCTCTGAGAAAGGCGTATCGAAAATCTTCCGGTGGGGAAGGGTGACCTAGTTCGCTGAATATGGCGCTTTCGCCGCGCGAATCAAGCGTCTCTGACACTTCTATCAGCGATTCAATTGCTGGTGCGCTTTCAGGGTCAAGCCGCGCAAGCCTGGTCAGCGCCTCCGCATGCTGTTCGATCTCGTCGGGAAAACGCATCAAACCGCCAAGAACGGCGCTTAGCAAAGAGGCTCTCTGCCCGCCTGCGAGCGCTCTTTGCAAAACGGACTTTGCATCCTGCGAAAGTGGGCGAGCAGGCGTTTTCCACTGCCCCGGCCTCTTGCCAAATTGACGCTCCGACCCGCGATCTCTGGGTGGATAGGCAAACTGGGAAAAGCGATCGAGCAATTCGCGCCGATACAAAGCGCGAATGTCTGCATCCTCGATAGTGTTCACGTGCTCCATCAAACGCGCCTTCAGCCCCGCCTTCGCTTCGGGGCTTGAAAGCGGCTGAGCATCACGCTCTGTCTGCCATAATGCATCGAGGAGGCTTGTCGGGCGTGATAGCAGGGCTTCCATCGCCTTAGGCCCTTCGCGCTTGATAAGATCATCTGGATCAAGGCCCGCAGGCAGCCGTACGATGCTTAACGATCGCATCGGCGCCAGCAATGGCAGTGCCCGCGAAATCGCCCTTGTAGCAGCCCTTTGCCCGGCTGCGTCACCATCGAAGCAAAGCACTGGTATTTCAACCATGCGCCACAGCAGTTCGAGCTGCGTTTCAGTCAATGCAGTGCCCAGAGGCGCGACGGCATCATGGAACCCAGCCTGAGCCAGCGCGACCACGTCCATATAGCCTTCGACCACGATCACTCGGCCTGTCTGGCGAGATGCGGGCGCGGCGCGGTGAAGGTTGTAAAGGGTGCGTCCTTTGTCGAACAAAGGTGTGTCAGGCGAATTGAGATATTTCGCAACACCATCGCGTTTCTCGAGTATACGTCCGCCAAACGCGATCACCCGCCCGCGCTGATCCTGGATTGGCAGCATTACCCGGCCGCGAAAGCGATCATAGGCCGAACCGTCATCGGTGATGATGCGCATCCCGCTATCAGCCAGCATGGCTGGATCGAAATCGGCAAGCGCCTTGGACAGGGCCTGCTTGTCTTCGGGCGCATAGCCAAAGCCGAATTCGCGCAAGGTCTCATCCGAGAGCCCCCTCCCGCGCAGGTAATCCAGCGCCGCTTTGCCGCCTGCGGTTTTGAGGTTGCCTACAAACCATTCCTGCGCTGCGCTCGTCACGTCGACCAGTTCTGCGCGCTTCTCGGCCTTCTTGGCGGCAGCCGGATCGGGCGCGGGCACTTCCATCCCGGCCTCTTCGGCAAGTTCCTTGATCGCATCCATGAAGGAAAACCCGCGCTGTTCGATCATCCATGTGATCGCATCGCCGTGCGCGCCGCAGCCAAAGCAGTGGTAGAACTGCTTTTCATCATTCACGTAAAAACTTGGGGTGTTTTCGTTGTGAAACGGGCAGCACGCCTTGTATTCCCGCCCCGCTTTGGTGATCTTTGTCGTGCGGCCCACCAGGGTGGACAGCGTGATGCGCGCGCGCAGCTCATCTTTCCATTGGGGGGTGATCGTCATGACTGGAATGTGCGCCTGAAACCGTGAGCGTTCAAGCGCAGCTTGTGGGTATGTCTGTGGTCAGGATAGCGCAGCCTTGACCAGGCCGCTCGCCAGCTTTCCATCCAGCACTGCGCCATGCCTGGATTTGAGCGCAGCCATGACCGTGCCCATATCCTTCATCGAAGACGCGCCCGTTTCAGCCTTGATCGCCTCAATCGCGGCTATCGTTTCCTCCTCGCTCATCATGCGCGGCAGGAATTCCTCGATTACCACCAGTTCGTGTGCTTCTGCCGCGGCCAGCTCTTCGCGCCCGCCTTTTTCGTACATCTCAATCGATTCGCGCCGCTGCTTGGCCATTTTCTGCAAAACACTGGTGACAAGCGCATCGTCGTCGATCTCCTTGCCGCTCGTGCGCTCTTCGATGTCGCGATCCTTGATCTTGGCCGAAATTTGGCGAAGCGTTGCAGTGCGCTCCTTTTCCTTGGCTTTCATGGCAGTGATGGTTGCGGCCTTGATATCGTCGCGGATCATGCTGGCTGTATCTTTCCTGTGGATGTTTTGCGTCGTAGCTGGAGTTGGTAGCGCATTAGCGCGCCTGCGCTGACCGAGATAGGTTGACGCGCCTCGCGCGCAAGCCTAGCTCATGCGTCTTAGCACACATCATCGGAAAACCCCTTTTTGAAACGGAGCGCCCCATGGCCCCTTCCGCCGCTTCCCCTGCGCAAGTCAAAGACGCGACGGGCGTATTGGTGTTGGCCGATGGAACAGTTGTCCACGGCAGCGGATTTGGCGCTGAGGGCCACGCAGTCGGAGAGGTTTGCTTCAATACGGCAATGACTGGCTATCAGGAGGTGATGACAGATCCCTCCTACGCTGCCCAAATCATCACATTCACCTTCCCGCATATCGGAAATGTCGGTGCCAATGCCGAAGATGTCGAGAGCGCATCGGGAGTGTCAAGCGCGGTGGGATGCATCACCCGCGAGGATGTGACAGCGCCCAGCAATTTCCGCAGCGCCGAACATTTTGTAGAATGGATGAAGCGCAACGGCAAAATCGGGCTTGCCGGGGTAGATACGCGCGCGCTCACGCGCCATATTCGCCAAAGCGGTGCGCCAAATGCGGTAATTGCGCATTCGCCGGATGGACGGTTCGACATTCCAGCGCTGCTGGCCACAGCTCAGAAATGGGCCGGGCTCGAAGGGCTCGATCTGGCGATCACAGCCACCCGACATTCAAACGAAGACTGGGGCGGGGGATACTGGCGGCTTGGCCACGGCTATGGCCGCGCGGAATGGGCGGGCAAACCGCACGTCGTCGCTGTCGATTATGGCGCAAAAGACAACATTTTTCGCAATCTGGTGCGTGCAGGAGCGAAAGTGACCGTAGTGCGAGCCACATCATCGTTCGAGGCGATCATGGAATTAAAGCCTGACGGTGTCTTTCTCTCGAACGGCCCCGGGGATCCGGCAGCTACGGGCGAATATGCCGTGCCCGTGATCAAGGATCTGTTGGATGCAGATGTGCCGCTGTTTGGCATTTGCCTTGGCCATCAGATGCTTGCCCTTGCGGCCGGCGCCAAGACGATGAAAATGCACCAGGGCCATCGCGGCGCAAACCATCCGGTGCAACGGGTTGGCGAGGGCTGGGCTGAAACCACAGGCCTTGTCGAGATCACCAGCATGAACCACGGCTTTGCAGTGGATGGCAGCACACTGCCTGATGGCGTTGAAGAGACGCATGTCAGCCTTTTTGACGGCACAAATTGCGGCATCGCAATCAAGGGCAAGCGCGCCTTCGGTGTGCAATATCACCCCGAGGCATCGCCTGGGCCGCAGGACAGTTTCTATCTGTTCGAAAAGTTTGTCGGAGAGCTCGCTTGAGCATCTTCAGCGCCCCATTTCCTCTTTTCGTTCGCCGACGCCAGGCAATTGTCCCAATTCTTGCCCCAGCTTTTGTGGCGATGGCTTGCGCCGCACCCATCTCCGCTCAAAACCCCGCGATGACCCCGCCGCCTGTCAGCGAATGGCCGGGGGTTGAAATCGTGCGCGGGGTTGCTTTTCAGGGGGATGGATCG
>JGI12109J20283_10003074_pt1 | contig 39004 bp, 41 predicted proteins | sample ElkSlonscriptome_12_FD_20283 | JGI IMG/M metagenome (IMG submission 20283)
TTCTATGCCGCCTGCGCTTAAGTTAGTGCCATTCCGCACTGGCCCCTTTTCGCACTCGGCATAGATCCTCGCGGACTTCCATTGCTGAGTGGACCAAGCAGCGAGGACCGTTTTTAGCGCAGTGGCACAGCCTCGGCAGGCGGACAAGCGCGGACCTGTACAGCGATGACCGGCACTGCACCACCGTCGCGAATCACGGCCCGATTCCAAGGGATAAGCGCCGCATCGAGTACCTCTTGCACCTCAGCACGGACTTGCTGGTCGAGATCGGCATCGACGCGGCACAGGCAGCGCCTAATGCCATAGCCGTCGTCGTTTCGAACGCGAAGCCGATAAGGCGTGCGCGGGATCAACCGCTCCGCGATGCAGTGCTCAAGCATGTCGTGCAACAGCTGCCGCAGCGTCTGCGCATCCAGCGCTCCTGCATGGCGCGATCCGCTCCACGCCAGCGCTTGAGTTGCCAGCGCCTGATCCGGCGTACGCTCGAGATTTCGCCGACGCTCGCCAATCCACTCTCCGGCAACTAAGGTGAGCGCAACCGAAGCGACTTGCTCGGACTGAAAGCGGCGCCCGGACATGTCGATCACGGCGCGGGGGACGAAGAGCCGATGCAGACGCATCGTGCGCGCGACCTCGGCATCAGACATCGGCGCCCGAGAGCGCCCCTGCCGGTTGCGCGCCGCCATTTCCAGCCAGCGGCGTGCCTCGGCCATCTCGTGGGTATCGCGAACAAGCACGCCGCCGCCCGATTCCAACAGCCAGCCGTCTGGCCACAGCGCCACCTGATAGGCCGGTAGCGACGCGACCTCCGCGGCCGCGCCGAGACTGCGTCCAGCGCGCGCCGGAGCATCCGGCCTAGTCTGGGCGGTGCGCGTCAGACTTGGCAAGGGCAACTCGCCAAGCGCGCCGCGCCCCAAGGCGTGATGGTTCCAGAGGGGTGCAACTCCGGGAAACTCGCCCTTGGGAGGGCCGAGTAAACGGCGCCCCGCCCCGGCAATGCGTGTCAGAACATCCTGACCTAGTTGTATTTGAGCCATCGGAGAACACCCATTGCGTCTGAGTTGGCTGTATCCGGAGTTTCCGGGAGGGCGAGAAAACCGCCTTGGTTATTGGACCGCCTTGTCGTAGCCGTTGTCGTTGTCTCATTGTGGCAGTCTTGGGGTCATTCGATTCTTATCGGCGCGGAGTCCGCTCGACTCGGCCATCATCAGACGCGGCACGCCAGCCGAGCAAGCCGCGCGTCAATGCAGCTTCAATGGCGCCGCGGCCAGGGCCTCAATCACGGTCGCTACCGACGCGATCTCATCGGCGTCGTCCGCGACCTCGACGAACCGCCGAAGATCGGCCAACGCCGCTGGCGCATAGCCGAGCTCGCGGTACAGCAACCCGCGCTGACGCAGTTCATCCGGCAGGTCTGGTTCCAGATTAAGCGCCGCGGTCAAGGCTTCAAGCAGATTCGCGTCATCGCCGCGCGCCCGGTAGACACCGACCAGGTTTCGCAACATACGCACCAGAATTTCGCGCTTACCCGCGGGTCGCAGCAAAGCCGGGTGCGAACGAATGCTGAGGGCGCCCTCGCCATAAACGTCAGCAAGACGCCGATCGAGCTCCTCCTCCGGCAGCGCCACACCGCCGGCGTAGGCATCGAGCATCAGCGCGGTGCCACCGCGCCCGACACGCACCAAAAAATGCGCCGGAAAGCTGACCCCAAAGGCCGGAATGCCAAGTCGCGTGGCAAGTTCGCAGTAGATCAGCGACAGCGAGATAGGGATGCCGAGGCGACGCTCCAGCACCTGGTCGATAAAGCTGTTCCGGGGATCGTAAAAATCGTCTTGATTGCCGGCAAAGCCGAGCTCTTCGAACAAAAATTCGTTCAACGCGGTGACTCGCCGCAACAGATCCTCGTCATCGGGCATGCGGGCCCGCGCGGCAGCGACGAGCAGATCGAGTTGAACGACGTCGGGCTTGGGCTCAATGTGGCCCTGAAACAGATGGCTGATCGTGAGCGCCGCGGCGCACAGGTCGATACTCTCGTCCGGCTGACCTGCGAGCATCGCGAGCTGTTGCTGGGCTGTGTTCATGCGGGGACTCCGAGGGAACGCAAAAAGACAGAGAATGCGACTACTGCCCGCGTCAGATCGGGCAGCGGGTCGGGCGCTCCGTCGCAGGGGCTTGTACTGCGCTTATAATGCGGTGCTTTGCAGGACAACGGAACCCCTAACCATGCCATCGAATCCCGCCACAGGCGCGACCTTCATGCTTCAGGGCATCCGCTTGATCGCCCAACCGGGTCTGAAGCGCTTCGTCCTGATCCCGCTTTTCATCAACATCGTCGTCTTCTCCAGCGCCATCTGGTACGGCGCGACAAGCTTTAATGCGCTGATGCTGCGCATGCAGTCGACTGTGCCCGATTGGCTCGGCTGGCTAGAGTGGCTCCTGTGGCCGGTCTTTATCCTGGTCCTGCTGATCATTCTGTTCTATAGCTTCACCCTCGTCGCAAATTTCATCGCCTCGCCATTCAACGGCCTGCTGGCGGAGAAGACCGAGGCGCTTCTGACCGGGTGCTCGCTGGCCGACGACAACGATATGAAAAAGCTACTGCGCGAACTGCCCACGACGCTGCTCGAAGAGACCCGAAAGATGCTCTACGCCATCGTTTGGAGCATTCCATTCTTACTCCTCGCCTTCATCGTGCCAATCGTCGGACCGCTGATCTGGTTTCTGTTCACCGCTTGGATGCTCACGGTGCAGTACAGCGACTTCCCGATGGGTAACCACGGCCTTAGGTTCCGGGACATGCGCGCCGCATTAGGTCGGCGCCGCCTGCTAAGCATCGGCTTCGGCGCGACCGCGGCCGGCCTGACCATGATCCCCGTGGTCAATTTCATCGTCATGCCAGCAGCGGTCGCCGGTGCCACCGCAATGTGGGTGCGAGAACTACAATCAGGGGGTTAATGCGCTGGAAGGCCTCCACCGACTAAGGCCTCCAACGCGGGTTGGCCAATTCCTGCCCCCAGCAGAGCCGGAGTCGTTACCGTTGCCGTTGCCGTTGCCGTTGCCGTTGCCGTTGCCGTTGCCGTACGAATACTCGATTACGATGACGCCAACGACAACGAGAGTGGGTCGACCTTATGTTCAAGACTTGCTGGGTGAGGGACTGAGGGGACCGCAACCCTCTAGCCGTTCTTACGCAGCAGGTCGATGCGATGGGGCTTGAGAAAATGCGCGCCGGTCGGCGTCATGTGCGCCTCGAATGCAGCTCGGACCTGCTCGCGGCGCCGCACGTCGAGGTCGAGTACGGTATGAGTGACCTCCAGAAAACGCGCGGCGAAGGCGTCCCAGGTCTGGTAGCTGCCCGGCACTTGGATGAAGACCTCGGCCTCAGTGTCGAATGCGCCGGTAGTGACGGCGCGGCACAGGGCATTGAAGGCGGCCTGGCGGACCCGCTGCTCGTCGTGGATCAGCGAGAGTACCGCGTTGAAGTCGCCCCAGTAGACGGGTTCGGAGAACAACGCCTTGCCGCCGGGTTTGAGTACGCGATGGATCTCGGCGAGGGCCTGATCCATCATGGATTCCGGCACGTGATGCAACGACTTGAACATGCACAGGGCGTCGAAGCTTGCGTCCGGCGCGTCGATCGCCTCGGCGCCGCCGAGCACGAAGCGTACTTGCGGCAGGTCGTCGGTAGCGAGGTTTTTCTCATGTTGGACGCGGTCTACTTCGGCGGCAATAACCTCGGCGGCGCCGAGGCGTTCGACCAGTGCGCGGGTGGTCCAGGCGTCGCCGCAGCCAAGTTCCAGTACGCGGGCGCCGCGGATATCGAGGAGTTTGGCGACCATATCGGCTTCAGTAGCGGTGCGGTAGCTGTCTGGGGCGTTAAGTTGCATCGCTTTGCATCCGAGTTAGTCATAATCCGGCAATAAGCGTACCATTTTCCGCGAACTAATCGGTCAAAAACAAGTGGGAGCGGTGACGGCCGGGGAAGGCGATAGAGACATGCAGACTTACCTTACCTCTTGCTTGACCGTCGGCTTCGGACTCGCCGCTCCTCCAGGCATTGCTATTCGAGCACCAGCTTGCGCCCGAACGGGTGCGGCATCGCGGCGTGGGCCACCGGGACGCACCAAAGCACCGGGAAGCTGGGGCGGTAGTCAGCGGGGCCGTCGAGGTCGGTGAGGAAGACGCCGATGTCCGGGGCGTGACGTTCGGCCTCGCGCAACAGCGGTGCGAAGTCGGTGCCGCCGCCGCCGTCAAATGCGATGTCGCGTAGGTTGCTGCGACCGGGCTCGAACCAGTCTACCGAGGTCACTTGCTGATCGCCGACGACGACCACGGCGCCGGCCTCGAGTCGGCGCGTGATGGCCTCGATTTCGCCGGCGAAGCGCGCGAGCAGCGGGGCGTCGATCGAACCGGACACATCCACCATCACCGCCAACCGGGCGACGGCTTTGGCCGTACTGAAGCCCGGTTCCCAGGGCATGCGCCAACCTCTGCCGGTGCGGGAGGCGTTAGCGGAACGGGAGCGGCCCTGGTTGGCCAGGTACGAGCGCGATGGCCGCGACCAGGACAGGTCCGGTTGATGCGACAGGCCGCGGGCGAGCTGGGTACGCAGCAGCAGTTCCCAGGGTGTGCGCACCTTGGGCAGATCGGCCAGCAGTTCGCGCAGCATGGAATGGACGCCGTCACCGGCATGGGCACGGATGATGCGCTCGCGCCATTCGCGCGATTGCTCCGCCTCGGCCTCCGGTTTGTCGGCCTCGGCGGCCGGAAGTAGGTCCACGATCATGCGTTGCGCCAGGTAGCGGGCTCGACTGGCGCATTGGCCGTCGCGCGCTGGTCGTTCGAGGTTGGCTTGTTGCTCAGGGCCGTCGCCGGTCTCACTGCCGGCGCCCTCGCCGCTCTGGCTGTGGCGCTCGTTGCCTTTGCCGCGGCGCTCGCCCCGAGACCTGCCGGATGACCAGTTGCGGTCGTCGATGGCGCGGTAAAGGCGCTCTAGGTCCCACTCCAACAGGGACTTCTCCACGCCCTGAAAGATGTTCAGCGAGCCGCCAAGCAGGTCCTCAAGCAGCACCGAGCCGGGCGGCAGTTCCAGCCAGCTTAGGTGGCTCAGCGTGCTGTTGACGATGGCGTCGGCGCAGATGTTGTACAGCTGTGGGTCGACGTCGCCGAGCAGATGCGCGAGTGCATCCCGCCTTTGTGCGTGGCGCAGCGCGACGTGCAGGACCTGATGCGCGACCATCCCCACCTGCACCGGCGGCGGCAGCGCCTCGAATCCGGGGCCGTAGTAGATACAGGCGCCGTCATTGGCGGCAACCCTGGGTGCATCGGCGCTGTCCAGATCGCAATGGCGGGCCCAGAGCGCGAGACCGCCGGTGGACGGCGCGAACTCCACCATGGTCTGGATCGCCCGCGTTCCGCGGTGACCTTGCACCGCACTGCCCGGACCCGCCAGTGCGTCATCGACGGGACGGATCGACGGTGCTTCCATCGGCGGGCTCCGCATCGGGTTAGGCTGCCTGTTGGGCGTCTTGCTCGCGCTGCTCAACGTAGCGGCGATAGGTCGGACTCTCCAGCACGGCGCCTTCCAGCCCGCGCTCCAACGCACGCTGGAACAGTAGCTCCATGGTTAGGGTCTGTGCCTCGCGGATCGGCAGCGGTTCAGGGCTTGGTGCGTCCGGCAATTGCTCGATGATCTCAAGCGCTCGACCCATTCGCTGCGCGTCGGTGGCCGCCGCGAGCAGGCCGTAGATCATGCCGTAGAGACCGTCGAGCGTGGTCGGCAGCAGTGCCGCGGTCTCGTCGCCGGGTTGCGCGTCGAGCAAACGCAGCACGTCGGTGCCGGCCTGGATTTCTCGCAACACGCCGAAAAACTCGGCGGCGTTGGCGGCTCCGATGCGGCCTTGCACAAACAGCCGTTTGCCGGCGTCCGAGAGATCGGACTTGAGCACGTTGGAGATGTCTTCCCAACCGCGCGGGCTGGCGCCGATCAGGTGGTCGTTGGCAAGCTGGCTATGGGTGTCGTCGAGCTTGTCCGGACGCACCTTGAGATAGGCCAGGACCGCGGGCGCGAAGTCCTGTGCCAGCGCATAATCAAGAAAGGCATCAATGACCGTCTGCACGTTGAAGTGGAACATCCGGTCCGCGAGCGCGGTGCCCATGTCGTGGCTGACGGCGCCGTGATAGGCGGCATTGCCCGCGGCCACCACCAGCCAGCCGTCCGGTAGACGGTAGTTGCCGACCCGTCGGTCCAAGATCAGCGAATAGGCGGAGATCTGCAGGCGTTGGTCGGCGGCCGTGAGTTCGTCCAAAAACAAGACACCCTGGGGTTGATCTTGGCCCGGTAGAAACTCCGGCGGAAACCAGACCGTCTTGTGCTGCGTGTCATCGGCATAAATGGCGCCGCGGATATCGACCGGCTCGATGGTGGTCAGACGCAAGTCGACCAATTGGGTGTCGAAGTGCTCGGCCACCTGCCGCACGATGGAGGATTTGCCAACGCCGCGGGTGCCCCACAGCATGGATGCGCGCCGGCGCAGCCTGGCGTCGGCATACTGCTCGATCAACGCCTGCTTTGCGGCCGCGATCGAGACCGGCGGGATGTTCATCGGATTGCCTTGCAAACCGGGCTCCTGTTCCGAGTCGTGGAAGGTGAATGATGGGCTGCGCGCCGCGGGGGCCGCCAGCGATTGCTAACTCTCCGCTTCCAGCGGTCGTGCATCGGTCTTTCCGCCCCTGTTTGAAAATGCGCCCGAATCGGCCGCGGATGGCAGGGGTTTGGCGTTGGCGGCAGGGAAAATCCAGGCGCGATTCACAAGGGGCCTGGGCATCGGCGGAATCTCAATGCGCGGCATCTCGCGCATCATGAAGAATCCGACCAGCATGATCGGCGGCGCGTGGAAGATCAGCATACGCAAGATCGAGTTTTCCGACAGGTCCAAAAATCGAATCGCGGGGGTCGCGGCCAGCAGGCCAAGGCCGAGCAGCATCGGGATGGCTCGCTGAAAGGTGACGCGCCAGCGGGCGCGTCGATAACGCCTGTGAAAAGCCGCCGGTGCGTCTTCCAGCGTTCGCTGCAGATGGGTGACCACGCGTCCCAGACTGTGTTCAATGTCGGGGGTGCGCTCGGGCTCTCGACGCGCGACCTTGATGGTGCCTCGCCAATAGCTGATGATGTGCACCAGTGGCCGGAAACGCCAACCGAGCACGGCAATCAAGTCTTCCGGCAGGCGTAGTTCCTCACCGGGGTCGGCGGTAAACTTGAGATCCACCGGCATGCCGCGCTTGCGATCGGCCTGAGCAACTATTGTCACCCCATGAACACGCGCCTTGGCCTCGACAAACTTCGGGCCGCCAGTCGTCTCGGCGTCGATGATGTAACTGCGCGCGAGCGGGATGCCCGCGTAGAGCTTGATCTGGCGCCGCACGGGGACGGACTCGGCTCGGTCAAGCAGAGCGTCGATCTCGGTACCCTCGACGGTGAGTGTCGAGGCCGGAGAACCAACGGCCTCGGCGCTGCCCGGGGCAGAGGCGGACTCGTCAATGCTGACCGTGCGAATCAGGCGAAAACCTTTGCTGCCATCGCCGTCGAGCATCAATGCCTCAAGCAATGCGGGTTCGCCCTCGCCTTGCGCCGCGTGCGCGATCGGTTTAAACGCGAGCTTGCGCTCGGCGCGGTCGCTGGCGGATAGGTCTGCCTGCCAGCCGCGTTTTGTAAAGGGCGCGATCAGCGTCAAAATCTCGTGATGCGTCAGCGGCTTGGCCTGCTGCTTTTTGCCGTGATATTGGCTTGGCGACAGCGGCGCTACAGGCACAGCATGCTGTTTGATTCGAACCTGGCTCATGATGTGCTCACCCCTCGCAGACACTGACTGATGATTGATCCCGGACTGCTGTCAGCCGGGTGCTTGTTTTGCGGCGGGATGCGGCCCCGCTGGCCGTGATGGGGTCGTTATCCCCAACCGGCCAAGGGCTCCGGTTAGGCCCTCGGCGCAGTTCATGTCGAGCTTTAGCCGAGCCAAGGCATCCGCCCGCGTGCGCCCAAGGTTCAAGAGCGCGATAGGGAGGCCTAGTTTGAACGCCTCTAGGCAGAATCGGTAGCCGGAGAACACCGTCAGCGATGAGCCCACCACGAGCACGCCGCGACTCTCGGCCAGTCGGTCGAAGGCCCGCTGTACACGCGGCTTCGGCACGTTTTCGCCAAAAAAGACCACTGCTGGTTTGAGCATGCCAGCGCAGACGGGACAAGGCGGGACGCGGAACTCAGACTGAACTTGGTCGTTGAGCAGCACATCGCCATCCGGTGCCGACGGATCAGGACTCTGAGGCTCACAAAGCGGGTTGGCCAAGGCCAGCATCTGTTGCACGCGTTCACGCGTTAGTCCCGCACCGCAGTCGAGACAGGCGACCCGATCGAGCCGCCCGTGCAGATCCAGAACCCGCCTCGAGCCCGCGCGCTGGTGCAAACCATCGACATTTTGCGTCACCAACTGGGTCAACACCCCGCTCTCCTCCAGCGCCGCGAGCAGCAGATGCGAGACGTTCGGTCGCGCGGCGGCCACCCGTGGCCAGCCAATGTAGCTTCGCGCCCAGTAGCGGCGACGGGCCGCTTCGTCGCACACGAAGACCTGAAAGCGAATCGGCTCGGCGCGTTTCCATCGACCTTCCCGATCGCGATAATCAGGGATGCCTGAATCGGTACTGCATCCCGCCCCGGTTAACACGAACAGTGGCGCATGGCGTCGAACGAACTCCGCCAACTGGCTCGCTTCGTCTTCAGCATCGGATGCCGTCGGCGGAACAGCGCTAGCGGCCAGGGATGGACGACCGATCGGGTCGTGCATCGGCCCATTTGCAGCGTTACCGATTGATGACAGCGGATTGGCTTGCTTCACGATGCCGCCTTGATCAAACACCTAACGATTAAGAGCGCGACTTCGTGCGTCGCCGAACGCGAGATTTTCAACCTGTCTCTATTGATTCCAGCGGGGTTGTCCAGACCTTTAAGGCTGCGTTCTCGGAGAAAATCGTACTCGGTCATGCTCAGCGCGTTTCCGGTTGCGTTCGAAGGGCTTGTTACTGGTAGATAATGGTCTTTTCGCTGTCCTTCACGGGCCGGCCCCATGCCGGTCCATCAAACTCCTGATTTACGGTAGGTAAGATGTCACACACCATCGCCGTCATAGGAAGCGGCATCTCCGGCCTGGCCTCCGCATGGCTCTTATCCCAGCGCTACCAAGTCACACTGATCGAGAGTAACAACTATCTGGGTGGACATACGCACACCATTGAAGTGGCAGACGCCAACGTCCAAAGCGAGAAACCCCAACCTGGCGACAAGCAGCAGGCCGGATGTACACTACCCGTCGACACGGGCTTTATCGTTTACAACGAACCAAACTATCCCTTGCTGACTCGGCTGTTCGAGCGCCTTAAGATCACTACACGTGGTGGTGACATGTCATTTTCCGCCTCGATCGGGCCGGGCCGGATCGAGTATGCTGGCGACAGCCTCAACACTATTTTTGCACAACGCCACAACCTGTTTAGCCCATCGTTTCTGCGGATGCTTGCCGATATGCTGCGCTTCAACAGCCGCTGCAAATCGCTCCTTGCCAGCACCGGGTTTGACGGCCTAAGCCTTGGCGAGTTCCTGGATCGAGAGCGCCTCGGTCAGCCGTTCCGCGATCACTATTTACTGCCCATGGCTGCCGCGATCTGGTCGTGCCCGCCACGCACCATGATGGCGTTCCCAACGGAGAGCATGGCGCGTTTCTTCCACAACCACGGCCTGCTCAATATCGTCCACCGCCCGCTGTGGCGCACGGTCGTGGGTGGCAGCCAGACCTACGTCAAGCGCATCCTTGACGACATTGGCCAAGACCGGGTCCTAATGGACGGCGCCGTCAGCGTCTCCCGTCAAGCAGATCACTTGGCGGTAAGCCTGAGATCTGGCGATACGCTCAGGTGCGACAAGGTCGTTATGGCTTGTCATGCAGATCAGGCACTCGCATTATTGGAACGGCCCACCGACGATGAATCCAGCCTACTGAGTCGCTTCCGCTACCAGCCGAACCGCACCTTCCTGCACACCGACACCGCCCTGATGCCCAGGCTGCGTCGGGTCTGGGCGGCCTGGAACTACATCGCCGGCGATGCCGAAGATGGCGAACGCGCCGTCTCCGTCACCTATTGGATGAACCGACTACAGGGTCTGGCCAGCGATAAAAACTATCTGGTTTCACTCAACCCGTTGCGCGATCCGGCACCAGAACACATCCTTGCCGAAATGACCTACGACCACCCCGTATTCGACGGCGCAGCAGTGGCGGCGCAGCCAGACTTGCAGCGACTGCAGGGGCGTGATCGCATCTGGTATTGCGGCAGCTATTTCGGTTACGGCTTTCATGAGGACGCTTTGAAGGCCGCCGTCGACGCCGCCACGCTGCTCGGCGCCGACACCAGCTGGCTGACCGGCAAGCCCGCAAGGTCGAACGCGGACACCCAATCCGCCGCCGCCACGCTAACTGCCGCTGCCTGATGAGTATCTCCCTTGCATCATTCCCATACGACGACCGATCTCGACCCCCACGCAGCTTCGCCCAACTTACCAACAGGTCAGCTAACAGACGCCGGCCCGCATCGAATTTTCTTCACACGGGTGATGCACAAGCGGCTGTTTCCAGTCGCATATCGCTTCGAATATCGGGTCTTCTCGCTCTTGTTGGATATAGACGCGCTCGACCGTCTGCCGCGGCTGATCTCAGGTGCAGGCTTCAACCTGTTCCGGTTCGAGGCCAAAGATCATGGCCCCAGAGACGGCTCGCCGCTGCGCCCCTGGGCCGAGCGCATGCTCGCGGAACGCGGCATCCACCTCGACGCTGGGCGCATCCGACTGCTGTGTTTTCCGCGCGTACTGGGCTACGGTTTCAATCCGCTCAGCCTCTGGTATTGCGAGCACCGCGACGGCAGCCTGCGGGCCATCATTGCCGAGGTCAACAACACCTTCGGCGAGCATCACTTCTATCTGCTGGCAAAGGCTGGCGAGCCGCTCGACTGGCCAATGCGCGGCACCGCGACCAAGTGCTTCCATGTCTCGCCACTGATGGATATGCAGGGCGACTACCACTTCCGTCTGTCGCGACCCGATGAACACCTGGCCGTGCTGATCCGTCAGTACGACGAACAGGGACGTTTGAAACTGGTCGCCACGCAGACCGGCCACGGCGAATCGATGACCGACGCAGCGCTGCGACGTGCCTTCCGGCGCACCCCGTTGATGACACTGAAGGTCATGGCTGCAATCCACTGGCAAGCGTTGAAGATCTGGCTCAGCGGCGCACGCTACTTTCCGAAACCCGATCCACCCGAGCAAGAGGTTACCTGAATGGCAAGCGACAAGACCGCAGAGGTAACGCTTCCGCTCAGCCGGCGACCGCCGTTACTGCGACCACTAGGCAAAATACTGCACCGCCTGCATCGCGGGCACCTGCGCATCTGTTATGGCGAGCATGTGCATGAGATGCATGGGGAGCTGCATGGCGCCGAGGCCGGCCCCAGCGGCGAGTTGCGCCTGATACGTCCGCTGGCATTCGCGAGACGCATCGCCACCCGCGGCCACGTCGGCCTGGGCGAGGCCTACATGGCCGGCGATTGGGACAGCCCAGACCTAACCGCGGTGCTGCACACGCTGGCCGTCAATCAACAGGCCCTCGCTGAGGCATGGCAAGGCAGTTGGTTTCATCGCCTGCTGTCGCCGTTGAAGCACCGCCGACGCACAAACACCAAGACCGGTAGCCGGCGCAACATCGCCCACCACTATGATCTGGGCAACGACTTCTACCGGCTCTGGCTAGACCCTAGCATGACCTACTCCTCCGGCGTCTTTGAGCAGGACGGCGACAGGCTGGAGCAAAGCCAACAGAACAAATACCAGCGTCTGTTGAACATGCTCAGCGCCAAGCCCGGTCAGCGCCTGCTTGAGATCGGTTGCGGCTGGGGCGGTTTCGCCCATCGCGCGGCCTCGGCTGGCTTGCAGGTCACCGGCTTGACCTTGTCTAAGGAACAGCTCGTTTGGGCCCAGCAGAGCTTCGCCGGCACTGCACTGGAGACCCAGGTCGAGTTTCGCCTGCAAGACTATCGCGACGTCTCCGAGCAGTTCGATCATATCGTCTCCATCGAGATGTTCGAGGCCGTGGGCGAGGCCTACTGGCCGACCTACATGAGCACCCTTAAGCGCTGTCTGCGTCCGAATGGGCGCGCCGCGCTGCAAGTCATCACGATTGTCCCGTCGATGTTCGAGGACTACAAGGCTGACCCCGACTTCATCCAGCACTACATCTTCCCCGGCGGTATGCTGCCCACCGTCGAGCGCTTCGACCAAGCCGCGAAGGCCGCCGGCCTCAAGGTCACGGAACGCAGTTTCCACGCCCAAGACTACGCCCGCACCCTCGCGGCCTGGCACCAGCGCTTTCATCAACGCCTCGACGAAGTCCGCGCCCTCGGCTACGACGAGCGCTTCATCCGCATGTGGCGTTATTATCTGAGCTATTGCGAGGCAGGCTTCATTGATGAGCGCATCAACGTCATGCAAATCGCGCTAGAACATGCGTAGGAGCCCAGCCCCCGGGGCGACCGCCAACAGCGATTTTGTCACGGCAAGGCACAATCTTCCGTTTGCATCCACAAACCGATAGGACGCAAAATCCTCCGAACAACGAACAGACCAAGTCATTTCGACTCAATGCGTTTGCGCCGGACCAGATCCAAAGACTGGCCCCAACGACATTGACGGGCAGGATGAACAAGCCTAAGGACTCGCCCCGCGGAGGCAACCCTGAACATCGCTGAACTGACCACAGCCCGAGTCCCTGAGAATGCCGAGCAGGGCGCTGCTGCCGGTGCGGACTTCGATTGGCGCCATTGCTGGTATCCAGTGACCTTTATGCGGGATCTGCCCCAGGATGCGCCCTACCCCTTCTCACTCTTCGACGAGCCACTGGTGCTGTTCTTCGATGCAGCGGGAGCACCGGTCTGCCTGCGGGACCGCTGTGCTCATCGGGCCGCGAGGCTTTCCGATGGACGCCTGGTCGACGGTGGGATCGAGTGCTTGTATCACGGCTGGCAATATGCGGGTGACGGACAGTGTCGGCATATCCCCCAACTCCCAGAGCATATTGGTATCCCGGCCAAGACCTGTGTGACGCCGTATCGCGTGGTGGAACGCCAGGGTATCGTCTGGCTTTGGGCGGGCGATGCGCAGGCGGCGGACATGGAGGCGCTCCCGCTCACCGACGCGCTGGATGACGCGGAGGTGCAGCGGGTCGATTTTCAGATGGACCTGCCGTATGACCAAACCTACTTGATCGAGAACATTATTGATGTCGCCCACATCCACATCGCACACGATGGCGTGCGAGGCGGCGGCATGCGTGCCCTGGCCAAGCCTCTGGAATTTGACATCACCGAGCATTCGATCCGGGGCATCCGCAGCGGCTTTCGCACCCTGGGTTCGGGGCCTTCGCCAGGGGCGTCTCAACTCAAGGGTGCCCTGGTGGAGTTTCTGGCTCCCAATTTGGTTCGCTATACCTCTGAGTACCGCGACCCAGCGCGGGTGGCAGGGCTTGCGCTGTATTCGATTCCCCTGGGCAAGAGCCGCTGCCGCTTACTCTACCGCAAATACAGCAACTTCCTATCCGGGCGTGAGCGTTGGAAGCCACGCTGGTTAGAGCACTGGACCCAATGCCTGATTCTAGAACAGGACATGGGCGTGGTAGTCGGCCAGTACCAAGAGATCGAGCGGTCCGGGCGAGACCTTAAGTCCCTATGGTTTCCGATCAAGACCTCCGATCGGCTGGTGATAGAGTATCGGCGCTGGTTGGACAAATACGGGGCGGCACTGCCGTTTTACCGGGGATTTGCGTCCTCCAAGTCGACCATGGATTCCGGCCTGAGCACCCCGCCGCCGGTCGGCCGGTTCCAGCAGCACACAGTGATCTGCGCGACCTGCACCCGCACCCATCGGACCATCGGCCATGCCATCTCTGTCCTATGGGGCACAGCCACGTTGCTGGCGGCGTTTGGCATCGCCACCGCCGGAAGCGATTATGCCGTGTTCGGCGCGCTCGGCGCCCTGATCACGCTCAGTGGCGTCGTCGGTATGAAGGCCATCAAACGGCGTTTCGAATAAGCGCAGGCTCTATTGGAGCCCGCTCGATCTGCTCAATGTGTCTTTCTTGCGCGCCAGGAACAGAAAGAAACCTGGGAAATACCGATCCTCCCGCAGTCGTTCTAAGGCGATGTCCCGATAGCCGCGTTCCTCTTCGAGCAGGCGTTGGATGGATTCGATGGGCTCGAATCGGTTGATGGAGGTCGAAACCAACTCCATTGCGCTCTCGTCGATCAACTCCAACATTTCCGCTAGGGTATGCTGGGTCTCGTGTGGATGCAGCACTTGATCGCGGAACCAGGACCGTGCCTGCACGTCATCCCTGAGTTGGGGGTTCATGCGCCGATAGCGGGCGAAGAGTGCTGCCTCATCGGCTCCAGCTGCCTGCATTTGCTGAAAATGCTCCAAGAAAGGCAGACGCCCGTAGCGATGATAGAGGCCAATAAAGGCATGGCCGCCGGGGGCCAAAAAGTGCTCGAAGACCCGGCGAACACCGACCTGGCAGTTATCGGTGTGATGCAGCACACCCAAGGACAGGACAAGGTCGAAGGGGCGTTCTGGCTCAAATTGGAACAGGTCTTCGACGCGGAACTCGCTGCCCAGGCGCAGAACCTCAGCCACCGCCCGTGCCCGCTCCACGGCTACAGGATTGAAGTCGATGCCAAGCACCTGAGAGCCATGATAGTGCGCAATAGCGTTGCTCAGCCAGCCGGTACCGCATCCCACCTCCAATACCCTCGCCTGGGGGGTAAGATAGGGGATAAGCGGCGGATAGGCGGCAAGGCTGTTGCGCTGGCGGATGGCGCGTGCCTGGTCCGCGGCGCTCTGCTGATAGTTGAACGGAAGCGCTTTGTAAAACTCAAGCACCTCTTGGTTGGCGAATGTCACCTGGATCTCCCTGTCTGGTTCAATGCACTTGTTTTCACTTGAGATGTTGTTGACTTAATGATGCTGTTGACTCAACGTCCGTGTGGCTAAAGGTTGGGCTCTGAGACCGGTTATTTCCGGGCAACAGCGTTGACCTGCGGGGCATAGAGTTCCATCAGTCTTGTGAAGAGCAACTGCGCCAATTCCTGATTAGGCCGGGTGCCCGCGTGCTGCATGTCCCGTGCGAGCCCCGTGGCGGGATTGTCTTGATGGGCTTTGATGAGTGCATGGATGCCTGGGCCGACCATCTTGCCCGGCTCCCTGAGCAAAAATTCGAGGGGGGCCAGTTGAGACGCATAGGCCTCGGTGGTGAATAGCCAAGCGATGCCCGCGTCGTCGCACAAGGATTCCCAGACCTTCAGGTTAGTGACGAAGTTGATCAGATCCGTATAGGGGTTGCAGACCTTGGAGCAGGCCTTATCCATCACCCAATGTCCAGGGTCGGTCAATCGCTGCTGCCAGTGTGGGGTTGCGGAGGCAACAAAGACTCGGCCGGTCTCGCCGATGAGTTCCCGCCGGTTGAAGGGGAAGCAGGTCAACAGCAGCAAATGAGGACGCAGCACCGGGATCGCGGAAAACAGCATGCGGGTCACATATTCAGCGCTGGCACCCCCCAGGCTGAGATTCCACAGCACAACGGGGCGCCGCACCTGTTCTTCGACCAGAGTTCGGAAGAGATTAGGGAAGGTCGCGCTCTGCGGTAATCCGGCCCCGAAGGCCCCGCTACTGCCGATGCAGGCCACCCGGACCGCGTCCCGACCGACCTCCGACGCCTGGCTCAGGTCCCAGGTGCGGTAGCCCTGGGGGTTGATCGAATAAGTCACGTCATCCGCGCCGAACAAGGGATGCGGAGCTCGCTGGTAGCGCGCCTCCGAGTCCATGCCAAGCCACTGGTGGGTTCCAGGTGGAATGGACTGCAGGTGGGGACTTGGCGGGATTTCCGTTGTAGAAAACAGGTGCGCTGGCGGCGTGCCGATGTCCGCGAAAGAAAAGGGCAATCCGGTTCTCCTAACGACTCAGCAAATGCACGACTCCGCAAATGCTAGACCGGTTAGCTTGAGCCAAACCAACCGGCCCCAGCATTGCGGGCCCCGCTCCACAACGCTGTTCGACCGGTATCTTCCGGCTTGACAACGGCTTGGTCCGTACCCTGGTCGGTCAGTAGTGGGGGTAGATGAACGGGTCTTCGTCCTCCTCCTTTTTCTTGCGCTTGCGCCGCAGCACGACAGACCGGAGATAATCCCGAAGATTGCCAAGCAACCTGACCAATTTTTCCATACTTGCCTCCCACCTCATCGAAATTGGGCTCATCGTCGAACTCGGCGATGGCTGGATGTCTTTGAGCAGCCTTACACTGAGCGCTCTCTAAGGATTGAGTACCATCTCGGCCTCGAAATGCTAACAAGCCACCCTTGTCCACACAAGCGCCATGTCACGCCCCCTGTGCTGTGCGGCGCAAGTTGCCGCATCATGAATCCCCATGTTGATACTCGGAGTCTCTAGTCACTATCATGACAGCGCCGCAGCGCTGCTGCGCGACGGCGAGATCGTTGCCGCGGCGCAAGAGGAGCGTTTTTCCCGACGCAAGCATGATCCTCGGTTTCCGCATCAGGCCATTGCGTATTGTCTGCGTGAGGCAGGTGTAGGAGTCGCAGATCTTGACTACGTCGCCTTCTACGATCAACCGTCCCTGAAGTTTCGCCGTCTGCTGGCCACCTATCTCTCCTACGCCCCGAGGGGCCTCGGGTCATTCCTCAAGGCCATGCCCCTTTGGCTCAAAGACAAGCTGCATTTGAAAGCGCGCATCCTCGACGCATTGGCCGAACACGGTGCCTGCACGCGGGGAGATCCGCCGACCTTGCTGTTCAGTGCCCACCATCAGTCTCATGCCGCTTCGGCCTTTTTCGCCTCTCCGTTTAAACGGGCGGCAGTGCTGTGCATGGATGGCGTCGGCGAGTGGGCCACCACCTCGGTGTGGATAGGAGAGGACAATTGCTTAGAGCCTCTATGGGAGATCGATTTTCCCCACTCAGTCGGACTGCTCTATTCCGCCTTTACCTACTACACGGGTTTCAGGGTCAACTCTGGGGAATACAAACTGATGGGATTGGCGCCCTACGGCGAGCCTCGGTACCTGGACCTGATCCGCGACCACCTGATCGACATCAAGGAAGACGGCACCTTCCGCATGGACATGCGTTACTTCAGTTATGCCGATGGGTCCACCATGACCAATCGCCGCTTCGATGCCCTGTTTGGCGGTCCGAGACGAGAGCCGGAGGCGCCGATCACGCAGCGAGAGATGGACCTGGCGCGCTCGATTCAGCTGGTCACCGAGGAGATCGTGTTGCGTCTCGCAGAGACCGTCCGGCACGAGACCGGCGCGGAGCAGCTGTGTTTGGCCGGTGGCGTAGCACTCAATTGTGTCGCAAACGGTCGGTTGCTGCGCGAAGGTCCGTTCGCGGATATCTGGATACAACCCGCCGCCGGAGACGCCGGCGGCGCCTTGGGCGCGGCCCTAGCGGTTTGGCACGAACACCTGGGGCAACCGCGTAAGGCCCGGCAGCCGGATAATATGCGTGGCGCCTACCTCGGGCCGAGCTATGAGGACAGCCAGGCCGCCGCCGAACTCGATGCACTCGATGCCGTCTATGTCCGGCTTGAAGACGCGGCGCTGTTTCCGGAACTGGCGCGCATCTTGGCGGACGGCAAGGTGGTGGGCTGGTTCCAGGGCCGCATGGAGTTCGGACCTCGGGCCTTAGGTGGGCGCTCGATCATCGGCGACCCGCGCAACGAGGCCATGCAATCAGTCATGAACCTAAAGATCAAATACCGGGAGTCGTTCCGGCCTTTTGCCCCGTCGATCCTGGCGGATCGGGCCGCGGAGTGGTTCGATATCGACCGCCCCAGCCCCTACATGCTGCTGGTCGCGCCGGTAAAGCACCAGTGGCGACGCCCCATGAGCACAGCGCAGCAGAACCTGTTTGGGATCGAAAAGCTCCATGTGCCGCGCTCTCAGGTCCCGGCCGTTACCCATGTGGACTATACGGCCCGCATTCAGAGCGTCCATGCCGATACCAATCCACGCTATCATGCCTTGCTTGAGGCATTCGCATCCGTTACCGGCTGTCCACTGCTAGTCAACACCTCGTTTAACGTCCGCGGTGAGCCGATCGTGTGCACCCCGACCGATGCCTATCGCTGTTTCATGCGTACCGAGATGGACTACTTGAGTATCGGGAATCTTCTGCTCAACAAGCGTGACCAGCCAGACGCCAACTATAAGCCACTCGGCGCCAACGAGTTCGAGTTGGATTGACCCCTCAACTCAGCAAATTCACCCGATGGACGAACACAATGAACACCCTGCTCAGACTCCTCGCCTTCCGTCCAATACTCGTCTTGCTATTCTATGGGGTCATACTTCCCAGCGGGCTCGTGTTGCGCATGCTAGGCCGCGACCCCATTGACCGCGCTCTCGACCGCGATGCCGTCAGCTACCGCGTTCCCAGCAGTTCCGGACAGCGCGGACAAATGGCGCCTCATTGAATGTTTGACAACTAACCGGCCACGATAGTTGTCGCTGACCGGACAAGATAATTGACATCGGATACCGCGAGATGCGAGCCCTTGGAGCCCCACCCAACCGAACAGCGGCTTCTCGCTGGATGCCGCGGTGCGCGTCGGCGCGCGCGATCCCGCCGGGCCGGAGCGCCTGCTGCGCGACTGTGCCCGCCCGCCGTTCGCGCTCGAGCGCCTGGAACTGCTCGACGCCGAACGCGTTGTCTATCACAAGCCCCAAGCCCCGGCGCGATGGCACCACGGCGCTGACGCTCAGGCCGCTGGAGTTGATCGACCATCTCGCGGCACTCATCCCGCCACGCAGACGGCATCGCCATCGCGGCGCGCTCGCACCCAACTCGCCGCTGCGTGCGGCGGCCACCGCGTATGGACCTGAGACGGCCGATGCGCCGAGCGCCCGCGATGAGATCGCCACAGCCTCGGCGGGCGTATTGATGTGTTGAACGGGTCCGACATTGTATCCGATGGGCGCTGCCGCCGATCTCGACGCCTTCGAGACCGCGCTGCTCCATCTGCTGGACAAGCCGCCGGACTACGGCACCCTACTCGGCCAGCCTGGATGCGCTGGGAGCAGGTGGCCAGCGGCGACCCTGCCAGCGCCGAGTGCGTCGGGGCATGGTCGATCGGATCAGGCCCGAAGCAAAGGCACGCGCCGCAGGTGTGCACGGATTGCATCGGCGATCTTCGGCGGGTACTCCCGCCCGCGTTCAATCGTTGTCCAGGCACTCATGATGTCCTCCACCGCCGCATCGATCATGTCCGGCACGGGCAAATCGATCTCCAATGATGGGCGCAGGCGCTCTGCCAAGCGCACGAAGGTTGCTCGATCGATGCGCTGCCAATCCTTGCTCTTGCCCAGATTCAATGCCAGGGAATCTCCGTTCATGTAGGCCAAGGTCGATATCTGATCGTAGGCGGGGGCGACCTGAGCACCGATGCCATCGGGGTAGATCAGGCTCCAATTCTTCAGATGGGCATCTCCGTTTCCGGACGCGATGACAAACACCAGTCGCCGCAGGAAGGATTCCAGCCCTTCTACTCCGACGATGTTCAGCATCAAGTTGGCAAGGGTTTCGTAGTTGCAGTGCTTGTACTTATCGCGTGGTGGCAGGCTCAGAACCTGGGCCAGATCCTCGATATGCATCCGTCTCCCGGGCGATGGCCGATCAAAGCGCTTGATGATGAACGCATCCGACTCGGCCAGGTCCTGGACGCTGCCGGGCAAGCCCTTGATATTCGCTATCGGGATGAGCTCGTTTCGGGGCACCTCGATCCCGCTGAGCTCGGCCCAGCGCATGGTTGCAAGCTCATTGCGCGGCACTTGCGGATAGCGCCGATCAGGCAACTTGATGATCCAGTCGCCGCCCATGCCATGGGCCGGGATCGTCAAGCCTCTTTGGTCCCGTCGCGCCGAAAACTTGAGCTGAATCCCCGCGAGGGAGAACTTCAATGGCGCTTTGTCATCCGCTGCCGCCGGGGGGTTGATCGCCTCCGGCGCCTCGCCAACCGCCCCCCGAATGCGCACCGCACCGGGCAGGTCTTCTCCAAGCAACGCCAGCAGATAGAGCTCGCGCGCCGGGTGGACGTCGGCCTGTTCGGCAATCAGCTCGCGTAGGGCACCTTCCGGCAGCAGGTTGGCGAACCAGGGCGGCACGCCCAAGCGCACGTGGTCTACATGCTCCAGGTCGTCGAGAAAATACTGCCCCAGCGTTGGGCGGGGCCGGGCGTCTCGGAATGAACGCAGCAGGCTGAATTCGCAACCGTCGCGGGCATCTGTCCTCAGCGTCCCAACCGGCAAGTCATCAAGCAGGACGGTGAATGCTTGTGTCATCGGCATCGGGTTCAATCGATGATGAGTGCCGACAGGGGCGGTCGTTCCGGCTCGCCCCAACGGGTTCGTCTGGCGAGAAACGCATTGAGCTGCCGCGCCACCTCTGCCGCTCGCAGCTGGAGAAATTGTTCGCGATCACCACCGCGCAGCGACTGGGCTGCTTCGTCGGAGATGGCATGTGAGCGCAAGATGACGGCGCTACGGGTCCCCTCCAGCAGGCGCGTGAGCCGGCCTTTATCCGGGTGCACGAGCCGATTGGCGGCGGTTTCCCACAGTGGCCCTGCGTAGCCCCGAAAGCACTTCGGAATACGCATCCGCGCCTGCGCATTGATGAGATCCGCAGCCCGGATGACATCGTTGGTGCGCAGATGGCGCGGTTCCAAGTCCAGCAGGGCCAGCACCACAAGCCTGCTTTCGGCAAAGCGAAGATCGAACTGGAAGCGCAAGAGGTCCGTTGCTGGTTCGGGATGGAGCGTCGCGAGCAAGCGTTGCACCACGGCGTGCTCGTTGACCGGACCCGCTGCGGCGGTGTTACCCGGCCGCGTCGGTCGGTTTCGGTCGCGGCTCACGGCCTGCCGCCAGAACCAGCGGGTCAGCAGTTCCCGATTGCGGGGAGCGGGTTCGGGAAAGCGTCGGAAGAACCCCGCCAGCGGCATCAGGTCGTTGGCTCGGGGCACAAGCTCGAAGCGTGGGATCGACAGGTCGCGCCGAATGAACTCGACCAGGCGCAGGGCCAGCATGAACGCAGCCTCCGACGTATCCGAGGGATCACCGACGGCTTGGCCGTCGTCAGGCGCAACACCGAGCAACCGCGCGAGCAGCGCGTTCGGGATGCGTCCGAAACCCATGTCTGCGATCTCATCCGCCAGTTGATGCAGGCGCATGTTGCCAGCGGGGCGCCGCAGTCCCATCAACAATTCTTGAACCTGCGGAAGGGTCGGACGACGCGCATAGGCCGCGAGCCGACCCAGGATCTCCAGCACCTCAGCCTCGTCTCGGGCATGGACGACTTGCACCGGAAGCTCGTAGTCTCGTATCCGGATGAAGAGCTCGGCGGCGCGCCGTTTCCGAGGGCTTGCCTCGGGCAAGAACGTCTTGGTCCAGCGCGCCAGGCGCTCCTGGTCTGCAAGCTCGGCTACCGGAAGCCAGCGGCCTGGCTCATCGCGGTGGTCGCCAGGTAAGGCATCGACAAACCGGTCCTCGTCCAGATCGAAGCGGATGGAGCCGTTGCCGTCGCTACCTGACTGATCAAGCAGCGCGTCGGCCAGGACCGCGACAGGTGCCTGCCCATCCACCACCCAAGCAATGCGCTCATCGCGGTGCACCAACGGATAGCCAAGCTGGAAGTTCGGGGCCGTATCGCACTCGGCGCGTTCCCACAGCGTGACGGCTCCGATTGGGAAGCCTCGCCACAGGCTATCGAACAGAGAGAGGGCATCCTCGCGCGGCATGCCCATGCCCGCCGATACCGGCGGTAGTCGAATCTGGCCGCGGCGAATCTGACGTAACAGCTCGGCGATACGCAGCACCTTGACGGATGCGGCTCGATCGATCGGCGCCGAGCGGAGAAGTTGGGTTGTCGTCATCGCATTGCGGCTGTAGCCGAGACCTGAAGACCGAGCGGGAATCGATTGTGTCAGATCTATCATAGGCGATCCAATCGACGACCCCGACGTAGCCGATGGCCGGCTCAGCGATCAGGCCTTGTGGCAGGCGATCACCTGAGCCGATGAAGGTGACGGAGCCCATGAGCTACCCGGAGCTGGAGATCGGTCTGCATCGCGCCCAGGCCGACAGTTACCAGCTGCAGCTGCGCTTCACCGACCCCGCCATCGATGCCGAGCATGCTGCTGGCCCGTCTGTTCGAATCCATGCCGCTGACCTGCCCGAATTGCGGGGCGGAGATATGCGCCTGATCGCGCAACATCGCCGAGGCCGCTCCCGTCGAGCGGATTCTCACCCACATCGGTAAGCCGCCGCGGCCGCCGCCGATCACGTCCGCGCGCCCCGGCGCTGCGCTGTCCTGCTCCGCTTGGGTACCAGCCCAAACCATCCTGGTTTGCGCGTTCGCCGCTATCAGCGCAGCTCACCCACCCGCCTGGGACGATGCTCCCGAGCCGGTGGCGGACTGGGATCACCGCCAACAGCCCGAGCCGGACTTCGCATTCGATCAGCGCGTTGCCTGGTCATCGCAACCGCCAGCGCCTGCGGGCGGGGGCACAGCCGCCCCTGTGCTCTAACCGTCCGCAGCCCCCCCCGCAGTCGCGCTCAAACCCTCCGCAGAACCGCCTATCCGCCCCAGCATAAGCCCACTGACCACCCGCTGGGTGCCTTGACCGATCCGCGATCATCCTCTAGCCTCTTTACGCCAGCGCTGCTAGACGCGCAGACGCGCTTGGATCGCCTATCCGTCGCGGGACGTAACAGGCAGTCTCGTCCTTGATCGTAACTCCGCACACTGTGGTCAGCCGACTGCCTAGTCAGGCCATCGTGGTCTGATACCGTCAGGGCTAGAAGCCCTGATGACGCGCGGGCTCCAAGGCTGCCACCTATCCTCATCAAACCCCTCTTTTTAACGCAGATGCTGTTGACTCTTATTCGGCGATGAATCAGCTGCCGACCACAGCGGCTTACCAATCAAAGTCGCGCCCATGAGTGCCCAGTGACGTCAAGTAATCCCGCAAGTCCGAGGGAAGGCTATCGAACCACTCATGCTCTCGACCAGGCAGCGGAAGAACCTGACCGTATTCCACCATGTCGGTTGGTTCGAGATTGCACAGATAAACCCAAATAGAGCGATGCTCAATGCCCGCGATGCGAGCAACGTCGCGAACAATCGCCAGCATCAGGCTCCTGCGTTGCTCAGCGGTGCGGCCGGAGCGGATGTCCGCGCGAATCCACAATTGGTCAGACGCTGGCTCCCCGCCGAGGTAGCGTTGCGCAGTGGTACTCTCGTCGATGACAACCTGCACAAAGTAAGGGGGAGCGCCCGTCGCCTCGTGATGATTGCGCGTGATGGCTTTCGCGATCTCCGTCTTCTGTTTCTCGTCCAACAGACCGGACCGAACCGAGCAGACATAGGTTGGCATTGGCGTTCATCCATTGCTTGATTGACACAGGTCTTTTTATGCTGCTATTTCTTTAGCAGCCTGCCGACTCCATGGCTAATATGATCGTGCACTCGCACTCTATCAAACACAGTATAACCAAATGCATCTCTGAGATACTTGTTTGCGCCGTGGTCGAGCAGATAACCTACACATTCTTTATTGTTTCGCATGACGCAATAATGAAGCGTCGTCTCTGGATATTCAGTACCATTAAAAACATCAATATCAGCACCGTTATCAAGCAACTCACTGGCCAACTCATATTGACCCCGAGCCACCAATTGATAAAATAGCGATCTGCCATTCCCTTCCTTTGTATTTGGGTTCGCATTCAGGTCTAAAAGCTTGCTGACCATGAGCGGCTTATTCTGATTTGCTGCCCAAAATAACGCTGTTCGCCCCCAATTATCCCTAATTTCTAGATCCTGTCCTTCCGATGCATACCGCTCTATTTCATCAACTTTTTCATCGCGAACGAAACAATGAAGCGGCATCTTGTCGCAATTTAGCTCAGATTTTTTCCTTAGTTCAGCAAAGTTACTGTTTTCGGAGGCCAAATATATATAGGGAAAGGTAAAAAACAGCAAAACAAACAGCCCGGCTACTATGACTACTCCTAAGCTAATACCTTTAGTGAAGCTGCAAACATTCATTTCTGTTCCACATAAGGTCCAAAAACCACCAGCGCGCGCTGTTGGTGCGTCCGGTGAATTTGCTTCGCGATGCGAAGCCTAAATAAGTCAAGCCATTGGCAGGATCGGTTTCGCAGTCAGCACACTCTTCCGCTGGCAGTCTCGGCATGTCCTCAACGGGTGGATGCTCGGACCGATGCTGAGGCTGCCGCATTCCCGGGTCCCTCAAACCAGTCTTGATTGTTGCGGCAGGCGCTCCTGGTCCTCTTCGGCAGACCGCGCTAGCTGGCCCAACACTGGGGAGGCCGTCCCATGACACCACGTGCTCTTGCCCATACCGCAGTCGTCCGCTGGCTGCTGCTCAGAGTTCTGACCTCGTTCCTGATTCTGTTGAGGCACGGGAGCGCCGCGGTGTCGGAGTTGCTGCGCATCGCCGGCGCTGCCATCTTGCAGACCTGCCGACCTTCGTCCTTGAGTCAACGCCTAGACATCACTGTCCGAACTTCGTCAGCATGTCGACAATACGGCCCCACTTGCGCTCCGCCCTCCAATACAGAGAGTTGTGCAGGTTGTTCTTGAACCGTTCCTTACTTACTAGCGCCTTGATCCGAAGGCCTTAGCCCTCGGCGCCCAGGCTGGCGGAGCGCTCGGCCGAAGGGCTGACGACTAAGGCTCGTAAGCCATAATAGACCTGCCCGATTAACTCATGCATCGCGTAATAGCTGACTTGAAAGGCGGAAGCTTGCGGTAGCCAGTCGGTATAGCGATCGCGCCAGGTCTGGTTGGCACCTTTCGCATCGCGCGTGATGAAAGCGGTTGGCGCGGCGATGACGTCGACACCGGCCCGCTCGAACGCATCGACCGCCCTGGGCATGTGCCAGGCCTGGGTCACCAGCAGTATCTGACGCACCTTGCTGGCGCGTAGCATGGGCGCGGTTAACTCGGCATTCTCGCGCGTGTTGTGACTGTCCCGCTCCAATCCGGCAACGGGCACGCCGTACTCGTCTTTCAACACCTGCACCATCGCGGGACCGGGTGCTCTATCGCCAGATCCGCCGCTGACGTACACCGGCAGGCCGGTGCGATGGTGCAGCCATGCGGCATAGCGGGTACGCTGCAGGCTGTTGCCGCTGACGCTGTGCCCGCCGTACTCAGGAGCGTCCGAATAGACGCCCGCACCAAGCACGACGATGGCATCCGCGTCCAGCTCCGCCAGTCGGTCTGGGTCTAACGCGGGATAGCTCTCCAGCGTGCCGAGGAGCGGCACCGCCAGCCCTGGCAGGCTCATGAGCAGCAGCAGCGACCAGGCCACAAACAGCAACAGCCGACCCAAGGTGCCGCGGACGAGAAAAAACGCGACTGCGACGAAGACCAGGATAACGCCGGGGGGCAGCAGCAATTGTTTGACGACGGTGTAGGCTTCCACGGGCTTGGGCCATTACTACGGAGGACTGCGATGATACGCTAGCGCCGGACGCCTTGCTCGGATGCGGCGTCGACCCACTGGCGTCAGGTGAAGCCGTGGGAGTGGCTTGTAGCGGCAACCTTTGCCTCGCGAGTCGAGTCGCGACTTCAAGCCGCTCCCACATCGCGCGCTGATCACCCGCTCACTGAGCGGGATTGGGTATCGACTCCGCTCGGGCCGGGTCGGTCGAGAACGCAGGCTCTTGGTCAGGAATCGTCGGAGTCGCTGTCCGCGAGGGCAAGGTAGCGGAACAGGAGGCTCGGCAAGATGGCGATGGCGCCGACGGCCATCAGCGGCACGGCAAAGAGCGCGACCCAAAGGCTGGTGCGTCGGGCAATGACGACGAACAACCAGAGCGATAACAAGACCGCGATTGCGAGTTTGATCAGTGTCGCGAAATCATGGGCGAAAACCTGCAGCTGCAGCGCCGCGTCGGTTTGCGCGTTGCCGCCGGACAACGACGAGAGCAGCAGCAGATTGACCACCAGCATCAGCGCGGCATTGGGCGGCGAAAAAGGTTCGCTGCGATAACGCGCCAGAGACAGCCGATTGAGCGCATAGACCGACCAGATGAGGGCCATGAAGACCGCGAAGGCCCCAACGATCCAGCCCAGCGTCATCAACGTGGGCAGCGATTGCATGCCGAAATCAGCCGCCGACGACCTCGACGGCCTGCTGATCGGCGTGATAGGAAGAACGCACCATGGGTCCGCTCGCGACGTTGGCGAAACCCATCGCCTCGCCAACACGGCGCAGCCGGTGAAACTCGTCGGGCGTCCAGAAGCGGCGCACGGGTAGATGATCCCGGCTCGGTTGCAGATACTGCCCGAGGGTCAGCATGTCGCAGCCGTGCGCGCGCAGGTCACGCATCACGGCGATGACCTCTTCCTCGGTCTCACCTAGGCCGAGCATGATTCCGGACTTGGTCGCGACCGCCGGGTACAGCGTTTTAAACTCGCGCAGCAACGCCAGGGAGCCGGCGTAGTCGGCTCCGGGTCTGGCCTCGCGGTAGAGCCGCGGCACTGTCTCCAGGTTGTGATTGAACACGTCCGGCACCGCAGCGCCGACAAAGGCCGCTAGCGCTATCTGTTCGCGGCCGCGGAAGTCCGGCACTAGCACCTCTAACCTGATGTCGGGGCATTGCTCGCGCACGGCCCGCAGGCAGTCCGCGAAATGGCCGGCGCCGCCGTCGCGCAGGTCATCGCGATCCACCGACGTGATGACGACATAGCGAAGGCGCATTTGCTCAATGGAGGTCGCGAGTTGCTTGGGCTCCGCTTGATCCACGGGCCGCGGACGGCCGTGGGCCACGTCGCAGAAGGGGCAGCGCCGCGTGCAAACGTCTCCGAGGATCATGAACGTGGCCGTGCCATGGTTGAAGCACTCGCCTAAGTTGGGACATTGCGCCTCCTCGCAGACCGTGGCCAGCCCGGATTCGCGCAACAGTCGCTTGATGCGTGCCACGCCTGGGCCGGTGGGTGCCTTGGCACGAATCCAGGCAGGCTTGCGCGGCATCTGGACGGTCGGCTCCACCTTGACCGGGATCCGCGAGACCTTCTCTTGGCCGCGCTGGTGAGTGCCGGGGCTCAGACGCGACGGTGCACTCAGCGGGTTTGGCTCGTTCATGTGTGGAATTTAGCTCTGATTGGTTTTGGCTAGCGATGCTAGCCTGTGTTTCGACAAACAGCTTGTGCTGACGGGACGGGCTTCTGATGAGGTTGACTATGGGGCATTCGACGGCCGTTTTTTTGCCGATCCGTTGCGATGAGCGCGGCGTGCTGGCGCTGGATTTCTTCGTCAAGGGCTTCGTAACCTGTTTCGAGCGCGTTCGCAACGCCGACGGCAGCGTAGATGCGGTCTGCTGTCGAGACCGCGGCAGCTTTGACCCCGGTACCGATCTTGCCGCCTACCTGATCGAACGTGGCTGGGCATTGGCTCTGCCCGGCGCACCGTTCGAGTATCAGGCGATGGAGCGCATCGCGCACCCGCGAGCTTGGCGTTTGGGGTTGGCAAGTGGATTCGGTCACCGCTCCTAATCGGTGAGCGGGTCCAGTTTCAGCGACGCCGAGTTGATGCAATAGCGCTGACCGGTCGGATTTGGTCCGTCCGGGAAGACGTGACCAAGATGTGAGCCGCAGCCGGCACAATGCACCTCGACGCGCAGCATGCCGAAGCTACTGTCCTTTGTCGTCGCGATCATCTCCTCACCGACGGGCTGCCAGAAGCTCGGCCAGCCGGTGCCGGAATCATACTTGTGAGCGGAGCTGAATAGCTCTGCTCCGCATGCCGCGCAGAGGTAGCGGCCCGGCGTCTTCGTGTCATGATAGGCACCGGTAAACGCGGGCTCGGTTCCGTGCTGGCGGCAGACCCGATATTGCTCCGGGGTCAGCAGTTCGCGCCATTCGGCGTCGGTCTTTGCGGTCTGATTGGTCTGGTCGGTCATGTTGTTCACCTTGCATAGCGATTCGCGGCCATGGCGGGAGCGCACGCCGGATTGAGACAGGCCAGCCTGCGCCGTTATACTTATTGGCTGACTCTGGCTGACCTGAAAAATCTTCGTTGTTTCCTAAGATGCGCCTCAACGGCCCAGGATAAAAGGTATGACTCACCGGTCGTTTCGGCCGCCGTCGCGCAGGTTAAAGCGGCCCAGGGTCGTGGGGCCAGGCCCGGCACCCGGCCGATGCCCACCCGCGCGAGCGCCAGTGAAATCCTTCGGCAACTGGACCAGGCAATTCGGTCGCGGTATTGGGCGGCGCAATCGCCCATTGTCGCCCCGATTGATCATGGCCGTGGCCGCCGTTGGCCTGTTCATCGTTAGCTATCAATGGGGTAGTCAATACAAGCATGGCGGCGCACTACAACCGGCGCTGTCTGGCATCGTCATCCGCCCGTCCCTGCCCTTGCCTGACCTTGTGCTGACGGACAGCAGCGGCGGCCCCTTTGGTCGCGCCGACCTGATCGGCTACTGGAGCCTGCTGGTCTTTGCAGCCAGCGACGATGCTCAAGGCCGTCGCGGCATCGCGCGACTCGTGGATGTCTACAACCGCCTCGCCGACCAACCGGACCTGCAACAACGCCTGCGGTTGCTGCTGGTCGGCACCGATGCCCAGCCACGCCTGGCGCTGGACTTCGAGCGCCTGTCACCTGCCATCGCCGTCCTCAGCGCCGAACCTGCCACGCTGGAGGCACTGGAAACCGCGCTGGGCGCCGATCCACAGGCCAAGAACAACGGCCTGCCACCACTCTTCCTGATCGACAGCGACGCCCGTCTTGCAGCCCTTTTCCCGGCATCCCAGCTCGCTGCCGAGGTCGCGGCGGACGTTGCCGCGCTTGCCGATTAAGGCGATTTCTGTCATGAAACATACCGGCAATCGCCTAAAAACCTGAACCGCCCGTGAAGCCGCGGCGCTCTCAAGAAGGTTTGGCTCAACATGACTCACACAAACCATCCCAGCATCGGCCAGCGCCTGTTCGTGGTGTTGCAATACCTACTGCCTCAGCACCTTCTGTCGGGTATCGTCTTCCGCTTGACCCGCCTGCGCTTAGGGGTGCTGACTGGCTGGCTGATCCGGGGCTACATCCGCTCCTTTCGGGTCGACATGAGCGAAGCGCGCCAGCCGGACCCGGCCAGGTATCCGAATTTCAACGCCTTCTTCACCCGGGCCTTGCGAGCAAATGCACGACCCTTGGAACAGGCAGGAGGTACCGTCGTCTCACCGGTAGACGGCGTTATCAGCCAACTCGGCAATATCGAATCTGGGCGTATTTTTCAAGCCAAGGGGCAGGATTTCGGCTGCGCCGAGTTGCTCGGCGGCGACGCCGACCTTGCCGCATGTTTCGACGGTGGAATGTTTGCCACGCTGTATCTGTCGCCGCGTGACTATCACCGCATCCACATGCCGATAGACGGGCGACTCCGCAGCACCATCCATGTCCCCGGGCGTCTCTTCAGCGTGAACCCCACCACCACCGCCGCTGTACCTAGACTCTTCGCGCGCAACGAACGCCTGGTCTGTGCGTTCGAGACCGATCTCGGGTCGATGGCGTTGGTGCTGGTGGGCGCGATCTTCGTTGGCAGCATTGAGACTGTCTGGGCCGGGCGCATCACGCCGCCGAGAGGACGACGCATCCTGAGCAGGCCGGCTCCCGAGGCCATGCCTGCACTTGAGCGCGGCGCCGAACTCGGGCGCTTCAATATGGGTTCGACGGTGATCTTGCTGCTGCCGCAGGGATGCGCGCGCTGGCATGAACGGGTGGGCCCCGGTGTCTCAATCCGATGCGGTACGACGCTGGCATTGAGGATGCGGTGACGCCGGTGCTTGGGGCATGCTCTGTCGAGATGCCTGGATCATTTTCTCGGCTAGTTGTTTAAATAGTTCCGGCAAGCGTGCGCGACGGCTTAACAGGAGGTTGACGAGGATGGCAGCCGCCACCGTGCCCTCTGCGCACCGGGCGCATCCAGCAGATCGCCCGCAAGCGAACTTTTACGACGCACATGCCGCGGTGTAGGAGCCTGCTTGTGGGCGACAACGCCGACGCCTACCACGGCCTGCCCTCGACTGGTACGCAGGGTCGCCGGAACTACAGAGTTGCTCGCGGACCCTGCGTAGTTCGGGCTTGCAGCGCGGATCTTGTCAGGAGATGGCCTGGCTATGACCTTTGGCAGCGGATCCTGGCAGGCCGAAACGGTCGGAGCAGCCTCTATGGCTGAATAAAGGGCCGAACCGCAATCAGCGCCTCGGCGGCATCGGCGAGAATTGGGGTGCCCACATCGGCGCCTGACGACTGGGGGACCTGTCGCGGGGCGCAACCGGCACCGTGAAGGTATTGGAGGCTGGATTAGGCATCGACCGCAACATTGGTGGTCTCGGCGGGCTCATTGCCGACTCGGCGGCAGGCGCTGGCGTGGTCGTCGGGCCGACCCCGGCGACGGGCTCTGCCGCGGCAGGCGGCTCAGCGGCCGTTTCGGCTGGTGCCCCGGCTGCCGGCTCGGCTGGTGCGGTTTCGGCGGGTACTGAGGCTGCGACCGGTTCGGCTTCTGCTGGCGCGGTCTCTGCTGGCGCGGTCTCAACTGGGGCCGCTGCTGCCGCCTCAGCCGTGGCGGGCTCAGAAGGAGCCTCAACGGAAGACTTTGCCACGGCGGCCTCTGATGTGGCCTCCTCGGGTGCGGCCTCTGATGTGGCGGCCTCTGATGTGGCGGCCTCTGATCTGGCCGGCTCTGGTGCGGCCTCGGGCGCGGTTGCGGCCGTCTCGGTTGCTGGCGACTCCGCTTCGGCATCGGCAGCGGACTCCATCTCAGGCGAGGCTGGAGGCGGAGCGGGGGTCGCCGGCTCTGCCGGCGGTGGCGGTGCCGTCACCGCAACCGTCCCGATCGGCGCCAGATTCGCTGCCACCATTTCCGGCGACAGTTCAACGGGCTCCTTGTAACGATCCACCAAGACCAAGTAGCCGATGCCGATGATCAGGGCAAAGGTGACTCCTTTGACCAACAGGCCCCCAATGCCTTCGGAGGCAAGCTTGTCGAGCCAGGACGATACATTACTCACTGTTAATTCCTCATATCCGGGGAGATTCTCATGCATGCCGTCTTGGGGCCAACCGACTCAGGGCCGACTTGGCACCATTTAGGGCAGCGATCAGAAATTGTTTAATGTTGTCGAGGCAAGCCCGGGCTGACCTTGCACGCCCTACCCTACTCGTCGTGACCTAATCTACGGCCATTGTGATGCGGAATCCACCCCGTTTCGCGGTGGAATTCATCATCATCCATCGCTCGACGCCCACAATCTTAACCCAACACGACTCGTAGGATTGCAGCTGATCACAGTTTTCTCCGCACAACTGGCAGCCCACGCGCTTTGCTTAGGACTAGGTTTAGGGGACTAGGTTTAGGGGACTAGGTTTAGGGGACTAGGTTTAGGGGACTAGGTTTAGGGGACTGGGTTTAAAGGATTGGGTTTGGGACGAGGCGGGGACCAAGATCAGTGGATACCGGCACCGGCAGCATGCACCCCATGATCCGCAAGCCACTTCACATCCAACTGCCATTCGACGCGCTCCACGTCCGCTAGCGCGAGCACCAACCCTTGTGCACGTTTCTGGTGATCGATCAGGTCTTGCTGTGCCGCAATCATCGCCGGATCATCTTGCCCCTTGCCGGCCACGCTCGGTTGGACGATCTCCAGGAAACGCATGGCTGGAACTTCAAACGACCTCGGCGTGGACAGCGTTGCAACGCCAGCATTCAAGTCGACCACACGAAACTGGTAGACATAGCTACCAACCTGTGGGTCAGCTTCCAGCATGTCATTAATCTCCCAGATGCGGGGTTGCCAGATGGAAGAAAGCCACCAGGCAAGCAGGCCGAGCAAAATCGCGCCGAGCAAGAGGCTGTAATTGCGTGTAAAGGTATCCATCATCCTATCCTCATCGAAAGCTGAACGAGCGGTCGGTCGACCGCAACAAGAAGAACAGCTTCGCGCGCATGTCGCCTGCCGCGCCATGAAAATGCGCAACGGCCAGCGCCGGACCTTTCGCGGTCCGGACAAACTAGGAGGATTTTCAGCCGATTTTCAACGATGAGACTCTCTGGCAATCGCTATAGCAATGATGGGAGTGGACTCGCACCAGGCCCCGGTGCCGGCTTGTGGTTTCCACCGACGCCGGGGCGTTGGACCGGGGACCGGACGCTAGCCCTTGTTGCCCCCCATGAACTTGGACCGCGCTTCATCCAAGGCAGCGAGCCAATCGTTCCATGCCTTCTCGCTACCCTTGGCCATGGCCTCCCAAGCGTCCGCGGTGGCGCTCTGCATCTCGCTGTAGCGCGTCATCGCCTCGTCACGCATCTCGCGCATGCTCTCGATCTGCTTGTGGTACTGCGCCTGGGCGTCGGCCTGCGCATCACGCGCCTTGGCCTCTAGCTTGTCGATGTCGGCATCAAACTCGTCGAGCTTGGTTTTGAACTTTTTAACGTATTCTTCACGGTCTGACATGGTTGTTTATCCTCGTAGGATGGTTTGGTAGGACCGAGGTGTTGGTTGGATCGAAGGTTTTGCGGCGACCACGACGACTCGATCCGGTCTATCCGTCGCGTCGCCGCCATTGTAGGCTACCTGCTGCCTTCCGCGGGGATTGCAGATCGTCCCGTGAACGACAGCGCGGGCTAAACGCCCCGCAGCGAAGCGCGCCTACATGTATATCAAACCCCATATTATAGCCCATATCAAGGCAAGCCTGCTTGGAGTTCGACCATGACGAAGGAGACCATCAACAAATCCGTTTTGCTGATTCTGGTAGCAACGATCTCGCTGTTGTTCCTGACGATGATCCAGCAGTTCTTGCTGGCGATCTTCATGGCCGGGCTGTTCGCGGCCATGGCCACTCCGCTGTACCAGCAGTTGACCCATTGGTTCCGTGGCAATCGCTATCTCGGGTCGTTCGCTACCCTTCTGCTGTTGCTGATCATGGTGCTAATACCGCTACTATTGTTGGCGGGCGTCTTTATCAGCCAAGCCGTGGATGTTGGACAGTCGTTGGTGCCAACGGTGGCCAAGTATGTCAAGGAACCTAGTGCGTTGACTGACTGGGTACATGGCCTGCCCCACTGGGACAAACTGATGCCGTACGAGGCACAACTGCGTGCGAAGGCGGCGGAGTCGGTTGAGGCCGCCGGGACCCTGTTGGTTGGCGGCTTATCGTCGGTAGCCGTGGGCACGGCCCATTTTCTATTTATGACGCTCGTGTTCTGTTACACACTGTTTTTCTTCTTGATCGACGGCAAAAAGGTGGTCAACGCGATTCTTTACTGCTTGCCGCTCGAAGACAGCGACGAGCGTCTAATGCTGGACAAATTCACCTCCGTGACTCGCGCCATGGTCAAGGGCACGCTAACGATCGGCCTCCTCCAAGGCATGCTGGCGGGGGTCGCTTTCGGCATCGCTGGAGTCGGCAACGCCGTATTTTGGGGCACAGTCATGGCGGTGCTGTCGATTGTACCCGGCATCGGCTCGGCGGTGATTTGGGTGCCAGCATCGGCCGTCTTGATGTTCCAGGGCAGCGTTGGCGCGGGCATCGGCTTGTTTGCATTCTGTGCGCTGGTCGTGGGTAGCATCGACAATCTATTGCGACCGGTGCTAGTGGGTAAAGACACCAACATGCATGAACTGATGATCTTTTTCGGCACACTCGGCGGCTTGGTCACGTTCGGCATGAGCGGGCTACTGATCGGCCCGCTGATTGCCTCACTGTTCTTGACCATCTGGCAGATCTATGGTGTTGCTTTCAAGGACGTGCTGCCGCCGGTCGGCCCGATAGCCGTTGATCCAGAAACCCAGGCACACCACAACCTAGGTTCTCCATCATCCGAAGACGGCACCTTGTTGCAGGATGAGTCGGACGAGATGTCGAGCGCCGAAAAAAACAAAGATCCGAGTTAACCATCAGACCGAAAGCGGGAAGTGCCGGCTAAGGATCGTGGCGCCAAGGTTAAAGCATACCCAGGCTTAACAGCGCTTCCTCGGACATGTTGGCTTGGCTCCAGGGTGGGTCCCAAACCAACTCAACCGCAACATCACCAACCCCCTCGACCGTTTGAACCGCGTCTTTGACCATTACCGGCATCATCCCAGCAACGGGGCACGCCGGCGCGGTTAGGGTCATGTCAATGGCGACGTCGCCCGTGTCCGCAATATCGATGGTGTAGATCAGACCCAAGTCATAGATGTTGACTGGAATTTCAGGGTCGTGCACCTGACGCAACGCAGCGATGATGGGCTCGCGCAGTTCTTCGGCGGACATCCGCTCCACGACCACGTCACCACTGTCTTGCGACATCAATTCGGTATCATCTCGATCAACGACACCCTGAGCCTCGCCGCTGCCGAAGCCGGCGAATCGCGCTAGTCTGTTCATTGGTTAACTGCCCTCACTGCAGCCGAGCCGGCAAGGGCCCGGCGGGGTTGTTGGACGCAACGGTAGAACTGCTGTGCCCAGCGGAACATGCCCGCGATCTTCCAATCACAGGGGCGAGCTTTCTAAACGTTGGCCGACGTGCTCGCCCACATACTCCTGCAATGACTCATTGCCAAGAGCATTGATGATTTCGCCAGCGAAACCAAGACACAGCATGCGCCTCGCGACTGATGCGGAAATGCCGCGGGAGCGCAAATAAAACAGCATTTCCGGTTCGATCCGACCAACCGTCGTACCGTGACTGCACTTAACGTCGTCGGCATAGATCTCAAGCTGCGGCTTAGTGTCAATCTCGGCGTTTTGTGACAACACCAAGTTGCGGTTGGACATCGCTGCGTCGGTCTTCTGCGCATCCCGTGCGACATAGACCAAGCCGTCAAACACCGCTTTACCCTTACCGTAGAGAACACCCTTAAAGTTCTCGCGGCTAGTGCAGCTAGGTAGGTTATGACGGACATCCAAGTGAAAATCGGCCAACTGCTTGTCGCCGGCCAGGTAAAGCCCTTGCAGATCGCATTCTGCATGTTCTCCGGCAAATCGTGTTACCAAGTCGGTTCGTGCCATGGCTCCGCCAAGGCTGATGTTGACGCCTGCATAACTGCTATTTTGCCCTTGGAGCAGATAGAGACCGGTAAGATGAAAGGCGTTGGAACTCTCGATTTGAATGCGCCGATGCTTCATCACCGCATCGCAACCCAGTTCGATCTCAAGCAACGAATTAGTACAGTACAGCGAGTCGCCAAGGCTTAGGTAGCGCTCGATCAGTTCGGCTTGGGCGCCCTCGCCGAGCCGAACGAGATGTCGCGGCTGCGCGACCCGGGGCTCGTCCATGCCGACCGACAGATGAATGAGCTCAATGGGCCGCTCAAGGACCGCCCCGCGATTGAGCAGCAGCACCAAACCGTCATCCATGCCGACAGTGTTGAGCGATGCGAACACATGGCCGCCGTCGCCAGCAACCCGCGTCAACAGCCCCTCCAATGCATCCGGGTCCTGCGCCAGCGTTTCGCTCAGGCTGCCAACCCGCACGTTGTCCGGTAGGTTGCCGAGGTTGGAGAGGTGCGGTGCGTAACGGCCATTGACGAGCACGACACGATGCGCACTGAGCCCAGGGATCAAGAGGTCTTCGATATCATCGGGCAATAACGCCGCCACGGGCTCATCGACAGGCTGAAAGCGTTGTTCAATCAGTGCGCGCAGGCCGGTATAGCGCCACCCCTCGGATTTTGCATTCGGCACGCCTTGGGCCTTGATGCGGGCTAGCGCACCGTCGCGCTCAGCGCGAAGCCAGGCTGGCGCCACGTTTGAGGTATCACCGATCTCGCGCAACCAACTATCGAAGGCGTCGGCGGCGGGTTGTCCCGAGTGAGCAGGCATCACCCGCTTACCGGCGGGATCGCTCGGCGTTTTGGACGCTGCGCTCATGCCGCCTCCTCGCCGACGATCCAACCGTAGCCTTTCGCTTCCAATTCCAGCGCTAGGTCCTTACCGCCAGAGCGGATGATGCGGCCATTCGCCAGGACGTGTACATGATCCGGCTGGATATAGTCAAGCAGGCGCTGATAATGCGTTACGACGATCATTGAGCGTTCTGGGCTGCGCAGCGCGTTGACGCCGTCGGCGACGATGCGCAACGCATCAATGTCAAGACCTGAGTCGGTCTCGTCAAGGATGGCGAGTTTCGGCTCAAGCATGGCCATCTGAAAAATCTCGTTTCGCTTCTTCTCGCCTCCCGAGAAGCCGAAGTTGACCGGGCGCTTGAGCAGACTGTCGTCAAGATGCAAAACCTTAAGACGCTCCTTCATCAAACGCATGAATGACACCGCGTCGAATTCTTCCTCGCCGCGGGACTTTCGAATCGCGTTCAGGGCCGCCTTCAAGAAATAGGTATTGTTGACGCCCGGCAGTTCCACCGGGTACTGGAAGGCCAGAAAAAGGCCAGCACGGGCACGCTCCTCAGGCTCTAAGCTCAGCAAATCGAGCCCGTCAAAGTCGACGCTGCCACCGGTGACGATGTAGCCTTCACGCCCGGATAGGACGTGCGCAAGAGTACTTTTGCCAGAGCCGTTTGGACCCATGATGGCGTGCACTTCGCCAGCCCCGACCTCAAGATTTAGCCCCGTGAGAATCTCTTTTTCACCGACGATCGCCTTAAGGCCATTGACAGACAACATGGTTTAACTCCGAATACGACTTTTTGGCCGCGGGCAACTTTAGCCGCCGCGAGGTCCGGTCTGCGCCCGACCTAGAGCTCTGGACGAGTCACTCTGGACGAGTTAACTAGGTCGGGAAATGTGGAACGATCGTTGCCGGTAGGCGAGTCAGCCGACGGCACCCTCAAGGCTAATACTGAGCAGCTTTTGTGCCTCGACCGCAAACTCCATCGGCAGCTCATTGAACACCTCTTTACAGAAACCATTGACAATCATTGACACGGCGTCCTCTTCCGCCAGCCCGCGTGATCGGCAGTAAAACAGCTGATCGTCGCTAATCTTCGATGTGGTGGCCTCATGTTCCATTTGCGCGGACGGGTTCTTGACCTCAATGTAAGGAAAGGTGTTAGCCACGCTTCTGTCACCGATTAGCAAGCTGTCGCACTGAGTATGGTTGCGTGCCCCCTCGGCTTTGCCTGCAATGCGCACCAAGCCGCGATAGGATTGCTCGCCATGCTGCGCCGAGATACCCTTACTAACAATGGTTGAGCTGGTATTCCGCCCCAAATGAATCATCTTGGTGCCGGTGTCGGCTTGCTGCCGGCCTTTGGTCACAGCGACTGAGTAAAATTCGCCGACGGAATCATCGCCGCGTAAGATGCAGCTTGGGTACTTCCAGGTAATGGCTGACCCGGTTTCGACTTGTGTCCATGAGATTTTGGAGCGCGCCCCCCGGCAGTCACCCCGCTTGGTGACGAAGTTGTAGATGCCGCCGAGACCGTTTTCATCACCCGGGTACCAGTTTTGCACCGTGGAGTACTTGATCTCCGCATCATCCATCGCGACCAGCTCGACCACTGCCGCATGCAGTTGGTTCTCGTCGCGCTGGGGTGCCGTGCAGCCTTCTAAGTAACTAACGTAGCTGCCCTCTTCGGCAATAATCAGGGTGCGCTCAAACTGCCCGGTGTTGGCGGTGTTGATGCGAAAGTAGGTGCTCAGCTCCATCGGGCAACGCGTGTTCTTCGGCACGTAAACGAAGGTGCCATCCGTATAGACGGCGGAGTTCAGCCCCGCGTAAAAGTTGTCGGTGGGCGGCACGACGCTCCCAAGATATTTCTTGACCAGGTCAGGATATTCTTGCAAGGCTTCGGAGATCGAGCAGAAAATGACCCCAGCCTCTGCCAGTGTCTTGCGGAATGTCGTTGCCACCGAGACGCTATCAAAGACTGCATCCACGGCAACCCCGGCGAGCGCTTTTTGCTCCTCGATGGGGATGCCAAGCTTCTGGTAAGTCTCTAGAAGAACGGGGTCGACTTCGTCAAGACTCTCAAGCACCGGCTTTTTCTTAGGAGCTGAAAAATAAGAAATTGCCTGAAAGTCGATGGCCGGATAATGCACCGACGACCATCGGGGCGTGGGCATTTCGAGCCATTTCTGGTAGGCACTGAGGCGCCACTGCGTCATGAAATCCGGCTCACCCTTGCGCTCGGATATCGCGCGGATTACGTTCTCGTCGAGCCCGGGCGGCAACGTCTCGGACTCAATGTCGGTAATAAATCCGTGTTCGTACTCAGACCTAACGATATCGTCATAGTCTTGTGTCGCGCTTTCTTGGGCGAGAAACTGCTGGGTTGCCTCTGGGGTTGCGCTCATCGCTGGCTCCGAATTAACTGAGTATTTTACTCGGTAATTGTACGACTGACCCGCAAAGATGCAACCTCTAAATATGGGACATCTAAGGCTGGGGTGTCGGTCGACAAAATGCCGCTGTACGAGGTAGATCATTTCGAACCCGAGGTGTTTCAAGGGTTCGACCAAACTGAATCTACCAAATTTCTGTGCGGCGCAATCTGGCTGGGTCTACTCTAGCTCCGTCGCCAACCGATCTTAGGGCCCAGACCCAGGGCCCAGACCCAGGGCCCAGACCCAGGGCCCAGATCAGGCCTGATGCGGCATCTTGCAGGGCGAAATCCGGGTGTTGCAAACGTAAATTATTCGCATTAAGATTATAGCTTCTAAGAAAAGACCTGCCGCTTCAAGTCTCACGCATTGATTTCGAATTTTTTCGAGGAGTCCATTTCCATGAAACGCTTTCAACGGTTTACCCTTGCCGCACTGTCGCTGACTGTTGCCGGGCTGATTCCGCCAAGCAGCTTCGCGGTCGCCGCCG
>JGI12109J20283_12818935_pt1 | contig 38877 bp, 55 predicted proteins | sample ElkSlonscriptome_12_FD_20283 | JGI IMG/M metagenome (IMG submission 20283)
CAACGCAATCGCACCGCGTCATTTTTGGGGCAAAGTCACGGATTTCAAGTACTTAGCCTATTCCCACCTAGTCAGTAGGCGCACTTTAATGTCTGCGCCTGCGCTTAATCGTAACACGATCTGACTTCTTACCATCCCCGCCACCGCGCAATGCTCAACCATGCGCCGCGTTGACCCCTTGGCCCCGGCGTGTTATTTCTTGGATATGGCACGAGATAAAACAGAGATGACGGACAAGGCGAGAATCGCTTACGAGGTGTATCGGGACATGGGGCCGACGAGGTCGCTACTCAAGGCGACCCGCGCGTTGGGGTTGTCTGACCGGTCGCACTCCCAGCTCAGGCGATGGTCATCGAAGTACGACTGGCAACGGCTTGTCGGCGAGCACGATTACAAATCCCTGCGCGAGTCGCTGGGCAAGCGGGAGATCACCAGGGAGGCCTGTATGCAGCGCTTCGTTGACCGGCTCAACGACGCCTGCGACACCCTCTACCACATCATGATGGACAAGCGGAACATCCCTATCATGGACCGGCAGGGTAACCACGTGACCGACGAGCACGGCCACAAGTTGTACAAGCCGATGGTGCGCGCGTCCACCAGGGCGATGGCCGCGGAGAAGATCCTCGGTATCGGCGGGCTCGTGCCGGTGAAGCGCATGGAGGTCACCGACAAGAGCGGCGAGGCTCTCGACGAAGCGGCGCAGGCCATCGCCACCATGACCCCGGAGCAGCTCATCGCGTACCGGGAGATCCTGGCCGGCGACAAGGACGATGACACCACGGACTGAGATGTCCATGATGGACATGGAGCTCGCCGTCTCGCGGGTGGAGCGCAACACGCTCCTGCGCCTGGTCGACGCGGAGATCATGCGTAACGACCTCGAGAGGTACATGCGCTGGGCGTGGCCCATCAGTCCCGAACACAAAAACGCGCTGGAGTGGAATTGGCACCTTTCAGCGAAGGCCGAGCATCTGCAGGCATGCCGTGACGGGCAGATCCGCCGGCTCATCATCAATGAGCCGCCCCGGTGTCTCAAATCATGGACAGTGAGCGTCGCCTTTCCGAGTTGGTGCTGGACCACTAACCCCGCGCTACAGTTCCTCGTCGCTAGCGCAGACGACGACGTGCGCAAGCGTGACGCGGACTCGATGCGCGAGATCTGCATGTCTCCCGCCTACCGGGCGATGTTCCGGCCGAAGTGGGATTTCAGGGCCGGCCCCGATGGTGCACAACAGGCGGCGAAGGGCTACTACAGGAACAGCGCGGGCGGGCATCGCATCTCTAAGGTGATGGGCCAGCGCGGCCAGGGGGTCAACGCGGACATTGTGATCTTCGATGATCCGCTCGACGCGGCCGACGCGTACAGCGACAAGGCCTCGTTGACCGAGCACGCGGTCCACGCTAAACAGCGACTCATGACCCGGCTCAACGACGAGCGCACCGGGGTCGTGATCCTCATCATGCAGCGGTTGCACGACCTGGACCTGACCGGCGTGTTCCTCGAGGATGGCGGCTGGGAACACCTCTACATGCCGGCTGAGTTCGAGACGTCGCGGCGATGTCGCACCGGCATCGGGTGGACCGACCCGCGCACCGAAGAAGGTGAGCTACTGTTCCCTGGCCGCCTGAATCAAGAGGCCATCGACGCGAAGAAGATCGATCTGGGGTCGCGCGGATACGCCGGACAGTTTCAACAGCGCCCCGTGCCGGCGACCGGGTCAATGGTGCTCAAGGACTGGGTGCAGTTCTGGAGCCCCGACACGTTGCCGGCGGACCTCGACTTTGTGATCGGCTCGTGGGACTGCACGTTCGCGAGCAAGACGAAGGACGCCGACTTCGTTGTGGGGCAGACGTGGGGCGCAAAGGGGAGCTCGGTCTATTTGCTCGACCAGGTCCGCCGGCGGATGAACCTCCCTGAGATGCTGGCGGCGGTGCGGGAGCAGAATCGGATCTGGCCCAACCTGTTCGCGATCGTCATTGAGGAGAAGGCGGCCGGGAAGCATGTCATGGAAGCGCTGGAGCGGGAGATCTACGGCATCGAAGGATTCAACCCGCAGGGCCAGTCGAAAGAAGAGCGGCTGTCGGCGACATTGCCGTTGTGGGAGCAACGCCGGATCTACGTTCCGGACTGGGAGAAGTGCGGCGACGTGAACACTGATTACTCGTGGGTGCGCGACGTGTACATCCCGGAGGTGACATCGTTCCCGGCGGCGCGCCACGATGACCAGGTTGACGCCACGAGTCAGGCGCTGATATGGATCATGAACAACGCCCCGGGCAGCGTGGTCGCAAGCGTGCTCGGCAACAAGGAGTAGATGATGGGCATCAGAGACAGGATTAAAAAATGGATGGCGCCGGCCGAGCAGAAGTCCTGGACCGTCCAAGTCCTGGTCGGTGACGATGGCTTCATGGCCGCGCAGAACTTCGACGGCGGCGAGCTGTTCACCGTCTACACGCAGGCGCTCTGGACGTACATCTGCGCGCACCGGATCTCTCAGGACATGGCGTCATTCCCGGCCGTGGTGCAGACCCGGGAGCGCGGAACCGAGAGATGGGTCTCCGCGCCGTCCCACGAGCTCAACGCGTTGTTGCACAGGCCCTACGGCCGCTTCGCGCCGCAGATGAACTGGAGCTGGAAGGACCAGGTGGCGGCCGGCGCGTTGCGGAAGGAGCTCGGCGGCAACGAGTTTTTCCGGGCTGTGCGCAGTGGTAGCGGCCTGCAGATGCTCGGACTGTACCTCGTGGAGCTGCAGGCGACGACGGACGATCAAGGGTACGTGACCGCGTGGAACCGGGCGGGTCATAGTGGCGACAACATCCCGCCCGACGAGGTGGTCAACGTGACGCACGCCAGTCCCACGAGCAGATGGGAGGGGGTGGCCCCCCCGGTCGCTGCGGAGCCGTCCATCCGTGTCGACTACGCGGCGAGCCGCCGCATTCGGTACGACCTCGAGACGCGCGTGGCGCCGGGCGTGGTGTTCAAGGTTAAGAGCTTGTTCGCGATGACTGACGACCAGCGGACCCGGGTTGAGACGATGCTAGAGGACTCATTCGAGGGCGCGACGAAGGCGGGCAAGTCACTGGTCGTCGGCGACAACGTGGATATCCAGGGCGGTCCGCTGCACACCATCGACGACGTGCCGACACACCACAAGAACGCGCGGAACAACATTATCAGCTCGCACGACATCCCGCCGCCCATCGTTGGCGTGCTCGATGACGCGCGTTACCAGTCGTGGGAAAACAGCTTGCGCGCGCACTTCATGTTCTGCATCCAGCCGCGGCTGACAAGCTTGTACGACACCATCAACTCACAGGCCATCACGCCGGCCTATGGGCCGGACGTCCGGATCTGGTATGACGTGGTGGGGGCGCCGCTCGGTCTCGCGTGGCTGCGTGAGAAGGCAGAGACTGGAAAGAAGTTCATGGACCTCGGTTATCCGGCGAACGCCGTCAACGAGTTCCTGCGGTTGGGGTTGCCTGCGTTCGATGAGCTGGAGCGGCCTAACATGCCGGCGGTAGTGGCTGGTCGGGAGGACGGCGACGGGGCTGCGGAGCCGGAACCCGAGTCAGATGACTCTGGGGATGAGGGTGCGGACGAGTAGGCTTGGCATCCTGCCATAGACCACGACGGCCACATAGCCCCGGGGGCCAATGACGCATATCTGCTCCCTGAAAAGCATGCCTTCGCGGTCCCATGTTTGGACCAACGTCCTTTGTTGGTTTCTCGTGTAGTCGTCGTACATGAACCCGGTGCGGATGCGGGTTGACCATCCATTGGGCCAGGCTATCCTGCGGTCAATCATCGACCCCCCTTGTCTTGCTTCGCAACCCACCGGGCGTGCTTCTGCCACACCGACAGAGCTGCCGCGTCGCCGTGCTCGACGCGCGCCAACACCTCCGCGATGGAGCAGTCGATCTCGGCGCTCGTCATCTTGAGCGCCCAGCGCGTTGAACCATAGACCCGTTCGTGTGTCGTTTTCTCGCTCATGTCCTCAACGGCTATCATGCGCCGTTAACCATGTCAACATGTTTCCGTCATCTGTTTCGCGCGAGTGTTCGGGGGTAGTGTCATGTCATGGCAATGAAGGTCCGAGGCTACGCGTCGATTTTCGGCAACCGGGACAACCACGGTGAAGTGATTGACCGGGGTGCGTTCGGCAACTGGATCAAATCCAACCCGGACACGCCGATCGATATCTACTGGCAGCACAACCATGACGGCGGATGGAATCGCGACTCGATCCCGGTGGGCATCACCACCAAGATCAAACAGGACCGCAAGGGGTTGTACTTCGAGGGCGTCATCAACGACACCGTGAAGGGGTTGGACGTCCAGGCGTTCCTCGAGACCCACGGCAAGAGCGGCGCGAGCTTCGGCTTCCGCACCATCGACAAGTATCAAAAAAAAGAGGTCTGGCATTTGACCGACCTGGAGCTGAGGGAGGTCACGGTGGCGGCCCGCTTCCTCGCGTCAAACGAAGTCGCCTACGTTGAGACAATACCAGAACCAGAAGGAGACGCGTAATGTGCGCAATGAACATCGACGATGACACGCAGACCAAAAGCGGGGTCACCCCTGCCCAGGTGCGTGACCAGCTCAAGACGGTTGCCGACCGTGTGGAGCAGGTGGAGAACGCCCTGGACGATCACCCGTGGCAGACCGAGATCGAGGAGCTCAAGACGGCGATCGCCAACGTGAGCCAGTTCGCTGGAGAGGCGGACAACCAGCCTTGGGAAGGCCTCATCGACAAGGTCAACGAGCGGGTCGACGAGCTCGCCGCGAAGACCGCCCTGGGCACCATGGGCGACAAGCTCGACGGTGCGCCCGAGGGGTTCAAAACCATCGTCGACGGCGTGGCCAACTCGCCGTCCTACAAATCCATGTTCGACGCCGAAGGGCGGCCGACCCGGTCCGCTGCGCCAATGGGCGGATGGTCCAAGCCGACCTCGATCAAGTCCTTCGCCGCGGCCCGCGCCGAAGAGAAGGCTGTGACCCCTGTGTCGCTGTCGGACCTGTCGGGTCTCAACCTGACCGCGTACCGCCCCGGCATCGTGACGCCCCCCATGTGGGCGATGCGGTTGGGCGAGCGCATCCCCTCGCAGATCGTGCGGGGCGCCACGTCCTACACCGTGGTCAAAGAGGACGGCGCCAGCGTTTACGGCGCTTGGACCTCGACCTTGGACGGTGCCCTCAACGGCGACCCGACCCCGACCAGCACGTGTACCCTCAACGAGATCGTCGGACTTCCTGACATCGGCGTCCTGAAGTTCTGGAACTCGGACGACTCCCTCGCTGGTGAGGCGGCCATCGTGTCGATCAACACCAGCACCAAGGTTGTCACGGTCACCACCAACGCCATCGACTTCGACCTGGCTGACGGGTCCCGGGTCACCTGCGAGAACTACGGCGTGATCGCCGAGAAGGCCGCCAAGCCCTCCGGTTGGGTCGGCATCGGCAACGACTCGTTTTCGATGAAGATGATTCCGGTCATCATCCCCACCACCGAGAACGCGCTGGCCACCGTCACGGGGCTGCGCAGCTTCATCGAGGGCAAGGCTCCCATGCGCGACATGCGCAACATGAGCCGCCACCTGCTCTATGGCGACGACAGCTCGATCCAGCTCCAGGGCCTCACCACCTACACCGGCGCGCAGACCTACTCGTGGTCCGACGGTGTGGCCGGCGACAACCAGGTGGACGCGATCATCCGGTCGGCGTCTCTCATCCCCTGGACCGGGCTCATCTCGGTCATCATGAAACAAGCCGACATGCCGGACCTGTGGACGCTCAAGGGCGACGATGGGCACTACCTGCAGTCGGGCAACTTCGGGAACTTCTCCCTGTCGCTCATCGGCGGCTCCTGGTACCTGGGCGCCTTCGAGCTCTTCCACGACGACGCCGTCACCAGCGGCGACTTCATCCCGATCAACTTCGCCGAGGCGAGCGAGATCGCGGACGCCGACATGGCGAACCTGGCCTGGGGCTACGAGGATGACGACTTCTCCAAGAACATCATCCGATGTCGCTACGAGGCCTTGCGCGCCCACGCCATCAAGAGCGTCGAGGCCTACGTCTCGGCGCAGTGGGACGGCGCTCCGTAGTCAACAATCTTCCTCCCCGTCGGGTCGGGCTGCGGTTCGGCCCGGCGGGGTCCTCCCTGAAAGGGGGCACCATGAGTCTTTACGTCAAACTCTCGCGGCCGCATCGCCACAACGGGCGGCTGTGCAAACCCGGCGACAAGCTGCGAATCCCCACGGCCACCGCATTGGCGATGACCCAAAGCGGCCGCGCCGTCATCATCGAGGGCGATCAGCTCGTTGAGGCCAAGGCAGAGGCCAAGGCCAAGAAGCGAGCGAAGAAGGTCAAGGCCCGAGACCGCAAGTAGGATCGTGGCCACGATCATCACATACCTCACCGCCGCCCGCGCCGACCCGTCGCAGTCCGTCGGGACGTTCCCGTCCGTGCGCGACTACCTCGGTGCGACTGCGGCCGACGACGCCAACCTCAAGGTCTGGCTGGCTGAGGCGGTGGTGTGGGTCAACAAGATGGTCAACGGTCTGGACATGGACAGCGACGAGCTCGACATGGCCACAGCCGGGATCTGGAAGTACATGCGCGTGCGGTGGGACGAGCACGCGCGCGCGTCCATGGTGGCGCGCAAGTCCAAGACCGGGCGCCGAGAAGAGGAATACACCGGCGCCGAGGCCGGCCGCATCGACGCGGCGAAGTTAGCTGCATGGTCTGACATCGCACCGTTGTGCGAAGACCCGACGCTGTTTGCTTCTGGCGGGGGGTGGTAGCATGGCCGGCTTCCACGTACTTACCAACCGCCACAAGCTCGACGCGTTCCAGGCGGCCGGCGGCAAGATTGACGACCTGGTGATGGGCGTTGGCGTCCTCACCGGAAAGGCCAAGTATCCACGCGGCCACGTCGGCAGCAGGTCACGCGGCCAGGACCGGACCCGATACCGCCGGCAGATTTCGCCGGAGGAGCTGGAGCGCCGGCAATACATCCGCGCGGCGCGGCGACAGGTCAACACGATCAAGGATAAGGACTTCCGCAAGCGCCGGATCAAGGAGCTGCGAAAGGTGTTCAAGTCGGCTGGCTTCTCCACCCGGGGACTCGCCCGCAAGGTGACCGCAGGGACGCCAGTGGCGCGAGTCGCCGGCGTGTTGCAGGGCCGGACCGGCGCAGGCCTTGGCAGCCCGTACCACGTCCGCGCGCTGAAATCGCGCGCCGCGGCCACCGAGCACGAGTTGGAGCAGGTCGTCCAGAGCATGATCCGCAACGGGACTTACACCAAGCCGTTGAGGCAATTCGGCGCGAACACAAAGCGCGCCCTACGGCAGTCGTTCCAGGCCACGGGCCACGGCGACACCGGGCGCCTGTTGCGTAACCTCCAGTATCAGATCGCATCGAAGAGCTTGAAGAAGCGATGGCAAGAAGAGCAGCGGGCGCTGCGTGCCGAGTCCAAGCGGAAAAAGGCCATGAAGAAGGGGCGCCGCTGATGGGTATCCTTGACCCCGTGACCATCACCGTCAAGCGCCGCTCCGGCGCGTGGGTCAACGGCGTATGGGTTCCTGGCGCGCAGGTGGTATCGACCATCACCGCGTCACGGCCGCAACCCGTTGGGCCCGAGACGCTGGACATGTTGCCGGAGCAGGATCGCAGCTCGGCCAAGTTCGAGATCTGGGCCGATGACGCAGAGGACGCCCTCCACCTTATCGAGTACGACGAGGAAGGAGTGCCGCCCGATATCGTGATCTGGGGCGGCAGATCATACCTGGTGACCGGCCTCGAGGATTGGGACGGTGTCTCCCTGGGTCACCGCGCCTATGTATTGCTGGCCTACGGGCCTGACGAGGAGGTGGCCACGTGAGCGCCATTGATGTGTATCGAAGCTGGGTGGAGGCCATCACTAGCCTGACTGTCATTTACGAGGACGAAGGCGATCCGAGTGTGCCGCGCCCCAACGTGGACGCAAGCGCCGACACCTACGTCATGATCGGCTGGGATAACGACGACGCCCCCGGCTCCCCGGTGGACGAGACCACGGACGAGGCAGCCGCCGACAACAAGGTAGTCAGATACACCACGGTCATGGCCGAGGGCTCGCTGGCCGTGGACATCTACGGCCCCGGGGCAATGGACTACGTGCGCGCGTTGCGCATGTCCATCTACGGCGACACCACGACGGCGCTGCTACTGGCGGCCGGCGACTACGTCATCAGGCGGGCCGGCCCCATCTTGCCGGATCCAATCATGCGCGACGCGACGCGCGAGCCTCACGCCTCGTGCGTGTTCGACGTCGCGTGGAGCGAAGACACCGAGGCCGACGTTGAGGCCGCTGAGACCGCTGTGGCAACCACCACGGTGACCGAGGAGTAGGACATGACCTTTGATAGCAACGTTTCCGCTGCGGTGAGTTCCGGGGCCGCGCCTGTACAGGCGGCGGTGCTCAATATCCCACTGCACGCGAGCACATCCCCCACGTTCCCCGAGCGGGTTCGCTCCTACGCGTCGAGCGCCGAGGCCGTGGCCGACACCCTGCTGGGCACCGAGGGCAAGGCCGCGGTAGCTGCGCACTTCGGCCAAGACAAATACGTGCAGCCGATCAAGATCGGTCGGCTCGGCGACTCGGCCGTGGCGCAGGTGGACACCATCACCGTGGGGGGCACCCCCGCGGAGGATGACGTGTACACCATCACCGTCAACGGCGTGGTCACCGAGTACGTGGCCGGCGCCACCCCGACCGTGTCCAGTGTGCACACTGCTCTGGACGCTGCCGTCACCGCGGCGATTGCCGATGAGGACGTCACCGTCGGCGGTGCCGACCCGGACATCACCCTGACCGCCGACAACGCCGGGGAGCCGTTCTCGGTGTCCGTGTCCGTGGACGGCGACGGCACGCTCACCCTGGTACACACCACGCCCAACGCCGGTATCGGGTCCGACCTCGACGCCATCCTGGCCGAAGACGCAGCGTGGAAGTGGTTTACCTGCGAGATCGACAGCACCCCCGCCGACAACCTGGTGAACATGAAGGCGTGTTCCTCGTGGGGCCAGATCAATAAGCGGAACTTCATCGGCCAGAGCTCCGACGCTGACGTCCTCACGGCCGCCTCCGGGAACGATCTCGAGGAGCTCCAGGCCAAGAGCAACAGCCGCACTGCCTACGTGTGGCACCACGACGACAGCGAGCTGGTAGCGGTGAAGGCGATGGCCTACAAGCTGCAGGCTGACCCGGATGAGAAGGCCACCGGCTGGCACTACACGCCCATGTCGGACGTCACGCAGAAGGATCCCAAGCTCACGTCGACGCAGCAGGGCAACATCAACGACGAGGAGACCGGGACGAACTTCGGCAACCTCATCACCACGTTCCGCGGGAGCCTGGTCTTCGGCCCCGGCGTGTCCACCACGAACAAGCACCTGGACACCATCGTCGCCGAGGATTGGTTGGAGGCGCGCCAGGAAGAAGAGTTCGCCCAGACGCTTCTGGACTTCTCGGCGAACAACCTGAGCGTCGGGCTCAACGACAAAGACCTCCGGGTCTTCGTCAAGGACGCCGAAACGGTGCTCGCCCGCGGTGTGCGGATCGGGCATCTCAACGAGGGCACCACCGAGGTGTCCATCGTGGCGCGCGCCGACATGCCAGCGGCAGACGTCACCAACAGACTGATCCGGGTGACGTCATCCGCGCAGGCCCGCGGCGCCGCCGAGAAGGTCAGCGTCACGACGTACCTGGAGCTCACCTGATAGGAGACGAACATGGCCAAGAAATCAGCAACATTCGGCCTGCAGTTCTGCGCGATCAACATCGGCAGTCTGCCGCCGCTTTCCGGCTTCGCCGAGGGCGACGCCATGACCATCGCCTACGATGGCGACGACTTCGAAAAACAGGAAGGCAGCGATGGCTACGTCATCTACATCCGGAAGCACAACAGCGTTGCGTCCCTGATGTTCCGATTGCAGCAGGGGCACTACCTCATTACGCTGTTGCGCCAGCTCCACGAGGCGAGCCTGGCGGCCGACGGCGTGATGTACAGCTTCAACGCGACCAACCTCAAATCCCAGGACGAGGTGGCGTCCGGTCGCATCCTGTTCAAAAAGCATGCTGACATGAAGTGGGGCGACAGCGCGAACCCGCTGGAGTTCACCGCGCACTTGCAGGTGGACAAGATCGTCGGCGGCTCTGCGACTGAAGCGTAGGGAGGTGAGTCTTGCGGATTGTGCATTTCGAGCTCGATGATCGCGACGGCAAGCCGCACCTGTACGAGGTGGAGCTTTTTTCCTGCGACGAGAACGCGGCGCTGCAGCTCATGGTCGGACAGCCGGCGCTTGAGATCGTCGCCGATCTTCTCGGGTCCCTGGCTCCGGCGCTGGCCGATGGTGGCTTTGAGGTGATGATGCGCGAGGGCAAGCTCTCTGAGTTGGCCTCCACGCTGATCGGCAAGGTCGACGTGTCCCGCGTGTCCCGCGTGATGGGTCCGTTGTTTGCGATGCTCCAGGAGCAGGGCGGCCCCGAGGTCATCGCCCGCATCTTCGGCCGCACCAAGCGCCAGCTTAAGGTCAAGGAGCTGCGCAGCGTGCCGACCACATCTGGGGACGGCAAGCCGAAAGACTACATCGAGCAGGCCCTGTCGGATCCCGACCAAAGGGACGCAGCCTTCGGCGATGGCAACATGGCCGAGTATTGGCTGGCCGCCCTGATGGTCTTGGTGGTCAATTTTTTTCACGTTGGGCGGGACCGACCCGCGACGTGGAGCGATGCTGTGAAGAGTCTGACCGGCGGACTATTGCAGCCCTAGGAGATGTCCACGATGCCGACGCCGAGGAAAGATTCCAGGACCGCCAGCGGGAGGCCGCGCGGGTCGAGGATTCGCTAGGGGCGTCATGGCACGGGAGACAGTTTTGGTATGTCGCCACTCGCCTCAATATCCCGCCCGCAGTCATGGCGGCCACTTGGTCGTATGACGAGGTATTCGAGGCGTATCTGTATCTTCGCTTGCAGTATCTGCGTGAGGGACCCGGGGGCGCATGATGGCGCTGTCTGAAGTCCACACTGTATTTGACTTCAGGTTCAACGCCGGGCGTCTGTCCGCCATCGAGCGAGGCACGAAGCGCAGCGCACACCACCTGTCGACCACGGCCAAGAAGGCCGAGCTATTCCAGAACCGCGTGGTGGGCGGACTGCGCCGCGCGGGCCAGGCGCTTGTCGCTTTTGGTGCCTACCGCGCGTTGCGGTTCTTTACGTCCGACTTCGCGCAGGCCGCAGATGAGAACGCGAAGTTCGCCGACGGCCTCGGCATCTCGACCGAAGCTTACCAAAAGCTGACCTTTGCCGCTGGGCTCGCAGGGGTGACCCAAAGCGAGCTCAACACAGCGCTGCCGAAGTTCGCTAAATCCGCTGCCGATGCCGCCGACGGCTCCAAGGCCATGGCCGACGCATTCGACCGGGCGGGTCTGAAACTGCGCGGCGGCAAGTTCCTTGGTGACCCGATCAAAATGATGACGGCGTTTGCCGACGGGCTCAAGAAGGTCAAGGATCCGATCCGCCGCGCGCAGATCCTTCAAAACGCCTTTGGCCGGTCTGGTAAGAAAATGGGCGTACTGATGTCCGGCGGCGCCGAGGGCATCAAGAAGGCGATGCGCGAGGCCGAGAAGTACGGCTTTGTCTTGAGCCGGAAGCAGCAGAAGATCGCCGAGGACTACAACGATGAGATGTTGCGCACAAAGATGGTCTTCACCGGCCTGCGCAACCAGTTAGCGCTGAAGCTACTGCCGGCCATCAACAAGCTACTGCGCGGATTTACGGCATGGGTTCGCGAGGGGAACAACCTCGAGAAGCTCACCAGACGATTGAAGACCGGCGCCATCTTCGCGGGCATCGCCATCGGCGCAATGATCACTACGTCGGTGCTGCGCAAGGTTGGCGGATTCGTCAAGGGCGTGTGGGCCGGTGTGCATGCAGTCCGCGCGCTCAACATGGCAAGTGCGGCGGCCGCGGCAAAGGTGGCGTTGTTGTTCGCAGGGTTCGCGCTGGTCTATCTCATCATCGAAGACCTGGTCTATTTCGCCCAGGGCAAGGATTCGCTGATCGGTCGCATCCTGGGGGACTCGCAGCTCGCCAAGGATCTCAAAACGGCGCTGCTCGACATGGCCAAGGCGGCCAAGGATGCGTGGGGCGAGATCGGACCGGCGCTCGCGCAATCGTGGAAGGAGCTAAAGCCGGCGTTGGCAGAGCTGGGCGCAGCCATGCAACCGCTCATCGGTCCGGCGTTCCGCGGCGCTGTGCAGTTGATGATTTTTAGCTTCAACGGCCTGGCGTGGGCGATCCGCATCGCGTCCGATCTGCTCGTGTTTCAGACCAAGGCCTGGAAGGGCCTTGCCGTTGGCGTCGGGTATGCTGGCCGAGGGCTGCAAGATATGATCAAGTGGCTGAGCAAGATCATCGACAAGGCCACGACGGCAATCAACGCCATCGGCAAGCTCACAGGGCTGACCGGCAAGACCAGGGTGGGGGGCCGCATCGCAGCCGGGGGCTTGGCCGAGACGTTGAACCGGTACACCGGCAAGGGCGGCGGCGGCGCGGCCGGCGGAACCCCGATGATCCGCGGCATGCTTACCCCCGCCCCGGCCATGGCCTACGCTGCCGGCACCATGCGGCCGCCCCTTGTTGCAGGCGGCGGAACGAACGTAACGACCCACGTCGCGCCCGGCGCCATCCCGCTCAACGTGTACGCGTCCGGTGACCCTAGGCAGATCGCCGAGGCCGTCAACGACAGGCTGGATAAGGGGATCAAAAAAGCGTTCACCAAGGCAAGCCGCGATCTCAAAAAACCGCCAGCGGGGCAAAGATAATGCCCACAGAAATCTACGATCCTAAAAACCTGTTTGCTGCGGCGTTCGCGTTTGATGCCGATCTGCAATGGGCCGAGGTGCACGAGTACGAGTTGGCCAAGCGCAAGGTTGAGGGCATCGGCACGAAAAACGACTACATCGCATCGAAGCCCATGCTCGCAACAGTGGAGGGCAAGATCACCTCGATGGCCGTCGAGCCCGCTGTGTACAACCCCACCAAGCTGGTCAACGTGCGCGATGAGCTCGTGGCCTTGGCTGACAAACAGGCCGAGGTGGTGGTGGTGTCGGAACTCTACGTCGGGACCCTGGTGATTCAGCGCGCCGAGATTTCCAAGGGCGTTGATGACGGGTACTCGTGGAGCGGCAAGCTCACACTGGCCCCCATTGAGTCGACCATGCCGGGCACCGCGCAGGTCCCCGCGTCCAAGCTCAGGGCGAAGGTCGAGAAGCGCGGCGGCGCAAACAAGTCCGGCGGCAGTGGATCCACCGGGGGCCTCCCTAAATCAACCGCGCTGAAGGGCGCACTTAGGCTCGGGTGGCTGTGATGGCGTTCATCGTCGAGAGAGAGTTGGAGCCCATCGAGCCGGCCGAGGCGGTGCGCGAGTACACCTATGAGGACGTCGATCTGGGCGATGAGTCCTGGAACTACCGCATCTGGTGGAATGACCGGGCCGAGCGCTGGAACATTGACCTGTGGACGAGCGACGGCGAGAAGGCGATCATTGGCAAACGGCTCGTCCCCAACTACCCAATCGGGTGGGCGAACACGGGCCGCAAGCCCAGCGGCGGGCACCTGTTCCTGTTAGACATCGGCGACGAGACCGGTGACGATGCGTGCACCTATGAGGGCCTCGGTCATCGTTGGAGGCTCTCGTGGGTCACTGGCAGCCCCGACCCGTCAACACGGCCCTGGACGATTACGGTGCCATGATGGTGGCCGCGGAGAAAAGACGGGTCATCGAAATATTGATCGGCCCCCCGGGCTCACCCGGCAAGCTCATCACGGACGGTGACATCGCCTTCCGTACGAAACACTACAAGGGCAGCAAGCCCAACGAGGGAACGGCGGTCATTGCCAACCTGAGCGACGCCACCGTCGCCGCCATTGAGGCCCCTGGCAACGTCATGCAGATCAGGGCCGGGGTCGGCTCCCCGGGCAAGCTGTTTTACGGCGACATCCTCAAGGGGTCGGGCGTCACCACGAAGGAGAGCACACCGGAGCGGGTGACAACGGTCAAGGCCAAGGATGGCCACCGGGCATTCCGCGATCTCACCGCGTCGCTCGCCTACCCGCCCAACACTCCCGTTGCTCAGGTGGTCAAGGACCTGGTCGCGCTGGCACAGGCGTCCGACCGACTCGTGCTCGGCCTTGGCAGCGTGTACCCCACGGACAGCTTCCCGGCCGGGTGGGCATGCTCCGGAAAGTGGCGCCGCGCGCTCACCGAGATCCTTGCTCCGCGTGGGTACTACTGGACTATCCAGGGCCGCGTGATCTACATCATGCAGCAGTCGGCGCAGCCCCCCGGAAACGTCCCGCTCGTCAGCCCACAGACCGACATGGTGGGCTCGCCGACCCGGACGAAAAAGGGGGTCAATTTCGTGTCCCGCCTCAACCCGGCGGTAGTGGCCGGGTTCGGCGTGATGATCAAGTCGCGGTCCATCAACGGGCTTTACCGCGCGGCCGTTGTGGAGCATGCTGGAGGCAAGCGTGGGCTCGAGTGGAAAACGCAGGCGCAGTGCGAGGCCATCAGATGACGCCCGAAGATCTGACGAACGTGATGATGGACGAGGAAGACGCCGACGGCGTGGAGGTCGACCTGACCGAGCTCCTCGAGGATGTCATCAACATCGCCTTGCAGAGCGCCACCGGCCCGCTGGTCGGTACGGTCGAATCATACGACGCAGCGACAAACCGGGCGTCCGTTGTCCCGGCTGTGCCGCTGCTCGTGGAGGGCGAGCCGCTCGTCCCGCCGAAGCTTCCGAGCGTGCCGGTGGCGTGGTACGGCAACGCTACCAACAGCTACAAGTTCCCGCTCGTGAGCGGCACCACGGTACAGCTCGCGCCCGAGGGGCATGACCACAGCGGGTGGTTTACGACCGGCGCGGTTGCCGTGCCCGCGGTTGAGGATAGGCGCTTCTCGGTGTCCGACCTCGTGGCCTACCCATTGGCGCCTACCCCCGTCGCGGCGCCGCCCGACCCGACGTCGTACAGTGCAGCGGCGGCGGTGCTGTACGGGCTCCACCTCGTCGGGAGCAGCGCTGCCAGCAAAGCGGTGGGGCTCCATGGGGACCAGTGCCCATACTCTGCGGCGATGGCAACGTGGATGGGGCAGGTGGAGGTGTTCCTGAATGGTCTTGTGTTGGGCACTGTCAGCCCGGTGTCGTCGACGTTCGGATCGGCCGGGATCGCGTCCCTCACCGCAACCGCAACAAAGCTCAAGGCGGAATAACAATGACCGACTTCTACATCGACCAGAGCACAGGCCTAATGGAGGTGAGCGGCGGCAAGGTGCGTGAGGTGAGCGACCCCATCGAAGAGGTCAAGCAGCGCGCGCTCATTGCGGTGCAAACGCAAAGCGGTGAATGGTTGTACGATACCACCGCTGGCTTGCCGTGGACGGACGAGATACTCGTTAAGGGCGTCCGCACCGGACAAGTCGCGTCACGCGTCCAGGCATATCTCCTCACCGTGGAGGGGATCACCGGATGCACCGATGTGCGGGTCACGCTCGCAGACAGGCAGTTGACGATCACCTGTATCATTGAGATCCTGGAAACGGTGACAGCACCATTCAACGCGACTGCGGCGGTGACATGATGGCGACTACCCCATATTTCAACGGCAACGGCTTGCGGGTTCTCACCCTCCCAGAGGTCCGGGACAACATGCGCGAGTCGACCGAGAGCCATTCAGACCTCGGCGCCGAGGTTTCGACCGGATCAAGCTCGTTGTACGGGATGTTCCTCGACGTCGTGGCCGCCGGCATCCACGACTGCTACGAACTGGTCAACGACATCTGGGCGGGGCTTGACCCGGACCAGGCCGAGGGGGTGGCGCAGGACGCCGTTAACCGATTGCGCGGGGCGGTGCGCAACCCGGAGAGGTACTCCACTGTCGAACTCACGCTGACGGCGACGAGCGCATGCACCGTGCCGGCGGGGTCCACCGTGGCCATCCCCAACGGGGGCGAAAGGTTCATCACCGACACCGCGGTTGTGTTCGGCGGTGCAGGGTCTGACACTGTGCAGGCGACGGCCGAAAATCCGGGACCTGTAGAGGCTGCCGCTGGCGCCATCACCAGTATCGTCACCGGAGTGAGCGGGTGGAGTGCGGTCACCAATGTCGCGGCCATCGACGCCGACGAGATGGGGGAGGACGTCGAGACGAGCACGGACTACCGACTGCGCAGCGAAGATACCGCGCTTGGTTCCACCACCGAAGAAGCCGTCTACACTCGCATCTCCGAACTCGACGACGTCGACGCCGTGGTAGTGCTCTCCAACCGCGACCCGCTCGAAACCGACTCCGACGGCATCGACCCGGGGGAGGCGTGGATCATTGTGCACCCGAGCACGGCCGACGCCGACGGCATCGCAGAGGCGATCTGGGGAACGGCTGGTGTGGGCTTTGGGATGGGAATGAAGGGATCTCAGACGGCCACGGTTGAGGACGCCAGCGGGGAGACCGAGACCATAGCATGGGATTGGGCCACAGCGGCTGACGTCCACGCCTACGTCGGCGTCACGACTGACAGCGACTACCCGGCCACCGGTGACGATCTCATCGAGGCGATTGTCATCGAGTATTTCGCGACCCTTGGCGTGGGTGACGATGTCTATCCGGCGCAGATCGCCGGCGCTGTAATCAAGGGCGTTGGCGATCTGGCGGCGGTGCCTGGAATCAAAACCATCGTTGTGGGCGTCAAGCTCAGTTCCACGGCTGGCGCGGGCGACACGTCACCGCTGGCCCTGGATGTCAACGAGTATCCCGATCTCGACGAGACCGACGTGGTGGTGGTGAGCACATGAGCAGCCCCGTCAGCAAGATCGCGGACCACGCCGCCCGGCTCAAGGCCGACATCCTCGGTCAGTTTCACGGCGACCCGGTTGCGCTTGCTATCTGTGACGTCGTCGGCGACGAGCTGCAGCGCCTGGAAAATCTGCTGTACGACGTGGCGGTGAAGTCCCGCCTGGGCAGCGACGCCGAAGGGGCCATCCTGGATCGGCTCGGCAAGATCGTGCGGGCTCTTCGGCTGAGCCTTGACGATGAGCGTTACTTGAATCTGATCAGGGTAGCGATTGCGTCCAGTGATTCCGAGGGCGGGGTTGATGACGTCCTGTGGATCATCAACCAGCTCACCGGCGAGAATGTCAAGTATTACCAAAAGAAGCCCCGGGCAGGGCGGCTTGAGTACACCACCACCGACCCGGTGACAGGGGAGTATCAGGACGAGGCTGTGCGACTCATCGAGAAGGCCGCCCCGGCGGGCGTCAACGTGGAGATCTGCGAGGGCATCCCCAGCCTGGTCAAACGATACGACACCGGCCCCGGCTATGGGACGGGCGCCTATGGGCGCCGGGTCGACGGTCACGACATGGACGACTTGACCGACCTGCTGACGGATGGCGACGCCGAGGCGGCCGGGTGGGCGGCGTGGGTCCCGCTCAATAGCCCGACGCTGTCCAAAGAGACTGGCAGCCCCGACCCGGTGGAGGGGAGCCAGTGGGGCAAGATCGCATACAACGGCACGTCGCTTCCGTTGGTGGCACAGACGGTGCTCACAATCGGGAAGCGATATTGGCTGACCGGCAGCTCGGTCGGCGACGGGGCATCGGGTAATCTGTTGATTGCAGATGGCGCCACCGCTGTATACACCGGGGGCACATCCAGCGCTTGGAAGGACATCAACGAGGTATTCATTGCGACCGGGACGGCGCTACAGGTGATCGCCAACGTGAGCGCGGCCGGGTGGGCCGGATTCGACAACCTCAGACTCTATGAGATAGTGACACCATGAGCGAAGTCAACACGAGACCGACACTGGGCGATAACGTCGGGTGGAACACCGGCGGAACCGGAACCGAGACCGACCCCACAGCGGAGCGCGCCGCCGGGTGGGCCAACGCGCAGACCCCGGGCCACGACGAAGACAATTATATGTATGCACGGTGGGGCGAGATGATCCAGTGGATCGAGGCCAACGCGCCGCGCCGATGGGATGAGCTTGCTGAGGCTATCGGTGCAGCATCCGTCGATGATATTTTTTACGTAGTGCCTCCGACTGCGTCTGGCATCAGTTATCGTGGCGCATCCAAATTCAACACTGCGGGGCTCGGCAGCGGTGGCGCAGTGTCCGACGTGCGCTGTGACGGCGAGCTTGTTTTTTATACCCAAGGGGTGTCGAGCGACGAACTGCTCGCCGTCAACGCAGCGGATGGCCAGGATGGGGCGGGCGGGTCAACCTACGTCTGGACCGCAACACCGAGCGCAGGCAACGCCCTCTTTGCGCTGGCATGTGATGGGGTCTACGTGTGGTATGTCAGCAACGGGAGCAACGCGGGGATCTGGCGACGTGACCGCGCCGACGGCGGCAACCCGACCAACAACAGCACCACGCGTCACAGTCACAGTCGGCTCCGTTCCAACGGGGCACACGTCTGCGGCATCAACGGCAGCCCCGGCGTGGGCTATGTCGACGTGTGGACATGCGCAGGCCCCACGCTCGTCGGCAGCACAAACACCGGCAGCGGCGGCGCCGGCCTGCTCGGATTGGCCATCGATCAAGACACGCACTACTGCGGCGGCGTGCGAAACACCGACGACGTATGGGCATACGTCAACAGCTCGGCCGTCCTCAAGTGGCAGGTCACCCTCGACACCAACGCGCCCACGGTCAGGGCAATTGCCGCCGACGGCGATTTCGTGTATGTGGGGACGGATGACTTCGCGACTGCTGCGGGGCCGAATAAAAACCTTTTTTGCCTGGATCGCACCACCGGGGCGCTGCTCTGGTCGGATCGCGTGGGCGGGGCGGTCAACTGCCTCAACCTCGAAGTCGACGACCAATATCTGTACTTCGAGGACTCGACGAACAACATGCACATGATGCGGCTCCATACCTCGATTCCGCTCGGCAAGGTGGCGGCCACCATCGCAAATATTGGCGACGACTTTGACGTTGATGGCGCGTCCATCTATTGCCGCAACTCTGGCACGTCTGGCAACCTGCTGAGAATAAACACGCTTGACGGGCCGAAGCGGTTTTATATGCCAAAACTCACTAGCCCGACCTACCGCAGGCCGTTCTACAATGTGGCGATCCCGGTCGTGGGTGGCTAGGCCCAAGACGGTTGACGCGACCCCCATGGTGGGGGATAATCAACCCAACTGAGACGCAGACCATAGGAGATTCCGATGAGCTTCAGACATGTACCGTACACCGGGACGAGCAGCGACTACGAGGTCGCCATTAGCTCGGACAACGCGGCCCCCACTGTGGTGGGCGACGCCAACGTGGATTTTCGCAACGCCAACCGCTACAAGGGGCCGAAGGCGGTCACCATCAAGGGGCGGTTCACCGGCTCGGCTGCGGCGTCCGTCGACATCACGGTCACTCTGTACCAGTGGGATCCCGACGCCAACGCCGGGAGCGGCGCGTGGCACGTGTGCAACGGCGGATCCATGATCGGAACCGACGGCTATCCTAGCCTCACCGCCGGCGGCATGATCCGCGTGGAGACCGACCCCAACTGTCGGTATGGATACCTCCGTGTCAACGGGCTGGCCGCCAACCAGGTGGCCGAGCTCATGGTCACCAAGGTGGAGTAATCATGTCCAAGCGACGCAAGCTCATCGCGGCCGGAAGCGTCGCGACAACGGTTGTCGCTACCGCCGTTCTGGCCACGCTCATCGTGGGAGGCGGCAAGGCGGTGCACCACAATACATCCCTGGACGCGTCCAGCAAGACCGCGCTACCGGGCGACTGGCGGCGGGGGTACTCTCGCACCGGGGAGATCTGTTACCCGCAGGACGCCACCGGCACAACCGCGGCATGTTTCGCGGCTGGCGCAGTGCCCTACGCGCACGACGCCACGGACATGGGCTGGGCCATCGAGCCAGCGCAGACCAATCGCTTCCCAGTCAACCAGGGCGGCGCGTGTGGCGGTGCCCCGTGGGTCTGCGCCACGGCCACGATGGACAGCACCGCGGCAGCTCCCGACGGCGGGAGCGACGCGATTGACGTAACCTTCGGCGGCGGCACCATCGACGCTACAGCGACGGGGTATTCCAACAGCACCGCGCTCGACCTGCGCTTGTGGGCGAAGTGCCCAGGCGGGGGCACGCTCGACATCGCGCACCAGGGCAGCACCGGCGCATGGTCTGTCGACGCAACGGCGATGGGCACGGGGTGGAACCTGCTGACTCCGTCGCACAGTGCGGTCACCGAGACGACGGGCATGGAGTCCGACGGATCCGGCAACCTGCGCCTGCGCCTGTCGGGTGTTGACTGCGCGTTCTGGGGCGTCACTGCCACCGAAGCGCTCGCATACCCACGGTCCACTCGGTTTATCGGGACGGTGCCCACGTCGGACGCTACGGGCTCAACAGTGGGCGCGGCATCGTGGACCGTTGACAACGCCCTTGGGTCCTATTGGGCGGCGTCCGGCGTCACCAAATCACAGACGGTGACTGCGCACAATGGATCGTGCTGGAGCTACTCCGGACACACCATCACACTGAGCGGGTGTCATGGCATCATGTATGCCCTATCGTTGACGTGGAGCTATTAGCATGGCCATCAGCAACCCATTCGCGCACAGGCCGCTGACCATCGACGGCAGCGGCGACCCTGGCGAGATCAGCCTGACCAGCGCGTCGGACATCACCGCGCCCACGGGCACGCCAGACACCGACGATGACAACGTGTGGAGCGTGCAGCGCACTGGCAACGGTGCGCAAAATCTCGAGGTCGGCAAGACCTGGCAGCTCAAGGCGCGCTTTTCCGGCAGCGCCGAGGCCGCGGCCGATGTGTTGATCACGCTCTGGTGCTACGACCGGACCACCGAGGAGTGGTACGCGCTCGCCGCAATGCGGGTGCTCGGGTCAAGCGGACTGGGCACGGTCGACGTCGGCAACTGCAAGGACATCGCCGCGCCCATCGGCACGAGTTACGTGGGCGCCGAGGTGGTCGGGCTGGCGGCTAACCAGACGCTGCATCTCGTGCACTACGAGGCGCACCCGTGAGTCCCCGCGCTGGCGACCGGCGCAGAATCACCGGGAGGCAAATCGGAGCGGCAGGAGCTGGCGCAGCGATGATCGCGATCGCGATCGGCGTGCTGTCTACCATCGGCGGCAGCGGCTCGAACATCCCGACGCCAGCGCATGAGACTGTACGGATTGACCTGCTGGCGTCTCGGGACCTGGACACAACGACTCCGTGTGGTCTGCCCGCTGGTGGCACTGGCGACACCAAGCCCCGCGTATCAGACCAGACTTGGACGCGCACCGGCGGCTCCTCGTGCTACCCGATCAGCGCGACGGCGGCGCAGTGTTTCGACGCGACCGAAATCCCCTACACGGTGGATGCGACGGGGCTGGGTTGGGTCGTAGAGCCGGATTCTGTCAATCGTATCCTGTACTCCGGGCTGGGTGCGGCACCAAATTGCACCAATTGGACGTGTGTCACATCTACTATTGACGCTACCACTGACCCGACAGGCGGCAGCTACGCTGCGGCCATTACTCACGGCGGCGGCACCGTAGACGCTGCAGGCACTGGCTACGCAAACAGCGCCGCAGTCTATCCCCGTGTTTGGGTTAAGTGCTCCTCGGGGACGCTCACCATCGCACACCAGGGTGGCACCGGATCTGGCACCGTGGATTGTACGGCGCTGGGTGGCGTGTGGTCGCTCGTGACCCCCACCAATGTGGCCTCGTGGACATCCACGGGAGCTGGTGTGGTTACCATGCGATTCAGCGGGGCCGATGCGTCCGTGTGGGCTCCGACTGTCACAGAGGAGCCCGGCACCGGGCTGTCCGTAATTCCCACGGGGGCCGCCGCAGTATCGACGGGCGATCCAGAGTGGGCTATCTCCAACGGGCTCCGCAATACTGGATCACAGCTCCTTGTGGACGGGGATATGGAGGCCGTGGGAGTCGGGGATTGGACGGCTATCAGCTCTGCGGCAATGACAAAAGAATCAGGAACCCCACACAGCGGAACCCAAGTGTTGAGGGTGGCGTATGGCGGGATCACGAATCCAATGGCTCGCCAATTTATCCTGAGCGTTGGGACTGCATACAGGGCTGTTGGATGGTGGCGTGGTGATGCAACATACCTACCAAGGCTGACTGATGGAGTTGTGGTGCTAACGTCCGGAACCACATCCACAGCATGGCAACCCGTTGACCATACATTCATTGCCGCTGGGTCTGGGTTCACTCTCCTATGCAATGCAAGCGGCGCGGGATACTGTGAGTTTGACGACTTCACTGTCTATGAACAAGAGTCCTACGGCGCGTACTACCGCCCAGGAGACACTGTTACGCGGTCCAACAGGATCTTTTACGGGACCTGTTGGGACCCCCTCACAACCACCGGGGACCTGTTGCTATCGGGGCTTGATGGTACGCAGTGCGCTGGTATTTGGTACGGACTACAGGTGACACCATGAGCGCAGCAATCATCGCCCTGGCCATCCTGAGCCAACCCGCACCCGTGCCGATGACATACGGGATCGTGGAGTGCAACGGATGGCCGTTGTCCGTGGGCCAAGTCACGGATGATGGGATCCGCGTAGTGTCTAATCACGTGCGCATCTCCCGCGCCATGACGCGGCTCGTCCACGTCGCGACAAAGCGCCGAGCCAACATGGTTGCGCACAAAATCGGCAGTCGGGAGACCGGTTGGACTGTTTGGTCCATCCGCACACCTACGAGGGTCGCTGCGTTGATTGCCGCATCCCCCGCTTGTCGTGTCGCGCTCACCTACGCGCAGGTCATACAGCTTGCCCCGGCCTGGCGCAACTGGATCGCCGAGCGGTCCACCTGCTACGGGTCGGCCACGTGGCGTGGTCGGGCCTATTCGGTGTGGCCCTGTGTCTGGTCAACGTCCAGGGCAGGGCATGGCAGCATTACCAACCTCGCAGCAATCGGCCCCGGTGTGATCGCCGGTGGTAGCGGCGCAGAGGCCGCAGGAGTGACGCAATGACCGAGAAGCAACTATCGATTTGGAAGTGGACCGGGCGCGTGCTCGTGCTGCTCGCCGGTCTGCTCGGCATCGTGGCAGCGGCCGACTACATGCCCACCATGGTCAAGCAGTACAGCGCGCTGGCCGTCGCTCTGTTGGGCTTCGCTGCCCGATGGGTCGAGCAGCAGCTCCCCGCGGTCAAGGGGCCGAAGGTGCCGCCCGCGATGATTCTGCTCATCATGGCCGGGTGCCTGATGGCGTCGGCCGGATGCAAGGGCCCCTATGACGCCGCCTGGCGCACGCTCGACAGCGTGCAAAAGGCGCAGGCGCTCACCGCTAAGCAACTCGCGTCGACGGTCAAGGCGAAGCACGCTGCGTGCCTCAAAGCGCACGGCACCAAAACTCCCGAGTACGCCACGTGCATCAAAAAGCACCGCGACGCGCTGCGCACGTGGCGTAAGATCGTGCGGCCGGTGGTCAACGACAGCGTCGCGATCACCGTGGCAGCGATCCAGGTCGCCGAGCGGGCGAAGGATGATAATGTCAACTGGATCGTGCTGCTCAGACCCGCGGTGTGCGGTCTGGCCAGGGCGGTCAAACAATGGGCGCAGTGGTTCGGCGACCAGGGCGCCGCCGTGCTGGGCGCTATCAAAATGATCGAGGGGGCAACCTGTGAGTGACACCGACCCGAACGCCGCGCTGATCGCGGGCATCGCCGGAGCCGTTGGGCTCCTGATCAAAATGATCGCGGACATGACGGGCGAGCCGGTCGCCGACGTGACTAAGCGCGTGCTCGCGCAGGTCGCTGCAGACGCCGCCAACCCGAGCGACGAGACCGACCCCGTCGTGGAGATCATCGACCGCAACATGCCAGGATAGGAGCGAGACCGTGGGGCCCTACATCGGACACCTAATCTCTGTGCTCGTTATGCTGGCCGGACTGGTAGGCGTCTACGTCAAAATCCAGAACGACCTGACGGCCATCAAGACCCGGCTGCAGATCGATGACAAGGGGGCGGCGGACCGTGCTGAGCTCGACCGCAGTCGTGCGCGCGACGCCGCTGAAATCTTCTGCCGCGACTCGTGCCCGCGCGCTGGTATCGGCGGCACCAATCCGCGGATCCAGCAGTACCATGGGGAGATCGCACCATGACCGAGCTTATCGCGTTTCGCCCGCCGCCCGGGACATGGAAGGCGCTCGACACCGTCGCCGTGCTCACCGACGAGCAGCTCGACGCTTTCCACGCAGACGGCTACAAGGTGATCTTTGGGTACAGCCGCCGCGACGGCACGGTGCTTGACAACCCGGTCCCCGGTGGCGAGTACGGCGACGCCGTGGCCAACGGTTGCAACAGTTTGGCGATCTCCACATCGCGCCGGTATCTGTCCAAGGGGTTCGCGTTGTCGCTCGTGCAATTCGGCGCGTTCGGCTCGGCTGGATACGGCGAGCAGCTCGGCAAGGCAGCCGCCGCCGCGTCAAGCAAGCTCGGGTTTCCAGAGGGCCACCATCACTTCGCCGATATAGAGGGCAAGGCGCCCCAGGCAGCGGGTGCCGACGGCGTCGGGCGATACGTGCAACCGTGGGCGCGCTCGTGCCGCGACGGTGGCCCCCGGGCGGGTATGTACTACAACTTCACCTGCATGAGCGCGCGACAGCTTTACGCGCTGCGTGGGGTCACCTGCTATTGGGCAGCCGCTGGCCCGGTGCCGCCGCCGCCATACCCCCGCGGCAACAGCATCGAGCAGCGCGCGCCGTCGACGCACTACGGTGTTGAGATTGACCGCGACACTATCCGCACCGACCGGATGGGCGACGGCCCTGTGCTGGTCGGTACGCGCGAGATCGTGGCGTCGTGGTACGCCGAGGCGATGGCGCAGACCATCGGGCAGCTCGGGGAGCAGCTCGCTTAGATCTGTGGTAGGGTGATCGCTCCACTACATCAGGAGCGACCCATGTTACCGATCATACTGGCGGCGACGATCTGCGCCGCGCCCGCACCGACCAAAGCCGACCGGCTCACCGCGTACATCCTCAAGATCAACCCCCGGGCGACGCACGCCAAGGAGCTCGCCGTCGCCATCCTGCGCGAAGCCAAGCGGTTTAGACTCGACCCTGCGCTGTTCGCGGCGATTGCGCACACCGAGAGCCACTACCGCACGAGCGCCCGGGGCAAGTGGTTCGAACGCGGGATCTGGCAGCTCTGGCCGTGGGCGCGCTGGCATAGGGCGTCATGGGATAGCCTGCGACAATCGCGCCACGGGCTGCCGGGGTATCCCGACGGCGACTGGCAGACCCTCGGCCGCAAGTTGCAGGTCAAGGCGTCGATGGATATCGGGATCAGCACCTATCTCGCAGCGCACCTGGTCGCCGGTCTGTTGCGCACGTGCAGGCACCGCGACGCCGCATACTGTTACGCGCGATACAACCGGCCGGCCAAGCCGCGCCGCGGCTACCAGTGGGCTCTACGGCGCAGGTCCAGGGCCATTCGGGCGGCGCTCGCTGGCCGGTAGTCCGGCCCCCTCCAGTAAAAAACGAAATAATTTAAATTTAGGGGTTGCAATGCGTCCGTGTGCAATGTATATATTAGACATGAGCGACACAGAAAACACCAACCGAACGGAGGACAGCATGGACACTATCGAAACCACGCTTTTCGCGCTCGCGGCCGAATATGGAGTTGACCTGACCTGCGGCCCGTACCAGACGGACACCGACACCGACATCACAATCCATCGGGATGATGATGGGTGGCACGTCACCGCCGACGATGGTCGCTATCTGGCCGACATGGACTGGGCGCCGAATGACGACTGGCAAGCCGGGTACATTCGCGCAGAGTTGGCTTGACCACCCACCGCCCCGGGCAACCGGGGCACATCACAGGAGATGACAATGGCGAAATCAAAGAACCGCAAGAGCATCAAAGAAACCCAGAAAAAACGCCGCAAGGACATGGCGGCGTATCTCCAAGAGGGCGGTGAAAGCAAGTACGCCCGAAAGCGAAAATATTGCATCAAAAATGGCGTGTGGGGCTTTGAAGTTCCTTACCCCAAGCCGTGGGGAAGTGCGCAGTAGTCACCGCCCCGGGCAACCGGGGCACAGGAGCACGCATCATGACCGACACACCAAAGCGCGCCCACAGGGGCGCCAGGCCGCGCAAGGCACGCAGCGAGTACGCGCTGCTCCGAGTGACCGCCGCCGCTCACGACAGGGCCGTTGAGCTCGCAAACGAGACTGGCCGCACGCTCACCGATGTAGCGAGCTCGGTGCTAATGGCAGACGACCTGCGCTTTTTGCTTGACAGCGACCGATAACGGCCTGTAGATTGACCGTAGTGCGACACATCCCGACAATCTGATTTTTACCGTCGGCCCGGTGGCAGCCTGCAGCGTCGCACCTGCACCGTCACCGGGTCGGCGATCTTTGGAGTGCGACACCATGACCATGATCAACGGATACGAGATCGGGCCGCGCGCTGACCTTGGTGACGCTGACCTTGGTGACGCGAACCTGTGTAGCGCGAACCTGCGTGGCGCTTACCTGGGTGGCGCGAACCTGGGTGGCGCTGACCTGCGTGACGCTGACCTGCGTAGCGCGAACCTGCGTGGCGCTTACCTGGGTGGCGCGAACCTGGGTGGCGCTGACCTGCGTGACGCTGACCTGCGTGACGCTGACCTGCGTAGCGCGAACCTGCGTGGCGCTTACCTGGGTGGCGCGAACCTGGGTGGTACGTGTTTGGCTGGATACCCCGGATGCACGCCCGCGGCCCTCACGTACCAGGGGTGGGATGTGCGCGACGGATGGATCTACGGTGTCAGGACCAGCAGATCACAGCACGTGGGCAGCAACGTCTACTCGCCCGGCAGCGTGCACGAAGCGCCGTACCTGAGCACCGACCACAGCACCGCGTGCCATCCGGGGATCTACATGTGCCGCGACTACGTGCACGCTGCCGAGTTGGGCTACCGCGATAGCATCGACTTGGTGCGTGTGCGGGCGCGTCATACCGACGTGGTGACGTGCGCTAAGGGCTTGCGATGCAAGCGACTGGAGGTGCTCCGATGACGCGTAAATGTGCATGGTGTGGCAGGCAGCTACCCGCCCAATTTAACGACGACCCGACCGTCCTCGAGGTGTCGCATGGCATCTGTACCGACTGCGCCGCGCAGCTCGAGGATGACGCGCGCAAGGCGGGGATCCGGATCAACGCGACGGTGATGGTGTATGACGATCCCCGCGACCCTGGCGACCCGATCACCGCCGACGACAAAAAGAAGATCGAGAAATGGATCGACAGGTTTAACTCGCGCACTACTGGAGGTAAGCGATGATGGAGCCGACCTGCCCGCACTGCGGGGGCAACATGTACGTGACGCACTATCCCGAATGGGGAGAGGTCGACGCGGTGTGCCAGTCCTGTCTCTTCGAGACGCCCACATTCGACACAGACGACGTGCTGGACGCCGGGGTGAACGCGCTCATGCGGCAGATGGAGGAGGACGAATAGATGGTACTCACCGATGCCCAGAAAACCGACATCGGCCCGCAGCCAGGGCCGGGGATCTATCTCAACGTGCCCGCCGAGCAATACTTCGCCTGGCCGTATCTCAGCAAGTCAGGGCTGAGTGACTTCGCCAAGTCGCCCGCGCTGTGGTACGGGCGGCAGACCGGCGAGATCAAGCGCAGGGCATCGGCGAGCTTCATCCTCGGTAGCGCCACTGACCTGCTGTGGGTCGAGCGCCGCCCGCTGAATCCGCGCTACGGATTCCAGGTGATCCCCAAGATCAACCCGCTCACCGGGAAGCCGATGCCCAAGACGGGCAAAGCCAGACAGGAGTACCTCGACAGTCTGCCGCCTGGCACGACAGCGATCAGCGCGGCTGTGGAGCGCACGGCGCTGCGCATGGCGACCGCGCTCGACAACAACGACCGGGCACAGCGGCTCCACGCCGGGGCGCATGCTCAGGTGTCGCTGGTGTGGCGCTGCCCGCACACCGGGATCCTGCTCAAGGGCCGCCCCGACCTGGTCGACTTCGAGAAGTTCGTACTGTCGGACCTCAAAACGACCAAGGAAATCCGGCCGTTCCTGTTCGACCGCGACGCGAGCCAGTACAACTACCACTGGCAGTTGTACCTCTATACCCAGGGCCTGGTCGCCAACGGCTGCGGGTCCTACGAGGATTGGAGCCACTGGTTGATTACGGTCGCCAACGTGGAGCCGCACGGCGTCGCGTGCAGGCCGATGCCCTCCAGCGCGCTGGAGCTCGCCGCCGAAGAGACCGCATACCACATCCGGCGTTGGTGCGAGTGCAGAGACAATAAACAATGGCCAGCCGACGACCTCGACGAGAAACCGATCGAGCTGCCGCGCTGGCGATTCAAACAAGGGACCGAGTAATGGCACTGTACGACGGAGTACGTGGGCCGAGGGGAGTACACACCGAGAAAGAATACCGCCGATCAGTGGCGGCCAGAGTACGAAACGACAGGACCCAATTCGCGTGGAAGGTATCGCTCCGGCAACGCCAGCGATTCGACGGGGCTGCAAACGGCATGCAGAGGTGGGAGGAATACAGTCAGCCAATCACTGTCTTGCCGCAGACCATGGTGGCGATTGCATCCGACCATGACGGCGGCAATGTGCTGGCGCGCGAGATGAATGACGCGCTCGCCGCGGCGAGTACAACCAAAGGGAGAAACGAAGGATGATCAAGAATCTACGAGCAAGCCTGGCGCAAGCCGGCCACATCAAAATCGGCGGTAAGGGCGAAGCGCGCCAGAGCCGCGGCGGCGGCACCTATCGCGTGCCGCAGAAGCACGACCACTTCACCATCACAACGCTACAAAGGGAGGGCAACGACAAGAACGGCGATCTGATCACCGACGAGAAGATCATGTCGCAGCTCGCCGCCGAATACGCCGACCAGGACGGCAAGATCCGCACGCTGCCGATCGTCGTGCATAGCGACGATATCGACCTCGTGTTTCCGACCGCATACGTGAGCTACCGCGGCCGGTCGATATACTGTCGCGGCGATGGCGAGACTGCCGAGCGGCGCGTGTACGACGACCGCGGCGAGTGGCAGGGTGAGGTCAAAACCGTTGACTGCCCGTGTGACCTGCTGCAGCCCGACGCCAAGGGCAACCGGCGATGCAAATACAGCGGCGCGCTGCACTGCTCATTGCGCGTGCCTGGGCAGGCCGTGGCCGGTGCCGTGCACCGATGGCGCACCACGTCGCAGATCTCCTGCGAACAGATGTACGGCTCGCTACTGCAGATCATCGAGACGGTGGGGATCCTCAAGGGCCTGCCGCTGGTACTGCGCGTGCGCCCGGTCCAGGTCGACCCCGTCGGCGGGCGGCCGTCGACCGTGTACGTCTGTCACGTGGAGCTGCGCGCCGAGAATCTGCAGGCGGTGCAGCGGCAGGCGCTCGAACTCGCCCAGATGCGCGGCGCGCTCAACAACCAGATCGCCGCGGCCCAGGCTGGCAGCTACCGCGCCATGTTGCAGGAGCCCGGGACCGGCAGCGCCGAGGATCTCGAGGCCGAGGGAGAAGAGTATTACCCCGACGCCATCGACACCGCGGCCGAGCCTGTCGCCACCGAGCAGCCGAGCTACGCCGACGCGCCGCTGGCTGGCATCATGCCGCCCGCCGAGACCACGGCACCAGCGCCTGCACCGGTGGTCCCGATGTCCAAGGTGGTAGACCACGCGCCAGTGCCGCCCGCCGCCCCTGCAACGCCCGAGTCTGAGCCGGAGCCGCCGAAGAAGCGCACACGCCGGACCACGTGCAAGTCTTGCGGCGAGATGTTCGGGCCTGGCATCGTCAAGAATGGCGCGTGCACCGACTGCCGAGCCAAGGCTAGCGCGCCCGACGCCGAGCCGGAACCCGAGCCACCGGCCAAGCCCGCCGACCACGCGCCGGAGATCGGCAGCGGCCCGCCCGCGACACCGTACCAGCGCATGCAGGCGATGGTCCGGGACACGATCCAGAAACGGGGCGTTGATCAGGGCAGAGTCGTTGCCGCCATCGCGCAGGCCTGGCCGGACTACGAGGCGCGCACGCAGGCGCAGACGTGGACCGACGACGACATCGACACCATGGAAGGCGTGCTCGGGGGGCTCGAATGACCATCGACGCCGAGCGTGTGATCGTCGCTGCCGAGCGGCTCTACAGCACCGCCTGCGCGCTGCGCGATTGGGCGACGGCTCACCCGCAACTGTCCGGCATACCGCAACCGCTGCAAGCCGTCATTGACGCCGCGGAGTGGTACGCCGATCAACTCGAACAATTCCACGCGAGCGAACCACAACCAAATGAAGAGAAAGGAGATCCTCGCCTGGATGTCAGCCGGTAGTGCCCGGGCGCAACAAAAAGCACAACAAACGCTCGCAGCTCGCGCAGGTCGCCCCATTCGGGCCGGGATTCGATACCCGGGCGAGCATATGGACGACGGATGGACTCACGTGCTGGCGGTGTGCGCAATGACGCGCGACGAGCGCCTGCGCGCAATGCAGGGAGGACAGGATGCCGATACAGCCGAAGACACTAAGGTGCGGCGAAAGGCTCAGATGGTACAGTCTGCCGGTGCGGGTGACAGAGTTCGTGCGGGCGTGGAGCGGGGACCGAGTAATCGGCGGTACGGTGTGGGTGAGCGGCAGGCCGCGCTCGGATCAACCGCTGGATCTGATGGAGTTCTGCGCGGCGGCCAAGCGGCCGAGAAAGGCGAGACGATGACAGGCGACGACATCAAAAAGGGGCGCTACTACCGCGCCGTCAATACCGTGTGGTACGTGCTGCACATCTGGGAGCCGAGCGACAGTAGCCCAACCCGCTCGTGCGAAGCCATCCGGGTCAAGGATCCAACGAACCCCGCGACGTCGCAGGTCATGGATTGCAGCGCGCTCGCCGCGGTGGTCCGGTGCGAGGTGGTGCCGACCTTCGCCGACGTGGAGAAGCCGCAGCCGGATAGCTTTATCGCGGGGTTGCTTGGATGATACGCAACCCATCCCGCCACGAAGCGCTTGCAGTGCTGCGCGGCGAGCTCGCCGCATACCCGGAGCGCAGCGCCGAGGCCAAGGCACTGCAGCGCGTGATCGACGTACTGATCAACCAGGCTCGGCCGTCGGCGCCATCACCGAGCGCGGATCCCGGGTTCGGGCGGCGCGGCGAGGATCGCTTTCTGAAGGGGTTGCTCGAATGACAACTGAGTACACGTTCTCAATGCTGGCGCAGGATCCTGGTTACTGTAGGATGGCCATCGAGCTAGAGCCTGGAGAGGCAGCGCCGGAGATCAGCGTCTACGCGCTGCAGCCGCCGGACGGCTATCGCTGGGAGACCGACGACGAGTTTCGTCAGCGCATCTTGGAGCACATGACCAATGGGTAAAGCCAGCCGAGCAAAGGGCAAGCGGGGGCAGTTGTACTGCCGCGACCTGATGCGCAGGGTGTGGCCCAAAGCCAAGTCCACGAGCGACCAGTACAACGGCGCCGATTACTGCGATGTGGAGAACACACCGTTCTGGATCGAGTCAAAACACGGCGCCCGGATCAACCTCTGGGCTGCGCTCAGGCAGGCCGAGGAAGATAGCGCCGACGCCGGTGATACCAGGCCCATAGTGTTATATCTGCGCCTTGACCGCCGCCCGCCGGTGATCGTCATGCGCGCCAATGACTGGATCGACCGCGAGGCCGCGGCGGTCCTAGGGAGGATGTTTCGTGAGGATTGAACACACGAGCGGCGAGATCGAGATCTTCGACTGCGGCCCTGCCGCCATGCGCGAGATCAAAACCACGCTGACGCTGCCCAATCCGCGATACATCGGCGCCGTCAAGGCCGGTAAAAAGCCGTTCGGGATACCCAAGGTGCTCGAATACTACACGACACACGGGGACACCGGGTTGACCATCCCGGGCGGCTGCATGCAGATGGCGATCACCGCCGCCGACCGCGCGGGCGAATCCGTTGAGGTCGAGATGCAACTGCAGACGCTGCCCGAGGTTGACTACAAGTTCCGCGGCGACCTGCGACTGTATCAACTCGCCGCGCTGGCTCAGGTGACCCGGCGCGACTTCGGCGTGCTCGAGGCGCCGACCGGCAGCGGAAAGACCGTCATGGGTTGCTACGCCATCGCGCAGCGACGACAGCCCGCGCTGATCACGGTGCACAACCGGATGTTGCAGGCGCAGTGGGTCGACGCCGTGGAGCAGTTTCTCGGCGTGGAGGCCGGGACTATCGGCGGCGGCAAGCCCCGGCACATGACCAGCCCGGTGATCGTCGCGATCATCAATTCGCTGGCCAGGTGCGCCGACGTGCTGGCCGAGGATATCGGTCACCTGGTCGTCGACGAGTGCGTGCCAGCCGGAACAATGGTTGATGGCGTGCCGATAGAGCAGCGCAGAGTCGGCGATCGAGTCGAGTGCGTGAACCACTCCACCGGCGCGGTTGTGCGACGCAGGGTGACGAAAACGTACTTCAGTCAGCCAAGCAGATTGATATCCCTTTGCCTACGCACCGGATCCGCGCTAGTGTGTACACCTGGTCACCCGGTGTACACGCGCCGCGGGTATGTGCCCGCACTGGAGTTGCGCGCCGGGGATTTCGTCATTGAAAGGAAACAGGATGAAACCGAAGACTTGCGACGTGTGCGGGAAGAAGTACACCCCGAAGAGTTGGAACTCAACAATGACCCCGTACTGCTCTCCGGAATGCAGGGCCCAACGAAGGTGGGAGCGGCGGAAGATAGTTCACGGGGAGTGCAAGCAGTGCGGAAGGCCGGTGGAGTTGAGCGGCAAGAAGGGGCTAGATCGGGCGCGCCGCGGCGCATTCTATTGCTCGGACGAGTGCGCCCAGACTTGGCTTGCGAACAGGGCGAGGCAGACTATGGTCGCCATGAACAAGAAGCATGCATCGGCACGAATGAAGAAAAACAACCCCATGCACCGGCCGGAGATCCGCGCGAAAGTGTCAGCCAGACTGAAGGAGATGGGCCACAAGCCACCTACCCAAGGAGGGAACGGGCGCGGGCCCACGGTCCCGCAGAAGATGCTGGCGGACGCTCTGATGTGGGACATGGAGGTGATTATAAGGACCGGAAAGCCCCGTGGATCAGGATTCCCAACTCACTACAAGGTGGACGTGGCAAACATCGGGAGAATGGTTGCGGTGGAGGTGGACGGGCTAAGCCATTGCGCACTGAGCAGACAGAAACAGGACCGGAAAAAGGAGCGCTTCTTGCGTGGTCTCGGGTGGACCGTGTGGAGATTCACGAACCAGGAAGTGATGGACGATTTGGAGGGCTGTGTCCGGACGGTCTTGTCTATAACCTAGAGGTGGAACACCGGCACAACTACTTTGCCGACGGCATCCTGGTGCATAACTGCCACAGGGCACCAGCGGGCAGCTACTGGCAAACGCTCAAGTACTTCGGATGCCGGTATCGTCTCGGGCTGAGCGCGACGCCGTACCGACGCGACGGGCTCACTGACGCCATCGGCTGGGCGCTCGGCCCGACTACCACTGTGGAGCGGGAGCTCCTCGTGCGCAGCGGTCACGTGCTGCCCACCGAGGTGGAGCAGGTGGGGACCGACTTCGTCACCGACACTGACCCGTCAGAGCATTATCAGGCGGTGATCTCCGCTGTCGTGACCGATGGCGATCGCAACAGGCAGATCGTCGACCAAGCGGCGCGCGCCTGCGCCGACGGGCTCGTGCTCGTGCTGAGCGACCGAGTCGAACACCTTGAGATGATCAACTACTACACGCGCACTGCCGGCGGCGTCATGCTCCATGGGCAGCTCGGCGCGGCTGCGCGACGCGACGCCGAGGCGAAGATCGCGGCGGGCAAGGTGCCGGTTATCCTGGCCACGACTCAGCTCGTTGGCGAGGGATTCAATCTGCCCGCGGCTTCCACGGCGATACTGGCGACGCCGATCAAGTGGTCGGGGAGACTGCTGCAGGCGATCGGGCGCGTGCTGCGTCCGGCGCCGGGGAAAACACACGGTCGAATTATCGACCTATGCGACTGGGGAGTCCCAGTATTGGCCAACGGCGCAAGGGCGCGGGCGAAAGTGTACCGCGAGCTCGCCGAGGCCGAGGGAGGGCAAGACAGATGAAACTAACACGCGCAGAGATCCCCATGTGTCCCGAGTGCGGGGCGGAGTGCAGCTACGCCTCGCGGGTACAGCCAAACTGCATAGACGATATCTATCTGTGCACCGGGTGTGCGACTGAATGGCGTGACTGTGAGTGGGGCTATCACGCTCCCGACGTGGAGGGGGTAGTAAGGGAGATGCGGGAGTATAGCAATGTGGACACGTCGCGCGAACGGCTTGTGTTGCTTGGCCCTGGGTTTGGTGCGTTGGATGCGCGCAACAAAATCAACTACTGGGCCGACCGCCTCTCCCCACAGCGAAAGGACGGTGAGGGATGAGTGACGAAGTGTGGGACGAGTGCCCCGTGTGTGGGCTCGGTGTGCGGTATGACCACGGCGACGGCATGGTGCAGCCGGATGAGGATATCATTTGCGATGACTGCGGGTGTGCTGGCGTGGTCGAATACGACGACATCACCGGCGACACGTGGGTGTCCTGGTGCGAGACGCTGGAGGATGAGTGATGACTGAACCCACCGGAAAATCCGGACTGTTGCCGTGTCCGATTTGTGGGGATGACGCGGACTACAGTAGGGGCGGCGACAGTGTGCGGTGCGACTCCGCGAAGTGTCCGCTGCACTATGCCGAGATCTACAAAAATGCATGGCAAGCCCTCCCCCGCGTATCTGATGCCGTGCTAGAGGTGGCTGGGGAATTGCGTGAGATAGTGAGGTACGACAAGTGCCACCAAAACGGGATCGGCAATTGGGTCCTCGCAGTGAAGCCGGAACAACTAGAGCGCATGGCCGACCGCCTCGAGACCGCCGGGGAACCGGGAAGGTGCGAGAGGTGCGCGAACTGGAAGCAACAGTGCTACGGGAGCGCGTGCTACGACCTGATTGCCGCTACCGCTGAAGTAGAGCGGCTGAAAAAGCAGCTTGCCGACTCCCGACACTCTGTATCTGGTGATGCTAGATTCTTCCTCGACTCCGCTCGGCTATTGGTGGACACCTATCGGACGAGACCACATGAGATGGACATTGTAGTTAGGGCGGTGAGGGATGGCATGAACAGACGGATAGTCGTTAGTTTGCCCATTCACGGTGCGCCGGAGCCACGGGAGACATGTAGCTGCCCATGGGTGACTCACCCTATGGTTTGCGGTCATTGTGGCAAGCCGCCCATGTCACCACCTGCGCACGATGAGCCCAGCGAGAACTTTGGTGTGTGTGCGCTACCAGAGCAATGGGAGGCGGTGCACAGGCGGATCGCGGAGTTGGAGGACGCATACGGGGGCGCCGACGCTGACGCTGCGGGGTGGGCCACAATGGCGGACGCGCTCGAGCAGGATCTGACATTGGCCCAGAAAATGGCAGCCCGCTACCTCAAGGCGTGCAAGCGGATTTTCAGGGAGTGGCGGCAGAAACGTGATGAGTCAAACATAGGCTTTTCGTCTCTAGATGTGGCCCTAGACCAGCGCGACGACAGATACAAGCGATGGCAAAGGGAGTTGATGGCCAGAGAAGTGGCGGAATCCGAGCGCGACGCCGCACGGGCTGAGGTGGACCGGCTCAGGGATGGGATTAGGGACGCACACGATCTCTCGGCTCAACGGTTGCACCCAAGTGAACCGGTGTTCATGGTTCAACGAACTCTCCGCGCACTACTCGAAGGCGGCGATCAGTGATACCACCCTGCGCCCGGGATATTTTCCTGCCGCACGTCGGCGGCCAGCTCGCCGAGCCGATGCACTACGCCGTGAGCTGGCACCACGCGCGGCGCATGTGGCCCGACGCCGATATCTGCGCCATAGACGACGGATTGACCGCCGATGAGCGGGTTGACCTCGGCCTGGACGGGATCCTCATACTCGACCCATTTGCTGCCGACGACGAGCCGCCGCCGCACGAGGATCACGAGGCACCCGCCGATATCAGCCCGCCGTGGCCGGAAAAACAGCCGCTCCCGCCGATGACTCCACCGGCGCCAGAGCTACCGCCCGAGTTGATACCGGAGCCGCTCAGGGGATGGATCACAGGTGAGGCCGATGACCTCTGCACACCGCTGGTCGGCGTTGCCGCCCCCGCCCTGGTCGCACTGAGCGCCATCATGGGGCGCGGCGCCACCGTGTCCCCTGAGCCGGGCAACCCGTGGCGCGTGATACCCAACCTGTGGGGCTGCACCGTCGCACCGCCTGGCCTACTCAAATCCCCGGCCCTGGCAGCAGCCACAGCCCCCCTCGAGCCACTGATCAAGCGCGAGCGTGAGCGCTTCGATGCGCTCGAATCAGACGCCATACCGCAGCGCATGGCCCTGGAAGCGAAGCTCTCAAAGGCGAAGCGCCGAGGTGACGCCGATCCGCACGACCTGCGCCGGATCATGGACGAGATCGAGGATTGCAAGGTTTCGGTGAGGCGATACAGCGTCCAGGACGCGAGCCTGGAAAAGCTCCAGGAGATCCAGCGCGACAACCCCAGAGGCCTGCTACTCCTGCGCGACGAGCTCGCCGGATGGCTGGCCACGCTGGCCAAACAGGGCCACGAGGCAGACCGAGGATACTACCTCGAGGCCTGGGACGGAGACAAATCCAGCACTATCGACCGGATCGGCCGCGGCACGATCTACGTCCCCGCCAACTGCCTGGCCCTGTACGGCACGATCCAGCCAGCCCGGCTCGCACCGCTGATCCGGGGCGTCTCAGATGGCACGAGCGACGACGGGCTGCTACAGCGCATGCAAGTCCTGGTGTTCGTAGACACCCTCCCAGAATGGGCACCACGTCGAACTGGCTGCTCTGACGCCGACAAAAAGCGCGCGTTCGAGATCTTCGACGCCGTCGACCAGATCATGGACCACACCAAACCAAAGGACATGATTTTCAGCTTCCAGGCCCAGGAGATCTTCGACGAGTGGCGCTCCAACCTGGAGCAGCGGATCCGGCGCGGCGACCTCCACGAGCAGCCGATTAAGTGCGGCCACTTGGCCAAATACCGAAGCCTGACGCCGTCCCTTGCGGCGATCTTCCACACCGTAATCGACATCGACCGGTGTCTGGGTGGTGGCGCCCCGGCGCAGGAGCCCGGCGAGTACATCCGGATCACAGCCGACTGCGCGCGCCTGGCCATCGCCTGGTGTGAGTACCTCGAGCAGCACGTTGACCGGCTCCACGCGCGCACAGTAGCGCCTGAGATAGTCGCAGCGCATGCCCTGGCAGCCAAGATCGAGACCGGTGAGGTATCCAGCGGCGACACGATACGAGGTATCTATCGCAACGGATGGGCAGGCCTATCGGATAACGATACTGTCGACCGCGCCGTTAACGCCCTGGAGCGGCTCGGTCATTGTCGCCGAGAGATAATAACGACAGGTGGTAGGCCCTCAACGGTAATAACGCTAAATAACGTTAGGCCTAATGATGTAACGTTAACCAACGTTAAGCCCAAAACCGACCTTTTGTCAGTTCTGTCAGTGGAATCTGGCACTGGTAAATACACGTCCAAAAGTAGTGAAGCTTACATAAAATCTGCACAAGAAATAGGCAAGTGTAGTGATTCTAATAAGATAGATAGATGTTTTTTGAGACCCACACACAGAGGGTTTGACAAAAGTGACCACGCCAAAAAGTCACTGACAAAACTGACAAAAGGCCTGGGTGGTGATAACGTTACCGATAGCGATAACGCTACTGATAACGACAACGACAACAACAGCGATTGGCTTGCTAACGTGTTAGCGGGCAAAGGAGACAACGATGACCAATAATTGGTGGACTGGTGATGGCGAGTGGCGGGTGGCTGGCACGGATGTGCCTTGTAGTCGATGTGGAGAGTGTTGCAGGCAACTGCCTTGCTCGCTTGCCGGCGACGATGATCCATGCCTGGCGCTCCATGAGGACGACGGTGTCTACTCGTGCAGGCTGGTTGATGTTGATATCCCAGGGGTCGCCGAGCTACTCCTAATCGGGCTCGGCTGTGGAGCAACCGTGGTTCCGGCTTGCCTACTAAAGGTGGTGGACCAATGACCAATGAGATGAGCAGGCGAGAACGACTGGAGTGGAGAATCGAGCATTCGTCGCGTGGTGCTGATTCGGCCTGGGAGGACGTGTGCGGCGAGCTGCGCGACCTATGGGATGCACAGGCCATCGCCGAGTCAGACCTGCACCAGGCGGGAGAGTGGCTCGATAGGGCCAAGGCCAGGCTACAGCAGGAGCAGGAGCAGTTCGAACGGGCTCGCGAAGCCCATATCCAGACCCGCAACGATCTGGAATCCAGGCTACAGCAGGAGCAGGAGCACAGCGCCGACCTATCAAGACAACTGCGCATCGTGCGCGAGTGGATGGCAGAGCATGGGGAGGGACACGCGAGGCCGGTGGTCCGCGAACTCTCAGACTCGCTACTGTGGGCCGACCACGGCGACCCATGCCCACACCTGCGCGACCAACCGAGCCCCGGCGCCATCGCCGTCACCGCGTCGCTGTTCGAGCGTGTGGCAGTGCTGGAGGATGAGATGGTCAAGCTCGGCGATAGATTGCACATGCTCGACGGAGACCTCAACAGGCAGATCCAGTCGCTCACCAAGGCGCTGCGCGAGATGGCGGACATACATCCGGAGGGGCTATAATGAGCGGTGACCACCAAGCGGCCAGTGCAACCCCCTGATGACATGTAGCTGCATGTAGGGGGGGGTGGGCAGTAACACGAACAGGAGCCGCGGTTGTTG
>JGI12109J20283_10162737_pt1 | contig 38700 bp, 30 predicted proteins | sample ElkSlonscriptome_12_FD_20283 | JGI IMG/M metagenome (IMG submission 20283)
AAGGCGTCGAAGCCGTTGATGTCCGGCATGCGCACGTCCATGATGATCGCGTCCGGCTGATGCAGGGCCGCTGCCTCTACGCCTGCCAGCCCATTGATTGCGTGATACACGCGATAGCCGTGAGCCTCCAATCTCGTCATGAGCGCGACCGTAATGGATGGTTCGTCATCAACGATGAGCACTGTGTTCGGCATGAGTTCTCCCTTCAAACTGAGCGATGCACTCGGCAAGGTGCGTGCTGGCATCACGAATCGGCCAACTTCCCAAGACTCGGAAGTTGAGCTGTGCGGCGTGCTCGGGGCTCGTCTGCAACGGACCAAGTGCATCGCTGTGCTCGAGCCTTGCGACCCACGCGTCGGGGTCAGTGCACGATCCTGCAATGAGCACGCCAACGCCGTCGCGATGAGGCGCTACCAGATCCCAAGGCCGTGATACTCTGCTCAACGCAGACATCAGATCATCGATCGTGAGCTTGCCGGCGGCATGTCGCACCTCGATGGCGGCGATCGGCTCATCTTGCTCCATCGCCAAAACCTGGGACAAGAAGTGATCGATCACGCTCGTTGGCACTGCCAGTGGAAGCGTGAACGAGAACGTGCTCCCCTCGCCCAGTGCACTGCGCACGTCGACCTCGCCGAGGTTGAGCTTGACCAACTGTGCCACGATGCTCAAACCAAGGCCGAAGCCCTTCGCTCCGAACGTATCGGTATTGTTTGATTGGCGAAACCTGTGGAACATCGCGCCGATCGCGTCTTGTGACATTCCTGGGCCGTGGTCTCGAACGTCGACGTGGACCGAGTTGTCTCGTTCCATCGCCGATATGCTGACGGTTGATTCGGCCGGCGAGAACTTGATGGCATTCACGACCAGGTTGACGATGGTGCGACGCGCCTTGTCCAGGTCCGTGAAGACCAGCGGGATCGATTCGGGCACGGTTCGTACGAGTGAGATCTGTCTCGACTTTGCGCGCATGGTGAGTAATGGCCAGATGCCGTCGAGGATCTCGTTCAGGCCGTGGGAGCGGCGCTCGACGCGCAGCGTTCCGGCACGCAGCTTATCGGCGTCCAAAAAGTCGTCGACCAACTCTGCAAGATCTCGTGTCGCGTTGGTGATGTGGGACAGAAATTCCGTATGCTTATCGTTCACGGGGCCGGCCAAGCCATCGGATATGATCGAGGCAAATTCCTGAATGACTGCCAGCGGCGTCCGAAACTCGTGCGCCACATCCTCGACGAATCGATGCGCGGTCTCGGAGGTTTCTTTGAGTATCCGGGATTTGATGGCGAGCTCGGCATTGGCCAGCTTCAGACGCTTGGTCAAGTTGCGCCCTGACTGGTTGAGCTCGAATCGCCGCTGCGCTTCCATGATCGTGTGCCGCAGCAAGGCATGATCCGAAAAGGCTACCGACTTGATAATATAATCGCTTGCTCCGGCCCGAAACGCCTTGGCTGCAGCGTCTTCGCTGCCCGACGCCGAGACGACCAGGACAGGTCCGATGCCGGCACTGACGAAGTCCGGCACCCAGTCCGAGGCAGTGAGGTTGTCCAGGCAGTAATCGCAAATGACCACCGCCGGTCCGTGTTCGGGTAGCTCGACGATGGCCTCCGACGCAGAACCATATAACTTGTATTCAATACGCTCGATGATGTCGGTCATCGCGGCCTCGACAGCAGACTGCATCAGCGTCAGGTGGTCGGCATTATCATCGACGATGATGATCTGCAGGCAGTCACACGGGCTTAGGGAAGGCATGCTTGGCTCCTGTGGATCACCTAACACATCGGGGGTTCGTTGCGAAGGCTTGATGCGGCATTCCCTCGTGCGCACGAATCAAGTCGCTCGAACGACACGTAATCTCTGGTAGCAAAGATCACTTGAACACCCGGCTCACCTCGCGTGCGTAAACCACCTGAATGTGGGGATAGCTCAGCGTGCAGTGCAGGCGTAGTGCACCATGCATCTCCTGTTTATGCACGAAGCACAGCGAGAGTCATGGTCAGCCCCGGCGTGGTTATGGCGTACCCGAGACGGGGGAATGGAAATCGTGTGCATGATCGGCACACTCGGCGTCATATGGGTCGTGCGTGACGAGCAGCGTCGTGGTTCCGCGCCTGCGGAGTACGTCCATGGTCTCATCACGAATGGCAGCACGAGCGGTGGTGTCGAGGTTCGAAAAGGGCTCGTCGAGCAGCATCAGGCTCGGTTCTTGCGCGAGCGCACGTGCCAACGCGACGCGTTGCTGTTGTCCTCCGCTCAGCGTGTGCGGCATGGCGTTGGCAAGTTCTAGAACTCCCACGCGCTCGAGCCAGTGCATCGCCGACTCGCGGCGAGCCTTCCGAGGCTTGTGCCGCAGCGCGAAGGCCACGTTCGCGGCGGCAGACATGGTCGGGAACAGCGCGAAGTCTTGGAACACGACGCCGACGCGGCGACGTTGTGCGGGCACGAACACGCGTTGGGTGGCGACTTCATCTCCGTTGATCTCGATTCGGCCTCCATCGGGTCGTTCCAGACCGGCGATGAGCCGAAGAAGCGTCGTCTTGCCGAAGCCAGACGGGCCCACGATCGCCTGCACCGAACCCATCGGAACGCTCAGGCTGAGCCCGCCGAAGAGGTCCTTGCCGGGCTCGTAGCCGAAGCGAAGGCCATCGATGACCAGGGCGGGAGCGCCATTCATGCCTGCAACACCCGTACTGGGCGATAGATCGTCGAGCGACAGGATCGCGAGCCGGCGCATCTCGTGCAGGGGCGCCCCATGCTGCTCGCCAGCACGAACACGGGTATCAAGCCCAGGACGATGATGGCCAACGCGCCCGTGGCGGCCTCGGACAGGCGTTCGTCGGACGCGAGTTGATACACGCGAACAGCCAGCGTCTCCATGCCAAAGGGTCGCAGCATGAGCGTCATTGGAAGCTCCTTGCACACGTCTACGAAGACCAGCAGCGTGGCGGCCAGGATGGCCGGACGCAGTGCTGGTGTGTGCACATGGGCCGCAATACGTAGCGGCGACGCACCCATGGTCTGCGCAGATTCATCCACTCGCGGCGAGACTCGATCCATCGCAGCGCCCAACAACCCAGTTGGAATCGCAAGAAAGCGCGACTGGTAGCCGATCAGCACCGCCACGACGGTGCCGCTGAGCAGCAGGCCGGGACGGGCATCGGCAAGCCAATGCGTGGCTTCGTTCAAACGGTGATCAACCCAAACCAAGGAGGTCATGACGCCCACGGCCAGGACGGTGCCTGGCACTGCGTATCCAAGCTGTGCGGTGCGGAAGGCAACACTCGGAGCCCGGGCTCTGGTCCAGCGTCTCGCGAGCACCAGCAGGAAGGCGAGCATCGACGCAACACATGCCGCGATCGAAGCAAGCATGAACGTGTTCCGACCGTGACCAATCATCACTTCTGCGGCGCGAGGATCACCGCGGTCGACCGCAAGGATCGCCAGCCATGCGGCGGGAACCACGAATCCGCCCACGATCGGCAGGAGGCAAACCAAGATCGCAACAGCGGACAAGGGCCCGGACATGCTCGCGGGCGGTGGCGGCTGCGTGCGTGCGCCAGCCGTGTGGAAGCGACGCTTTCCCCTTGCGATGGTGGCCACTAGGACGATGAGGAACACGGCGCCGAGCAGCACCGACGCGAGCTGGCCGGCGGCGGCTGGTGAGCCAAGCGAGGTCCACGCGCGGTACACGCCCGTGGCGAAGGTGTCGACGGCGCAGTAGTCGGCCACGCCAAAGTCGGCCATTGTTTCCATCACGACAAAGAGCAAGCCGGCGCCGATCGTTGGGGCAGACAGGGGTAACGCAACGCGTGCAAACGTGCGCCACGGCCCGAGTCCAAGCGTGCGTGAGGCGTCAATCAGCGAGTGGGGCAAGGCAAGGAATGCCGCACGAGCTGCCAAGTACACGTACGGATAGAGCGAGAGCGAGAGAATGATCGCAGCGCCGGGCAGAGATCGCACGCGCGGCCACCAAGTCTGCACGCCATCGCTGCCGATGGCGATGGCGCGAAGCGGCCCGGCAGGCTGCAACAAATCGGTCATCGCATAGGCAGCCAGATAGCCCGGGACGGCCAATGGCAGGATGAGCGCCCACGCAAGCAGGCCGCGACCCGGAAACCGGTGCATCGAGACCAACCACGCAGGCGTCACGCCGAGCACGAACGACAGTGTGGCCACGATCGCCACGAGCGCGACGGTGTTCCATGAGTATTCGGCCAGCCGCGTGCGTGCGAGGTGCAAGAACACGCCATCGCCGTCCATGAACACCGACGCGAGCACGACCAGGATCGGCAGGAGCACGACCGCGGCAATGCACACGCTCGTCGTAGACCACAACCAACGGGCGGCCCGGCTCATGCCGACGCCTTCACCTCAAGCTCGATGCCTCGATTCATCGCCATCCGGCCCGATCCATCGCCATGACCGCTTCGCGGTTTCGTTCGGCCATGGCGGCTACTGGCGTCTCGTCGGCGCGGAACGAGCCGAACGCATCGAGCACGTTGGCCAGCGGAACGCCCGGCGCAACTGGATACTCGTTGTTCCCAAGAGCCAGCGTCTCTTGGGCCTCGTCGCTGAGCAAGTACTCGATGAAGCGGATGGCATGATCGCGATTCGGTGCGGTGCTCAAGACGCCGGCACCGCTGATGTTCACGTGGGCGCCGGTCAGGCCGTCGGGCGAGGCCTTGGGATCCTGGTCTGGGAAGATGATGCGGACCGATCGTGCCGCCTCGGCGTCGGGCCCGTCACTCTCGAGCATGCGCGCCAGGTAATAGTGGTTGACCAACGCAATATCGCCCTCGCCAGCGGCAATGGCGCGAATCTGGTCGCGATCGCCGCCTTGGGGCTTGCGTGCAAGGTTGGCAACCACACCCTCGCACCATGCCTGCGCCGCATCGGGCCCGATCTGTTCGAACAGTGCCGCCACGAGCGACTGGTTGTACACGCTGGACGAGCTGCGCACAAGCACTCGCCCGCGCCACTTCGGGTTGGCCAGGTCGGCATAGCTCGCTACTGCGCCCTCGGGTACACGATCCTTGTGCGCCACGATGACCCGCACGCGCTTGGTGAGCGCGAACCAGCGACCCTCGGGGTCTCGCAAAGACTCGGGCACGCGATTGCGCAGCTTGGGAGAGTCGATGCCCTGCAGCACCCCGGCGTCGAGCGCTTGGCGGAGACGCGCCGCGTCGACGGTGATGAAGACATCCGCCGGGCTGAGCGTCCCCTCTCGCTTCAGGCGGGCGAGCAGGGCATCACTGCGGCCCTCAACCAGGTTCACGTGGATGCCGGTCTCCGTCGTGAACCGTTCGTACAGCTTGTCGTCCGTGTCGTAATGACGGGCCGAATACACGTTGACGACCCGTTCGTCGTGTGCAACTTCACCGGCATGCTCGGCCAGGGACTTGGCAAGGAGCGTGGTCGCAATGACGATACAACAAATGAGCAGATGGGGCATGGATGTGGCTCCCGTGCGAATGAGACTCAGTCGCAGGAGCCATGATAGCCAGGGAAAGACCGGCCAGGTGGCGTTCTAGGCGGCGTTGCGGACGCTCTGGCCGCCCTTCATGTAGGCCAGCGCCTCTTGCTGGGACAGTGGCCTCTCGAACAAGTAGCCCTGGGCGAACGCGCAGCCCATGGCTTGGAGTTGGGCGAGTTGGCCCTCGGTCTCCATGCCTTCGGCGACGACCTTCAGCCCCAGGTTGTCGGCCAGGCTGACGATGGCCTGGTAGATGGCCGTGAATTCGCGATTGTGTTCAATATTGAGGATGAAGCTGCGGTCGATCTTCAGTTCATCCAGCGGGAACTGGTGGAGGCAACTGAGCGACGAGTGTCCGGTGCCGAAGTCATCCATCGCGAGCGGGAAACCGATCTGCCGCAGTTCCTGCATGCGTGGGATCAGGTTCTCGTGCCGATCCATCACTGCGGTCTCCGTGATCTCCAGGATGAGACGCCCGCGCAAGGCGGGATCTTGCGCCAAGATGCTTTCCAGGAAGGGCACGAACGAGTCGTGCATCACTTGCTTGCGAGACACGTTCACGTGTAGGACGGTCTCGGTGTGTCCGAGTTGGGCATCGAACGACTTGAGGACGCGTATCGATTCCTCGAGGATCCACTCTCCGAGCCTTACGATCAGCCCGGTTTCTTCCGCGATTGGGATGAACATATCCGGCCCAACATTCTCCAGGCCCGGGCCGACCCAGCGGATCAACATCTCGAAGCCCGCGGGCTTGCCGGACTCAAGGCTGACAATGGGCTGCATCTTCAAGTCGAAGTCCCGATCGAACCGCGCCTCTCGGAGTCGATTTTCAAGCGTGAGGCGCCGGATTGCGCTCGTGTGCATCGCTTGATCGAAGAAGCGAGCCTGGCACTTCCCGGCGGCCTTGGCGTTGTACATGGCGACATCGGCATCGCGGATCACCTCGTCCGCGGTTGTGTATTGCGCCGAGCCGATCACGACGCCAATGCTGGACGTGCAGACGATCTCGTGCTGGCCAAGCGTGTGCGGAGAGGCGCACCGCTCGACGATGCGATCGCACAGCTTCAGAAGTGCGTCCGGATCCTCGTCCGGTACGAGTATGGCAAATTCATCGCCTCCAAGTCGAGCGATCGTTGCTGGATCGGGAACCACGGATTCCAGACGAGCGGCGATGCACTCGAGCAAGCGATCCCCCGTTGCGTGACCCAGCGCATCGTTTATGGATTTGAAACCGTCCAGGTCGAGGTACACCACGGCGTACGGTGGTGCAGGATCGTGGTTCCGCCTGGCCACGGCCAGCTCAACGCGATCGATGAAGTAGTTGCGATTGGCCAGACCCGTCAGGCCGTCACGTTCAGCCATCTCACGAAGTCGCTCCCGGGCCTCATAATGGCTCGTGATATCGGCGAGCGAGCCAGCGATACGTACGATCTGTCCCGATGCATCACGAACCGGTGCGGCCCGGCACAGCGCGATGATCGACGTGCCATCGAGCGTTCGCATCTCGATTTCCAGATCGATCTCGTCGATGCGTTCGTTCTTGAGGTCTTCGAACTGGTCGAGGAGCTTCTCGAGGTCGCTTGAAGCCACGAGTCGGAACCATGCCTCGGATGAATCCGCCTCACGCAAGCGATGATCCTGGAACATTTCAACCCATCGCGGCGAGAAGTACATGCGATGGTTGTGCAGATCCCAATCCCAGATGGCATCTCGTGAGCCGCGGACTGCTACGTCGAATCTGTCTTCGCTCTCGCGAACACGCGTCCATTGCTCTCTCAGCCGCTTTGCGAACGGCTCGAACACAAAGATGGCTTCGGCCGCGAGGATCGAAAGCAGCACTGCAACCGCGATGAAGTGCAGGATCTTGAGTTGCTGACTGTCTGCCTTGGCCGTTGCTTCGAATCGATCAACAATGGCCGACATCTGGGGCAGGAACCGAGTCTCGTAGTGTCTCACCTGCTCGACCGCGGCCGGATACGCAGAATCACGAGGCGAGAGCGTTGATGCAGTACGCGCCCATTGCACGAGTCCCTCGTACGCAGGCTGCAAGCGTGTGTAGAGCGATCTCGTCTCTTCGTCGAACGCTCTCTCGAGCCCGGGCTCGTCGTGTTGTGTCGTCAGCTTGGCGTGTGCTCGTTCGAACTGCTCGAGCGCCTGGCTGATGGTCTGTGCGTCGCCCTGCTCAGCGGCCTTGGTAATCTGCTGGCTCAGCATCCGCTGACGGCCGGCCGTATTGATGAGCGTGCTCCAGGCATCGCTTTTGAAGACAAAGTACTCCAAGACGGCGAACATCGTCACGCTCACCATCGCCGCCGCGCAGAGCGCAACTCGATATCGCAGGCGAAGGTCTTTCGCCGGCGAGGTCGAAGCGTGTTTCGATTGCGCTTGCATCTCTCGACCCCGTGCGTGCATCTCTCGACCCCCACATCCCATTCGGCGATCGACTCACAAGACTTTTTATATATAGAGCGACGCGCATGCGAGTACCCAGTACGAGGGGGGTGACCACCGCACGCAAAGCGTCGCATGCGACGGATTCGCACTAGGTACCACCCCGCGTTGGCATCCTGCCTTTGCCAAATGCATGAGCGTGGAAGATTCAAATTCTTGCGGACTTACGCAGACTATTCGTCTGCATCATTCGCGGCCACGGCAAAGATCTGCAGCTTGTGACCCTGAGGCAGCAAGCCCATCTCCCTGCATATGCGATCGCGGATGGTCGCCAACTCGGGAAGATCGATGTTGATGACTTCTCGCGTGTCCAGGCGGACGAGCACGTCGCTGGGGCTCTCGCCGTAGGCCATCTGGTAGCGGGCCTGGTCTCCCTCGGTCAGCACGCGTTGGATGATGCCGGCGTCTTGCAGGAGATTGATCGTTCGATAGACCGTCGCCTTACTGACGCGGTGGTGACGATGCCGGAGCTCATCGATAACCTGTTCGGCCTCGAAGATCTGATCTAAGCCGACAATGGCATCGAGCACCTGCGCACGCTCGGGTGTGTACTTCTGTCCTTCGGCTTTGAGCTGGCGGCGGAAGACGGCGCACAGCGGCTCGGTGATGCGAATGCTTGGTGAACCGTTGCTGTTCTGATCCGCGGCGCTCATGGGTGATGGTAGGAGACCAGGCTACGCCGGCGTCGCCTCGCCTAATTGCACGGCTCGGACTTCTGAAGCCGGAAGCCCGAGTTCATGCCGCCAAGGTTGATCCTGGGTAGGCCACAGCAATTCGAGTGTGGGACGGGCTGAGGCCTCGCCTGCGCATCGATAGACGCAGGTGTAGAGCGTGCCGGAACCCTTGTCGTACGTGTTTCGAAACAGCGGCTTCTCCGTGAACTGCCGAGCCAAGCACTCCAGCGTTTGCTCGGGTTGATCAAGCAGCTCTCGAGCGCGAGTCAGCCGTTCGACCGTCTTGCACTGCATGGCGTACTGTGGCCACTCGACCTTGCCCTGGTGGTTCGCGCTGGCAAGGTGGTGGTCGATGCGTGCGGGCCGGTCTGGTGCCGTGTACACCGTGGCGTGCCGGCCCTTGGCGTCCAGGCACACGAATGTGTAGGTCATCGCACAGGGAATACGGGCGATGGCGTCGGCCGCTTCGGCGGCGGTCGAGCAAGCCTGCAGCGCGTAGCGAACCAGCAGGGGTGCCGCGAAGCCCTCGCCCGTGATCGAGCGGCCGCCAAAGGCGAGCGCCACGCCCAGGCCGTGCTCGTTTACGCCATCCAGGGCGGCCCAGAGGCAATCGGTCATGCAGAGCGTTCTCACGCCGCCCCACTCGGCTTGAAGCAAGAGCCCGTCGGCCAGGTGTGGTGCGTGGTCGTAGTTTCGTACGAGCGCGGGCCCGCCCTCACCGAGCCAGACGGCCTGCGTGCAGCCTCGCACGAGAGGCGGCGGGTTGTAGAGCGTGAGAAAGCGTGCGAGCTCTGTCGTGCTCGGATCGTGCTCGGAAAAACGCTCGAGTAGCGAGGCGAATACCGGCTCGAGCTCGGGCATGTGCTCGACGAGCGCTTCGCGGGCCCGCTTGGTGCTGGTCCGCTTCTTGGGGCGTGACATCCACCGCTGGTACGCGGGCCAGTAGGCCTCGAATGTCTCGTCGAGCGCCGGTCCATCCTCGATGGACTTGAAGATCATAGTGGGAGAGGTGGTGCTGCTCACAGCAGCTTGAAGCCGGTGAGCTCGGGCTGTGCGTCGGCATCAGACTCACCTCGATAGAAGCCGCGGATGCCCTTGATCCACTGGTGTGCGCGTTTGGTGAGGTTAAAGTCGTCGTCCATGAATCGGCCCGGGCTGACGAGGATGCCCAGATCGGCGCCTTCATATCGGTAGTCGCCCGGTGCAGCGATTCGCAGATAGAACGCACGATTCTCGAACTGCACCGTTCGACGGTGCGTCTGCATGCGCACGTAGTGCATCTGCCCTCGATTGTCGAGCTCGTAGATGCCGCTTGGCGGGGCATGGGTGATGCGATCGACCGAGTCCTTGGTGTGCTTGATGACCAATTGGCTCCAGCTGTCGATGTTGTCCGGATCGGCCCAGCGATCGTTGAGCTCGTCGACGTCCAACTCGTAATTCATGCCCATCCACTCGAGAAGGTGGAAGAGGAATAGCGGTGCGTCGGCTTGCGCGAAGGCGGCCAGGTTCGTCATGCTGCTGGCACCGGTGATGCGCGGGTTGCACTCGCCCAGGTACACCGTGCCGCTGTCGAGATCGGTCAAGAAGTCGATCTCGAAATAGCCCAGGTAGCCCATCTCTCGGAGCTGATCTCCGAAGGCCATGGCGGCGCGCCGGGCGTTCTTGCGGATGCGCCGGTCGAACGCTCCGGCAAAGACCTCGTTGCCGCACCAGCCGCCCTTGTAGGGCGTGAGCTCGGGGAAGCCAACGAGCTCGGTCATCAACGGCCCCACGATCGTGCCATGGCGCGTCACGCAAGCCTCGAGCGCGCTGCCGCGGCAGCGGATGCGCTTCATGATCTTGACTTCCGGGGCGCTGGTGATCTCTGCTTCGTGCTTGGCAAAGTCCTTCTCGTTCTTGACGAAGAAGGTCGTGTGGCCCGAATCGCCGTAGGCGGTCTGGATGACCAGGTCGTCGCCCAGCTTCTTGCCGCATTGCTTGCGCAGGTGCTCGTAGTCGCGGACCTTGCACAGCTTGTTTGGCACGCTTCGTACGCGGGCCTTGTTGCCGATGCGCGTGGTCTCCATCTTGTCGTCGACAAGATTTCGCAAAGACGCGGGCGGGAAGCAGACCTCCAGGTCCAGATCCTTGCAGAGCTTCTCGGTGGTCTCGTCGAACATCAGGAAGACGGCCTTGCCGTTGCTCTTTCCTCCCGCCTTCTGATAGTCTTCGCCACGCTTCTTGATGATCGACTTGACATCGGGATGGCGGAGCAGGTAGTTGTTGATGTCCTCGATGCTCTCGAAGGGCTCGTGGGGTCGTTCTGACGGCACGAACACGTTGGGGTGCTGTCCGTCATAGCAGTCGATGTAGTTGATATACGTGAAGTTGCCGACCCACTCGTCGATGCCCACGAGGTTGAAGTTCGTGGCGCTGATGAAGTAGATGGGTTGCGTGTTGCGATGAAAGAATCGTCGGATGTCCGAGATGCCCTGGAGCGTCCCGCGTTTGCGCTTGGCGATGTTGCTGGTGAGCGGCCTGGCCTTAACCAGGTTGGTCGGCTTCGTGGTAACGGTGGTCATGAACCCCCCTGCGTGTGCGTGATTCGTTCAGGTTCGCAATGCGTGCTCTTCAAACACGCGAAGGCCGTACACAGGGTGATAGCCGTGAATCTCCTTCACGTCTAGTGCCAGCAAGTATGCGATGATCTCAGCGCTGAAGATCTGACCGGGGACCAGGATCGGGAATCCGGGCGGATAGGGTGTCACAAACACGGCCGACACGAGCTCCTGGCCGTCTCGAATCTGGGCGAGGAGTTCACGATCAAGACGCACCCACGAGGTGTTGTCGTCGTCGTAGGCCAGGAAGAACGCGCGGCGCAGGTCGCCCTCGGGCGTGTCCGCGCCGTCTCGGAAGGCCTCGTGGAAGCGACTGAAGTTCGGCAGCGGCGGACCTTCCAGCAGCGAGTCGACCTGTTGGGCATGACGGTTCAGCCCCGCGCTGCTCTCGGTGCTCAGATTGTCCTCGACGCGGCGGGAGATATCCGCGAGTGTTTCGACGAGGTAGGCGATGTCGCCTCGCGTCGTCCCGATGTTGGGCATGAACAGCGTGGTGTTTCGCGAGGTCTTGTTGATCTGGATGTCGTAGCGATCCATCAGCATGTGCCGCAGCGTGTCGCCGTCCAAGCCAGTGGCGCCGACCTCCAGCGTGACGCGAGTAGGGTCGAGCGTAAACTCGTCTTCTCGCCAGGCCGCGTCCATAGTGCCCCAGCCGTGCTCGGGCTTGTAGTAGAACTCAAGCCCGCTGGGCCGATGCTCGGCGGGGATCATGTCGGCCGGCCTCAGCACGCGGAAGAATCGCGAGATGTCCGGGTGCTCGTTCACGCGCTTGCGCAGGGTCATGGCCAGATCGATGGTCTTCTCGACGAGCTCGAAGCCCTCGAGCTCGACCTGCCTGCGGCCCACGTCTAGCGAGGCGATGATCTGGTAGTTGGGCGAGGTCGACGTGTGCGTCATGAACGCCTCGCTCATGGCCGCGGCCGCCTGCTGCTCGAAGTCCTCGTCGTAGACGTGGATCATCGAGCCCTGCCGCAGGCTCGTCAGCGTCTTGTGCGTCGAGTGCGTGGCATACACCCGGACGCGGACCTCCATGGGGTCGGCCATGGGTTCGTCGCCCTCGGCTCGGTTGGCGTAGGCGACTCGGTACTCGCTGCTGCGGTACATTGCGCGGAGCGTGGCTGCGGCGTCCATGGCGGTGCGTCGGCGCAGCGTCGGGCTGAATCGCCCGTAGGCGAACCAAGCCTCGTCCCACAGGAAGATCATGTCCGGCTTGATGGCCAGGATGCGCCGCATGACCCGGGCGGGGTCGTAGGTCAGCCCGTCGAACGTGCAGTTGGTCAGCACCAGCATGCGGACACGATCGAGCTTGCCGGCGGCCTTGAGACGGAGCAACTGGCGCTCGATCTCTTCGAGCGGCACGGCGCCATACATGCTGTAGCGTTGCAGCGGGTACGAGTCGAGGTACACCGGGTGTGCGCCCGCGAGCACGAACGCGTAGTGGTGGCTCTTGTGGCAGTCGCGGTCGACCAGCACGATGTCGCCCGGTCGCACGAGGGCCTGCTGGACGATCTTGTTGGCCGTCGACGTGCCATTGGTCACGAAGAAGGTCTGGCGAGCGCCGAAGGCCCGGGCGGCGGCCTCTTGGGCCTTGCGGATGGGCCCGCGCGGCTGGAGCAGCGAGTCGAGCCCGCCGCTGGTGGCGCTGGTCTCGGCCAAGAAGATATTGGGTCCGTAGAAGTCGTGGAAGTCTCGGGCCCAGTGGCTGGTCGTCATGCTCTTGCCGCGGGCGATGGGCAGGGCATGGAACACGCCCGTGGGCTTGGCGGCGAACTTTCGCAGCGCATCGAAGAACGGCGTATTGTGCCGCTCACGCACGCCTCGCAGGATGCTCAGGTGCTGCTCCATGAACTGCTCGAGGCGATAGAACGTGCGGCGGAAGGCGGTGCCCATGTTGCCCGCAACGCTGTCCAGCGGCGTATCGGTGACCAGGTAAAGGTCGAGCTCGGGTCGCAGCTTCTTGAGCACGCGGGCCAGGTGCATGCTGCGATCGAGCCCGTAGCTGTTGGGCATGTGCTGGGCTTCGAGCGCGTCGAGGTAGCGACGCAGGGCGGGGTGCTTGTTCTCGGTGAAGAACGCGAAGTTGTACCGCAGGAACACCGCCTGAATGGTCGGGTTGAAGAGCGCCGCGATGATCGCGTCCTGGGCGCTGGGCACGGTGAGCACGTCGTAGACGAACTCGTCGGCATCTCGTCGGCACGCGGCAAGCCCGTCGCGCAGGGCGTCATGGTCATACGCGTCTGCGCCATCGACGAACAGAACCTCAAAGTAAGGTCGGCCTCGGACCATCGCTCGAGCTTCGTCGCCCGCGCGACCGTCCTTGGCGTGCTCGTCGAACACGGCGCCTCCGCGTGAGCGGTAGGCGTCGCCAACCAGCAGGCGACCGATGTTGGCCACGCGATCGGCTAGTTCGTCGGTGGCGTCGTTTTCACGGAAGCGTCGCAGCTCGTCCATGCGGGCGGGGCCAGGGAATGCCCAGTAGGGTTCCAAGTGGTTGAGCACGTCCAGGCTCTGCTTGACGAGTGTGCGTGGTTCGGTGGCGTCGTGCCCGGCGCGGGTGACTTCGCGGAGCCACGACGTGCGGACCTGCAACTCGTTCCAGGTGTCCATGCGGAGCTGAAAGGCGCTGTATTGGCGGCCGGTCTGGCGTTGAGACTGTGGCGTGGCTGGGTCGAGCTGGGTCATGCGACGGGGCCGTTGGTTTCGGGGCTCGGGTTGGCAGCGGGAACCGGCTGATCGGGGTTGGGCTGGTTGGTGTTGGATTGGACGGGTATGGGCGGGAGCGTGTGGGGGTCGTGCTGGCCGAAGGCAATGCCGGCCTTGCTCCCTCGGGACATCTTCTCGAGCGAGCCCAGCGTGTCGAGGTAGGCCGACGTTGGGCTGCCACGCGTGTAGACCTCGAAGTCGACGGCTCGATCTCGGAAGCTCTTGAGCGGCTGGCCCAGGCCCTTGAGCCCGACCTCGCGGCTGCGGCGCACGCGGTCGAGGTCGATCTCGATGGGCAGCAGTTCTTCGTTGCTGCCGGCCTGGTAGAGCACGTCTCCGGTGGGGGCGACAAAAAGGCTGCGGCCGTTGCCGCCGTCGCCGATGCCGTTGATGTCCACGACGAAGCACTGGTTCATCGCCGCAGTGGCGCGAACGATCGAGAGCTCGACGTCGCGATCCATCGTGGGCGTGAGTGTGGGATGCAAGATGACCTCGGCACCCATGGCCGCCAGCGTGCGGGTGGTTTCGGGGAACCACATGTCATAACAGATGCTCACGCCGAAGCGACCAACTTCGGGAACGTCGAACACGCAGAACTCGGTGCCCCATTCAACGCCGGTCTCGTAGGGCATGAACGGGAACATCTTGCGATAGCGGGCGATGACCGTGCCGTCGGGGTTGATGACCGGCGTGGTGTTGTAGATGCCCGCATCGGTCTGCTCGTAGAGCGAGCCGGGCAACAGCCAGATCTGGTGTCGGGCGGCCAGTCGCTGGTAGTGCTCCTCGACCTCGCCGGGCAGCGGGGCGGCGTGCCCGGTCCACCCGCCAAAGGTTGCAAGCTCGCTGACAACGACCATCTGCACCCATGGGTAGAGGTGCATGAGCATCTCGATGCGATCGGTGATGTGTTCGAGGTTCGAGCGTCGGCCCGAGATGTGGAGTTGAAGGCCGGCGATGGCGAAGGGGCGCATGAGTGAGTGCTTTCTACGCGTGGTGGTTCACGCGTGGTGGTTCACGAGTGTTGGCTTACGCGTGGTTGGCGTGTCGAGAGACGCTCTCGCACAGGATGTCCAAGCCGCGTTGGAGTTGTTCGTCGGTGATGACCAGCGGCACCAGCGTGCGGATGCAGTTGCCCGAGACGCCTGCCGCGATGATGAGCAGACCCTGGCTGCGGCAGTCGTCGATGACGGCCTTGACCATGCCGGCAGCGGGCTTGGCGGGGTCGCCTTCTTCGCAGAGCTCGATGGCAATCATGGCGCCAAGGCCGCGCACGGCGGTGATGGTCTTGACCTGCTGCTGCAGATCCTCGAAGCGTGTGCGCAGGACATCGCCGATCGCGGCGGCGCGGGCGTTGAGGTCCAGGGCTTCCATCTGCGCGATCGCGGCCAGGGCGGCGGCGCAGGCGACGGGGTTGCCGCCGTAGGTCCCGCCCAGGGTGCCCGGGTTGACCTTGTCCATCACGCTGGCCTTGCCGATGACGCATGCGATCGGCAGGCCGCCGCCCATGGCCTTGGCCCAGGGGCTCAGGTCGGGAAGCACGCCGAAGTGGTCGTAGCCCGCCCACCTGCCCGTGCGACAGAAGCCCGACTGCACCTCGTCGAAGATGAGCACGATGCCGTGCTCGTCGCAGAGCTTTCGCAGGCCTTCGAGGTAGGCCTTGGGCGCGACCGTGAAGCCGCCCTCGCCCTGAACGACCTCGATGATGATCGCCGCGACGTGCTGGGGTGCCACGGTGTCGGCGAAGGCACGCTCCAGGCGGTGCAACTCGCGACGCACCAGATCGTCTTCGCTGATGGTCTCGCCGGGCAGAGACGATGGATAGGGCAGTCGATAGACCTCTGGGGCGAACGGGCCGCAGCCCTGCTTGAGGTGGACCTTGCTGGTGAGTGTGGCGGCCAGCAGCGTGCGACCGTGGAAGGCGCCGGTGTAGCAGATGATGCCGCTTCGGCCCGTCGCCTGGCGAGCGATCTTGATCGAGTTTTCGACGGCCTCGGCCCCGGTGTTGACGAGCATGGCCTTCGTGCGGTCGCTGGCCTGTTCATGATGCGGGAACAGCTCGACGAGCTTCTCGCACAGGGCAACGTAGGGCTCGTAGGTGGCCACGTGGATGCACGCGTGCTGGAGCTGGGCGACCTGGGCGTTGACCGCGGCGATGACGGCTGGGTCGCTGTAGCCCACGCTCATGACACCGATGCCGCTGGCAAAGTCGATGAACTCGAGGCCGTCGGCGTCGGTGATGATCGCGCCCGAGGCGCTGGCGGCAGTCATGGGGCTGAGCATGCCCACGCCCGGGCACACTACGGCCTGGCGGCGGGCGACGAGGGCTTGGGCGACTGAGGGTGCGGCGGTAGTCATGATGTCCCTTGGCCTGGAGCGGTCGGATCGAACCGGACATGGTAGGACGATCGGTCCGCAGTTCCGCAACTCGAGTGCCCGATGATCGGCACGAATCTACTGCGTCGATAGCTCCTCGATCGCCCCGCGCAGCGCCTCGAACCCCTGCTTCTTGTGCGCATCGGGCGTGCTATCGACCACGCCCGTGGGGCCGAAGATCTCGGCGAGGTTCTCGGCATAGCACGCCGGCAGCCCCTCAGCCAAGATCGTGTCGACGAGGTACTGCATGCCCCGGGGCGTGTGGTCGTTGAGCGTCCACAGGCACACCGTGCGAAAGCGGTGGCGGCGTTCTTCGAGCGCCTGGGCCAGCGCCGAGATCACCGCGGCCTGATTGGCCTCGCTTCCCTTCTTCGCCGGAACGCCCGCTCGCTGTCAGCCTCCGAACTTGGGTCCTACCCCAACCCCCAACTCACATACTTCACGCTCGTGTACTCGTCCATCACGTACTTCCCGCCCTCGCGGCCGAAGCCCGAGTGCTTCACGCCGCCGAAGGGGGCTTGGGCGGTCGAGGGGGCCGCGTCGTTGGCGCCCACGATGCCGTACTGCAGCGCCTCGGCCGTGCGCATCAGCCGCGTCGCGTTGCTGGTGTAGAAGTAGCTGGCCAGGCCATAGGGCGTGTCGTTGGCCGCGTCGATGGCCTCCTGGTCCTGCTCGAAGCGTGCCACCGGCGCGACCGGGCCGAAGGTCTCCTCGCTCGCACACTTCATGTCGGGGGTCATGCCGTCGATGACGGTGGGCTGCCAGAAGCGGTCGGCGCATCCTTCGACGCTCGCCGCCTGGCCACCCACAGCGATCGTCGCGCCCTTGCCCTTGGCGTCCTCCACGTGCTCGCGCACCTTGTCGATGGCCGCATCGTTGATGAGCGGGCCGATGTCCACGCCGTTTTGTGTGCCGCGCCCGACCTTGAGCTTTGCCACCGCGGCGTTGAACTTGTCCATGAATGCGTCGTAGATGCCCGCCTGCACGTAGAAGCGGTTCGCGCAGATGCACGTCTGGCCCGCGTTGCGGAACTTGCACGCCACTGCGCCCGACACGGCCCGGTCCAGGTCGGCGTCGTCGAACACGATGAACGGCGCGTGCCCGCCCAGCTCCATCGACAGGCGCAGCAGGTTCTCGCTGGCCTGCTTCATCAACTGCTTGCCCACGGGCGTCGAGCCGGTGAAGCTCAGCTTCCGCACGCGCTCGTCGTCGAAGAACGCCCCGCCCACTGCCGCGCCCTCGCCCGTCACGATGTTCACCGTGCCCGCGGGCAGCCCGGCCTCGAGCGCCAGCTCGCCGATGGCGATCGCGCTGAGCGGTGTCAGCTCGCTGGGCTTGATGACCGCCGTGCAGCCCGCCGCCAGCGCGGGCCCCAGCTTGCGGGTGATCATCGCCGCGGGAAAGTTCCAGGGCGTGATGATCGCGCACACGCCCACCGGCTGGCGGAGCACGAGAATGCGCTTGTCGCTGCTGTTGGCCGGCACCGTCTCGCCGTATAGCCGAGGCGCCTCGTCCGCCGCCCACTCCAAGAACGACGCCGCGTAGGTGATCTCGCCCTTGGCCTCGCCCAGCGGCTTGCCCTGCTCGGCGGTCATCAGCGCCGCCAGTCGGTCGGCGTCGCGGTGCATGAGCTCGGCCAGCCGTGCAACAAGCTTGCCGCGCTCGCCCGCCGTCCGCTGAGACCAGGGCTCGAACGCCTCGTGGGCCGCGTCCACGGCACGCCGCGTCTCGGCCGCACCACACGAGGGGATGGCTGCCATGTGCTCATCGGTCGCCGGGTCGAGGACATCGATGGTCGCGCCGCCGTCGGCCGATACCCATTGGCCGTTGATCAGATTCTGAGTGCGAGCTTCGGGTGCTCTTGCCACGGCGATTCTCCTTAAAACTACAGGGTATCCACGGGTGCTGTGCCGCGTTTTCGGAAGGCTGTGTACGCATCGGCCAGCATCAGACCCGGAATTCATGAGCCGTTCATTTGTGATCCGTAATGTCTTTTGACATGTCCGATGGGGGCAAAGAAATGTACACAACACAGCGCTTCGAAAGCAGCGCATCAATAAAAAGGAGTGCACTACAAATGACCAATACGAATAAGCTCAACGGCAAAACCGTCGCCATCCTCTCGACCGATGGCTTCGAACAGAGCGAGCTTGAGCAGCCCCTCCAGGGGCTAAAGGATGCGGGCGCTGAAGTTCACGTCATCACGCCAGATGGATCGTCGATTCGAGGCTGGAATGATGGTGATTGGGGCGACACCGTGAATGCAGATCGCGCCATTGCGGATGTTAACGCCGACAACTACGACGCGCTCGTGCTGCCGGGTGGGGTGATGAACCCCGACAAGCTCCGCATGCGCGAGGACGCCACGACGTTCGTGCGTGAGTTCTTCAAGTCCGGCAAGCCCGTAAGCGCGATCTGCCATGGACCGCAGATCCTCATCGACTGCGGCGTTGTCGAAGGCCGCGAGGTCACCAGCTTCCCATCTATCAAGAACGACCTCAAGAATGCCGGTGCCCGCTGGGTTGATAAGGAGGTCGTCTGCGATCAGGCCCTGACGACGAGTCGGACGCCCGACGACCTGCCCGCGTTTATCGATAAGACGATCGAAGAGATTGCCGAAGGAAAGCACGCCGGGCAAAAGACGGCCTGATACATCCGCGGCATGATCGAATTAGATACACACACGTAAGAAGAGAGGGAGTGCTATGAACTCTGATACCATGCAAGGCAAGTGGAAACAGCTCAAGGGCCAAGCCAAGGAACGCTGGGGCAAGCTGACCGACGACGAACTCGACCAGATCGAGGGACATCGTGACCAGCTCGCCGGAAAGATTCAAGAGCGTTACGGCAAGACCAAGGAAGAGGCGGAGAAGGAGATCGACGAGTTCGAGCGGGATTGCAACTGCTGACCATCATCAATCGAGGTTTGAAAGAGAGAAGATGCGTACCTCTTTGCGGAGGTACGCATTGTTCGTATTACACGCCTTTAGGCATGATCGGGCACGGTGCGGTCGGTCACGGCGTGTCCGCACGAACAGAGCGGACCATAATCCCAAATATGAAGACCCGCGCGTGCCAGCGGTCCCGGACATCGCTTGGCTTTAGCTGAACCGCTTGGTTTTAGCTGGACGACGTGTCCTTCGTGACCTCGCTCTCAAGCTTGAGAACCGTTTGACCGTCGTCCTGCTCGATGACCAACGCGGCATCATCGACCGAGCCGTTTCGCGCCACCTCCGAGCCATCGAGCGTCCGCTCGACCCGCTCGGTGTGGCGTTCGACGACCCTGCCACGTCCAAAGCCGTCGCCCCACTCCCACTTCACGTCATCGCCGGTCGAATAGCTTGCGCTCATGCATGAATCCTCCGAGTGACTTCCTGTTTCCTCCGCAAGGTAGTAGTGGTGTTCGAGAGCGCACGCGTCGGCGTGGTGATCCGACAGACAGTTCGCGTGGAATCAAGGGGAAGCCCTATACGCGATTCTATTCATTCATCCGGATGAACGCATATACTCCAAAATGACAGCGAACGATCCACTACGCTCCAGCCCCTTCGCCAAGGCCCTGGCCAGCCGGGTGCTTGTGCTCGACGGTGCTATGGGCACGAGCCTGTACAGCCGAGACCTCACCGTGGAGGGCGACTACTGCGGCTGCGAGAACTGCACAGACATCCTGGTCGACAGTCGGCCCGACGTGGTCGAGGAGATCCACAAGGAATTCCTTGAAGTCGGCGCCGACTGCATCGAGACCAACAGCTTCGGCGCCAACACGCTGGTATTGGCCGAGTTCGACCGGGCCAGCCAGGCCACCGAGTTCTCGCGCAAGAGTGCCGAGATCGCCCGCGCCGCCGCCGATGCCTTCAGCACCAAGGACAAGCCCCGCTTCGTCATGGGCTCGATGGGGCCGGGCACCAAGCTGGTCACGCTGGGCAACACGACCTGGCCCGAGATGCTCGAGAGCTATCACCAGCAAGCCCTTGGCCTGATAGCTGGGGGCGTGGACGCCTTCCTCATCGAGACCTGCCAGGATCTGTTGCAGGTCAAGTGTGCCGTCAACGCGTGCCTGCGGGCGCTCGAAGCCAAGGGCAAGACCGTCGCCGACATCCCCATCTGCGTGAGCGTCACGATCGAGCAGACGGGCACCATGCTCATGGGCACCAGCATCGAGGCCGCCGCGCACGCCCTGCGCAGGTACCCGATCCTCAGCCTGGGCCTGAACTGTGCCACCGGTCCCACGGAGATGGCCGAGTACATCCAGTGGCTGGGCAAGCATTGGGACCGCCACGTGTCGGTCGTGCCCAACGCCGGCCTGCCCGTGCTGGTCGAGGGCCGCACCGAGTACCCGCTCAAGCCCAGCCCCTTCGCCGAGGCGCAGGAACGCTTCATCGAGCAGAATGGCGTGGGCTTGGTCGGCGGCTGCTGCGGCACCACCCCCGAGCACATCCGCCAGCTTGCCGAGATGGTCGATGGCCGCGAGGCCAAACGCACGGAGCGTGCCACCATGGCTGCGTGCTGCACCAGTCTCTATAGCCCCGTCGAGTACCGCCAGGACAACTCGTTTCTCATCGTGGGCGAACGCTGCAACGCGTCGGGCTCGCGCAAGTTCAAGCGTTTGCTCGAGGCCGAGGACTGGGACGGCATCGTCGTGATGGCCAAGCAGCAGGTGCGCGAGGGCAGCCACGTGCTAGACGTCAACGTCGACTATGCCGGGCGTGACAACGCCGCCGACATGCGCGAGGTCGTCCACCGCCTGGTGCGCCAGGTCGACGCGCCGCTGATGATCGACAGCACCCAGGTCGCCACGCTCGAGGCCGGGCTCCAGTGCGCGGGCGGCAAGTGCATCATCAACAGCGCCAACTTCGAGGACGGCCAGGAAAAGTTCGACCAGATCTGCACCCTGGCCAAGACCTACGGCGCAGGCTTGGTCATCGGCACGATCGACGAAGACCCCGAGGCCGCCATGGCTCGCACCGCCGACCGCAAGTTCGAGATCGCCAAGCGGTCCATCGAACGCGCCGCCCAGGAGCACGGCCTGGATGAGACCGACATCTTCATCGATCCGCTGGTGCTGCCCATCTCCACGGGCATGGACGACGACCGCCGCAGCGCCCTGGCCCTCATCGAGGGCACCAGGCGCATCGCCGAGGCCTTCCCTGGCGTGCAGATCACCTGCGGCCTGAGCAACGTGAGCTTCGGGCTCAAGCCCGCCGCGCGGCAGGTGCTCAACAGCGTGTTCCTCGACGAGTTGGTCAAGGCCGGCATGACCAGCGCCATCGTGCACGCCAGCAAGATCCTGCCGCTGGCCAAGATCGAAGACGAGCAGAAGCGCGTCGCGATGCACCTCATCTACGACAAGCGAGACACCAGCGTGGGCGGCACGGGCCTGCCCGCCGATGCAGAGGGGGTGGCCGTTGCCTGAGCAAACCGCCTACGACTCGAACTACGACCCACTCCAGGCCTTCATCGAGCTGTTCAAGGACATCGACAGCGTCGGCAGCACGGCCGAGGAGAAGAAGAACCTCACCCTCGAAGAACGCCTGCGCGCCCACATCATCGACGGCGAGAAGGAAGACCTGCACGCCTGCCTCGATGAGGCCATGGAGCAGTACAAGCCCCTGGAGATCGTCAACGATCACCTGCTGGACGGCATGAAGACCGTGGGCGAGCTCTTCGGCAGCGGGCAGATGCAGCTCCCCTTCGTGCTGCAGAGCGCCGAGGTCATGAAGATGGCCGTGGCACACCTCGAGCCCCACATGGAGAAGATCGAGGGCGAGGGCAAGGGCTCGATCGTGCTGGCAACCGTCAAGGGCGACGTGCACGACATCGGCAAGAACCTGGTCGACATTATTCTGAGCAACAACGGCTACACCGTCCACAACATCGGCATCAAGCAGACCCTGCCGCAGATCCTCGAGGCCTGGAAGGAGACCAAGGCGGACGCCATCGGCCTAAGCGGCCTGCTCGTCAAGTCCGTCACGGTGATGGAAGATAATCTCAAGGAGATGACCGAGCAGGGCATCGACGTGCCGGTCATCCTCGGCGGCGCCGCCCTCACGCGGCACTACTGCGAGAGCCACCTGCGAGACCTATACGCGGGCAAGGTCTTCTACGGCAAGGACGCCTTCGAGGGCCTGCGCACCATGGACATGCTCAAGGCCGGCCAGACCGACACGCTCGATGCCGAGGTCGAAGAGCGTCTGGGCAAGCGATCGGACGCCCAGAAGGTCATCGCCGAGGCTCGCGCGAAGAAGGCCGACCAGCAGGACGCCTTCGCCGAGAGCAAGCGTGACGGCAGCACCGCCACGGCCGAGCGTGTGCGCAGCGAGGTCTCGACCGACATCGACGTGCCCGAAGCGCCCTTCTGGGGCTCGCGTGTGGTCGAGAGTTTGAAGCTCGACGAGATCTATCCGTTCATCAACCCCATCGCGCTCTTCCGCGGCCAATGGCAGTTCAAGAAGGGCGCGATGAATCCCGACGAGTACGAGGCCTTCCTCGAGGACACCGTTCACCCCGTCTTCGAGCGGCTCAAGTCCACGCTCCGCGACGAGAACATCCTGCACCCCAAGGTCGTGTATGGCTACTGGCCCGTGCAGAGCGACGGCGACGATCTGATCGTCTTCGATGCCGACGACCACGACAAGGAGGTCGAACGCTTCCGCTTCCCGCGGCAACGCAGCGCGAAGCGCCTGTGCATCGCCGACTTCTTCAAGAGCGTTGAGAGCGGGCAGAAGGACGTGCTCGGCCTGACGTGCGTGACCATGGGCGACGAGGTCAGTCAGCTCGCCAAGACGCTGTTCGACGCCAACGACTTCACCGAGTACCTCTACGTCCACGGCATGGGCGTCGAGACCGCCGAGGCGCTGGCCGAGCTCTGGCACAAGCGCGTGCGTGCCGAGCTCGGCATCGGCGGCGACGACTCGCCGCGCATCCCGGAGTTGTTCCGGCAGAAGTACCGCGGCAGCCGCTACAGCCCGGGCTATCCCGCCTGCCCGGACATGAGCGACCAGGAGATTCTCTGGCGTCTGCTCGAGCCCCAGCGCATCGGTTGCGTGCTGACCGAGAACTGGCAGATCGACCCCGAGCAGAGCACCAGCGCCTTCGTCGTGCACCACCCCGAGGCCAAGTACTTCAACGTGTGATCCGCCCCGGGCATCGATGGCCCCGCCGATTCGCGCCACGCCGCGTGTGTTGCTCTCTACCATGGCCGAGCGTTCGCCGCCGTTCTCACGGGGGCGTGCGCGGGGCGGTGTCGCCGTGGGGGGGTCTATGGCCGAGTCATCGCAGAACCAGGGCGACCGGGCCGAACCGATTGATCCGATGAGCGAAGTCTCGGCCGATTCATGGCCCGAGGGCCACGGTTCGTCGCTGCCCGCCGCGGACCTAGAAGGGGCTCAGAACGAAGGGGCTCAGGACGAACTGGTGGGCATCGAGACCGGCGCGTACACGCTCGTCGAGCTCATCGGCAGCGGGGCCATGGGGCGTGTATACCGCGCGCAGAAGCGTGGCCTCCAGCGACAACGCGCCGTGAAGGTGCTCCGCGCCTCGGATGGTCCGGGCGAGGGGCTGCTCCACGAGGCGATCGACCACCCCAACGTGGTCAGCGTAGAAGACATCGGCACCGTGCGCGATCGGGCGGGAAACACCCGGCCGTTCATCGTGATGGAGTTGCTTGGCGCGGGTGCCGCCCTCGATCGATGGATCGCGGCGCACCAGCCGAGCTTGGACGAGCGCCTTCGCCTGGTTGAAGAAGCCGCCCGCGGCGTGGCCCACGCCCACTCGCTCGGCGTGCTGCACCACGACCTGAAGCCGGCGAATATCTTGGTCGACCGGTATGGGCGTGCAAAGGTTTCGGACTTCGGGCTTGCGCAGCTCCGCATCGAAGCCGGGCGAGGACTGACCGGTGGCACGCGAGCCTTCCAAAGCCCCGAGCAGTGTGCGATGTCCGCCGAAGAGCTCGACGAACGCAGCGACGTGTATGCCTTGGGAGCCACGCTGTTCACGGTGCTGACCGACGGCGCCGTGCCGGTGGCCATTTCGGCGATGGTGACGCGCGAAGAGGCCCACAGGCTGAAGGTCGAACACCCTCCGCTGTTGCAGTTGCTGCCATCGGGCACGCCGTCGTCGCTGGTCTCGATCCTCACGCGATCGCTGGCTCCAAAACGCGAGGATCGGTTCGCCAGCGTCCGCGAGTTCGCCGACGCGATCGCCGCAGTGCGTGCCGATGGTCGGTCTGCCGTCGGCCGCCTGCGATCGGCCATGCTGGGTTGGATCCAACGCAGGCCGCGCGCCGCCTCGTGGGTGCTGGGGATCGCGATCGGTCTCCTCGCTGCGCTGGTGCTCAGCGTGCCCTTGCGACATCTCCGCCCGTTTGAGAGCTGGTATCTCGCGCAGTTGCCCGCGATCGACGCGGGGCAGGTCACGACGTTCGAAGACGTTCGCATCGTTCGTATGCCACTGGGTTTCGAGATGGCCTCGCTCTCCGCGCAGCTCGACGTGCCCGGCGTGCAGGTCTCGCCCAAGCGAGCATGGCGTCCGATGCACGGCGCGTTCGTCGAGGCGATGTCCCAGGCGGGCGCGAAGGTTGTGGCCTTCGACATCTTCTTTCCCCAGGCTTGGCCCGAACTCGACGAGCCGTTCGCCGCCGCGATCCGACGCAGCACGGACCGAGGCGTGCCCGTGGTGCTGGGGGCCAACTCGTGGATCGTCGACTCGGCCGACCGGCCGGTCATGCCCGAAGAATTCCTGGCCGCCGGAGCGCACTGGGGATCGCTGGTGATCGATCTCGCCGACAGCCTGCCGCTGATCCCGTTGATCGCCCAGCCCACCGAGGGCGAAGCGCTCCCCGGCTTCGCGCTGGCAACGTATGCGGCGGCGCACCAGCCTCTGTCAAGAAGCTCGGCATGGGTGAAGGGCAACGGCGTGCGCATGCAATTTTGGAAGCCCATCGAATCAGCAGGCCGTCGCCAGCGCACCGGCGTCGAAGGCTTGCTTCCGGCGTTCAAGATCCAACCCACGACCAATCTGCCGGAGTTTTATTGGGCGGGCCGGGAGTCGGACTGGCTGATGGCCTACACGCAACGGGCGACGTTCCCCATTGCCGCGATCGATGACGCGACGCTGCAGTACGCATCATTAATGCTGTCAACGCCCGAAGAACGCGCCGCGCTGGTCGGGGGCAAGACCCTCATCGTGGTCGATCCGGTCGATGATTCCAGGTTTGACCTGGGCATGGAGCGAGAGCTCCTGGGCGGCGAGATCCTGGCGGGCGCCGTGCAATCGTTGACATCGGGCAGAGCGTCCAGATGGATGAGCGGGACTTCTGCACTGATGCTGTGCGTACCGATCTTGGCTCTCGCGTCGTTGATCGGCATCGTCGGCTCTGCAAAGAGTCAGAGGCCTTCGGTACGGTGGCTCGTGCGCGCCGCACGCCTCGCGTTGCTCGTGCTTGCGATTGTCGGACTCTGGTTCTTGCTTCTTGGCGTGTATCGCTGGTTTGGCTTGATCACGTTGCCGATCTTCTGGCTCCTGGTCATCGTGGCTGCGACAGGCGGTTCGTGGATCACGCTCTCGGCGATCCAAGATCCTCGACGCGGGCTGCTGTATCTTGCCCGGTTGCGGCGCCGTGGTTCGGATCGAGCCTCGGGGGTCATCACCTCCTAAGGCCGTGGTGTGGCGAGCGACACGGCTTCGTGCCGTCCTTCCAGAACGGATTACATGGGGGATGCCGAAGCGCTATCTTTAGTTCCGAGGTGTACCCATGGGTTGTCCGCTGCTCCGTCCCGCTCAACACAGGCCGCTGCTATGGAGCGTGGCTCTCGTACTCACGCTGGCGTTCTTGCCTTCGGCGGCCTCCCAGTCTGGGCAAGCCGAGAACGAGAAGGCACGATTTGGCATGTCGCTCACGCCGGTCACATGGACGGTTCGTCTCTCGGACGGCCAGGCGCGAGAGGTCCAGGGCATTGCCGCTCGTGGTGTGTCGCTGCGCCCCGATAGCGAAGGCGAAATCCGTCCGCTGCGTGCCCTGCTTATGCCCGCGCTGCGTGATGGCGGCCGAGAAGCGGTATCCGATGGATCGCTCGAGTATGGACTTTTCTTGAGCGAGACACCAGGTGGCCAGCACATCGGCATCGAGCTCGAGGTCGGCGCCGCGTTGCTTGATCTGGCGCCGCCCGCCGATCGGCAGAGCCCGGCCGTTCGCCGTGCTCTCGAGCAAGGCCGGCTGGACGGGCAAGTCGATGGTCCCGATGGCTCCGACCCAAGGCGGGTGCGCATGGGCTTCTTCCCCTTCTGGCCGATGATCTTGACCCACAGCGCCGTTGCCGGGGCCGAGGGCACCAGGCTGGTAGTCATTCGCGTGCCCCAGTCGCGTCAGGCGACCAACAGCACCGTGTACAAACTCGTGGAGGGCGCGAAGGCAATGGTCGATTGGCAGGGCAACGAGGGGAATCGCGTGGTGCTGTCGCCTGATCGTCCGCTGCGGCTCAACGCCGAAGGACGACAATGGCGCCACGCGACGGCAACACGCGAAGAGGCCGAGCTTGCCGAAGAAACGCTTGCGGTACTCCAGGCGGGCTGGGCCGTTGCCTTTCCGGGCGAGAAGTAGCCCGCGATGACGCCCATGCCGGATCATCGCTCGTATCCGCCGCCTCGCTCGCCGTGGGTCATGGCGATGCGTTGGTCTCGCCTGCTGTTCATGCATTGGCCCGTATCGGTGGACCAACTGCGTCCGCACCTTCCGCCGATGCTCGAGATCGATACGTTCGACGGTTCGGCCTGGATTGCCATCGTGCCCTTTACGATGTCGGGCGTGCGGGCTCGCTTCACGCCGGCGCTCCCGGGCATCGGCGCGTTCCACGAGCTCAACGTCCGCACGTACGTCACGCACGATGGCAAGCCTGGCGTCTGGTTCTTCAGCCTCGATGCGGCGGACCGCGTGGCGGTCAAAGCCGCTCGGCTCACGTTCCATCTGGCGTACTTCAACGCGCGGATGTCGTTGAGTGAACGCGACGGCATCATCCAGTATGAGAGCACACGCACCGATCGACGAGCGAACGCAGCGGCACTGCGGTGTTCTTACAGGCCAACGGGCGCCTTCGTCGAGGCGGCACGAGGCTCGCTCGAGGCCTTCCTGACCAATCGCTACCGGCTGTTTGCCAGTGATCTACCGCCACACGAACCCAGACGCCTTTGGGTGGGCGAGATCGACCATGATCCGTGGATGCTCGCGCCATCAGCTTGTGAAGTGGAACACAACACCATGTGCGATGGCCTCTCGATCCCCACGCCGGTGCACGGGGCGCACCTGATGATGGCGCAGACGCTCGACGTGCGAGCGTGGTGGCCGAAACGGATCGTGTGAACGCCGCTATCGCAGCGCCGTGGCGGCGGGCCGGCCTCGGGTCAGGTCGAACACGGCCCGGAATCGCCGATCGGTCTCGGCGCGGTGCAACGCATAGCTGAACACCGCTCCCGGACGCAGCTCGATGGTCCATACGGTGTCTTCGGCGCCATCCTGCAGCATGGCCGTGAACTCGTCGGCATAGAAGTCTTGCGAGATTGCCGTCCCGCCGGCCCGGGTTGCCCCTCCGTACCCGCTGGGCATGGCCTCGTCCGTTGGGTGGGTGTGGGAAAGGTCGAGCTGCGACTCGCTGCGCAACAGTTGCACGTCGGCCCAGCGATCCGAGCCGACGATGAACGTCATGACCAAGGCATCGTCCGAGCATTGACCAACCACGAGTGAGATCGGCCGATCCTGGAACACGGGGCTATCGGTCGTATCGGTGATGACTCGACCCGGATATGCCTTGCCACACAGCGAGGAGACGTTGTTCCAGAACGCCTCCTGGGGCATGACCTCGGGCTTGCTCGCACAGCCGCTGAGCATCAACAGCATGAGCAGGAGGAGGCCGCCGATCGCTCCCCGGCGGGGCCATGCGGTGCTGGGGTGCGTTTGAGTAGGGTGGCAAAGCGCGTGCATGAACTATCCTACCAGTGCCCGAAGAACTGGGAGCAAGGGGCATCGCAAACCTTGCATCCAACCAGAATGGGCTACGAACTCATGGCTCGGGAGAGTACTGCATGGAGCCAAGCAACCGCTTCTGCCCGATCGGGTACTGTCGGCGTGCGTTCACGCTCATCGAGCTGCTTGTCGTCGTTGCGATCATCAGCCTGCTGATCTCGCTGGTTCTCCCGGCTCTTGGCGAGGCTCGCAAGGCCGCACGGCTCGCCTTGTGCATGAGCAACATGAAGCAGATGGGCTTTGCCACGGGTACCTACGCGGCCGACTACCAGGATCTCCAGTGGAGCTTTACCTGGAGCGGCGACGCCGACAGCCGTCAGAGCCAATACGACGACCTGCGACAATCTGGGAACGCGCTGCAAGCAGCACGCAACCAAGCCGTCGACATCTTGCGCCGACGTGCGGCCCGCGAGGACATACCACGGATGATCTCGTGGATTCCGCATGTCTACTACAGCCATCTGGTTGTCAACGACTATCTGGGCCAACAGCTTCCAGAGCCATCGGTCGTGTCGCCGGCCGATCGAGATCGTCGGAACTGGCAACAGCGGCCAACCGAACTCTTTAATAACGGCTTCTGGCTGCCCCACCAACCGTCACCCGGAGATCGAAGAAACTATCGATATCCATACAGCTCGAGCTACGAGCTGGTGCCTGCGGCCTACGACCGCGCTTCGGAGCCCGGCGAAAGGCTGCGGCAATCGACCGCCGGGCACTATTTTTACGTCGCGCCCTTCAACGCACGCTTCGGCGGCGTCGTGCTCACCAGCGTGGCCTTTCCTTCACAGAAGGTCCAGATGCACGACAGCGAGGGGCGGCACTTCGGCAAACTTTCTCCTTGGATGGGCTACGACATCTGCCGGCAACCCCTGCTGGCATACGACGGCGCGGTTTCCATCAAGGTCAGCGACGACTACAACCCGGGCTGGAATCCAGGACTGCCCGAGGATCCCGGTCCCAGCTTGGTGCTCTATCGGCCGCAGGCCTGGGAATCTCCGACACTCAGTGGAGAACCGTTCGAGTTCACCCAGGGCAAGATCCGTTGGACGCGTGGCGGTCTGCGGGGGGTCGACTTCGGCGGCTCGGAGATCGACACCGGGCAGCCTCCGCCAAACGGCGGCTTATGAGCTAGTTGCCCAGCAGTGCGGTGCCGAGACGGTTGATCTGGTTCTGCCGGGGATCGATACCGGTGGGCTGGAAGCCAAAGCCGAAGGTGGTGTCGCCCGTGATGTCGTTGTACGTCAGCCGCGCCGTCGTGATCAGGTGAGGCATCTCGCGGCTGACCCTGATGGTTCCGCTCTGGAACTCGCCCGCCCGTTCGTTGTAGACGCCAAGGGCTCCGACGGTGTACCGATCCCCGAGCTGGTAGTCGGCGCCCGCGTTGATGTACGTGTCCTGGCTGTAGCCAAGTCGGCGAAACTCAGCAAAAAGCCGCATGTCGGGCCACTGCGAGATCTCCAAGCCCACGACGCCCTCGGCGGTCCGGTCGGTCTCCAAGTCGTACACGAATCGGCTGGTGACGCCCAGGGCATCGGTGATGCGCCAGGCGGCATCGAGGTCGAAGAAGTCGCCGAGCTGGCTGCGCTCGGGGTAGGCGTCGAAGAATCTCGGCGTGCGATCGGTAGCCGGCCGATCCTCGCCGGCAAAGACGAGGTGGGCCCCAATGCGCAGCACGTCGACCGACTCGGAGCCTCCAAGCGAGCCACGCATCGTCTGGAAGGTCTGGTCGACACCCACGCGAATGGCCGGCCCTTGCGCGAAGTCCTCCACGTTCTCGTCGTACACCGGGATGGCGCCCTGGGCGACGGTCGAGTCGCCGTACCACACGGTGGCGTTGGGCTCGATGATGTGGCGGATGCGGTTGAGGTCCAGCGCCGGCACGTCCACGCCGTCGTAGACGCGCGTCAACCGCGTCGAAAACCGCGTGCCCACGGCGCCGCTGGCCACCAGCGAATCGGCGTCCTCGCCCGTGACGGCGCTGAAGTCGTCAAAGTCGTTGTCATAGCCGGTCAGGCGTCCTGTGACGAACGGCTGAACCCGCAGCTGGCCGACGTCGAACTGACTCGACAGCTCGTGCTGGGTTGAGAAGCGGAAGATCGTGGATTCGTCCAGGCCCTGGGCCCGCAGCCGGTCGCCCGGGCTCTGTCCTGGGGCGACGCCGAGCGCCGCCTGTGCCCGGCGGTTGCTCGTGAAGCCAAGGTCCGCGGCGGTGGGCTCGGTGAAGCTGAGCCGAAGCTGGCCCACGCGGCTGTCGCTGCTATACGTCACCAGGCCGTCCAGCAGGCTGTCGCCGGGGCGAACGTAGCGCAGCTCGGGCAAGCGCTCCGTCGCGTATCCGCGCGAGCGAAGCTGGTACTCGCTGATCAGAAAGTCATTGGTTTGCACGTTGGCGCTCAGCAGCAGCATGCTTTGGTCGTCCACGCGCTGTACGCTGGCGCCGGTCATCGGCTCGCGCTGGGCCCAGGTCATGGCCGGGAAGTACGCCGCCACCACGTTCTCGTCGCTGAACCACGACGCCTCGGCCCGCAGCGTCCACTCGTCGTTCAGCTTGCCAAGGTGCTCGAACATCGCCACGGTGCGGTTGTCGCTGTTGCGGTCGACGCGAGCCCCCGTGGGCAGCAGGTCTCGGTAGGTGTCGTTGAGTACGTTGTAGACGAACAGGCTGCCGTTGCCGCCCGCGCGTTCGGTCCAGCGCAGCTCCCCGCCCAGCGCCGGCCCGCGTCGGAAGTACGCGTCGATGAGAATGTCCAGGTCCACCCCCGAAGGCGCGTCGGCCCCCACGAGCGCGAAGCCATCCCAGGTCGTGCGCACCATCTCGCCGTGGCGGTCGCCGGTCTCGAAGCCAATGTTGCGCAGCGGGATCTGGGCCGGGTCGCCGACGTAGATCGGCCAGTACAAGAACGGCACGCCGCCGGCCCGAAGCGTCAGGTTGCGGGCATCGGCGATCAGGCCGCTGCCCCCGCCGGCTGCATCCGCACGATCGGTCCCCTCTTCCACCCGAAGCGTCAGCGTGCTGGCGCCCAGCGCCAGCATCGGCCGAAAGAATCCCGTCGTGGTGATGCGGGCGCTCGTCGCCGTCAGCTCGCGCAGCGATCGCTGGCGGATCTCGGCGGCCCGGAGGTAGATCGGCACCGGGCTGCTCGCCGGGTCGGCCCGGAACACCGCGTCCAGCAGCAACGCGCGATCGTTGGCCAGGTCGTAGTACACACGCGGCGATCGCACCCGGAACCGATCGACCATCGACCGGCGACGGCCTTGGTCGCGTTCGATGTCGGCGACGACGGCGCCCTCGAGGTACACGCCCATCACGTCGCCCGCGTCCAGCCGCGGCGTACCGACCAGATCGGCCTTGTGAAAGATCACCGCGTCCTGGGCCGAGAGCTGGGCCCGACGCCCGCCGTACACGTCGTCGAAGACGATCACCACCGGCCCGCGGAGCACCACGGCGTAGGGTGGCGAGTCGCCAGGGCCAGCATCGCCGCCGTCGCCGTCAGATCCTCCAAGGCGCACCTGCTCGATGCCCGACGCCGAGAAGCTCACGCGGCCCCGCGTAGGCAGGATGGGCTCGCGGGCGTCCAGGCCGCCCAGCCGCGCGCGGGCCAACGCCAGCACGTCGCGCAGGGCCTGGTCCTCGGCGGCCAGTCGATCGAAGTCGGCCTCGGGCAGCGCGATGCCCACCAGGTCGCGCAGGCGATCGGCCAGCAGCCGCTCGGCCACGACCACCGCCCCGGCCGCGGCCGTGCCCACCGGCGGGGCCGAGCGCTGCACGACGATGGCCGACAGGTCCACGCCCGCGCCGCCCTCGACCGCCGCGGCCAGCCGACCCTCGATGGGCACGATCGGCCCGGCGATGCCCACGCCGGGCGCGCTGGTGGGCATCAAGGCATCCTCGAGCAAGAGATAGAACTGCTGGCCCGAGCTGCTGCCCTGCCCATCACCCAGGTCCTGCACCCACGCGTGCAGCCGCCGGGCCCGCAGCTCGAGCGTGCCCAGCGTCACGCGGACGTCGCCCTCGAGCAGCAGACGCCGCGTGGGCGCCGCGCCGGGCATCACCGCGCTGCTCGCCCACGCCCACGCCCGCTGGCCGGCCAGCGCCATGCCGTCGGCGGCCTGCCCCACCTCGGCCGCGGGCAGCACGAGCGTCTCGAATCCCTGGCCGGTGATGGCCAGGGGGTCGATGTCGATCTGGGAAGGGTCGATGCCGAGATCCTGGGCCGACAAGAGCGAGCACAAGGGCCCGAAGAGGAGCGTCAGGAGTACCAGGATCGGGGTCGGCGGCCGTGCCATCGGCCGAGTCTAGGGCGGGGGCGAACGCCAGCCGTCCGGCTTAGGTCGACAGGTCGGTGGCGTCCCAGGCGACGCCCGGCGAGAGCATCCACGTCAACGCGTGGCGACGCTCATGGATCACGCCGCCATTGACCAGCGGGTTGAAGCCCACCGGCACAAACCCACCCTCGGGCACCTGGTCGGGTGGCGTAACCTGCGCGCACCGGACCGCGTTGTGTACGCAATAGAACAGGTCTTCGAGTTGGCAGATTTCTTGGGCCGGCCGGAGGCTGAATGCCCCGCGATCGAATGCGGTGGGGTCTTCCGGAAAGGGCGTGAAAACGAGGTCGTTGACCTCCTGGATCATGTGGCCGTCGATCGACGGCTCGGGCCCGCGCCCCAAGGCCCACGCCAGCGGGATCATGTTCTCCAGTTTCCAGCCGATCGTGTCACGATAGCCGTCGGCCGCATCTGTCCTGGGCAGATCCAGGATCGCGCGCTCGTCTTCGGTCAGCGACGAGCGCAACCCATGTCGATCCACGAAGGCCTCGATGTCGTCCGTTGAGGCCACGTGTTCCGGTGCGACCACATAGCAGAACAACAGCGCGAGCGCCGCCCAGCGATCAAGGATCTCGTCCTTGGGACGGACCTCAGCCGAGTCGGAGGGTGGTAGCCAGGTTGCGAAGGAAAAGCCCGCGCCGTGGGCGGTCGCGGTGCTCTGCGTGCGGATTGCGGCAAAGTCCATGCGCTGTTCCTCGCAAATTCACACCGCCGCCAGTTCCAAACCCATCGCCCTGGCCATCGCCCGGCCCATCTCCGCCGGGCTCTTGCTCACGGTGATGCCCGCGTCCTCCATCGCGGCGATCTTGGCCGAAGCGGTGCCCTCGCCGCCGCTGATGATCGCGCCCGCGTGGCCCATCCGCTTGCCGGGGGGGGCGGTCTGGCCGGCGATGAAGCCGGCCACGGGCTTGGTCACGTGCTCGCGGACGTAGCGGGCGGCGTCCTCTTCGTCGCTGCCGCCGATCTCTCCGATCATCAGGATGCCGTGGGTGTCCGGATCGTTCTCGAACAGCCGCAGGCAGTCGACGTGGCTCAGCCCGCGGACCGGATCGCCGCCGATGCCGATGCACGTGCTCTGGGCGATGCCGAGCTGGCTGCACTGCCAGACGGCCTCGTAGGTGAGCGTGCCCGAGCGGCTGACGATGCCCACGGCCTTGCCGGTGGTGCACTGCGGGTCGCTGATGTGGGTGTTGATGTAGCCGGGCATGATGCCGATCTTGCAGCCGGCGTTGGTGTAGGGGTCGTTGGGGCCGGTCTCGTTCCCCGTCTTGGGACCGGGCGTGATGATGCCCGGGCAATTGGGGCCGATGAGCGTGAACAGGTCCTGGGTCGGGTGCACGTCGGCGCCGCGGGCGGCCAGGTTCATCGCGTCCAGCGCGGCCCGCACGCGGACCATGTCGTGCACGGGCACGCCCTCGGTGATGCAGCAGATCAGCCGCAGCCCGGCGTCGGCGGCCTCGAGGATCGCGTCGCCGGCGAAGGCCGGGGGCACGAAGATCATGGTGGCGCTGGCGCCCGTCGCGTCGGCGGCCTGCTTGACGGTGTCGAAGATCGGCAGGGCGTTGGCGTCCTTCGTGCCGCCCTTGCCGGGGGTCACGCCGCCGACGATCTTGGTGCCGTAGTGCAGGCAGCCCTTGGTGTGGACGGCGCCGAACGAGCCGGTGATGCCCTGGCAGATGACCTTGGTGGTTGCGTCGACGAGTACGGCCATGGGCCACCTCCGATGGGGGTTGAGAGGGTTGAATGCACAGGATAGGCCCCGGGCCGGGGGCGGCCGGTACGCTTGACCATGCGAAACCGAGTCCTCGCCGTGGTCGTGCTCGCCCCGTTGTTGGCCCTCCAGGCCGCGTCACATCAGGGGTGCGCGCCGATGCCGCACGTCGGCGACGCAGACGGGCCTCCATCGATGGTCGAGTCTGGCCCGGACTTCGACGCCTCGCGCCTCGAAGCGATCGCCCAGAGCGTGGGCTTTCAATGGACCGGTGTCGCGGCCTCGGCCGACGGCCGCGTGTTCGTGAGCCATCCGCGGTGGGACGGCCCCTACAAGGGCGCGGTGTTCGAGGTGGTCGACGGCCTGGCCCGCCCGTACCCCGACGGCCAGTGGAATCGCTGGCCGCCTACGGAAACCGACCTGGATCCCGACCCCGCCTATCGCTTCGTGTGCGTGCAGAGCGTGCACGTCGACGCCAACGACCGCCTGTGGGTGCTCGACCCGGCCAGCCCGAGCTTCCAGGGCGTCGTGCCCGGGGCGGCCAAGCTCGTCGAGATCGATCTGGCCTCCGATCGCGTCGTCCGCGTCATCCGCTTCGACGAGACCATCGCGCCGCCGCAGAGCTATCTCAACGACGTCCGGCTCGACGTCGAGCGCAATGTCGCGTTCATCACCGATTCTGGGCTGGGCGCCATCGTTGTGGTCGACCTGGACACCAACGAGTCTCGACGCGTGCTGGCCGATCATTCCAGCACTAAGGCGCACGAGGATGTCGTCCCGGTCATCGGCGGTCGTGCGTGGCGCCTCGGGCAAACGCCCTCCGGACCGGTCCCGCAGATCCATGCCGACGGCATCGCCTACAGCCCGGCCGACGACTACGTGTACTACCAGGCCCTGACCGCTCGCACGCTTTATCGCATTCCCGCGGGCGTGCTGGCCGACTTCGAGCAGCGTGAGTGGGCGATTGCCCAGGCGGTGGAGGACCTCGGCCCCAGCGTGCTCACCGATGGCATGGACGCCGACGCGGCCGGCAACCTCTACTTCACCGCGCTGGAGCGCGACGCGATCGTGTATCGCACGCCCGCGGGCGACTACCGCACGCTCATCGCCAGCGACGAGCTCGCCTGGCCCGACAGCCTGGCCCTCACGCCCGAGGGCCTCTACTTCACCACCGCCCGCATTCACCAGACCAAGAACTTCAGCTTCGACGGGCTGATGCCCAGCGAGCCCTACGGCCTGTGGAGGATCCCGATTCCCGCGAATGAGCTGCAACCCAACGGAGGTCCAATCCCAACAACATCGGACCGGTGAATGCCGGCGGGAAGGGGTATCGCATGGAATCAAAGTACACGTGGGTGACAGCGTGTGTCGTGTTTCTGGGTGTGTTGGCGTGCGGGTCGCTCGGGGTGGGCGTCGCCTCGGCCCAGGACGTTGTCGAGTCCGAGCGCAAAGCCGGCCAGGACGACGAGACGCTCCAGCAGATGATGAGCCTGAGCATTCCGGCTGAGTCGGCACGCTACTACGCGAAGCTGATGGGCATGGACGAACTGCAGCGCGAGATCGCCGCAGAGTTGCACCGCGAGTACCTCAGCAAGTATCGCGACGCCGCCATGCGGACGCGCGACGTGATTGAGCAGGCCGAGAGCGGCGACATTGATGCCGAGGAGTTGGAGGATCACATGCGTGGGGTTATGCGCGTGGTGCTTGGCTTCCTGGATCATGTCGTCAAACTCGGCGATCAGTACGTGGCCGACCTGCGCATGCTGGCCGCCGACGAGACGCAGCAGGCCCTGCACGAGCGGGTCGTTCGCACGCGTCACCGCGAACTAGCCGTGGCCATCCTGGGCATGGATGGCGGCGAAGGTTCGGCCGATTTGATTCAGATCGCGCGTGGGCTCGAGCCACCGGTGCTGCCGATCGAGGGTGCCGGCCCGGCCGCGGAGGCGCTGCTGGCCTACGAGCGTGAACTCGAATCCCGATGTGAGCCCTTCGTGACCAAGGCGTTCCAGGCCTACCGCGACATGCTCGAGTCGTTCGTGCGCGACGACATCGAGAGCAACACCGAGAACGAGTTCCAGACAACCATGCAGACGATGGCGACCGCGATGGACGCGGCCAACAACAGCTACGCCCGCCGCGTGCAGATGGCCCTGCCCGAGTCGCGCCGGGCCGAGTGGGACCGGGCGTACAAGCTGGCCCGGTGGTCGGCGATCTATGCCCCCGGGCCGGTGCACCGTTCGCATGACGCCGCGCTGAAGCTTGCCGATCTCACCGATGAGCAGCGTGAGTCGGTGATCCAGACGCTGGCCATCTACGAGCGGGAAGTCGAGTTGGTCAACCAGCGTTGGATCTCGGCGGTGAGGGAACTCAATGTCGCTCGTCTGGCTATGGACGGCGATACGACCATGACGCAATGGGAGACGTACGAAGCCGCCAATCAGGCGGTGCGTGAAGCCGTCGCAGCCCGCAAGGCGTTCGACGAACGGTTCGTGGCACGCATCGGCGAATTCCTCTCTCCCCAGCAGCAAGACGACCTGGGACCGCAGATCGACTCGGGCGTTGATGCCGACGAGGTGGTCCGGCAGATGGGTGGAGGTTAGAGGCACCCGGCCCAACAAAAAAACCCGCCGGCCGAAGCCGACGGGTTCATCGTCGATCAAGCGTGGGGTTGCCTACGTGACGGCCTTCTTGGCCATTCGCTCGGCACTGGGAACCTTGACGTCCCAGACGAGCCCAAGCTTTTCCAGTCCCTTGATGATCAGGTAACTGCTGTCGAACTGCCACCACTTGAGCCCATGACGGGCACTCGTGGGAAAGGCATGGTGGTTGTTGTGCCAGCCCTCGCCGAGTGCCAACACGCCGACGATGGCGTTGTTGCGGCTCTCGTCGTGACTCTCGAAGGGGCGGCTGCCCCAGATGTGGCACACGCTGTTGACGCTCCAGGTGATGTGGTGCACGACCGCGATGCGGATCAGCCCACCCCACACGAAGCCCAAGAACGCGCCCCACCAGCTCATGGTGATCAGGCCGGCGATGAGCGCTGGTAGCGCCAGGCTCAGCGCCATCCACACCAAGAACATACGGCTGAGCGCACGCACCAGCGGATCGGCCTCAAGGTCGGGCACGTACTTCTTCAAGTCGCGCCGACCTCCCACGATCATCCAGCCCACGTGGCTCATGAAGAAGCCCTTGACGAGCCCCTTGAAGCCCGAGCCGTGGCCGTGGGGAGAGTGTGGATCGTGCTCCAGGTCGGAGTGCTGGTGGTGACACCGGTGGTGAGCCACCCAGGTGATGATCGGGCCCTCGGCGGCCATGGAGCCAAGGACACCGAAGATCGTGGTCATGATCGGACCGGTACGAAACGACTTGTGCGTAAACAAGCGGTGATACCCGATTGTCACGCCGAATCCCGTGACCAAGTAGAGCCCGGTCATCAGGCCGAGCTCGGTCCAACCGACGCCTCGCCCCCATGTGTACACGATGGCCCATACGAGCGCGCAGAGCGGCACGAGTATGAAGATGAGGTTGACGATCCGCTGCCCGAGCGGCAGAGGACCGTAGTCCTCCTGAGCGCGAGCATCGGCGCGAGCTGTAGCTTGTGCGGTTGCATCCTTGCGGGGCAGGGACGCGACCGGAGTTGTCAGAGATGTCATGGGTTCCTTTTCCGTCGGCCGAGCGGCCCGGTCGTCTTTACCCGCGGCCCCAGCCGCCGCCACCGCCGCCGCCGCCACGGCCGCCGCCGTAGCCGCCGCGACCGCCGCCGCCGCCGCCGAACCCGCCACGACCGCCGCCACCCTCACGGGGCTTGGCCTCGTTGACGGTCAGCGGGCGACCGCCGAAGTCCTTACCGTTGAGCTCTTCGAGCGCGCTGCGTGCAGCGGCGTCGTCGGTCATTTCGACGAAGCCGAAGCCACGCGGCCGGCCCGTCTCGCGATCCATGATCAATGAAACACTGTCGACCTCGCCGAACTCACCGAAGAGTTCTTGCAGGGCACCTTCGGACGTGTCATACGGGAGGTTTCCAACATAAATCTTCACGATTCTGACTCCTGCCCTGAGAGAATGCATCCGAGAGAGACCTTCAGGGCAAGTCGCATCGGAAGACGGCCTCGGCTGCACCCCCAGGGCGGACCAAGGCTCGATCCAACTCAAAGCGTAGCGACGCGTCGGGGGGCGATCCAGTTGGTCAACGCTGGTCCGCAGCGACGCGATACACTCCTGTCGAATCGGCGTCACGGCTGATTGGTACGAACAGGAAAACCCTCGCTCGCCGCTTCATCGCGACTCGGCGGCGGCACGCAGCAGCGGAGGGCAGGATGCGGGCGATCGTCACCGGCCAGATAGGCCTGGATAAGAAGCAGTATCTCAAGGACTTGGCC